>FUFK010043329.1_pt1 | contig 47785 bp, 31 predicted proteins | sample 1021851 | NCBI WGS metagenome assembly FUFK01 (sample SAMEA51879418, study PRJEB19060) | metagenome
TACATCGTCCAGTTGGACACCCAAACCGACTTCTCATCGGTAAACGGTGTGACCTACACGTCCTGGAACGATGCAGGCTTTGACCTCACCAACACCTCGTTCACGCTCCAGTCCGACCTCGATGAGGGCAAGACGTGGTACTGGCGGGTCCGTGCCGTTTCGGCCACCAACCAAATCGGCAACTGGTCCAACGCCTACCACTTCCAGATGCCCGACCTGAACACGGTCGTGTTCAACGCCACCAAGGCCTCGGTGGAGTTGCGCCATCACGGTGCTCTGCCCCATCTCAGCACCCCACATCTCGTTGATACCTACGTGATCGAGAACGGAACGGGCTCGGACGACACGCACGAGAATTCCACCACCCTGCTCGTCGGTGAGACCTCGAGCGGCTACCAAGCAGCCGGTCTCATCCGTGTTCCACTGAATGAGGTGCCCCAACCCAGCGGTGCGCGCGTCACCGTTGCTGAACTGAGCCTGTTCGCAGAGTACGGCTCGGTGGAAGACGAACCGGTTGCGATTCGCCCCGTTTTGCAACCTTGGACCACTTCGGCCAACGGCACGACGTACGACGGTACGAACGCATGGGCTCAGCGCGGCGGCCGTGCCATCGGTACCGACATCGGTGGCTACGTCGATCTCGTTGACAGCGTAGCGGATGACTGGATGGATTTCGATGTCACCGAGGCCGTTCAGGCCGCCATGGCTGCAGGCCAAAATCACGTTTCGCTGATGATTTACACCTCCAGCCAAACCACGGATCAAATCGCATTCACGTCCACCGCGGGCAGCGCCAGCGAGCGCCCGTACCTCACGCTTACGTGGGAAGACGGCACGGTCGCTACGCCGACCGTGAGCGGTGTGAACACCGGTCCAACCAGCGGTTCCATCGTTTGGGATACCGCATCCCACGCCCTCCAAGCTGACCGCTCGCCCACCTTCTCGTGGACCTACAGCGGTTCGACGACAGCCACAGGATGGCGGGTGTTCATTCAGGCCGACGCCAACAACGACATGGCCGGGCTTTACACCTACGACTCCCGAACCACGCCTGCCGCCTTTGACATCACCAACCTCACGTTCACGCCCCCACAAGACCTGACCTTTGCTCAAGAAATTCGCTGGATGGTCCAGCCAATGAACNACGGNATGNTNGGNCCNCGAAGCACCTCGACNATNTTCTACCTCCCCAACGANGTNGGTGAGGAAATCAACAGCACCCANGCTACGCTTTCCATCCAAGAGGGCTCCATCATNCCGTCAACCGCNTACCCANCGGTCACNTCCGACACCTACCTNGACACGGGGAACATCTACACCAATCGCGGCACGTCCTCCAGCCTCTTTGTCGGCCGAAGCCAAGTGTCCACCAGCAACNCCANCCTTCGTTCCATGTCNNTGGTCAACNTGGANTTCAGNTCGNTNCCGATGCCGGGGACCTACGAAGTGGTGAACGCCAGNCTTGAATTCACGGCCATCNNCGTGTACCANAACACGNACGTCGCCGTCGGTGAAACCACCACGGCCTGGACGGAATCTTCCGTGTACGCCTATCCAGCCGGGAACAATTCGACCTGGGCGAACGCAGGTGGATACTCAGAAGACGATTTTGACATTCCCTTCAATCCAGCGCAGTGGGTCAACGCCACCGGTACCACGGCGTTCAACGTGACGGCGCTCGTTCAACACGCCCTGGCCAACAACCTGGCTGAACTCGACGTTGTTCTCTTCCCCGTGGGAGATCGGACGGGGGCCGTCGACGGCCGCGTTCAGTTCGCCTCAAGTGAAGCCAGTAACATCGACGTTCGTCCACGCCTCAACCTGACCTATCGCATCGTCGACGCATGGGTGCCATCGCAACCCACCGGACTCACACCCGTCGACGGTACGACGCTCTGGGACACCTCCCAACCGCGTCCGTCCGGGCTCAACAGCACCGATTTCACGTTCAACCTCACCTACAGCAACCACACCCAAATCGCTGCGTGCGGCGGTGGCGATCCCTCCTTCCTCAACGAAGAAATCACCACCTGTTGGACGCACGACGAAATCGTGGCGGGACTCTACGGCAACGACACGTTCGACTTCCTCAACAACACGTACACCTCCTCCAACCTTTCCAAAGGGGATTTCTGGATCTACTGGCGCATTCGAGCCGACCAGGGCGACCGCATCGGCGAGTGGTCCTCCGTCAACAAGTACCGCGTTCCTGAAGATCAGGGCAGCGATGACGGCAACGGGAACCACACGCTGAACCTGTCCCGTGGCTCGATCTTCGACTACTCGGGGCTCTTGCCGATGGTGGAAGACGTGGAAATCAACTCCAACGCCACCGTCAATCAAGGCACCTCCGACACGATGGTGCTCGGCGTCAACAGCCTCGGAACCGGTCAAAGCCGGATTTTGATGGAATACGACCTCAGCAACATCCCGTGGCCGTCGGCCATGACACCCACGCAAATGATGCTGCGAATGTACCAACCCGGTGTGTCCGGGACGTCATCAACCACCATCGCCGCCTATGCGTGCAGCGGGTTCACGGAATCCAGCGTGGTCTGGGCGACCGCGCCTGCGTGTTCCCCGACCGAAATCACGCGGTCAACCCTCACGCTGACCAATCCGTTCGGCTGGATGGAGTGGGATTTGACCAGCCTTGCACAGTCCAACATCGCAAACGGCAACACCACGATGACCTTCATGCTGGCCATGGTGGGTTCAACCGGTTCTTCGCACAGTTTCTACTCCTCAGAATACTACGACGAAGAATACAGGCCGCACATCGTCCTGGACTACGTTGACAACGTCAACGGCATTGTTCCGCCGGGTCAACCCGTGCTGACATCACCCGCCGACGGTGAGGTTCTCTACGAGCAGGACAACGGTCTGCTCAAGGCCATGAACCAGCCGTTCCTGTCGTGGAGCCCAGTGGCGGGCGCCACCGGCTACATCGTGACCGTCGCCAACGAGACGGGCGTCTACAAATTCCGTTCTTGGGAGGATTCAGAGATCACCAACACAACCTTCCGATTCGACGAGAACCTCACGGAGGGCAGCGTGTTTTCCTGGTGGGTGCAGGGCGTCAACCAGTCCATTCCAGGTCCGTCTTCGGCTCGCTGGAGTTTTGCCGTTGGGGAACCCGACCACGTCTACAACAACGACTACACGTACACCTATGCGTTCCAAACCGGCAACGAAGTGCCAGCGTTCGGTCACACCAACGTTCAGGACGTTGCCATGTACAGCGAATACCCGAACACGAACTTTGCCGGCGAGGGCACCGTGAGTGCAGGTGATTTCTGCGGAACGTTGTGGAGCGATGAATGCCGAATCACCGTTGGACTTGACGCTGGTCAAATTCCGTTTGCTCAGTTCCAAAACGTTCACTCAGCCTCGTTGGGCATGTACGTCGAATCGTGGACATCGGTCCAAGGAGCGACGTCCGTCACCTTCAGTGTCCACCCCATTTTCGCGTCCGCTGGCTGGTCGCCATCGTCCGCAACGTGGAACGGGACCACGGCTGGCGGTACGTGGGGTGCATCGGGCATGCTGGCGGGTACCGACTACGGCGACGCTGTTTCAACCACCTCCGTCAACGTCGACACAACCGGCTGGATTTGGTTTGATGTGAGCACGCTCGGGATGAGCCTCTCGGCTCGGACGGCGTGGATCATCATCGCCACGCCCAACACCGGCCACGCCCACGCATCGTTTTACTCAGGTTCTGCGGAAACCATCGATTACCGTCCGCAGATCCTGTTCAACACCACGAACATCAGCAACATCACCATCAGCCCGTCGGGCGTTCTCACCACGGACGCTGACACCGCTGTGAACTTCAACGCCGTCGCCTACGACCATCTTTCGATGGTGCAGGCACCGCCGATGACCTGGTCGCTTTCCTCGAGCAGTCCGGCCGGTACCATCGGAAGCAACGGTCTGTTCACGCCCAGCGCTGCAGGGAACGTGAGCGTCAACGCTTGCTTTGGTTTGGTTTGCGGCATGCAAACCATCTACGTGACCCCGGGCGCCCCCACTGAACTCTTGGTTTCACCGCTCACGGCGACCATCACGGCCGATGACACGTTGAACATCCTCGCCTCAATGGTTGACCAGCACGGCAACCCTGTCGCCGGTGAGACCCTCACGTACACACCCAGCAACGGCAGCATGTCGGGCAGCACCTTCCTGCCGCTCGGAGCGGGAAGCCACACCGTGACCGTGACTCACCCTGCAAGCGGAGCGCAAGTGGTTGTGGACGTGACCGTCCTGCCCGGTGTGCCGTCGTACTTCGTCTTGGGCGGATGCGAAGGAACCGTACCCGCCGGCGTGTGGTGCGCCATCACCGTTGATTTGTACGACCAGTTTGGCAATGCTCTGGACGTGGAGGACGCAGGAAACCTCACGTGGACGACCACGAACGGGAACTTCTCAGAGGTCGACCAGAAATACTTCCCCGACCACGTGGGCGTGTGGTGGCTCAACCTCACCTCGGTGTCGGGAGCCACGGACGCGTTGCAAATCACCGTGGGCCACGGCGCCATCGACCACCTCGAACTCGAGGTTTCGTCGACGTCCATCACCGCCGACGACCGAATCTACATCAACACCACTCGGGTCGACGTCCGAGGCAACCGACTCCCCGTCGTGCTTCCTGCCGACAACTGGACGAAGACCTCCGACGGCCAATTGACGCCCGGTGCACCCGCTGTTTGGGACCCCGTAAAGACCGGTTCAAAGATTCTTGAGGCACGCTACGAAACCGAGCTCACGCAAGTGGTCATCGACGTCGCCCGAGGTCTCACTCAGGCGCTGCGAATCACCGTGAACGATGAGGTTGCTACGTGGCAAAACTTTGACATCACGGCCGATGAAACGCTGGAAGCCAAGATTTTCGCCATTGATGCAAAGGGCAACCAGTGGGCTGTTCCTGAGACCTTCTGGTTCATGGAACACCCGACCGTCGCCGACCCGTCCAACTTCCTTGAAGTTTCAACGGGCGATTCAACCACCTTCTCTCCCTACTATGCATCCGACGATGATTACATGCTCATCGCCACCTACGTCGACGCACAAACAAACCTCAGCGTTTCGATCAACATCACGGTTGGACACGGTGCGCTGCACAGCGTCACCATGGCCGGTGTGGCCAACGATGCACTCCAGTCCACGGGCGACCAAATTGAACTGACCGCCGACCATGCCGTGGATCTTTCAGCAGAACTGTACGACGCAGACAACAACCCCATTTCGGCCGATGAGCTCACCTGGGTTGAGGTCAACGTCGAGACCGGCGCGGCGAAGGACATCACCACCCAACTGCTCCTCGTCAACATGCGATGGGAGGCAACATCGGTGGGCGACTATCGCCTGGAGACCTACAGCATCAGCGAGACCGGATTCAATGTTTCGGACAGCATCGCCATCACCGTCTTGCACGGTCAGGCGGTGTCCGTCTCGGCGACCCTGTCCACCACAGCGCCCACCGCAGGTGACCAGGTGGACATCCAGGTAACGGGCACCGACGCTGACGGAAATCAGTTCGATCAAAACGTTGTGTGGACCGAGGACGGTGCGAGCGTGCCCACCTTGGGTGTCATCACCACCTCGGATGGGACGTACACCTACGACGCAGAGGTTGCAGGATTGCACACGCTCCAGTACGCGGCAGGCGATGCAGTATCCGTTGCCGAAATCACGGTTTCACCCCAAAGCACGGTGGCTCGTCTGCAGGTGAACCTCACGTCCACCGTGGTCGATCAGTTGGGCAGCGTGGACGTTGCCATTCGCGCCTTTGACGCCTTCGACAACGAAATTCCCGTGCCGGGCAGCATCCAGGTCGACGCCACCGGCCGTGCAACATCGATGATGACGAATTCGTCCTTCTGGACCATCACGACCCTGGATGACGGACCTCAAACCATCACGGTCCGAGTCGGCTCCGTCGGCGAGGAGCAAGAGATCGAGGTCGTTGGCAATCTCGCTGGCTTCTTTGAGGCAGGCGGCACGCTGTACTACGTCGGAGCGGGCCTCCTGGGATTGGTTGGTATGGTCCTCCTTGTCTTGCTGGTCATGTTCATGCGAGGCGGTCGTACCGACGAATGGGACGACGACGACGAGGATGACGATGATGTCAAACCATCCGGCCCAACCGGTCCGGCCCCCGGCCCGACCGGCCCTGCCCCTGGACCGACCGGCCCCGCGCCCGGACCCTCCGGACCGCCGCCCGAAGAAGCACCTCCGGCCGTCGAAGAAGAACCGGCGATTGAAACCAGCGTTGACGAAGACGGAACGGAATGGTGGGAAGACGACGACGGCACATGGTGGTACCGAATGGCCGGCGAAGAGGAATGGCAAGAGTACAGCGAGTGAGGATGTGATTCGGTGAGTCGTCCCAGAACCTGCGCCGTTCTCGTTGCGCTCGTGCTGGTGGGGGTCTGGTCGTCAGGCATCGCAACGTCCCTCGGTGAGGAACCGCTCGTGCTCAGGTCGGGAACCGCCGACCGAATCGTCATTGACAACCCTCCTGCGTCGGTTTCCGCCGACGAGGTCGTGGCGTTTGAGGCCGTCATCTACGACCCGGTGAACAACGTGCTCGCCGGAGACGTTTCATGGTCCGCCAGCAACGGCACCATCACCGACGACGGGCTGTTCTTTCCATGGTCTGCCGGACTGGTGGAGATTACTGCGGCACACAACGGCCTGACCGATCGATACAACCTCTCCGTTCAGCCCGGGGTACCGACTCAAATCGAAATCACCCGCTTGACCGTTGGTGTGCTTGAACCAACCTCGCTGACCGCCGATGTGCTGGACAGCAGAGGCAATCGCATGCCCGGTCCATCAACGATGGTGTGGGACATCGACGGCACGTACGTCGGACAGGGCCAGCCGGTTTGGACAGCGGACGCTTTGGGCGATGCTGATGCACGAGTACGATACAACCAACTCGAGGCTCGAGCGACGGTCTCCGTCACGGCCGGCGCTCCGTTTGCGTTTGAATTCAACGAACCCCTTCTCGTTCGGGCAGGCACCGTTCAATCCATCACGCCTCGTCTGGTTGACATCAACGGGTACGAGATGCCGCTCTCAACCGTGGGTTCACTGTCGTGGTTTGCCGAAAACGGTTCGTTCAACGCTCAGGGTGAATACCTTGCCACCAACACAGGGGATTGGCTCATCACGGTGTCGTCAGGAAACATTACCGGCACCGCCACGATCAAGGTCATCCCCGGGGACGCCGTGGCTTCAACGCTGATGGTGATGGACGCTCCCGATGCGTACATGGCTGGTGAGTCCTACGAACTGGTGTTTGAGCGGAGGGATGCCAACGGCTACATTGGACTCGTATCGCCGCCCATCGAATCGGTCACCGCATCATCCGGGGGCTTGTCGGTGGACGACGACCTCAGGGTCTTTTGGAATCCGTCTGCGACCGGTCCAGCAACGGTTTCTGGAAACGACGGGACGGTTACGTCTGCTTTCGAGGTGGACGTCGTTCACGGACGAGCCATCGACGTGTCGTTGAGGATGGATCCGATGAACCCCTCTGCAGGCGACCAGGTGGTCATCGAATTGGTGGCTGAAGACGTCAAAGGAAACCGTTGGGTGGTCAACGGTGACATCACCATGAGCATGGGGGCTGAAGAGGAACTCCTGCCCGAGCTCTCCTACGTTCTCTTGCAGGCCCAGGCAGCCCAATCCTGGCGTTTTGACGGCAGCTGGTTTGACAATTCCACGGGCACCATGTTCGTGACCGATGCCGCGTTTGAGGTTCGGCCGGGGCGTCTCGCCTTCATCACGATTCAGGGTGAGGGGGCTCGCGTACCGGCGGACGGCTACCTCGACCTGAACCCGACGTTTTCCGACGCTTACGGCAACGCCTTGGATGAGATTGCTCTGAATTGGACCTTGGACGGCGACGACATCACGCTTGAGATGATGCTCAACGACGGTCGATGGACCGCCACGAGCGTTGGCGGACACGAACTGCGGGTCAACGCTGACGGCGTGTTTGCCACCGTTCGATTGACCGTGGTCGCCGGGAACGCTCACGGATTGATCACGGACATGGATGAAGGATTGACCGTTCGAGCCGGCGAGCCTCAGGATTTGTTCATCCAAGTCGTTGACGTTCACGGCAACATCGCCGAGTCAACGTCGGTCACCACGTCCTTGGACTCCACCTTGGGCGAACTTGAGGCCTCCCCCACGGGCCTGGGGTACTGGCAGTTTACCGGCAAACGGGTGGGGACCTACACCTTGGTGCTCGAAGACGAGGGTGCAACGCACTCGTTGCCGTTGACCGTCGAAGCCGGGATGCCCGTTCGCATCCAAGCATCCATGAGCCGAACGGCCATTGCAGAGGGCGAGGTGGTGTTGCTCAACGCTTTTGCCACGGACGTGTACGGGAACACACTTTCGATACCAAACGAAAACACCAGCGTGAGTTGCACCGCCGGTCCCGTGTCGTTTGTTACCAACGGGACTTGGGAAGTGGACGTGCAAGACGGTGGCACCGACCGCTCGTGCACCGTTCGGTGGAGTGGGCTGTTGGCACAACCCTTCTACGATGTTGAAGAGGTGCTTTTGGGCGGTGCGGTGGGGTCCACCAACACGGCCATGACCATGGCGGCCGTCCTCCTTTTGCTCTTGCTGGCCGTGCTCATCACGTTGACCCGTAAAGCTGCAGAGGCTTCCGATGAGGAGTGGGTCGAGGATGCATTTGAAGACGATGAGGACTTTGAAGATCCCGAGGAGCAGGGTGTTGCAGGAGTGGTTGACGACACACCGCTTCACGAGCGACACGGATTGACCCTTGAATCCATGAAAGCCCTGGCCGAAGAGGCCGGCAAGGTCGGCGTCATGCAAGCAACACCGTCGACCACGCAGGGTGAAACCGGATGGTACGTGGATGTTTCAGAAGAACTGCAGTACTGGGAAGTCACGCCGGATGGGGCGTGGATTCGCCACGAGTGATGTGAACCAAGCGGTGCGAAGAGGTTCATATTGGATGAACGTGTGGCTGGTTTGATACCATGGGAAACAAGGACCTGATCGACCACCTCAACGAAGCGCTTGGATGGGAGCTTCGCGCCGTGAACATGTACGCACACTACGCTGCGAACATTCAGGGCATTCACCGCCTTCAACTCGACCCGATGTTCAACGGAGAAGTGACCGAATCCTTGGCACACGCAGACGTTGTTCGTCGAGCAATCGTCAAGTTGGGAGGGGTACCCGTCACCGAGCGGAACCCCCACCCCATCGTGCACACAACCGACTACAAAGCAATGCTTGAGCGGTCGCTCGAGACCGAAACCAAGGCTGCAGAAGTTTACGCCAACATCATCCAGCTGGTTGAGGACGTCGGGGACCAGGAAATGTACGACGCCATTGAGCAGATTTACCTCGCTGAACTTCGAAGCCTGGAAGACCTCCGTCTCATTTTGGCTTGAGCAGTGCCCAACCGGTCGACGGTGGGGCCGATTCACTCCTCATCGTCGGATGCTGATTCGCCCCTGCTGAGGAAAGCGCTGAGTGGGGTCGGTCCGTCGCGAGGCTGAACGTTTCGACGTCCGTAGGCGTACCATGCCAACACGCCGAGGAGAATCGCTCCGCTACCGCCGTACAGGGCCTTTTCTCCCATCAACACCAGCATTGCGATTCCGGCCACGGTGCCGTAAATTTGAGGCAGGGGGTACAAGGGAGATCGATAGGGCGGGTCCCAGGCATGGCTTGGTCCGGCCCCACGAAGCACAACGACCGTTAGATTGAGCACGATGAAGACCATGAGAATGAATCCGGACGCGAGCTCCGCAATCACGTGCACGTCAAAGGAATAAATCGACACGGCCATCAGCAACCCTGTGAGCAAAATCGGCCAGTGCGGGGTTTTGTAGCGTTCGTTCAGGTCTCCCAAAGGAGCGGGCAGCACACCGTCTTTGGCCATGGCGTAGATGAACCGAGACGAGGACAACACGCCCGCCAGCGCCATGGACGCCATGGCGATGATGGCCACCAAGGATGCGATGAGCACGACGGCCGTGCCCGCCACCGAGTCGGCGAAGACCGTGATCGGATTCTCGACGGCGTGGCCGTCCACCATGTACCAATCGGGGTGCATTACACCCACCATGATGTAGGCGACGACGGCGTAGAGTAACGTTGCGATGAACAACGATTGAATCATGCCGCGTGGAAGGTTCGTTTCGGGATCCAAAACCTCACCGCCGATGGCACCAACTTTGATGGCGCCTGAGAAGGCAACGAACACGAGCGCAGCCGCCGTGCCCATGCTGAGGCTGACGGGTTGGAAATCCTCGACGGGCCGACCGGCATCAAAATCGCCTGAAAACAACGCCATGATGCACAACACGACGACCATGGCCACAGCCCCCGTGACGATGGGAACCTGAACTTTCTTGATGGCCTTGACGCCCGTGAGGTTGACGATCAAAATGAACACGAGAAGAACCATAGCAACCGCATTGGCGTCGACGTTGTTGATGCCGAAGTGCTCCGTGATCACGGCCATGTAGGCTGCAAACCCGACCAGCGCGAAAGCGGACTTCAGCATGAAGGACGCAAACAAGCCCAATCCACTGATCGTGCCCACCAGATGACCGTACGTTCGTTCGGCGTAGACGTAAAATCCACCCGATTGAGGCATGGCACTGGCCAACTCCGCTTTGGAAAACGCACTGGCGATGACGACGCTACCGGCGAGCAAAAAGGCGAACCACATGCCCGGTCCCGCCACTTCTTGCGCAAAAGCGGGGAGGAGAAAGAGACCGGACCCCAACATGGAGGAAAGCGAAAGGATCACCAGTGTTTTCAAGCCGATGCTGCGGGCCAGCTCAACAGTCTTCTCGACGACCATTCAAATTCCCCGGATTCCGGTAAGCGATGAGCCTACGATGTCCCCGAACAGAAGAACGCCCTTGAACTCTTGTCCGTTTACGGTGTTCTTCCGTCGGAAACCGGTCATTTGGGCAGGTGGGCGACGACCTTCATTTCAACCGCGATGGGGGTTGGCAGCGATCGAATGGCCAACGTGGTGCGTGTCGGCCCCACCTTGCCAAGGGTTTCCGCCCAAACCTCGTTGTATCCGGCGAAGTCTCGTTTCATGTCCACCAGAAAACTCGTGACGTCCACGACGTTTTCCAATGAACCCCCGGCTTCGATCAGCACGCGCTCGACGTTGTCGACCACCGCTCTTGTTTGAGCTTGGATGTCGTATTCGAGAGGCTCGCCGTTTTCATCGTGGATTGGACCGCCCGGGATGGCGTTGGTTCCCGGTTGACGCGGACCTACGCCGGAAAGATAGAGCATGTCACCCACTCGCCGGGCGTGTGGATAAGCACCCACCGGCTTCGGTGCGGTGTCGGTGTTCACGGCGTCCTCTCCCTCAACCGGTTCCCAAAGCGCAGGGCCACTGCCGGTTGCTTCGGCTGCTCCGGGGGCGAACTGGGACTCCGCATGGTCGTCAACCTTTACACCGCCCGCATCCAAAACGCCCCGTTCGCCGTGGAAGTATTCCACGTCGTCCTCGTCGTATTCCTTGTCGCCAACGCCGCTCGGGGTCGGGTCCATGTGGACCACCGCTCCGCCTGCACCGTGGATGGCTTCGTAGGCCAGCACTCGGCCCGTGAGGTCGTTTCGATTCCCGTTCATGGCTGAAAGCCACCACATCGGTTTGAACGCAACCACCTTTTGGACGCGTATTTGCTGGTGGATGGTCCGCGAGAGTTGACCAACGTCTTCCATCCGACCCTGCTCGAGGAACTCGAGGATTTTCCGGTTCCATTCGTCGTCCTTCAACGAGTGAATTTTGTCAGCCTCGGGCGCGATGAAATCCGTGAACATTCGGTTGGACAGCGACATGGCGGTGATGGCCACCGCACGTCGCCCTTGCGCTTTGACGACGTCCAGACACGACTTGGCGAGAACGGTGGTTTCGTTTCGGTTCGCGTACATGTTTGAGGAAACGATGACCGCTGGAATGCTGTTGTCGGGGTTGAGCAGCGTGAGGGCCACCACCGAACCAACATCAATGGGGAAGCCTTTGTAATTCACGCATCGACTTTGCAGGCCACGAGCTCTGTTGGCGTCGTCCCATGCGTGGGCAAACGTTGCATCGATGTTGAAGGAGTACGGTATGGAGCCGAGGTCGTGGAAATCATGGTCCACCATGACCCATTCGGGATTGGGGTCGGCTTGGATTTGATGCCCAATGATGGAAGGCCAGGTCGTGGAGTAAACGATGAGAAGGTCTGCGTTGAGGTCGCGAATGGTCTGAGCGGCTTCGTCAAACGCATTTCGGAGGTTCCGCCAACCCGGGTTTTGGTCGGGTGCCAGGACCGTGTGAGGATGGACGGGCACCACGAAGGAAGCGACCACCGACCCCTCGCTCATTGTTCGTTCACCTCGTGGGCATGGCACGGCCATTCAACCACGGCGTTGCCGGTTCCAATGATGGTGCCGTAGCCGTGCAGAATGGCGGGGTAGTCGGGGACGTCCAGCGTCGAGAGAAGCCAAGAAAGACCTCCGCCGTCACTCTCCGCGATGGCTTGTTCGGTGAATTCGGGCATTTCGTCCAAAATGCGTTGTCCTTGGCCGCTGCGCATGTAGTCGATCATTCGCATGTCCCACAGGTGCATGGCGTGGCTGGTGATGTGCTCCTTGCTCATGTCTTCAGGAACCTCGGATTCGGTGGTGAAGTGTCGGTGCGAGAGGGAGTTACTGGCGAGCACAACCACCTTTTTTCCGCTGGCCTCAATCGCTTTTCGAGTGACCCTGCCAAGTTCAATCATGATTTCCTGCATGACCTCCACAGAATAGTAAGCCGTTGAACGGTTGCTGGAAATCACCACCAGCGGCTTGTCCCAGTCCGGGTTGAACAGGTGGCCGGTGGTGATGGTGCCGTAGTCCACGCGAAAGTCGGGATTTTCCATCATTTTCACGGGCAAACCGGCAGCTTCAGCTTCATCGTGGATGGCTCGTGCAAGGTCCACATCGACGTTCATGTCGTAGTGGTAGCGGAAGAGGTTGGGAAAGATGGGGTCAACGGAGAGGCCTTCAAAATGCGGAAGGCCAAGAAAATGCGTGCCAACGTAGGTCTGCCAGTGCGGCGAAAGCAAAACGATGGCGTCGTAATCGATGTCGGCCAGCGAAGCTCGCAGGCGCTCGTAGCCCCAGCGAAGTTGTTCCCAACCCCCTTCAGCGACGGGCTCGTTTTGGGGCGGGTTTTCCGCGTAGACCAAATGCGGGGGGTGCGGAGCGATGCAACCGGCCACGATTCGTCCTTTGCCCATGCAGCACCGATGCCGGTGAGGTTTAATTCATCATCGGCAGGTTTGGAATCAGGCGAACGCGAAGTGATAAACAACCTCGTTTCGTGGGCAACCCATGGAAGAGGCATCGTCCCCAAGCGTTGAGGTCGAGCCGTCCCTTCGGCGCTCGGCAACGTGGGGGGAAACCTTCCAGAACGTCATCGCCCCAACGATGTTCGGCATGGCGGCCGGAGGCGGATGGCAAGCCTTGGTGTCGCCCCATCTGACCTACGGCATGCCAAACCCTCCACAAGGGGGCCTTCTGCTGATGATGCTGTTCGCCCCGCTGCTTCATCGCCTGCTCACGCATCACCCCCAGCATCGCTGGAAGGAGTACCTCGGCGGTGTTGCGGCGCTGGCCTTCCCGCTGTTGTTGGTTTGGTCAACCGGTCTGGGCGGATTCGTCTGCGGGGGGTATTTGGCCGTCGTGGTGTGGATTTGGGTCAGCACGTCCTGGTGGAGGTTCGACCTTCCTCCCTTTCGGTCCGCAATGTGGCACACGATGGGCGTGAACATCGGTGCTTTGGGTGGGTCGTTGCTCACCTACTACCTCGTGATGGTGTGATCACGAAACGTAGCTTTCCTCTTCGTTGGGAAAATCACCTGAACGAACGTCGTCGCAGTAGGTTTTGATGGCCCCGTCGATCTCCTCAGCAAGGTTGAGGTAGCGTCGCAGGAAGCGAGGCGAGAAATCCATCGTGATGCCCAGGAGATCGTGCAGAACCAGCACCTGACCGTCGACGTCCGGTCCCGCACCGATGCCGATGGTCGGGATGCTCAGCGCCTCGGAGACCCGCTTGGCCAGGTCCCGTGGGATTTTCTCGAGAACGATTGCAAAGCAACCGGCTGCCTCGAGAATCTTTGCGTCCTCGATCAGCTTCTCCGCCTCCTCGTCCTCTTTTGCTCGCACGGAGTAGGTCCCAAATTTGTAGATGGACTGAGGTGTGAGGCCAAGGTGGCCCATCACCGGGATGCCCGCCGTCAGAATGCGCTCAACCGATTCGGTGATCTCTGCGCCACCTTCGAGTTTAACGGCGTGGCCGCTTGATTCCTTCATGATGCGGATGGCGGATTCAAGGGCTTGTCGAGAGTTTCCCTGGTAGGTGCCGAACGGCATGTCGACCACAAGCAGGGCGCGATCCACCGCCCGTTCAACGCACTGTGCGTGGTAGATCATGTGGTCCAGGGTCATGGGCACCGTCGTCACTTGACCCGCCATCACGTTTGATGCAGAATCGCCCACGAGAATGACATCGACACCGGCCTGGTCGACGAGGCGAGCCAAGGAATAATCGTAGGCCGTCAGCATGGTGATTTTTTCACCGGCCCGCTTCATTTCCTGGAGCGTGTGGGTGGTGACCTTTCGGGCTTCCCTGTAGACGGACATGATTCCTCCACCGCCCTCGGTGTTTTCAACTCGTCGCCCGGGTTTATTCTTCCTCGTCGACGAACGCCAAGACGTGCGTGCGCAGTTCGTGGAGGGCCTCTGCAGCGCTTGAACAGGCGAGCAATTGCTGCCTTGCTTCAAGGTCGTTGAGGCAGAGCGCAGCGATGTTGTAAATTGATTCGCGCTGGTCGTTGATTTGTTCCTCACAAATGGTTGAGACCCACTGATTGAGAACGGCGGCATCGACGTTCATGCCTCGACCGGCTTGGGTTACAACGGTTCGGGTCAGCGTGCGAAGGAAGTTCTGATCTTCCTCGCTCAGGTCCCCGTCCTCCTCGAGGTAGGTGACCTTGGCGGAGACGTAGAGTCGCATGTGTTCTGCCTCGTCCGGTAGGTGGTCGAGCAGTGTTTCAATGTCCGGAGCGAGGCCGTCCTTGACGAGGTCGGCCATGCTGGGGTCGGAAAACGGTGGAAGGGCGGGCGGGATGACTTCGTCAACGAAAAAGCGGCGTCCTCCGGTGATGGTGATGAAGTGGTTCACCCCTTTGGTCTCGTGGTTGAGGATGATGGCTTCGCATCCGTGCCTGCGCGGTCCGTCCCAGCCGTTGGTGGGCTCAAACGGGTCGTTCATGACCAAACCAAACGGTCGCTCGTCGAGGATGCAGGTGTCAAGCATCTGTCGGTACCGCGGTTCGAAGACTCGCAGTTCCTGAAGTTCACCTGGAAACAGTACCATGGGCAGGACAAACAGCGGCAGCGGCTCTTCGTCCATGATGGGATGACCGTTGGGGGTCATTTGAACATGTGGCCTCACGGGTCCTGAACGCAGATGTTGGTCAACTCCGAGAAGAAGTTGAGCGACCACGCTCCTCCCTCCCGTCCCACGCCCGATTGTTTCACACCACCAAAGGGCGTGCGGAGGTCTCGATTGAGCCACGTGTTCACCCAAACGATGCCCGTGTCCAGTCGCTCGGCAAAGGCGCGCCCACGTTCGCCGTCGTTGCACCACACCGAACCCGCCAATCCGTATTCCGTAGCGTTGACCATTTCGACCGCCTCGTCTTCATTTTTGAAGGAATGAAGCGTGACCACGGGTCCGAAAATCTCCTCGGTTGCGGTTCGTGAGGTGTGGCTCAAACCTTCGATCACGGTGGGCTGAAGGAAGGCTCCCGCTGGCGGCACGTTGGCAACGGGAGCGTCGCTCGCAACACCGCCCGTCAGAATGTTCCCACCTTCCTCGACCGCAAGGCGGATGTAGGATTCCACNTTTTCCTGGTGCGCTTTTGANACGACCGAGCCCATGGTTGTGGATTCGTCGCTGGGATCACCGACCCTGAGGTTGTGGACCGCGCCGAGAAATTTCTGTTTGAACGTCTCGTACAAGCCAGCGTCGACGAGGATTCGAGAGCCGCAAAGGCAGACTTGGCCCGAATTGGTGAAGGATGCCCGCACCAAGCCGTCCATGATCTCGTCCAGAGGTGCATCATCAAGGACCACGGTGGCGTTCTTTCCACCGAGCTCCAAGGACACTTTCTTGAACATCGGTGCTGCGGTCGCCGCCACAATTCTTCCCGTTGACGTTCCGCCCGTGAACGAAACGCCTCGGACGTCAGGGTGCTCAACGATGGCTTGACCGACCTCGGGGCCGAGCCCGTGAACGAGGTTGAACACACCGTTTGGAAAATCNATGCGCTGCATCACCTTGGCCAGATGGTTGGCCGTCATGGGTGTCAGTTCCGACGGTTTGGCCACGATGGTGTTTCCCATCAACAAGGCGGGGGCCACTTTCCATGTCAGCAGGTAGAGCGGTAGATTCCAGGGCGTGATGAGACCCACGCATCCAACCGGTGAACGATGGACGTGATTGACGGCGCCGTGGTCAGCAAAGGTCGGGTCGGTGTGCTTTCGCCCGAAGGAGGCGAAGAAACGGAAATTCGTGACCGAGCGTTTGGCGTCCACGTTTCGTGCCAAACCGATGGGTTTGCCGGTGTCCATGCTCTCAAGACTTGCCACCGTTTCGGCGTCGTCCTCCAGCGCATCGGCGAGACGTTCCAGCCAGTGGATGCGCTCGTCCATGGTCGTGGCCGACCACATCGGGCCTGCGTCCACGGCCGCTTTCGTTGCGATGTGAACATCGGCGGACGTTGAGCGAGGCAGCGTGGTGATGGTTTCACCCGTCGCGGGGTTCACGGTGTCGAGCGTTTCTCCGTCTTCTGCGGGAACAAAGCGTCCGTTGATGAAATTCAGGATGGGGTCCATCATTTCACCTCAACGTCGTAGTTCCAGCGGTCTTGGTCGGGGTCCCATTCGTCCCATGTCGGCACCGTCTCGAGCACCTCGACGTAGCGTTCAGGGACGATGCCGGGGACGATGAAGGCTTTTTGCCGGTGTAGTGGGTAGGGGTTTCGCAACGTGATGCCAAGCACACCCAGCAGAGCACGAGCAACGTACCAGGTGGCTTGCGAATTCCAACCGTGGGCAATCTTCACGACGACACCGAGTCCCTTGGGGTAGTCCGGGTGCTCAATGGCCATGCCCAGCAAACCGTCGGCTCCTTCCTTGGCGATGACTCGTCCCTCACCCGCTTTCAAAATGGTTGAATCGAGTCGGTTGAAGCCACCGACGAGGTCTGGATTTCGCGTCATTGCTTCCCATATCCAATCCTCCTCCTTGTCTCGAACAAGACCGGCGTAGATCTGGGCCAGTTCCGATACGGTGTTGGAGACGGTGGGCAGACCGCACCCGTCCTTGGCGATTCGCAGCGGCGTCCAGTCGGGACCCAAGTAGGTCCTCAGCTGTTCCATGTAGGCGTTGAACACCTCGTGCGTGGGCAGCGTGTAGCCAGCACGATTCCAACCTTTCATGCGGCAGCCACGCAGGATGGCGGCGTGTTCGCCCGAACAGGTGTGGAACCACCGGCGGGGCCGCCGAACCTGGCGACCGAATTGAATCAACGGNACGTCCAGCGGTGTCAACATCAGCGGCCACTCGGGTTCGGAAAGAAGGGACTGTGCCGCTGCCACGTGTTCGGTGTCGCCGTTGTGCGATGCCACGGCGATGGCCTTTTGCTCCCACGAGCAATCCTCCAATTCATCGGTAAAGGCCTTCAGCATGAAGGGTTTCATCATCGACCGCCCGTAGCACAACACGTTCCCGCCGAAGGAATGGATGACCTCGTCTCCGTGGGCCCATGCCACGGCGCCGTGGATGGTCGTCTCTGAAACGCCGTTTCGACGGTAATCAACCAGCGGCTCCCACGCGACCTCTCGNCCGGTCGGTATGCCCTCGATCTGCTCGCCGAGCGGTGAATCGGGGTACATGGCGGACCCTGGCATGCCGGGTTGAACCGCCGAGAAGGTGTCGTGGCGAATTCTCATCGCTTCGCCTCCAGCATGCTCTCGACCAGGGGCACCACGCGCTCCATGTAGGCCGTCATGTTGCGGCACACTCGGTCGGAGTCGTGATTGAAGAAATCGAACCACGCCATGATGCGGTCGTCGGGATGAAAGCGTTCAACCATTTGCTTGGCGACGTCCTCGACGTTTCCGATGAGAGCGTTGTTCGCAGCACGGGACACCTTGTCCGGGTCGATCGTGCCTTCAAGTGCACTCCAGTATGCGCACAGGGCGCGCTCCGCTTCGGCCTGAGCCGCGGCGGTTTGTTCCCCGGGTGTGAGACCCTCCTCGGCGTTGACGAAGACGAAACTGGTTCGCGGCATGTCGCCTCGCTGCCACGCTCCTCCCGACGGATGGTAGGCTTCACGCATTCGCTCGTGCGTTGCGTCAATGACCTCGGGAGAGGTAATGGAGAGGTTGAACACCTTGACCGGCAGCACGGTGTTGACGAAGGTTTGTGCGCGTGGGTCGTGGGTGCCTGCGACCAATCGCAACAGGTCTTTTCTGAATTCGGCGGGTACGATTTTCAAGTCCTCAAACACGTAGCGGTTGGGGATGCGAATCTCGTCTGGCGGTGTGCTCAACCCTTCAAACTCAACCGCAGCAGCCTGAACGGACGCCCAGTCGTCGTCGCTTCGGAAGTTGTCCCTGGTGAGGACCGTGGGTCGAATCATGGTCGAGTTGATGACATCGCCTCGCAACAGACGGAGAAAGATTTCAGCGGCTTCCATGAAGATTTGACCGCGCAGCGCCGGCCACGCAGCCTCCTCGACCGAGGTTCGGGGAACGATGCCGTAGGGGCGGGCCATGAACTCGAAACGCCCGGCTGAAAATCCGATGTGAAGACAGCGGGTTTCCTCGGGGTCGAGGCCGTGCAAACTCAGCACGTTGGCCATGCGTTCCGCTTGAGCGATGGGCCCTCCTGAGGCAAGGATGGAAACCACGGCGCTGCCGATTTCGATGTTGCTTGTTCGGCGAAACGATTCCAACGCCAGTTGTGGAAAGTCGGTGCACAAACCGACCTCACCTTTCCAGTGTGGAACCACGGGACGTTGATTCGATTTTTGGGTCTCGGTCGAAAGGTGGGCTTGAGCGATCCATCCGACACCAAATCCGAGTTCATCGGCGCAGGCCAACTGCTGGAAGTAATTTCGAAGCATGGTGGCTTCGTCAGGAATGTGACCGTTTTCGTCCGGTGTTTGTGAGATGGAGAAGAAGATGTCGTGCTCCATGCTCACTCACCGTTTCCTCCACAGCGGCATGGCTCATAATGGGTGTGGCGGTTCAGGGCGTCTCCTCGGCACCGGTTGGCTGGTGCTGCAGGTCGGTCAAATCCTTGATTCGTTGGCGCAACGGTGCGGGCGCCGCAACGTCAGCAGCGATGAATTCATGCAGGCATTCCGAAAGAACCAGCATGGCGTTTTCGTAGTCCTGCTCGATTTCCGCCAGGTCGGCCAGCCCCCACCGAGCGACCAACTGACCCGAGAGGCTTCCGAGGTTGCTGGCGTGTTCAAGGGAGCGNTCAAACAGTTCGCGCGCAGCTCCAAACTCACCGATGGTCGCTTGGCAGTGCGCCAGGTCGGCCAGAGCTTCCATCTGCCCCTCGTCGTCCTTAAGCGCGATGAGTAACTCCAGACGCTCGGTCCCCACGGCGATGGCGGTGTGCTCGTCGTGCTGTCGTTTTGCGACGGTCATCAACAGTGCCATCCCGTAGGAGAGACCCTCTTTGTCGTCCAGCGATTGTCGAAGTCGCAGGGCGTGTTGAGCGGTCGCTCGGGCTTCGTCGAGCTGCTGGTTGGCGAGGTAGAGGAGCGCAACGTAGTGATGCACGGCGGCGTTGAGTGCTTGTCCGTCTTCGATGCTTTCAGCGTCCTCCGCCAAGCGCAGATAACTGTCGATTTCGGCATCAACAATTTTCAGGGCCTCGAATCGAGCCCAACCTCGCTCCTCGTCCGATGCAGCAACGCTGCTGGCGTGATCCAGCAAACGTTCGACGAGTTCGTCGTCCTCAAGTTCTTGAGCCAGCGGAATCAATCGAAGGGCCAGCGAGGTGTTGATGTGGTCCATGGACGCTCCACCGGTCAGCATGCTGAGGACCTGTGCGGCCATTTCCGGTGACATGTCTGCATCCATTGAGCCACCTCAAATGGAACGAAGACGTCCGCCGTCCACCGCCAGACTGATCCCTCGAATGCCGCCTGCGGCCGGCATGCACAGGTAAGCGATGGCGCTGGCGGTTTCCAGCGGGTCGATGAGGCGTCCAATGGGCACCTGATTCAACCATCCTTCTCGAACGGCTTCGGCCGATTTGCCGGTGCGCTCTTGGATGGACGCTGAGAGGCTACCGAGTCGTTCGGTGTCGGTGAAGCCCGGCAGGACGTTGTTGATCGTGATGCATGGCGCAAGTTCGTTCGACATGGATTTGGCCCACGAGGCCATCGCACCGCGAAGGGTGTTGGACAGCCCGATGTTGGGAATGGGTTCCTTCACCGAGGTCGAGATGATCTGGATGATTCGCCCGAACCCTTCTGCCTCCATGCCGGGAACGGCGGCTTTCACCAGCGTGTGGGCGGCGTGCAGATGCCGTCGAAAGGGAGCGTCAAAGTCGGNNACTTCGTTGTCCAGCAANGGNCCGCCAGGGGGGCCACCGGCGTTGTTGATGAGAATGTGAACGGGCCCCAGGGTCTCGGCTGCCGACGCAAAGGCCGATGCAAGCACGTCGGTGTCCTCCAGGTCGAGCATCAACGCTTGGTGGCGTCCGCTGCCCAAGTCCCCCAGTGTTTCGCACAACGCCGTGAGAGCGTCGCCGTTTCGGGCGCAAACGGTGATGTCAGCGCCGGCCTTTGCCAGCATTTTAGCCGTCGCCTCGCCGATGCCTTTGCTCGCACCGCACACGAAGGCGTGCTTTCCTTGAAGCGCTGTGGCAGCGAACGGGTAGTCGCCGTTGAGGAGGTCCATGTCCACCGCAACTTGCCATGGGTCATAGCCCTTGGGTTTGGGTGCCAAGCAAAGGGTAGCGAGTGATTCGACCCACTGCGAGCCCTCTGATTATCTCAAATCGAATCAATGGGTTTGTGCATTGACCCTCTGATATCACCAGAAATCATCAATCGAATGGTTAGGCCTAGAATTGGTGGTCTTGAAGATCTATGAGANAGTAAACTAGGTACANCCGATAATCATCATCCTGTGCCAGCATGTAATCTCTGGTCTTGATCGTGTATATTGTGTCTAAGCTTCCCGAACCCATTGTCATTGAGGTACAACTAATTCCGTCAACAAATGAGTCATATTGAAAGTAAAGGTTGGTCGAATATCTACTCGCTCCCATCCATGTTGAAGTGGGTATTCCTTTTGCATAAGTGTAACCATTTTGGTCGTTATCCCACATTGTAACCATCGCATTTGTTTCACATCGCAGACCCTTTCCAGCTGGGATTTGGATATCCAAAATATCAACCCAATCTTGGTTAATTTGTGAACTGCTCTGATTGTAATTTGCGTCACATGCATATCTTGTTTGAGATTGGTATGCGTATTGTTCGTATAATTCAGAGATAGTTTGGTTGTAATTGTCAGCCCATGCTTGCTCGTAATTTGCGGAATTTGTCCAGTAGGGAACAGGGGTTGTTTGTAATCCAACCAAATAGTATCCAATACANGANAGCTGNTANGTGGTAGGTNGNGTTTTNATTCGTTGAATAGTTATAATCCGAGTAAACTGCTTCAAATGTGTTGTTCATGTAATCAACTGCGGCTCCAACGACAGTAAGGTCAGATTTTGTAAATTCATAGTCCACGACAAAATATTGAGCCGAACTTGGAGACGAACCATTGTAGTTGTTCGTAACATACTCGTTGTGAGTGACCGACGAATTGTTCACGAAATCTTGGAAGTGCTCATCAAACAGATCATTGATTTGATCGTCAGTAAGTTGAACTTCAACGCTTCCTGAATCNCCCCCAATGCAACCAGCGAGGGCCGATGTCATCATCACAAGTGTCAAGAATAATGCTTTCTTCATGAAATAATCCTGGGCTCCTCTTGATTTAATATTTTCACCGAAGGTCACCAAGCAGTGGGGACCCTTTGCTCACCCGTCTAGGCAGGGGGTAGCCTTTACCTCATCATGAGCGCGTGGGCCCATGGTTTGATTTCAAGAAACAATAATGCTCCATCGGCCGTGTAGTTGCTACATGGCGCAGAGGGTTATTACCTTGCTTCTCGCGATTTTGATGATTTCAATCGCACTTTCACCCATCATCAACATGACGACAAGCGAAACGACCATCGATGAGTACGAGCAAAACACCATGAAATCGTCGGGCTTTTCGGACGATGACGCCGACAAAGATGGTTTTAGCTACGCCGAAGAGATGGATTGCGGTACAGACCCAAACGATGCCAACTCTATTCCGGTTGACAACGATGAAGATTCAATCTGTGATGGAATGGACGACGACGATGACAATGATGGTTGGAGTGATTCCGATGAAATATCATGTTCAACGGATCCATTGATGCCAAGTTCGGTACCCTCAGACCAAGACGGAGACGGAGTGTGCGATGAACAGGACGCATTTCCAGAAGACGACACCGAATGGTCCGATTTGGACGGGGACGGTCAAGGCGACAACAGAGATTCAGATGACGACAATGATGGTGTTGACGATAGACTTGATGCATGGCCAACAGACCCCTGTGCATCAACAGACACAGACGGTGATGGATATCCTGATTTTGTGACTTCAAGCGAATGTAAATTGGAACCAGATCTGGATGATGATAACGATGGATATTGGGATGTGGATGACGATTTCCCATTGGATCCTTGCTTTGCTCGAGATACAGATGACGATGGGCTGCCAGATAGCGTCTTACCGGACAAAAACTGCGACCAAACAATGTTGACAGACATGGACGATGACGATGATGGGTGGCCAGACAAAGGAGATGCTTTTCCTACGGATCCAACCGAATGGGCGGATTTCGATCAAGATGGAATTGGAAACAATGCAGACAGAAATGATGATTCCGACGGGTGGTCTGATTTGTTCGAGGTCTTGTGTGAAACTGACCCTTACGACATCACCTCATTTCCAACCGATACAGACGGCGATGGACGGTGTGATCACATCGATCTGGACGATGATAATGATGGGATCCCAGATGCTGACGACTCCGATCCGCTGCTCACCGAAGGTTCATGGGAATGGGCTACTGGAACAGGCGACATGATCAAAATTAACGATATGGCCATGGATTCAAACGGTAATATTTTGGTTACAGGTAGCTACATTGGAACCACATCTCTAGGCACTTTTACCCTCACACAATTCAACAAGGAAGATGCGTTTGTTGCAAAAATGGACGAAAGTGGGAATTGGCTTTGGGCAACAACGTCTTCGAATAATCCGGTCCACTGTGCGAACTCAGGAGGCGCAACTTGGAGCCAGAGTGTATCGTCCAGTTCAATTGGTTTCCAAACCACTGGGGTTTACGTTGCAGAAAACGCTTCTTATGCTCTCGCTCCGATTTCGGACACCATTTACACCAATACTTCCAAACCCAGTCCTACACTACATTTCCAGATGGGTGACAAGGTATACAACAATGCCACAAGCCCTCCGAAATTTATCGGAAACGTGTCTTATACAACCCAAACAACAATTGTCCTACAGGAAGAGTATGATGAATTGTTGCCCCTGGGTATTGAATTGGTGAAGATTGATCCTTACACACTGACCGTTTCAACATCGACCCCATTCACAATCAACCAGGGCCAATGGGAAAAGGCGAACTGGACTGACAGCTATGCAGTTTCAAACTCTATTGCTGTTGATGATTCGGGTAATGCATACATCACCGGGATTTTCGATGGTTATGTCAAATTCGATGGAGCAGGTTTGTTTGATGTTGTGAAATCGTATAATGTTCGAGATGAAGGAAATTGGATGAAAAAACGATACATTGAAGATAAAAGAATCCAAGATGAAGGTTTTGGAAATGCCATTAATGGGTACCCGTGTGGAGCACCAAGCGACTGGTTCTTGACCGGAACAGACATGTTTGTTGCCAAAATTTCCTCAAGCGGTTCATGGAAATGGGTCAAAGGTGCAGGGAGCAATGGAGCCGATTCAGGCGAGCATATTGTACTATCATCTGACGGGAATCATGCGTTTGTAACAGGGAAATTGAGACAAAATTGGTGCGATCAAGAAGCGTGGCGAGATGCAGATATTCGAGGGGAAGAAGGGACGGGACCTGGATGCAATAATCTGGTATTGGAACATGAGCGAAATCATGGTTGTGAACCAATTGAACACATTGATTTCCCTCGACATTGGCTGACCCAGAATTATGCTCAGAAAAACCATGCAGGAATGTTCAATGGGGCATTCGATGGGGTTTCAGAACTAAATGGGTGTGGAGCATTCATCGCCAAAATAAGCTTGAATGGCGGTTGGAAGGATGCGACAGAAATATCTCCTCCGAATCAATGGTTGGAGCGACCATCTGGAAGTCAACTTCCGATCGTGTACTACCCCACATGTGTACAAACTCTCGGGGCATCGAATTCAAATCATTGCAGTGATAAATTTGTTCAAATTACGGGGTTGGTAGCTACGGGTTCTCCGGAACGGTTGTATGTTACTGGAATCTATGCAAAGAGTCTGAAATTGGGTAATTTGGACATATACAGCGGTGGTTACGATGATGAGCGAGCCTTCATTGCAAAATACAACCAATGGGATGACGATTGGGATTGGGTCGTCAATGGCTGTGGAATTGTTACTCACAAGTGTGATGAGATACATGACATTGAGAGTGATGGGAATTGGTACTTCTACGTCTCTGGATGTTATGATAATCAAAAATTCGTTGCCAGATACAATTTCGATGGGCAAGAATTGTGGATGCAAACTTTTGGAAGTAAATGTGATCAGACTAAACTGGCTGTTGATGCAAGCGGAAATGCCTACATCACAGGAACATATTCAGAAAATGGACAATCAATTGCAATCGGGGATACAATACTTGAACATACATACGACCAAGGCCATTTTGTGGCTCACATCGATTCTGGTGGAAATTGGATTTGGGCTGATGACAGTGATCATTTACGCAGTTCATCTGGAGGTCATGCCGTATACAGTTCATTCCCATATGGTAAGAACTCATACCCTGGTGGCATACTCAGCAGCACTCCGACAGAAGTGATGGTTGATTCAAACGAAAGGGTCTATGTTTCGGGTTGGATGAATGGCATGGGTTGGTTCAAAACCGATACGCATTTCGGATCGAAATCCTACGTAGCAGCGATCGATGGCCCCTTTCAAATAATTGAGCCGAACACAACCATTAACCCTGATGGGGGCGAAATTCCAAGCATCTCGATGGTGAATACAATTCTTTTGATCGTTGGCGTCGTTTTGTTGGTTGAAAAACGGAAAAATCAGGATTCAGATTTTGCCGATGATTGTGAAGCTTGATCACGAGGTTTGTGAGAATCCATGGGTTATCCATGATTCATCGCAGTCAGAATGACTGAATCCATGCGCTCGCAGTGGGCTTACTGCATCGCTGCCGACCGTGTTTGCACGAGTTCGCTCTNGGTTGAAACGACAAACGTTTGAAGCCAACATCAACCGTTCGTCCCTCGAACATCGTAGAGTTTCGAGCCTTGAACCGACCAAAAGAAGGCGTCAACTTCTATGATTTTCTCGTGAATCGGGGGAAAAGTGTGGGGGTGTTTTCTCTGTACTTCTGATACGCCTCATCGTCCCCCCACCGTTCCAAGGCACGTCGGTCGAGCATGGGAATTCCACTGAGCTTCGTCAAGAGGAGGAAAACAAACACCGGCGAGATCCAGGCGAATCGTTCGAGGCCTGAAAAGCAGGTGATTCCAAAGCACGCGATTCCCGTCCAAAGAAGGATTTCCCCCAGGTAGTTCGGATGCCTTGAATACGACCACAAACCACGGTCAATCCATTTGCCCTCGTTCTTCGGTTCTCTGTTGAACGCTGATTTTTGGTTGTCGGCCACCACCTCGATGCCAAATCCAAGACACCACACCAACAACCCAACACCATCCCAAACGCCCAGGGCGGGGGCCGGGCCTGCTTGGCTGTTGATGACAAGGACCACGATCGCGGTGAGAAACACCCACAGGCCTTGAATCGTCCACGGCACGAGAAATCGAACGGGCGACGTTTTGAGTTGGTCAAAACGCCCGTCTTTTCCGGTTCGCTGAATGCGAAAATACAGAAAACTGGACAGGCGCAACGCCCAGACGGCAACGAGGAAACTGACGATCAGTTCTCGCAAACCTGGCGCATCGGACCGAGATCCTGCCCACAGACTGAACCCCACGACGGCGACGTAGGTGAGGCCGCCCGTCAGGTCGTAGAAGCGTTCTGTTTTTGCAGTCGATGCCGGTATCCAAGCCAACCACTGCGTGCCAATGCAGATCACGGCACAATACAGCACGGCAGAGTACCCGTTCAACCGAACGGCGTTGTTGCCAACGGCACCAACCATCAGCGCCATCATGGCAACGACCGCCAGCACAACGACGGTGGTCAATCGCAAATCTTGACGTGCAGGACTCATGGCCAACGGCAGGAAACGAACCGTCATCGTGTTAATACTCCTGTTTGACAGGAAAAACAACGCGTTCGGTTGCATCGTCCACGCTCTCGGGATTGGGGATGCACCATCCAGCCAAGCGAACAACAACCGCAACGGGTTGGGTCTTACGCCTCACGGCGGATTGAATATAAGCCACGCTTCGATGCGAAGAGCATGTACGCGTGGCTGATGAATTTGTTTTCCAAAATAGCCGGCAACACCGCAACCACCAACAAGGAAAAACAGACGGCTGGAGGCAACCTAAGCGGGGAAAACTGGATCGGGCCGGACGGCGTTGAGAGCGGTCCGGGTGTTCCCGAGGACTGGTACTTGACCTACGACGGTCCAGCGCCCGTAGTTGAAGACATCCCTTACTACAAAAATTACGCCGTGGACAGAGGAAACGGGGTCGTTCCCATTGACTTTTACATCAAAAAGTGGGGGACCCCCGAAGGGTTTGGAACCACCGATTACGAACGAGAGACAGCAGCAAACCTCACCAACTTTTCTGGAGATTGAGAACGACAAGGCCTCCGAGTGCTTTGGATTCAACTGCGTCCGAGCTGCGGGTTGGACAAGGACATCACAACCAGTCCAAGACGGTGTTGAGTTGGACCAACCAGTCGTCGGAGGCCACGTCGATGATGTCGTAGTGGTCCCCGGGCAGCCACACCTTCTGCACGTCTGCGCCTTTTGCCTTCATGACGCGTGCGTAGGTCTCGGACTGTTCGAGCGGCACGTCCACATCGTGCTCACCGTGGAACAGCAAAACGCTGGTGTTTGGCGGATGCTCAACCGGGTTGAGTTGCCGCCACACCGCTTCGTTTTCCTCAGGCGTGCAGCCGATCCATCGGCGCACGGCGTCGCCCTCGTCCGAAAGTTTGGCGTGGTCGGCGCCGATGAGGTCCGTGATGGGGGCTTGAGCGATGGCGAGCCAGGGTCGGCGTTCCGCCTTGGCACCCATCAGCAACGCCAGATGACCCCCAGCCGAGTGGCCCATGACCATTGAGCGCATGATGTCGATGCCAGGGATCAGCGCCAGATGACCCCACGCTCGCAACACGTCCGAAAGGGTGTCCATCCAGACCCCCTCCTCGCCCGGTGCCCAACGCTTGAACTCGATGTTCCAAGCGGCCACGCCTGCTTCGGCGAGGTCTTCGGCAATGGGTTGCATCAGGTCGAGGGTGTACTGCTCCTTCCAGAAACCACCGTGGATGAGCATGACGCAGGGTACGCCTTCGTCCTTCTGAAAAGGCGATGGGTCCTCGGGCATGTAAAGGTCGGCGACTTGCCATGCCTCTGCGCCCCACTGAACCCGGTCAACCGCCATCGTTCTCGCTCCGTTCGTGAGGGTGCGGTGCAGGTCCACCAATGTTTCCGCTCGTCAGGGGCAGTAGCGTCGAAGGTCGCGTGGGAAGAGCACGGTTTCACGCACGTTCTTGGCGCCGGTTAATTTCATCAAAATGCGCTCAACACCCAAGCCCCATCCTGCGTGGGGTGGCACGCCGTGGCGGAATCCAGCGACGTAGAACTCAAACTCTTCCGGGTCGAGGTCCATGTCTCGGAGGTTCTCCACCAGGACGTCGATGCGGTGCTCTCGCTGGCCGCCTGAAGTCATCTCGTCCCTGCCGAAGTTGAGGTCAAAGCCACGAGAGAGTTGGTCCCCCGTGCTGCCGAGTTCACCCTCGATTTGGTGGATGTAAAACGGTTTGAGGGACATGGGCCAACGAGGCAGGAAGTAAAACTGCGGGAGGTCCTGTGCGAGAAGATCGGAGTTCTCAGCGTCGATGTCGTCGCCCCACTCAATGGAGCCGCCCTTTTCCTTGATGATTCGGATGGCGTCGTCGTACTCCACTCGAGGGAAGGGGAGCTCGGGGACGATGACCTCCACCGGTTCTTCCCCCTGTTCGGCACGGAACTCGTTGATCGTGGCGATCAGGGACTGCGATTCTTCTTCTTCGGCGACGGATTTCCAGATGTGATGCAGCATTCGCTCGAGGACGCCCATCACGTCGTCGTCGTTGGCCCATGAACACTCGATGTCGAAGGAGATGAACTCAGCCAAATGCCGATACGTGTCGCTTTTTTCCGCTCGAAACGCCGGGCCAATCTCGAAGACTCGCTCCAATCCACCGCTCATGCACAACTGCTTGAACAACTGCGGGGACTGGTTGAGGAAGGCGGGCCGGTCGAAGTACTGCATGGGGAAGAGGTCGGCGCCACCCTCGGTTGCAGTTGCCACGATTTTTGGCGTATGTGTTTCAACAAATCCTTCCTGGATGAGATGTTCTCGTCCAAACTGCAGGACCTTGCCACGAAGCCTGAACATGGCGTTGACGTGGGCTCGGCGCAGGTCGAGGAATCGATTGTCGAGCCGGGTGTCCAACTCCACCTTGACGGTGTCCGTGACCCCCAACGGAAGCGGGGCTTCGGCCCGGGCAATCACCTCGACGGAAGTGGCAAGAACCTCGTAAGCAGGGGGCGGGGTTGGTTCGCCTTCCTTGACCTTCGGTGGACGCTTGAGCGCAACGGTTCCGGTGAACTGCAGGGTTGATTCTCGGGTCATGCGCTGAACGGTGTCGAGGGCTTCTTCTCCGATGGTGTCGGCTTTGAGGAAAACCTGTGTCTTGCCGGTTCCGTCGCGCAGGTCGACGAAGCAAATTGCACCCTTGCCACGGTTGGCCTCCATGAAGCCACAGACGATGACTTCGGTGCCAACCAAATCGGCGCCGTTGGCTTGCAGTTCCCCGAGCGTGTGCGTCCGAAAGGCGGTGGGTACCCAAGTGGTCATGGTTTGGGGGTCGTGCAGGGGGACATGAAGCATTCGCTTGACTCCAACGACGGTCCAACCGAGACGGCTCCTCGGAGACCGAGGCGGTCATCCAAGCGTCACCGATGCGTGCCAAGCATGATGCAGAGGGTTCCTTGGTTCCCGAAATCTCTTGAACAGCGTCGGTTTGGTTGAACCATGTCCAGCCGACCGGGCCGCGCGGTGTTCTGTGTCCTCGCTCTGTTGGCCATGGGTCTGTCTCCCCTCGTCGTGCCGGCTGCCGCTCACGACTCGATCCTGCTGTCGGTTGATGTTCAGCACGCCGTTCTTGAACCAGGACAATCGTTGAACATCACGCTGACCGTCGAGAACAACGGCTCCTCCATCGAGGACTACAACATCACGGTCGACGATGCAGGTTTGGCCTCGCCCTGGACCGTCATCGTGGTTGACACAACGCTGGAAAACGTCTTTCCAACGTGGACCAAAAACGCCACCGTCGTGGTGCGATTGGCTGAAGGTGCCACCGTGGCCGACAGCGGTTCCTTCACCATCAACGTGACCGAACCGGACAGCGGTGCGGTGTCGGTGCTGACGGTTCCCGCCACCGTGGCTCCGGCTTACCATCCCTCGCTCTCGGTCAGCGGCTCGCCGCTGGTTCACATGGCGGCCGGGTCAAGCACCAACGTCTCCTTCACGGCGCACAACCTCGGCAGCGTGACCGACACCTTCCTCCTGGACGTGGAGGTTCAACCCGATTTGGCGTCGTGGTGGGCAAACCACACCAACGCCTCGACGGGGAACGGCAACTCCAGCGAAGACGAAGGGGACGGTTCTGGAGGCAACCAATCGGGCTCGAACGGCACCACGGCCGGTGCCCTCTCCGTGCTGATGATGGGCAACAGCTACACCAGCGCCAACGGTCTGGCCTCCCTGGTCGAAGGAATCCTTGACGCCGACGGCTACAACGCCACGGTGGACACGGTNAACGGCGGGGGAATGAAACTCCCCGCACACTGGCAGAACGTCAACACCTCAGGAGATCAGTGGAACACCACCCTGCGGGGCTCAGCGTGGGACTACGTCGTCCTTCAGGACCAAAGCCAGGTTCCCACTTTCCCGACCACCAACGGGGTCTGGCAGGACAGCAAAAACGCCTCCGTTTCGCTCAGTCATGCCATCGAAGACGAGGGTGGCGAAACCGTTCTGTTCATGACCTGGGGGTACCGCGACGGCGACGGCCTCAACAGCTTCAACAACAACTTCACCACCATGCAGGAACGACTCTTGGAAGGCTACACTCGGTACGCAGAGAACATATCGGCCGCCGGCAACGCCGTTTGGATGGCCCCCGTGGGTTTGGCCTACAAGACCGTCCACGACAACGTGCTTTCAGGAGGTGTTGATCCCACGACCTCAGGGAATCTGTTCTACGATCTCTATTCCTCGGACGGGAGTCATCCATCGCTTTCCGGTTCGTACCTTGCTGCTTGCGTGTTCCACTCCACGACAACCGGTGAACACTGCGTGGGCAGCACCGACTCGGTGAACCTCAACGCCGCCACCAAACTTGCGCTTCAACAGGCGGCTGACGACACCGTGTTCAACCAAACCAGCGGCATGTCCTACTACCCTTGGGAAACCTCCGGGATGAGTGCTTTCGGACTTGGCTCGTCGGTTCCACAGGGATGGTACATCCAATGGCAGGACGATGAGCTCGCGAACATTCCAGCCGGCGGTTCAACGTCGGCCACCCTCTCCATCACCGTCCCTGCCGATGCGGCACCTGACTTCTACGGCTACCGCCTCACGATTGGTTCCACCAACGGCAACGTCACCTCATCCACCATCATCGTCGTTGAGGTGGAAGCGGACCCCTCCGTTTCAACGGCGTTCCTGCGACAAGACGACGTGTTCGTGCCGGGCCAAAGCACCACCACCGGCGTTCAGGTCACCAACACAGGGAATTCAGTCTTGGACCTCGAGTGGGAGTTGAGCGTTCCCCCCAATGCGGGCTCGAGCCCCTGCACCGGTGCCTTGTCCACCGCGCAGACCTTGGGCCTGCAACCGAACGCCATCGCCGAAGTCAGCATCGTTGTGAACGTTGACGAATCGGTGGACAGCTCGGCTCAGTGTCCGTTCCTTCTCATCGTTTATCACGACGCAGACGATTCAGTCGAACTTCTCGACACCCTCCTCTTCACCGTCAACGTGGACGAAGCGGTTGCCTTTGCCCTCGCAGGCCCCCTGAACGTGGTTGATTTGATTCCGGAGGTCGGTTCAAACTACGAGGTTCGCCTGACCAACGACGGCAGCGACGAGGCGACGTTCTACCTCGATGTGGCTGAATCATCGGGCTTGGACACCGTGCTCGTCTCGTCCTCCGGGGTCACGGTCGCTGCGGGCGAAGTTGGAACGTGGACGGTGAACACCAAAGGAGACCCGACCCTCTCAGGGATTTTCCATCAATCCTTTTCGGTGGACTACGGCGGCCAATCGTCGTCCCTTCTTGTCCCGGTGAATCTCCTGGAGGTTGACCGTGTTGATCTCATCCCACCCAGCGAGGACCGTGTTTTGGTCTCGCCCGGCGGTGGTTCAAGCATCGACGTTGTTCTGCGGAACACCGGTACGTCCAACCTCACCTTGACGCCGACGCTGACCGGCTTGCCTTCCGATGTTGATGCATCCTACAGCGTGGAGGAAGTCGACCTCGACCGAGGGGCGGAACAAACCGTCACCCTCGCATTCTCCGCAACAACCGGTGCAACCCCGGGCGCATCGTCCCTTGTCCTGACCTACACGGCCGGTTCGTTCAGCATTGAGTATGCGTTCAATCTCGTGGTTGTGGACCGTGAGGACGTGGCCATCGGAGCGTTCCAGCAGCGTCTTGTGGCCAGTCCCGCAGGATTCTCGAGCACGACCGTTGACGTCACCAACCTCGGTACGGCAACGGAGTTGTATCTGCTCGACTGGACAACCGAAAGCGACGGGACATGGTTTGCCTTCGACATCAACCCAACGACGTTTGAACTCAATGCGGGCTCGACACAGGAAATCACCATCAGCGTGCAAGAGGTGTCCTCGGGTGCACCCGTTGAGGGCGTGACGTACACCCTCACCGTTTCTTCAACCTCAAATCCTTCTGTGAGCGACGCCCTCAACATCACGATTGAACCCGTCGTCGCTTCTGCCACCCTTGAACTCTCAAGCGACGTGAACAGCGTTAAGCCCGGGGGTGCGGTCTACGGGACCCTGAAGATCACCAACACGGGCAGCGGTGAGGACAACTTTTCCATCGCCTCGGTTGGNATCGACTGCGGTTTGGATGTTTCCGTGGTTGTGGGTGCCGGCCAAACGAGCGATGCCTTTGGTTGGTCATGCCCTGTGGCCAACGACGCATCGGCCGGTCTGAAGTCCATCTCGTTCCGAGCGGTGAGTTCCGTCCGCGGCAACGTGGCGGTCAGTGACAACGTCTTCTACACCGTTGAGGCAGAATGGCCGGGCGATGCTCTGGTGGCCATTTCGGTCTCCAACGGTCGGGTGTCGCTGGGTGTTGACAGCTCCACCACCACCGTCGTCACCGTTGAAAACCTCGGCAATGCAGAAGTCTACGGCACCCTTAACGGCGACGGGCAGGACACGGGCTTGGTCCTCTTCAACTGGGTGCGAATGAGCGACAACCTCAGCACGGGGAACTACACCCTCGCTTCGGGGTCAAGCGAGGAATTTTTGTTGACGATCACGTCCAACACCGCTCGCAGCGGGTTTGTCGAGTACACGATTACCGCCAGGTCAAACGGCGACGGCGTTGCGAGAACGGACCGGTCCGTGCCGCTGCCCATCACCATCGAAGGACCTGCCCTCCCACCGAACGGACTGTCGCTTCCGCTCGGTGTGAGCGTATCTCAGTCCACCGCCCTGGGCGTCATGGGGACGGGTTGGCTCTTGGCCGTCATCGCGATTCAACTGCTTCGCCGTCGACCATCGCCCTCGGCGGACAGCGAAGAAGCGGAAGAGGATGAAACCGAGGAGGAGAAGGACCTTCCCGAACTGGGCTACAACGAGTGTCGCTTGGACGGTGAATCGAAGGTGAACTGCCCCAGTTGCGATGCTCGGTTGGGCGTCCCGCGGGGAAGCACGCCCCCGTTCCGTTTCACATGCCCGCAGTGCGGCAGCAAGATTCGAGTGGTCGATTGATCAGCAACGCTGAGCGATCAGCAAGAACGCCGTGTGGCCGAACGGACCGTTGACCGGCCGCATGCCGCCTTTTGACGCTCGTCCCCACTCGCGCTCCATCAACTCACCGGCCCACTCAACGGTCAATCCAGCGGTTTCGCACGCCTCCCATGCTCGCTCCAGTTGAGCGCTGACGGGGCAGTAGCATGCCAGACGCCCGCCTTTTGCCAGCAGCGGGGCGCTCGCCTCAATCGCAGGCGGGTGATCGGGTAGGTCCAGCAGGATGGCGTCCACGACGTCCACCGTGCCCTGGATTTCACCGATTGAATCTTCAACGGTGCCCTCAAAGTGATGGTGCGTGGGCACGGCTCCCCAACACGCCTTGGCCCGTCGGAGGTTTTCGAGGGCGACTTCAGCGTGTTCGCTGCGGGGCTCGACGGTTAGGTGAACGCCACTCGCTCCGAGGGCGCGCTGGACGTAGAGGGAAAGGCCGGCGCTTCCAACACCCGCCTCCAGCACGGTGTCGTTGGGTCCCAACCCCAGCCGTGCAACGAGAAATCCTGCGTCCTTGCTTCCGATGGTTTGGGCTCGACGCACCATGCTCTTGCTCAATTCCGGCAGCCTGGGTGGCAGACGCAGGAGCTCTTTTTGCCCAACCACCACTCGACCTCCGACCGGGACCTCGCTCAGGGTCTGCAGCGGATTAAAAACGCCCAGACCCTTGATCTTCAGTTGCCGGTCAACCAGCTCTACGGCGTAATTTTTGCCGCTTTCCTCGACCAGAACAGCCCACTCGGTGGAGGTCACAAACCACCCCAAGTGGCCGCGCATGTTAAGGTTCTCCTTTCGGAAATATCGGGGTACTGCGTGGCATGTCAGCGGTTGTTCCAGTCACACGGGTGCGAGTGTTCTATATACTGAGCAGTCCTACACCAACCATGAAAGCCTCAACGCGTAGCCTTGCACTGGTCATCGTGGCCGTTTTTCTCGGAAGCCTCGCTTCAGGAATGATGGCGGAACTCTACCACTCACCCGTTTCCGAACTGGACGAGGAACCCGTGGTCCAGGAGAGCCATGGAACCCACGCCACGAGCCCGGGCCACGTCGTGTTTGGTCAATACATCTCTTCGGACAACTGTGGGCACTGCTCGAAGCAGGGCGGCGGTTCGGACGCACACCACTCGCTGAAGGTCACCTTCCCCGATGAATACGTGTACGTCACCTACATGTCGGCCTCCTTTGGGTCAACCAACACCGCTCGAGCCGGCGCTGTGTCGCCGTACAACTGGGCCTGGAGCACCGGCGGTGCTCCCGACGCTTACTTCGGCGATCGAACGGATAAACGCCAAAGCGGCGCAGACAGTTCCTACACCACCTACGACAGTCTCTTTTCCAGCGGGGGCGGCATGCACAGCACCGTGAACGATTACGGGATGTCGGCAGCCATCTCACAAAACGGTGGAACCTACGACATCAGCATCTCCTACAGGTACACGGGGTCCGGCTCGCCGGCTTCCAACATGAAGCTCTACGCCGCTCTGGTCGACAAGGACTGCACCGGCTATTCGTACTCCTCAGGCATCCCCCACGGCTACAACTGTTGGATGGCCTGGCTCACGTCGGGAGACACCTACAAGTCAAAGAACGGTGGAACGGGCTCGTCCTTCCACAGCGTCACCGTTTCCTCCACCGACACCACCGAGTCGTGGACTTCGGTGCCCACTTCAGTTGTTCCAGGCGGCATCAACAAAGCCGTGGTCGTTGCCGTTTTGATGAGTGGAAACCAAGTGTCCGTTGGCGGCAGCAGCCCCCACGTTTACCACGCAACCGATTCCACGATGGGCCCCAAGATGGACATTGCCGTTTCAGGACTGCAGGTCTCCAACGACGCTGGCGGCGCATCGTACGTCCGAGGCGACACGGTCAGCATCCAAGCGGACGTCAAGAACACGGGCGACTTGGATTACACCAGCGGTGGCTCGCTCGAATTCTTCTACAAGAACGGTGCCACGACCACGTCCATTGACACGGTCTCCATCCCGAATCTCAACGTGGCTCCGGGCTCGCCTTACCTGACCGGAACGGCCACGTTTGACACCTCTTCGCTTCCAAGCAACGTGTGGTCCACCAACTTCGGCGCGCGTCTCGTGGGCATCAGTGGCGACATGGCCTCCAGCAACAACGTCCAGGAAATTGGCGTTGACCACGACCGCGTTCCTCTCAAGAAGACCCCGCAAGTGCTCGGCTCTGACATCGTCCAGCGCGGTGATTTCGTCACCGTGCTTGCCAAGGGCGATCCCAACGACAACGTCGACACCATCGACACGATGACCTTCGACGTTGAAGTCTCCCCCGCCGGGCAGAACGCATGGGACGCCAGCATCGTGAGCGGCGGTGAAAACGTCCTGTACCGCGACACGGCTCAGGAAGGTCGCGAATACATCATCACGCCGAGCATGTCCATGGCCGCCGGTGATTACGACGTCCGCACCCGCACCGTTGACAGCCGCGGCCAGACCAGCGACTGGGCCACGATGTCGGACATGTTTGAACTCGCCAACGGGCGACCGATGGTGGTCGCCAACCCTGTTCCCACCGTGATGTGCGACCTCAGCACAAAGGTGAGCATGGTCGGGCACGTGATGGACCCCGAAACCCCGCTCTCCGACCTGATCATCACCTCCGACAGCTCGAACTTCGTGGCATGGCATGCCGACAGCGAAGAACTCGAGGTGCACTTCCCTTACGACGACATGCGTCAAAAGTGCCCGCTGGGTCAGAAGGGCATTGAAATCCGAGTTGACGACGGTGGCGATTATTCCGACTCCGGTGAGTTGCCTTACGGGACCCTCCTGTTCAACGTCATCGAAAACGGACAGCCACGCTGGGCAGGACTGCCCATCCAAGTCGTCGACGAGGGCGCCAGCGGTGTTCTTGGACTGACGCCCTACNTGTCGGACACCGACGACACCGGCGCCCCGGTTCAAGCCTCAACCCTGTCCCTGCAAATCATCGACAATTCCCATCCCGACCTCGTTTCGGTTGAACTCCGTGGCAGCACACTCGGCTACGAAACGGTGGACGACGACGTGAACGGCGAAACCGTCGTAACGCTCCGTGCCAGCGACGGCGAGCAGTACTCGGACCAAACGGTCACCATCCGAATCAACCCGATCAACGACGCTCCTCGCCTCGACATGACCGACATCGAATCGATTGACCTGAAGCTCAATCGTCAAAAGGTCATCAACTTGAACAGTCGTCTCACCGACGTCGACACCGCCCAAGGTAACTACTACGTCGCCTCAGCCTTCGCCACNGGCGGTACGGCGGTCGTCATCAGCGGCGACTTGAGAATTCAGTTTGACGAGGTCGGGCTTCAAACCGTATCCATCTCCACTTCGGACGGCTACGCCACCAACAGCTACGAGATCAGCGTCAACGTCTTTGACGCCCTTCCCTTCTACGTTTCAACGACCGACGACGGCTCTGGACACATGTACGTCCACATGGCCGACACCTACGAGACCCAAACCCCAACCGCTTCGTTCTCGCTGACGGACTCCGCACCCACCTACAACGTCATCTCGGTGACCTGGTCGCTGTGCAACGAATTGTCCGGTACCTGCGACGGCTTTTGGGAGTACGACCTTGACATGTCCCGTTCCAGCACCGGGTGGACGGAGGAGATGAACATCCCCTCCTCCTACGGCGATGGTGGCTATGCACGAGTCAACGGAATGCGCAACATGGACTACATTGGCCTGACCGTTCGAGCCGTTGACGCCACCGGCCAGGAATACAAAACGGGTGAGACCGTCAAGTGGATGACCACCGAGGCTCTCCCTGAACCAGCCGACATGGACGACGCTCTCCTCGAGTGGTACGTTGCCGATTTGATCGCCGACATCGCTGCCCTCGAAGAGGAAATCGCAGCCGATGAGAGCGGTGATACCACCTCTCTCGAGCAGAACTTGATGACGCTCAAGTCGAATTACGACGTAGCGTGCGAAGACTCGCGAGCCAACTGTCCGAGCGATGAAGTCAAGGGCAGTGGGGGCGATCAGGCCTCCTCCGGCCTCAACATGAACGTGGTGTTCATCGTGATCGGTGTGCTCATCGTGGCTGCGCTGCTCGGCTTGATGTTCATGCGCAAGGGCGCTNAAGAAGAGGAACCCATGTGGAACGCGGCTTCGTTGCCGGTTCACGACACCGTGGCCAACTCAATGTACGGCGGAGCACAGCACATTTTCCAACAACAGGTTGCACCGGTGGCGACCCCGACGGCTGCACCTGTTGCAGCCCCGGTTGCTGCTCCTGCACCTCCCGTGGTCGCCCACGCTGGTCCGCCGCTCCCGCCCGGAGGCCTTCCGGCGGGATGGACCATGGAACAGTGGACCTATTACGGCCAGCAATACATCGACCAGATGAACCAGCGCTGACCGATGTCCACGGCTCNCTGAGGAGCCACACTCGAAAGCATACCCCTAAAGGGGAGTAATGGGAGGAAGATGCGTGGCCGAAGATATTGAGCACCCCGCCGATGAGGCTCCTGAGGAGGANGCTCACACCGGAGAGGAGGTCGCCGATGTCACGAACGAACCCACCACCACGGTCTGGTCCCCCGAACCCACCGGAGCAGACGAGGTGCTGAATCAATCCGTCGACGACTGGATTGCTGACGTCAAGTTTGAATCAACCGCCGATGTTCCCATTCCTGAGCGACTGGTTGACCAGGTGATCGGTCAGGAAGCGGGTTCGGTGGTCATCAAAAAAGCCGCTGAGCAACGCCGACACATGCTCATGATCGGCGACCCCGGAACGGGCAAGTCCATGCTCGCTCGCTCCATGACCGACTTGCTGCCCAAGGACGCACTCGAAGACGTCCTCGTTTACCCCAACGAGGACGACGAAAACGTTCCACGCGTCCGAACCGTGCCGGCTGGCCGAGCGGAGCGCATCGTCAAAGTCCAGAAAGAAGCCGTTCGGCAACAACGGGAAAAATCTCAGCGCATGCTGTTCATCGCGTTTGCAGCCATCGGATTCCTTCTCCTCATCGCAGCCCTCCAGTCCGGCGACCTGTTCACGCTCCTGTTCGGAGGTTTCCTGCTGGTGTTCGGGTACATGTTCATCCGTAGTCGACTGGGTGCGGTTGACGACAGTCGAATTCCCAAGGTTTTGGTCAAGCACGACCTGAACGAACTCCCCCCCTTCGTTGACGCAACAGCCACGCTTTCCGGCTCCCTGCTCGGCGACGTGCGCCACGACCCGTTCCAATCCGGTGGGATGGAAACACCCGCCCACGACCGGGTTGAACCGGGCGCCATCCATCGCGCTCACAAGGGCGTGCTCTACATCGACGAGATCAACCTGCTGCGCCTTGAAGAACAACAAGCGCTTCTGACGGCGATGCAGGACCGTGCCTTCCCCATCTCCGGTCGCTCGGAGCGCTCCTCGGGTGCGCTGACCAAGACCGAGCCGGTTCCCTGCGACTTCATCCTTATCGCCGCTGGAAACCTCGACGCCATTCAAGGGATGCATCCCGCCCTGCGAAGCCGTATCCGTGGCTACGGCTACGAGGTCTACGTCAATTCTGAGATGCCGGACACCTCACGAAACCGCCGTCGGCTGATTCGGTTCATTGCTCAAGAGGTGCTTCGAGACCAGGACACCGTTCGAGAAATCCCTCACTTTGACAAGAGCGCAGTCTCCATGATTCTTCGTGAGGCACAGCGCAGGGCTGGACGCCGAGGCAAACTTTCCCTTCGACTCCGCGAACTGGGCGGTTTGGTCCGCATCGCCGGCGACCTGGCCGTGGAAGCGGGTGCTCCCTTTACCTCTGCGGAACATGTCCTGGGTGCTCGAAACATCGCCAAACCACTCGAGCAACAGGTCGCTGACCGCATGATTGAGCGACGGCAGGATTACGCCATGCTGGTCAACAGCGGTGAGCGCGTCGGTCGCGTGAACGGTCTGGCCGTGCTGGGTGCGAACTCGGGCCTTTCCGACTTCAGCGGCATCATGCTCCCCGTTGAAGCCCTCGTCACGCCCTCGCAGGGCGGCGGTGGAAAAATTCACGCAACGGGCGGTCTGTCCGACTTGGCAAAAGAAAGCGTTACNAACGTGAGCGCTGTCATCAAAAAGCTGACAGGAAAGGACATTTCCGACTACGACATTCACATTCAATTCGTTGACACGCACGGCGTGGACGGAGATTCTGCCTCCATCACCATCGCAACTGCGATCATCTCGGCCCTCGAAAACATCCCCATTCGCCAGGATTTGGCAATGACGGGTTCGTTGTCCGTACGAGGTGAAGTGCTTCCCATTGGCGGCGTCACCGCCAAGATTGAGGCTGCTGCTCGCTCGGGCGTCAAAACCATCGTTGTTCCTCGAGCAAACATGCAAGACGTTCTTCTTGACGATCGCTTCGAGGACATGGTCGAGGTCGTCGCCGTTGATACGCTTGATGAGGTGATGAAGTACGCACTCATCAAGCACGACCAAAAGGCAAGCCTGGTCGAGCGACTCGAGGCCGTCATTGACCGTCTGACGCCCGAGGTCCAGAGCAAGATTTCGCTTGTGTGATCAACACGAGTTTTCCCGAACGGGATGCTCCGCAACAAACGAAAACCGTGGAGCAGTGAACAACATGTCAGCCACCTCCGACGCTGGAAAAGGTGCGCTGCTCACCCTTTTCCTGGTCACGATGATCGACATGATCGGGTTCGGCATCATCATTCCTTTTCTGACCTATCTGGTGCAGGACCTGGCCGATGCTGAGGGCGTGGTTCGCGTCGGTTTGTGGGTGGGTCTGTTGATGACGGCCTATTCGTGTGCACAATTTCTGTTCTCACCGTTTTGGGGATCCCTGTCCGACCGAATCGGAAGGCGACCTGTCCTGATGGTCGGTCTGATCGGCAACACCGTGTTTTTCACCGCTTTTGGACTCTCAACCACGCTGGTGTTTGCACTCGCCATGCGCTTTTGTGCTGGTGTGTTCAACGGAAACATCGCCGTCGCCCGAGCCTACATCGGGGACGTGAGCACGCCCAAGCAACTCGCCACGCGCATGGGTCTCATCGGAGCGGCGTTTGGGCTGGGCTTCACCATCGGGCCGTTCATCGGTGGTGAATTTTCGAACCCAGCGGAGCGCTGGGGCGTGTTTGTCGACACGGTGTTCCACACCTATCCTTACCTCCTTCCCTGCATCATCGCGAGCGCACTCTCCGCAGGTTCGCTGGTGTTGGCGTACTACAAACTCCCTGAATCCATCGACCTTGAGGCGACCAAGAAAAGCAGCGATCAGCGACCGTGGAAGCAACGAATCACGTCCACGGCTACGAATTCATTGACGATGCTGCGTACGCCCGGTATTGGTGCCATCATTTGGGTGTCAATGCTGTTTATTTTCGGCTTCACCGTGATGCATTCGGTGTTCATTCTCTACACTGAAATGAGCCCGGCCTCGGGGGGACTTGGCTTCAGTGAACAGGACAACGGGCGCATCTTTGCAACGATTGGTCTGTTTGGTATTCTGACCCAGGGCGTGTTGATCGGCCCGCTCACTCGCCGTTATGGTACCCGACGATTGATTCCCGTCTCCATTCTGCTCACCGGCTTTGGTCTCTTTCTCATTCCCTACACGCAGGCTGACCTCGCACCTTCGTTCTTGCCGGCGTGGTTCGGCGNCGGTGCCATGGCATGGACNCAAATGCTCGTCGTCTGTTCCTTCATCGCCATTGGCAACGGCGTGTTTCAACCGTCTTCGAGCACCTACCTCACCCGCCTTGCCCGCGAAGAGGGGTACGACCTCGGTCTCGTGATGGGTGCGCAGGAGTCTCTGAGTGCCTTTGCTCGAATTTTTGGTCCTCTCAGCGGAGGTTTGGCTTGGGAACTGACGGTCGGCGGTCGCTACCCGTGGGACTACCACACGTCGTTTCACCTCTGCGGGCTCTTGATGGTGATTTCTGCGTTGTTGACGCTGCGAATGCCTCCGATGAGCAAGATTGTTGATGCCGAGGCTGATATGAACACGGCCGAAGCTGCATGATGCGTCGCTTACGGCGATGAAGCGAATTGGTTCAGAGAACTTCCGTGAGAATGCGTTCCAATTCGGTGTTGATGGTGAGAATCAAGGTTCCAAATTCCGGAGGGATGTTGGGGTCCTCGTACAGCTCTTCCAATTTTGACTGGGCCATGGCGATTCGTACGTCAAGTTTCTTGCCTTTGTTAAGCAACCAGTTCTCGCACGCTTCCTTTGCCTGGCGTCGAATGTTGCGTGGGACCTTGGGGTCATCGATCTGGTTGATGACCGAAGCAACTTGTTCCAACCGTTCTTCGATGTTCATGGGGTCCACCTTGTTGCACGCATTTGCGGCTCGATGGCGGCCGTCTTTAAGTTGATGGCCGACTTGGTTGAACCATGGAGGCAACCAACGACGCCATCTTAGGATGGACACGCGTTGCCGTTTTGCTGCTCGGCATGGGCTGGGCTGCATGGATGGACCACAAGGACCGTCGCGTGGCCAACGAGCACTGGATTGTATGGGCGAAGCCCGCCATTTTCATTTGGGCGCTCGACCTCATGGTTCAGGGTGCAGACTGGACCGTGTACCTGACGGCTTCTGCGGTGGTCGCTTACGCCAGCGTGTCGGTGTTCGGTCGTGCAACCGTCAAGGACGCTGTGGGCGGTTCGTGGATGGACCGTACCTTCCTTTTCTGGTACGGCGTGAGCGCTGTCGGTGTGATTGCCGGTGCGATGAGGTACCAAGACACCACGCCCCTTCAAGCCCTGCTGGGCGATGGCGATGCGCTGGGCGTTCTCTGGTGGAGGACGGCATCGCTTGCGCTGGTGCTGGTCTTCATCGATGCGGCGTGGCGCCTACGTCTGCTTCACGGTGGTGCGGACGCCAAGGCACTGATGTGGGTGAGCTTGGTTTTTCCAACCTGGGGGTCGGTTCCACTCCCGTTCAATCTCATGGGCGAAGGCGGGGCGATCGCTCTTCCGGTCGCCATTTCACTGCTGATTTGGGGCGGCCTTGCGTTCCTTCTGATCCCGTTCATCATGCTCGCATTGAATTTGAAGCGCGGCGACGTGCGTCGCTTGGGTGATCTACGCCTGGCATGGCATGCCTCGATGATGCCGCTGAACGCTGTTCTCCAGCGGCATGTTTGGTTGTTGACCGACACCATCGAAATGCCAAACGGTGAACGCAAGGTCGTCCATGCTGCTCGAGCTCCACGCCAAACGCCGAGCAAGGATGCCGTGTCTGAACACGTTTCGCGTTTGGAGGAACTGGGTGTTGAGCGGGTGTGGGTGAGCCACAAAATGCCGCTGTTGGTCTTCCTCTTCCCGGCCGTGCTCCCGCTGGTGCTTGTTGGGGATCCAACGACGCTGTTGATGCAGTTCGTGATGTGAGCGAATCAGTTACCCTTTCGCTCAACGTTCTTCGGGCGCAGGCCCTTGTACCCGCACTTTCGGCAGCGGGCGGCACGAACGGCGTTTCGTGCGTTGCAGCGCATGCAAATCTTGCGGTGAAGCAAGCGAGCCTCTGCTTCGGGGAATCGTGCCATGGTGTTGCGACCAATCTCCCCTATTTAACCGCAACCACACGGTTTGGGTATGTTGAAGACCGGCGAAGGGCTGGCGGTGGCATGAAGGTCGTTCGATTCCCGGGCATCCACCACGACGGCAACGTTGTGCTGGTTTCCGGCTCGCTCGGCCACGTCCTTATCAACGCCGGTACATCGTGGTATCAGGCGCTACAGGTCGAACGCATCACGGGGCAGTTGGAAGGCCAAAGGCTCGACCGGATTTTCCTCACGTCTCGTCGCTTTCCCGTCTCGGGAGGAGCTGCGCATCTGTCCAAAGCCTTTGACGGCGTTCCAGTCCACATTCACGGCGACGGTCAAGCGGCGCTTGAAACGGGGGATTTTTTCACGACGTGGGCCAATCGGTACGACTCGGACATGCCCAGAACCCCCACCGAGGCGCTCACCGAAGGCGACGTGTTCCCGATGGGTGACGGTGAGGTCGTTCCCGTTCACCTGCCCGGCCACGCCGGTGAAGGCATGGGCTACCACATCCCGCATCTTTCCACGCTGGTGGTCGGCGCATTGCTTCCCCGCGCGGACCGACCAACGCGTTGGGATTTACCGGGCGGTTCGCTGATGGACGTCATTGACAGTTTCAAGCGCATGNTGGACATGAGGCTCACGTCCATCGTGCCTCTCCAAGGTCCCGCCATTCGAGGTTCAGAACACGTCCTGGATGTGTTGAAGCGTCATCTTGATTTTTTTGAGAGCGCAGCCGCCAACGACGGTCTGCCACCGTCGTCATGGGATCGCCCGGCTCCAACCGCTGTTTGGCTCACGCCACGAACACCATGGCCGCTGGACGAAACCGAAACCGTCTAGGCGGGATACGGCAAGTGGTAGGTTTCGGCAAGACGCCGCCGACGACGCACAGGGTAGCCTGCGGCGGTGTTCTCGATGTCGTGAGAGGAGCCGTCCCACGTGCGCACGTGTCGAATCCAGCCGCTCTGGACGTGAACACGCTCCTCGTCCAGATGCAGGCTGGAGACGGGGCCGTCGATCGAGAACACCAGTTCGCACCGTTCGGTGCGTCCATCGCAAACCGACCAGACAGCCCCGTGTTGGGTGCCCACAAGGAAGTGGAAGGCTCCTTCTTCGACGAGGGTGATCGCACGAACACTGCCTGATTTGAGCTGAAAGGTTGCCACTGATTCAAGCCGCGGCAGGGTGAGGACATGCACGTCGCCCGTGGCGGTTCCAACCACCGCTGCATCGACCGGTCCCATGGGACCTCGCAGTGCGAGCAAAACGGTCGGCAACCCTTCCACAACCGTACGCGTTGGCCGCCCGTCCAACGGTTTCCAAGCGAGCATACCGTCGTTCATGGCGACGAGTGTTCCATCCGTTGTGATCAAACTCCGAACGATGGTTCGTTGGTTCATGGCGTGGATGAATCACTGACGGTATTCGTTGGTTTTGCTCACCCGTCAACTGGAAAGTGAAAGTGAAACGCCCGTCAATACATGTCGTCGTTCTTGTTTTCTTTCTTCCACTTTCGATAGCAGGACTTGCAGACTCGAACCCTGCCTTTTCGGGTTTCATAGCCGCCGGAGCCCCACATGTCGATGGCGTCGTCCACGGAAAGGGAGCGACCTCCGAAGCTTTTGTCGGCAAAGTTGTCGCAGACTTTTACGCCGCATGGAAGTTCGCCGACTTTTGCCGATGGCTTCTGTTTCTTTTCGTCTTCACCGGCGTCTTTCCGGTGCTTTCGGGCCTTCGCCTTGAATCCCATGGGATGACCTCGTGAGGCCCGTTGATGAAGGTTGCCTTGCTCACTGCAAGTTCTGGTAGTGTCGAATCTTTTCCAGGAGCCCGTCGATGAGTCGAAGCAATCCGCGAAGGGTGACCTCAGAGACGTTGGCCACCGCACAGACTTCGGATTGGGTTCGAGGCGTGCCGGCGGACGCAGCGGCCTTGTAGATCAGCGCCGCAGCAACGCCCATCGGCTTCTTGCCCTGCCAAACATCGTCGTGCGGTCGGATGGTGTTCCAGAGTTCATCCAAGGGCGTTCGAATGGCGGGCTCAAGGCCGAGGTCGGACATGAACTTGTCAAAGTATTCGTCGGGTGCCGTGATTTTGTGCATGTTGAGGCGACGAGATACTTGTCGGATGAGCCGGGAAAGATCCTTTTCAGCGATGTCGAAGGCTCCGGCGATGTCGGGGATTTGCCTGGGTAAACCTTCCTGACGTGCCACAAGGTAGGTGCACGCAGCCGTCACACCGGCGATGGAGCGACCGGTCACAAACCCTTCGCCGGACAGTCGTCGGTACAACCTGGCGGCTTCTTCTTGAAGCGGTGCGGGCAGACCCGAGCGATCTCGGATGAATTGGTTGGCCTTCACGAGGTTTCGCTCCCGGCTCTTGCGGGTCTTTGAGCGTTCATCGATGACCCGNCGTCGGCGCCAGTCGCGCCGAGCCTGAGAGCTCATGCCGTGGCGAGAGGCGATGCCGGTGTTGAGGTCTCGTACGTCGATGGTTGTGTTGAGGCCCTTGTCGGCCAGCGTGTAGGTCATCGGTCGTCCGACCCTGGAGCGGTCTTCGCCGTTGTCTCGGTTCGTCCATTCAGCCCCGGGATCGGGGACGTTCTCTTCGGCAACCAGACCGCAATCACCGCAGGTGATTTCGCCTCGCGTGATGTCGAAATCCCAGTTCACTGCGCCGCACTCTTCGCACGGGCGGGTGTGGCCTTCGAGGGTACGACGTCCATCGGGTACGTTGCCAAGGCCGGGCAGCTTGGTGGCGGGTTGGCCGTTGTTTTCTGATGTTCGATTTCGTTGTTCCATCTTTACAACTCCTTGTTAAGTAGTGGGACTCAATGTTATATAAATCCAAGGTTTCTTTGCAGACACTTGATTGCGCTCTGTACACTATTTACGGGATGGAGCACGGTGGCTGGGCAAGTTGTAAGTTCACGTGTCAGGTTATAAACGGTCGTTCCCGTTCGTGCCTGCTTTCCTGTTCCCGGGGAGCGTGCAAGGGGTGGATTTCCATCACAGGGTTCAAAGGCGGCCCGCGACGCCAGCCCGATGAGGAACACCATGCCTGCAACGGTTATTTTAGGCGCTCAGTGGGGCGACGAAGGCAAAGGAAAACTCGTTGACCGGCTCGCTGAACAAGCCACATGGGTCGCCCGCTTTCANGGCGGAAACAANGCAGGGCACACCGTCGTNCTTGGCGAACAGGTNNTGAANTTCCATTTGCTCCCNTCCGGCATCACACGGAANGAGTGCCACTTGGTGCTGGGCGACGGGATGGTCATCGACCCCTGGGTCCTCNANAAGGAACTGACGGACTGGGAAGCCACGGCAGGGGAAGACCCTCGTGGTGACCGTCTGTACGTCAGCGAGCGTGCGCACATCATCTTGCCCTACCACCGCTACATGGACAGCCTCGACACGAAGATCGGCACCACCGGTCGTGGCATCGGGCCCACCTACGCCGACAAAATCAACCGTGTTGGTCTCCGATTTGGCGACGTGGCCGAAGTGCTCGGTGATGAGGATTGGACCAACGCCACCGTGGCCCGAATGAACGCCTCCTTGGAGGCCGCCGGTTCGAGTGAGCGCGTCTCGGCCGACGGTTTAGCCAGTGATATCGCTTGGATTCACGAGACCTACGCTTCGTGCATCGCCAACACCGGTTTGATGCTCGACAACGCCCTCAAACTTGGCGAGCATGTCATTCTTGAAGGCGCACAGGGGACCCTGCTCGACATCGACCAGGGCACCTTCCCCTTCGTAACCTCATCCATCACGTCCCGAGGCAACGCCACCCACGGCGCTGGGATTCACCCCGGGCACGTGAAGGACGTCATCGGCATCACCAAGGCGTACATCACGCGAGTCGGCCACGGCGCCATGCCCACCGAACTCGACGACGAGGCGGGCGAGCACATGGGAACGGTCGGCAAGGAATTCGGAACCACCACGGGCAGAAAGCGCCGTTGCGGCTGGTTTGACGCTGTGGTCATGCGCCAGGCTCAACGCATCAACGGGTTCACGGGTCTCGCCCTGACCAAGTTGGACGTCCTCGGCGGTCTTGAGGAACTGAAAATCTGTGTCGCTTACGAACTGGACGGCAAGGAGATCACCGAACTGCCGTCCACCGCATCTGCCTTGGCTCGCTGCAAACCGGTCTACATCACCATGCCGGGTTTCCCCGAACTTCCGCTTTCCGAATGGCTGGCCATGGCTGTTCACGCCAACGAATCCGGGAAGGGCATCGCTGTTCTGCCTGCAGCCGCCCAACAGTACATTGCGAAACTCGAAGCCTTGGTGGGCGTGCCCTGCACCAGCGTGGGCGTCGGGCCGGACCGCGACGCCACCATCGACTGCGTTTGATTCGCTGTTCTGCGTAGGTGAAGGCTCAAAAGGGAGTGGCACACCGCTCGGCTTACAAGGGCGCTTAGCTCAGTTGGAAGAGCGTCTGGTTTGCAACCAGAAGGCCGGGGGTTCAAATCCCCCAGCGTCCATGTAAAATAGCTTGCAGTGTCGCAGT
>FUFK010041564.1_pt1 | contig 47774 bp, 73 predicted proteins | sample 1021851 | NCBI WGS metagenome assembly FUFK01 (sample SAMEA51879418, study PRJEB19060) | metagenome
GTCATCTTATTCCTCACCTCTTAATTTTTGTAAAACTAAATCTTGAAACTCAACCATACTTTTGATGTAAACCTCACCTAAGTAAGTTATCTTTGGTTTACTATTTACATCTTTTATATCTCTACCTTCGTCTTTACTCCAGGTATTTTGTTCGCTATGTAATCTAGAGATTGCCAAAGACATTCCCTGGATTTCTTCATTAACTAATTTTTTAAATTGAATCTCAAATTCATTTACATCTACAATATTACTCATTCCTCCTCCTGGTTTGATTGTTTCTCAAACATTTTATTTGATTGTTTTTGTAGCGATCTTTCTACGCACTTATCGATTAATTTACACAACCAATTAATCATTTTCTATAAAAAAATCCTCTGGATCGTACTTATCGACCTCTTTTATTGCTTTTTTAATCAAATTTACTCTTTCTAAGACGTGATTATAGGTTCTATCATGCATTTTATGATTTCTTTTCAACCAATCTCCCATAACTTTACCCGTTACGCCTGGCATTCTGCCTAAAGCTGCATCCGACTTAAAGAATCTTTCTTTTAAAAACTGCAAATCCTTTTTAAGTTTCATTTCTTTAATTTCTCTGTCTAAACAAAAACCGTCATCTCCTTTAATAATGTCTGCATTCATTAATTCACCACACTCATTGTTTCGATTGTATTTTTAATCATTCAAAATGACCTCAACCACACTTGGCGAGTTATAAACAGTAGGCTGTTGTTTCCCCATAGCAACAGCGGAATACTCGCCAAGCGTGTGTTCTAGTTGAAGCCACCCTCTCTCCATATCCTCCTGGCTCATTTTAAATATCTTTGAAGCGTAGGGTGCTTTTTTCTCTTGTGCTACAAAGATAAAGTCTTGTACCGTAAAGCCAGCTTTCTCAAAACCACGCTTATAAAAAGCGGCTTGTAGGTCATATTGGAACTTTCTAATAGAGCTAGTAAACCCTCTAACAGAACAATCAGCCGTAGTTTTATAATCTACAACAACGATTGCGTTATCTGCATACGGTTTGACAACAGGGTATCTAAGCACATCACCTTTGAGTTTAAGTAAGGTATCTTTTTCATACCAATACAAAGCGTTTTCATAAGGTGTATCAAATGCACCAGGATATTCTCCCGCATCTGCATTTAGATAAACTTTAGCTTCATCAAGTAAAGCTTCGTTCATGGCATAAATCTTATCTCTATCGTCTTGCTTAATAACCGTAAGGCCTCTATCTTCGTAATCTTTTTTGAGTTCTTTGTTAGATGCGGTATAGGGTGATCCGGTAAGGACAGCTACTTCGTTGTTAAAGGCATCTTCACCCTCTACGATTAATGAGTGGGCGGCTGAGCCAAACACCATAGCTGGAGTCTGCTCAACCACCTCTTGCATAGCATGTAGTTGACTCTGTTTAAATCTTCTAAGAGTAGAAGAGGAAATCCCAGCGCTTTGGTGATACACTTGATTTTCCATACCAGGAAAATAGTAAGTATCCCCAATAACTATATGCTCATGACTTTGTAGTGATTCTGGTAAATTATTCATTATTATTACCTGGTTCTAAATATAAGGTTATTTCGTCGGTTTCACCAAAACTTATATGCTTTGTAATAAATTTAGAGTTTGCATGATCAAATATTTTATAACCTTCAGAATCCTTCATTACCTTACCATTTTTATGTTTTTTATAAGGCGTTTCTTGTTCAGTATATTCAATACAAGGATTATCAGACAATCTTATGTTACAAATATCCATACCATATTTGGTTGCTACATACTCTTCTATAGCTTCTATTACTTCATATTGATATAGAGTTATATTCATCACACATTCTCCAAACTTTGTTTCAGTTCGGTTATACGACCTTCTATTTCGTTTAACCCAGCTTTGATATTAAAGAGTTCGTAGTTGATTTTGTCGTTTTCTAACGCAAACTCAGGGTTGATTGGTTGGGTTAAAACTGCGGTAATCGCCGCATCCATTACACTTTTAGTATCTTTTGACATTATATTTCTCCAAAATATTTACTATTAATATACACTATATTTGCAAAATGTAAATACATTATGTAATATCAAGTAAATAAATTTTACTACGGAGGAAAAATGGGTAAAGTAAAAGATATGCTTATGGATAAAAGAGATGCTTTTGATTGTGCGTGTAATGATCTAGTTATGGGTGATTCTAAAGACCTGGTGCAATCTTATATCAAGCATCATAAAAAGATACTAGGTAGTGTACCGTTTGATGCTAAAGCTGAAGTCAAGAACTTTAAATACGAAGATATAGTTCAAGATGATCCTGGATTTTATCACTACGATAGTTGGGGGCGGCCTGTCACCTAAATTGACTTTATACAAAATGTATGATAAGGTGGGGTTCTAACCTTGAGTTAGTTTGTTCTGTTATATAAGTCCAGGAGGTAATATGAAAGTGTTAATCGCTTGTGAATTTTCTGGTGTCGTAAGAAATGCTTTTTTAGATCGTGGACATGATGCTTGGTCTTGTGACCTTCTGCCATCGGAGGATGGATCAAACAGACATATTCAAGATGACATTCGTAATGTTATGTATATGGATGATTGGGATTTCATGATGGTAGCTCACCCGCCTTGCACCAGGCTTTGTAATTCTGGTGTGCGTTGGTTGAAGAAGCCACCACCAGGCAAAACAGTCAGGGACATGGTTAAAGAGCTTAGAGATGGTGCAAACCTATTTTCTGAGTTGTGGAACAGCGAAATACCTAAAATTGCAGTAGAAAATCCAATCATGCATAAGTATGCTAAGAAAAGGATTAAGAACTATTGTGATTATTCGCAAAAAATCCAACCCTGGCAATTTGGCCACGATCCTAACGGAGCCGATAATGTTTCTAAAGCAACATGTTTATGGTTAAAGAATTTACCTAAATTAGAGCTCACAGGAACTTTAGACGGTAGCACGGCAAGGAATGACATACATCATTGTCCTCCAGGCCCGGATCGTTGGAAAATAAGAAGCACATTCTTCCCAGGAATCGCCAAAGCTATGGCGGAACAGTGGGGCTAGATACCAAGAAAAATAAGTAAAGGGAGTGTCAAAGCTCCCTTTTTTTATTATTGTCAATTAATGTCATGGTTTTAATGACGCTAGAAAACCGCATAAGAATAGGGTTTTGACGATTATTTCATTTTTGTCATTTTTGTCATAGGGTTTTAATAAATCTTACTCTTTTTTAAATAAAACTCTTGACACTCTCTTATCTTATAAACTATCCTCTAAAAACACTTTAGGGTAAAGTGGGGGTAAGTAGTATTAATATATTAACACCTCAAACTCTAATGCTATATGGGACATAAAAAACATAAACTAGAATACGAACCTGTAATCGAAGATACTGATGATGTCCCAATCGAATTTGCTAATCTAGATCGCAAACTCAATCGTAAACAACGCAACTTTATTTGGTTAGCAGTCAATAATCCAAGACTATCCCTGGTTGAATGTGCATCTAAAGCTGGTTATAAAGACCCACGTCAACGCGCGTATGCTTTGTTTAAAAATCCGGAAGTGAGAAAAGAATATAATTTTCTCCAGAATGAGCTTAAAAAGAAGTATGAGCTTAATTATGATCGTGCAGTCCAGGATTTGTATGACATTCGTGATAAGGCCTTAGAAGCTGGTAGTTTCAACGCTGCGATTTCTGCTCAAAACTCTTTATTAAGGGTTGGTGGTCTTATAGTAGATAGAAAAGAAGTTATGTTTGGCAAGATAGATCAAATGGATAGGTTGGAAGTTGAGCAAAGGTTAGAACAGTTGTTAGGTAATGCTATGGCCAAACAGCTTATTAAACAAAAAGAATTAGAGGTTAAAGGTGAGATTATTGATAATGATGTAGCTGATGATTCACTTGGACTTGTCGAAGAACAAGAAGCCAAGAAAAAGAGTAAGTCCCAAGATTTCCCAAAACATTAGTTGGCACTCAATATAATTTTATTTAAGAAGAGTGGGGGAATCCATATGAATATCGAGTGCCTTGTATGAAGTTTATACAAGGTGAGGTAATTTTTCAATAATTTCATTCAATCCCTCCCATCTCTTTTGATCGCTTAAATACCAATATTCTTTATCGTAGTCCTCTTGATTAGGATAAAAAAGATACAGGCCATACTTACAATCTTGTGGTATATCTGGATCAGTATTAGCACTATCCCAATCCACAAACTTAATTTGAAATTGAGGTTTGCTCATCTATTTACTTCTCTTTGTTCTACTTGTTCCCAAACCTTAGAAAATCTTTGCAAAAATAAATATTGCTTAGTGTTGTTGTAATTACCTACTGCTAAAGAATCCAAAGCACACATGTGTTCTAGATTATTTTCTTCATAAAAGTTGTAAAGAATATCGCACATGTAATTAAATAAACTAAATTTTTTCATCATTCACCTCTTTTAATTTATCATTCATTGTTTGTCTGAAATCACAAGCTAAGTTATCTATAATTTCCCAAACATCTTCTGCTGGATAGTCTTCAAAAGGTTGCCATACATTATCTAAAATAAATTCATTAACCTGTTCTTCCTCCCAATTTATAAAATCTTCTGGAAAGTGTTCACAAAGGAAATGTCCACTTGCCCAAATAAGTGCTTCATNATCTGTAATTAATCTACTCATCATTAACCCCTGGCTTCTTCCACCCAATAACAAGAAAATCTAAATCTTCAAATTCAGTATCTTCTAAAGCTTCATCTGGTAAATACTTAGCTAACTGACTGTGTGATCTACCACCAAACCAAATACCTTTTGGTATTACATTCCAACCATATTTCTTTAAATCTTTTTTTGTTAACATTATTTCCCTCCTTAACGTTAGTAATAAAAGTGCCAGTTTGATTTGTTTAAAGACAGCTTAAAATACTAGCAAAGTCTGTCTGCACATATTGGTTTTGTTGTTTATCGTCTGTTCAAACCCCTCGCTAAATGAGAAAAATCAGACTAGCTAGTTTTGTTCTAACGCAGAGGGTCTAGCAACCCCTACAACAAGCGTTTTTTTGCTTACAGTTGTTATGCAAGACTACTTTTATTATTCACGAAAGAGTAGCAACTCTCGGCAGTAGATTTTTTTATACTAGCACTCTGCCTAGCTAGTAAACCTTTATAATTTTTTATGATGATGTCGCCAATATGATAAAAATTGTTCTAGTGTTTCCAGGTGTTCTGAAATCTTAGTATCTTCTTTTATGTAATGAACTCTATCAGCAATTATGTTGTCAATTTCTGTATAAGCTTTTTCAAGCTTTTGTAAATCATCTGTTAAAAAATTCTTTAATCTACTCATCATTCATCCACATCATATTTTTTAATTCCGAATTTCTGCATATATAATTGATTTTCCTCGTCAACATGCTCAGTCCATCTAAGATCGTTGTATGCAAAAGTCTTTAACCTATCTAAAACTTCTCTTTGTGAGAAGTCTCTGTTAATAGCATCATCACCAAACGCTATTTCATAAACTGCCTCAATAAAATCTGCTTTACTCATCATTTACCTCTACTTCATAAAGACTATTTTCACCTAAGTTAAGATTGATATATTCTTCTGCTTCTTCTCTTGTATTAAAAGATGCACTTAGTTGATACGTAGTCATAGTGTCTTTGTATCTAATTTTATAAATTCTACTCATCATTCACCTCCTTTAAAAAACTACTCTGTATTGCTTTAATGTCTCAATATCTTGTTCGTTAGCAACTGAAACATTAGTTACCCAAACTGCTCGTGTATAACAATCATTCCAATATTGTTCGTTATCTTTATCAAAATAATCATCATCTGTAAGTTCAAGACAGAAATGTTCATTCAGCATTTCTCTATCTGTAATCTTGCCCTCTAAATAATCAGTCTGGGTAAAGTTATTGTAATAACCAAAATCAAAATATTCTTTCTCACCATCCTGGATCGCAAATTCAACCAATATCATCATTTACCTCGTTAAAATAAAAAATAATGTTGCCCTCTATTTTTCCAAGTTCAGACATTCTTGTTTGATCTTCTTCATCAAGAGTATCAGTCCAAGCCCAATTAGTATGTCCATATTTTTTTAAACAATAATCATCAATTACTTCTGTTATATCTCTACTCATCATTCACCTTTCTCTCAAAAATTTGTGATCTATAACCTTTGTTAATATCTTTTTTAACCCTAAGTTCTGCATTTAATCTATTACGGAATTGAGCAACTTTAGTAAAGTTTTTTAATATCGGCTCTTTGTCCTGTAATAGTGTTCTTACTTCATACATAATTTTCATCATTAGTCCTCAAAATAGCTATTAATTAAATCTTCATGATAGCCAAGTTCATTTCCAAGATATTCCTTAAATTCTTGCGTATTCATTTTGGCTACATCTTTTTCAAAATAATCATATAAAACATTTGATATAAACTTACTTTCTGCAAAACTATTAATGTATGCGATATTGTTAATGTGCTTATCTTTAGCACGGTTTAATATTTCTTGTTTAGTCTTTGCCATAATTAAAACCCTCTCAATACTAATTGCTTTGGTTTACGCCTTCTGGCGTTCCATTCTTTTGTGATAGCGGTTTGATCCGCCCTTGATTGATGATGTTCGCTAAAATGAATTAATCGTAATTCATCATCTGTTAAATGTTTCAGATTCATTTTTAATATTACCTCTAATAGTTAAAAGTAGATTATTACAAATTTTTTACAATTTGTCTAATTATTATGATAAACTTATATTTTAATTTTATGAGGTAATAAAAATGGAAATTATAAAAAGAGAAGGATTTAACAACTATACTGTTAGATTTGAAGATAAAGATTCAAAATTATCTTTTGATCTTCCTAAAGATTCAGAAGATAGTAATGATGGAGAGATTTTTTGGTCATCACCATATAATCATTTTGGAATACGTTTAGAATTAAGTCAGTTTAAATTTACTGCTTTAAACAATCCAAAAGTTGATAAATTTAAAGGTGAATTATACGGGTATGATGGTGAGTGCTTGGGTATGTATAAAGGACATACTAAAACTCAAGTAATAAAATGGGCGACTGAAACTGCTAACGATATTAGAGATATGCAATTAATGACAGGCACAGCTCAATTTAAATACGAAATAAAATGTGGAAAAGGAGAAATAGCTAATGAAAGGATACATGATTTGCATACGTCTTGGATGTGGGCTGATCCTTTTGACATGTCTCAGTTAGCAATAAAAATGAAAGGAAATAAAATTTGGACTGCTGATGGACTGCAAGAGGTTTAGTCAAGATAATTAATTTTTAATGAGGTAATAAAAAAATGGAAACAGTAAAAGAAAAAAAGGAATTAAAGAAACAATATATTAATGAGCATATTGATAATATAAATGAGCTTTTTAATGCTTCGTTAGATCGTGGCAAGTATGAGCTTTTACTAGAGCTGGAGGAGTTAGCACATAAACAAGCGGAGATGTGGTGCGAAAGATCATATTCTGATAAAGAAAGAGAAGAAGTAGAAAAATACTTCATTGACACTTTATCTGATATTTTAGGTATAACAGGACATGAAGCTATTTTTTTAAATGGTGATCCTAGAGGATATGCTCTTAAAATAAAAGATGATTTTATAAGGGATAGCAAAGTAAATATATATAAAGACTGGGGAGGTTATGGAATCTTTGCGCCAGACTTTGCATATTTGGATAGATTATAATTAAGCGTTTAATGTGTGCGATTAGAGGGCGTTATATACGCCCTTTTTTTATGGTTGAGGTAATACAAACTGAATATTAAAAAAATAACTAATGATCATATATGCTTCTATTTGCGGGAGTTGATAGCATACCCTCTCTCTTCCGCTTCCGGTACTCAAAAAAAAGCAGGAACACAAACACATAATATTTAATACATTTTGTCTAAAACGTGTATAATGAACTCATAACACATTAAACGAGGTAATAAACGTTATGAAAGATAAAACAATATTAGTTGATACAGGGATTGGCACAAAGACTGTAAACAAAGGAGAGTTTGTTGACAGGTGGTTAAAACATTTTAAACAAATAGCTTTGATTGTTGACCATAGTGATAGTGATCAAGTCTTAAGGTATGCAGACTGCGAAATGTTTGTAGAAGAAATTGCTGAAGAACATTTTGAAGAAACTTACAAAACACAAAATAAAAAGGAGGAGAAATGAATCAGAATAAAACAAGATACTGTTATGTAGGTAAATGCTTTGATATTGGTTGTCCTAGAGTTTGGGCATCCACCAGGGCAGAATGCGAAAAGCTAATGGTTGAGTGGCAAGACAAACAAATAAGATTCAAACCGCTTACCTTATGGCACTATCCTTTAACACATATTAAAGGTGATGAATACGAGATCAGCTGGATGCACAAAGATGAGGAAGGCAATCTAATTGATAGCGGAGTTCAACTTGAATACGTTGATTAAGGGGGAATATATGAAACTACAAGATAAATTTAATGAAGGTGGCGGAACAGGTAGAGCAAGTTTTGAACTTGGCTACATTACAGAGGACAAGATCGGCAATATGTTCTTGGCGGTATCTCTAATTGATAGAGGTATGCCGGGAACAAGGTCGGTTGCTTTGGTCAAAGCTCTTAATCAAAATGATTGGGGTAGAGCTAAGATGGCTATATCAGCATGTGATGAGGAGAACTTTGAGCTATTGCTAGAACTTGAGCCAAGGATCGTAGACATGATCATTCACAATCTAGTAGATGAAGGCTTTGATTATGAAGCAGATCATCTTAAACAGATGGTGAATAAGATCATGCCGGGATCATATAAATAGTTAACCACCAGGACAAAAGAAGGGGAGCATTAGCTCCCTTTTTTTATGATCTTAAAAAGCTACGGCCGGGCCAAGGATTATTCATAAAACTTATAATCCGAAGATCCAAAAAGATCAAAGATATAAACCACGTTTATAATGTCAGCTCCGATCCTGATGCGGCCAACCCCACCTTTATAAACCACACTTATAATGTCGGAGATCCAACAGATATTAATTATAAGCTACAGTTATAATCTAGGTTCCCTAGAGGGTCCATTTTATAGACACAAATAGCTATTTTTTGACCCCCCACCCCCCTAATTTTGGGCAGTATATATATACACATACTTGCACAAGGTTTCTCACATACAATTACCAATTTTTACACAATCCTTCCACACTACGGTTTTTTAGTGCTACAATTATTCAAAGTTAAACGGGTGTGGCTTTCACCTCCAAAATATTACCTCGAAAGCTACGCCCAATTTAGAGGTGTTTATGGAAGAAGATATGATGATGCCTAACGTAGCTCCTGCTCCTATGATGGCAGGGACTCCTATGGGGGGTGATTTATCTGAGCCAATAGCACCTGCACAAGCAGAACTTAGTCCCGCTGAAATGCAAGAGGCACAAGGAGCCCTCATGCAGATCATTCAAATAATTCAGATGTTAATCAATCAAGGTATGTCTGAAGAAGAAATCCAACAATTCCTAGCACAATACGGCATAACCGAAGAAGAGCTTGACCAAGCTGCTGCAATCTTAGGTGTCGATATAGATGCACTAATGGCAGGTGAGCAACGTATGCCTATGTCTCAAGGTGGTACAGCAAGAAATGTATCAGATAGAACCTTGTCAGAAAAAAAATCATATTCTTCATTTAGAGATGCTGTTTTAAATCCTGATAGAGCAGACTCACCTATTCAAAAAAAGTTATATTTAGAATCATTTGGTGAAGAAATCTATGCTCTTGATGAAGCTAATATTTTAGCAGGTAATGAGCCAAGTGAATTTTTGGAAAGAGGCATACAAAATTTTGGTAAATATTCACAAACCCCCATTACGGTAGCTCCTTCTGTTATGCGTAGACTTTCAGACCCTCTAGCACCTGCACCTATACCCAGAACACCAGAAATGATTATATTTTCTATCAATAATGATATAAAAAATCTTTATAAAAGTTATACAAAAGCTGTAAAAAGTAACAAATTTGAAGAAGCCCAAGCTATAGCAGATCAAATAGACGGTCTCCAACAACAAATCATTAATCTACAAGAAAGTAAAGTGCCGCCTATGGCAGGTCTCAATATGCGTTTTGGTGGTAGCGCAGCGGGAAAGTAGCAAGTCAAACTGTTAGTCCCCCAGAATCAATAGTAGAACCTATTAGCCCTACACAAATGCGTACTGCATTTGGCGGTTCTTTCTATCAAATGCTAAATCCTAGCACCCAACAAATCGTAGACAACCTTGGCTTACGTGGTCAGGGTATCGGCGGGGTAGCAGCTATGGCTTTTAGTCCTGTTAGAAAAGCACAAGCTCCAGCGACAATTATGAAACGGGTTGATAGATTAATTAAAAAATTTAGAAGGCAACGAGCTAATTATGAAAGAGAGTTAAACAACATTCCTGTTGATGGCTTACCTGCACAAAAGGCCGCTGATAAATTCTTAAAGAGCGCCCAAAAGACTCAAGCAGAGTTACAAATGGTTTATGACAGAAACAGAGGCTTTGGCTTAGGTGATTACATAAGATCAGGTATTGCTACTAATTAGTATTTATGACCAACCCAAACTTTTCGCACCTCTCAGACTCTGAAATACGTGAAACCCTTATGTTGCAAGAACGCTTGCAGCTACTACAACAACAAAAAGATTGCCAAGGTGATTTTTTGGAGTTTGTTAATTACATGTGGCCAGAATTTATTTGTGGTCGCCATCACAAAATCTTTGCCCAAAAACTCCAAGAGGTAGCAGAAGGTAAGTGCACTCGGTTAATCATTAATATGCCACCCAGACACACCAAGTCTGAGTTTTGTTCTACCTATTTTCCAGCCTGGGTTATGGGTCGACAACCTAAGCGTAAGATTATGCAAACTACGCATACCGGCGAACTTGCTGTTCGCTTTGGCCGTAAAGTTAGAAACATGATGGATACCGAAGAATACAAACGTATCTTTGAAAATGTAAAACTGCAAGCTGATTCAAAATCTGCTGGACGTTGGGAGACGGATAAAGGTGGTGAATATTTTGCCGCTGGTGTAGGTGGTGCGATAACTGGTCGTGGTGCGGACTTGCTAATAATAGATGATCCCCACTCCGAACAAGATGCTCTCAGTCCAACCGCTATGGATGCATGTTGGGAATGGTACACCTCTGGTCCTAGGCAGCGTCTCCAACCAAAAGGTGCTATTATTTTAGTGATGACTCGTTGGAGTGCGTTAGATTTAACGGCACGCCTGTTAGAGGGTCAAAAAGAAGCGACAGCAGATCAGTGGGATATTGTAGAGTTTCCCGCTATTTTTGAAGAATCAGGTAATCCATTATGGCCAGAGTTTTGGGACAAAACAGAATTAGAAAAAGTAAAAGCTTCCCTGCCTACGCAAAAGTGGAATGCGCAGTGGATGCAAACTCCTACCGCCGAAGAAGGCTCAATTATCAAACGCGAGTGGTGGCAGCCTTGGAAAAATGAATCGTTACCGCCAGTAAAATATATAATTCAAAGTTATGATACGGCTTTTTCCAAAAAACAAAATGCTGACTACTCAGCTATATCTACTTGGGGTGTTTTTCAACCTACACCGGATGAACCAGATTCAATTATTTTGCTTGATTGTCAACGTGGTCGTTGGGATTTTCCTGAGCTCAAACGTATAGCATACGAAGAATATAAATACTGGGATCCTGACATGACCATTATTGAATCTAAAGCCTCTGGTACGCCACTTACTCATGAACTGCGAAGGTTAGGGATACCGGTAGTTAATTACTCGCCCACTAGAGGACATGATAAGTCTACTAGGATGCACTCAGTAGCTCCTATTTTTGAGTCTGGTCTAGTGTGGGCACCAGAGCGTAAGTTTGCAGATGAAATGATAGAGGAGTGTGCTGCCTTCCCTTTTGGTAAAAATGATGATTTATGTGATACTATGACTCAAGCGCTGATGCGTTTTAGAGAAGGAGGGTTAGTCTCATTAAACGATGACTACTTAGAGGACAATAGACCTCCAGTTAAAAGGGTATATTATTAATGGCAATAGAAAAGCAAAACAATCAGCCTGAAGTTCAACTTGAAGGGACTGAGGATATGACAGTTGCCTTAGAGGCAATCGAGGAAAGCGGGGAACAAGATTTTGAAATCCAAGAGGATGGGAGTGCTGTTTTAATAGGTGAAGAGGAACCTATGCAAACAGGCTTTGATAGTAACCTTGCTGAAGTAATAAGCGAAAGTGAACTAGGCAGAATAGCTAGTTCATTACGTGACGGTATTGAAAAAGACAAAGCATCACGTGAGGATTGGGAAAAAACCTATACGGATGGCCTGAAATATTTAGGTATGAAGTTTGATCAAGAAAGATCGGAGCCCTTTGAAGGTGCTTCAGGTGTCATACATCCACTTTTAGGTGAAGCAGTAACTAATTTCCAAGCGCAAGCCTACAAAGAACTGTTGCCTGCTAACGGTCCAGTCAAAACTCAAGTCGTTGGTGCTTATGATGCTGCTTTAGAAGAGCAAGCCCAACGTGTTTCTGACTTCATGAACTATCAAATCGTGCATGTAATGGAAGAATATGACGAAGAACTCGACCAAATGCTATTTTATTTACCATTAGCCGGTTCAGCTTTCAAAAAAATCTATTATGATGAGTCATTAGGGCGTGCAGTATCTAAATTCATTGCTCCTGAAGACTTAATAGTGCCATATTTCACTACTGACCTAGAATCTTGCCCTAGAATCACGAATGTAGTCAAAATGCCGGAGAATGAAGTGGCTAAAATGCAGGCTATGGGCTTTTATCGTAAGGTAAAAGTGTCGTATGGCGAAGATGCAGCTCAATATGGCCAAGTTGAGGAGGAAATAGATGAATTATCAGGTATGGAGCCTGGTTATGACACCGGTGAGGTGTCTGTTTTATACGAAGTTCACTGTAATTTAGAGATAGATGGCTTTGAAGACTTGGATGCTCAAGGGAATATGACTGGTGTGAAACTGCCCTATATCGTCACAATTGACAGTAATAACAACAATATTCTTAGTATTTACCGTAATTACGCTGAAAATGATCCATTGCGACAAAAAATTGAATATTTTGTGCATTTTAAGTTTTTACCAGGATTAGGATTCTACGGTTTTGGCTTAACACACATGATTGGTGGTTTATCCAAAGCATCAACCTCTATACTTAGACAATTAATCGACGCTGGTACTTTAGCTAACTTGCCTGCTGGTTTTAAAACGCGTGGTATTAGAATTAGAGATGAAGATACACCAATCCAGCCCGGAGAGTTTAGAGATGTTGATGCTCCAGGTGGATCATTACGAGAATCTATCCAACCCTTACCATTCAAAGAGCCTAGCGGCACACTCTTAAGCTTACTAAATATTTTAGTTACCTCAGGTCAAAGATTTGCCTCTATTGCAGAAATAAATGTTGGTCAAGGTAATCCAAATGCTCCTGTAGGCACCACGCTTGCCTTGCTAGAGCGATCTACTAAAGTATTATCTGCTATTCACAAAAGATTGCACAATTCACAACGCAAAGAGTTTCAAATACTGGCAAATGTATTTCAAGAGTATTTACCGCCTGAATATCCTTACGCTATAGCTGGCGGTAATAATCAAGTTAAACTATCTGATTTTGATGAGAGAGTTGATATATTTCCTGTCTCTAATCCAGATATATTTAGCCAGTCACAAAGAATCGCTATGGCGCAAGAAATGATGCAGTTAGTGCAATCTAATCCAGAAGTGCACGGACCGACAGGTATCTATGAATCTTATAAACGTATGTATGCGGCTATTGGGGTAGATAATATCGATCAGATATTGACACCACCACCAAGTGGTGAGCCACAACCAGTCGAGGCGGGGTTTGAGAATAATCAGCTACTGTTAGGTAATGTGGCCAAGGCGTTCCCCAATCAAAACCATGATGCCCATATTGCTACTCACATGTCGCTGCTCAATACTCCGCCCGTTCAAATGAACGCTCAGGTACAAGCTTTAATTCACTCACACATAATGGAGCATTTACAAATGAAAGCTGATGTACTAGCACAACAACAAATGCCAGCAGAAGTGTTACAACGGTTCCAACAACTACAAGCCCAAGCCGAGCAAGTTTCACCTGCTCAACAACAGCAGTTAGTAGTTGAAGCAAATAATATATTGGCGCAGTATTCTGCACCTATTATGTCTGAATTGATTGCAGAATATACCGCAAAAATATCAGCTCCAGAGGATGAAGATCCCCTCGTTGCTATTAGAAAACAAGAACTTGCACTCAAAGGTCAAGAGTTAGCACTTGATCAACAACAGTTTATTGCACAAGAGCAAAGAAAAGCTGAAGATTCTGCTAGACGTGCACAGATAGATCGTGAGCGCATTAGTGCTAGTGAAGATATAGCAGAAATGCGTGACGATACTGCAAGAGCGCGACTCGATCAGCAAAGATTGTTTAAAAATATAGATTTACAAAATAGACAATAAGTGTTGCAAAAAATAATTTAACCCTACATAATTAACAGCATGATTAAACGTACAACAGTAAATCAACAGAAAACACCAAAAGTTTTAACCAATAAAAATGGTTATAGCAATAAAGGTACGGTCCCCCTAAAAAGCAACGCAGGTACTTTCGATACTAATACCAAACCAAAACCAGGTATGGGTAAAGGTAAAGCAAGAGGTATGGGTGCAGCTGAATTTGGTGGCAAGTTTTCTGGTGTTTATTAATGTCCGAAGCTTGGTTAAGTAAAAAGTATCTTAAAGAACTAGAACTTAGAAGGGAGGATGTAAAGGACACTTTACTCGCAGGGTGTAAAGACCATGCGCAATACGAATATCTGCGGGGGCGCTACAGTTCTCTGGCTGACGCAGAAAATATTTTTAGAGAACTGCTAGGTAGGGTAATTAAAGATGACATCAAAGATACAGGTTCCTGATCACATAGCCAAAGAAATCGAAGCCGAACAGGCACAATCAGAAAAACAAGAAACCACAGAACAAGAGTCTAAGCAAGAACTGCCTTATGTTTCGCAAGAGGCTAGAGTTCTTGATCCAACATTATTAGACAAATCAGTTTTAGAACGTATGCCGCAACCGACTGGGTGGCGCATGCTAATACTACCGTACGCTGGTAAAGGCGTAACAGAAGGTGGTATTCAGTTAGTGCAATCACATGTAGATAGAGAAAGACTAGCTACGGTTGTTGGCTATGTTGTAAAGATGGGACCTGACTGCTATAGCGATAAATCAAGATTTGATAAGCCTTGGTGTCAGGAAAAACAATGGGTGTTGATAGGTAGGTATGCTGGAGCACGTTTCAAACTTGGAGATGAATCTGAATGCAGAATCATTAATGACGATGAAGTGATAGCAACCATACTTGATCCTAATGACATTCTTGCAATTTAGGGAACAATATGGAAGAAGCAATAAAACAAGAAGAAGTACAAGAAGAAGCAGTTGTTGATGAGGGTGAAGTTATTGAGCTTGATGAGGAGGTAACTGAAGAACCAGCAGCAACAACAGAAAGTGAGCCAGTTGAAGAAGCCGAGGTAGAACAACCTGCTGAAGCGCAAGAAGAAGAACTTACAGATTATAGTGATAAAGTTCAGAAACGTATTAACACGCTAACTCGTAAATTACGGGAAGCAGAACGTGGTCAAGATTATGCAGCGAAGTATGCACAAGAAATGCAAAGGCAAAACCAGGTATTACAACAACAAGCTCAAACGTTGCAACAATCTACATACTCAGAATCTCAAAACAGATTGACGGCACAAAAAGCGCAAGCTTTAGAGGCCTTAAAACAAGCACACGAAAGCTCTGACTTTGATAAAGTTGCAAAGGCCCAAGAAGTGCTGTCGCAAATAGCCGTACAAGAAAATAATGTGACGCAAAATTTACAAGCAATTCAAGTACAACAAGAACAGGCTCAAGCACAACCTCAACAACCTGCTCAACCTCAACAATCTGGCATCCATCCAACTACAGAAGCTTGGATTAATAACAATAGGTGGTTTTTAGAGGATGAAGATATGTATAACAGTGCTCAAGTTATTGACAGAGAGCTTGTTAGTGAAGGTTATGTTGAAGGTTCAGATGAATACTTTGCTGAAGTAGATAAAAGAATTAGGGTAAAACATCCTGACAAATTTGATGACGTAGCGGTAAAACCGAGACCTCAACAAAAGGTAGCTTCGGCTAACAGGTCTGTAGGGAAAGCTGGCAAGAAACAAGTAAAGTTGTCTCCTAGCGAAGTAGCTATGGCAAAAAAATTAAACGTACCTTTGAAAGAGTACGCAAAATATGTTAAAAGGTAATAAATATGACAGATAATACTGACAAACAAAACAGAACTTCTCGTTCTGCCGACACTCGAGCTAGTAATGATGCTCGCAAACCTTGGAGCCCACCATCAATGTTGGACACTCCTCCTGCGCCTGAAGGCTATACTTACAGGTGGATACGTGCCGAACTCGTAGGTGCGGAAGATAAAAAGAATGTAACATCAAGAATGCGTGAAGGTTTCGACCTAGTGCGTTCTGAAGAGTTACCTGACTTTGAGCTTCCTACCATAGATAACGGTAAACATGCAGGTGTAGTATCAGTTGGTGGTTTGCTATTGGCTAAGATTCCTAACGAAACACGGGAAGAGAGAAACTCCTACTTTCAAAACCGTGCATCAACGCAGCAAGAAGCTGTTGATAATGATCTTCTAAGAGAATCTGACCCAAACTCTCCGATTTTAAATCCAGAGAGAAAAAGCAAAGTAACTTTTGGCGGTGGTCAACGAAGTTGATTACTAAATATACATTTTAAATATATAGGTGATTTATTATGGCAAATAAGAATGCCCCATTTGGTGCAAGACTTGTTGGCGCACTTGGTTCAGGACCTACTTCTAACGGTACAACTGAATACGAGATCGCTTCAGGTGCATCCGGGAACATTTTTTCAGGCGACCTAGTGAAAATGACCAATGCTGGTACTATTTTAGTAGCTGCTGCTGGTGATGAAGCATTAGGTGTGTTTAGAGGCTGTAAGTTTACAAACTCTTCAGGAGAAGTTGTTTTTAGCTCACATTACCCCGATGGCACAGTTTCGTCTGATATTGTTGCATTCGTGCATGATGACCCACACGCTGTATTTGAGATTCAAAGTGCAGGTTCTCCAGCTCAAACTGATGTCGGTTTGAACGCTGATATATCCTATACATCTGGCTCTACCAAAACTGGTATGTCAGCTATGGAATTATCAGGAACAACAGCCGCAACTACTGCGACTTTTAGAATTATGGGCTTTAGTACAGATCCAGATAACAGCACAACGGGTTCAGCAAACGTGAATGTAATAGTCAAGTTTAATGAGCACTTCTATGTCGATCCAACGGGAGTATAAATAAATGGCAATAAATAGAGCGCAATTAGCGAAAGAATTAGAGCCTGGTTTGAACGCCTTATTCGGTATGGAATATTCTCGTTATGAGGCTCAACATTTAGAGATTTACGAAAGTGAATCTTCAGATAGAGCATTTGAAGAAGAAACTCTAATCGTAGGGTTTGGTAATGCTGAAGTAAAAGCAGAAGGTAGCGGAGTCAGATTTGATAACGCTAACGAAGGCTACACTTCACGTTATACCCACGAGACAGTGGCTTTAGCTTTTGCTCTTACAGAAGAGGCTATTGAGGATAATCTTTATGACAGACTTGGCGCAAGATATACCAAAGCACTAGCTAGATCTATGGCAAATACAAAGCAAATCAAAGCAGCAGCGGTACTAAACAATGCGTTTAGCGTTACTGGTGGCGATGGTAAAACTTTGATTGCAACAGATCATCCACTAGGCGGCGGTGGCTCACTAGCAAACAGAGCTACAACTATGGCTGACTTAAATGAGACATCTCTTGAAGATAATCTTATTAGTATTTCTACATTTACAGATGATAGAGGTCTAAATATAGCACTTCAGGGAATGAAACTTATTGTTCCACCACAGTTGGTATTTGTTGCAGATAGACTACTTAACTCTCCAGGTAGAGTTGGTACTTCAGATAACGACATCAACGCTGTAAACAACATGGGAATGTTGCCACAGGGTTATGTAGTTAATAACTATCTAACAGATACAGATGCTTATTTCATTAAAACCGACTGTCCTGACGGCTTTAAGTATTTNGAAAGATCTCCAATGCAAACTGCATTAGAAGGTGATTTCGATACCGGTAATATGAGATATAAAGCTAGAGAGAGATATTCATTCGGATACTCAAACTTTAGAGCCGTATTCGGTTCTCAAGGTGCTTAATAGGAACGATTTATTGTAGCGTTTCTTACTCAACTACAATTTTCTAAGGGAGCTTCGGCTCCCTTTTTTGTTGCTAAGGTAATCAATAAGGTATAGAATTTAAGAGGTTATAAAATTAATTAGCTTGATGAGGGCCGCAAGGTTTCCATTAATACAAGATAAAGGAGTTCATAATGGCTAATCCACATTTTCAAAACTTAATACTATGGGCAGGTAATACTGTTGCTACGGAGCACAAGAAAAACCAACCTATGTTTGCACCATATCCGTCAGATCAGACGTTTTATATGTATCACAATGACTTTTTTACATATAACTCTGGCGATTGGACGATTACAACTACAGAAGCCGGTACAGGAAGTGCATCTGAAGCTGTAACTTCATCAGCGGGCGGAGCTTTATTGCTTACTAATGCTGCTGGAGATAATGACTTAGACTTTTTACAATTAAAAGGCGAGGGTTTTAAACTCAGCACAAGTAAAAAAGCTTATTTTTCAGCTAGATTTAAAGTAAATGACGTTGACCAATCAGACTTTGTAATGGGTCTTGGTATTACCGATACAACACCACTTGATACAACAGACGGTGTATTTTTTATTTCAGCAGATGGAGATGCAGGTCTAGATTTCTTAGTTGAGAAAGATAATACAGCTACAACTACTGAAGATGTAGCAACTATGGCTGATGATACTTTTATTACAACTACTTGGTTTATTGATCCAGATGCTTCAAAAGTATTTTACTCAATAGACAATGCTGCTCCAGTTGGTGTTGCAATCACAAACCTACCAGATGATGAGGAACTAACTGTATCATTTGGTATTCAAAATGGTGAAGCTTCAGCACAAACTATGACTATTGACTACGTTGTAGCAGCAGTCGAAAGATAGGAGTAAACAATGGCAGATACAGTAACCTCACAAACTATCCAAGATGGTGAGAGAGTCGCAGTATTAAAGTTTACTAATGTATCAGACGGTACAGGTGAGTCGGCAGTAAAAAAGGTTGATGTTTCAGCATTAAATGCTAATAAAGCAGGTGAATCTTGTACAAGCGTTTCAATAGCTCGTATTTATTGGGCTTGCGTTGGTATGCGAGTGAACATAGAGTTTGATGCTACCACTAATGTTTTAGCTATGCCATTACCAGCAGATAGCACAGGAGATGAATATTACGATTTATTTTCTGGTATACCTAATAATGCTGGCTCAGGCGTGACTGGTGACATAGACTTTACTACGGTTGGACACTCTAGCGGTGATGCTTATTCTATTATTTTAGTTTTGAATAAAAACTATTAATGAATGGCAGAGTACAAAGGCAAAACTGTAACACTTAACAGACCTAGGGCTATCCCAAAAGGTAGCCCTGGATATGGTAAAAAACGTAAAGAAGTCTTTGTTAAAAATCCATCTACGGGCAAAATAAAGCGTATTGCTTTTGGAGATGCTAAATTGGGCATGCATAAAAATGATCCAAAAAGAAAAAGGTCATACTGTAAACGAAGTGAAAAACTAGGTAATGACAGAATGAAAGCAAATTATTGGGCAAGAAGGGATTGGGACTGTTGAGTTATCATTACACTAAAGAATTAAATAAATTAATAAAAGGCCTTGAAAAAGCCTCAAAGTCTCATGCAGCTCAAGTAAAAGTGCTAGAAAAAATAGTAGCACAAACAAAAAAGGCTAGAAATGCCAGCAAGAAAAAGAAGAGATCCTAAAGTAGGCACAGGCAAGAAACCAAAAGGCTCAGGTCGCCGCCTGTATACAGACGAAAATCCTAAAGATACCGTATCTATCAAATACGCAACGATCCAAGATGCTAAAGATACGGTTGCAAAAGTAAAAAAAACAAGAAAACCGTTTGCTAGATTAATACAAATATTAACAGTAGGCGAACAAAGGTCTAAGTATGGCGGTAAACCAAGGCAAGCAGAGATATTTAGACGTGGTAAAGATGCTATTAGAAAAAAACACGGCAGAATTAAATAATGTATCCAGTCTACAATAAGTTTTACTATAAACCATTACCAGATTGTATAGAGGTACAAAAAAGTCCTATAGAAGGACATGGTTTATTTGCAATTGAAACTATTAATGCAGATTTTGATTTAGGTATGTCGCATATTAAAGTGCCAATAATAACTGGTTATGTAAGAACCTCTATAGGCGGTTTTTTAAATCACTCTGATGATGCTAATTGTTTTTTAACAGAAGAATTAGATTGGGATGATTATAGGGTATATAATGTTTTTACTGCTAGAAAGATTGAAAAAGGTGAGGAACTTACTTTAAACTATCATTTAGACGGATTAAATTATGGCGAAGAAAGCAAAGAGTAAAGGTAAAATATGTCCAGAGGGTAAAGCCTGGGCTAAAAGAACTTTTGATGTTTATCCCAGCGCTTATGCCAACTTAGCTGCCTCCAAATATTGCAAAGATCCAAATTATGCAAAAAAAGCCAAAGGTGGTAAACGAAAAGGTAAAAGGTTTGGTGGTCCTATAAGAGGCCAAGGTATAGTTATGGCAGATAGATTAAGATGAGCAAAGGACAGTTACAAAGCTGGCTCGATGAAGATTGGGTAAGATTAGGAGCTGATGGCTCTATAAAAGGCTCATGCGGTGGTAGAAAGAAAGCTGAGGGTAAGCCTAAATGTATACCAAGGAGCAAAGCAAATAAGCTATCTAAGTCAGATCGTGCTAAACTTGTAGCTAGGAAAAGAAAAAAAGATCCAAATCCAAACAGAAAAGGTAAACCGATTATGGTATCTAACAAATTAAAAAAAGGCGGCACACCGTTAGCAAATCCAAAAAAAGCTGATCTTAATAAAGACGGTAAACTTTCTTCTTATGAAAGAACAAGAGGCCTTGCTATAGAGAAAGCTATGAGAAAGCAGAACCGTGCTAAAATGAAACAAGGTGGCTTTATAGCTAAAGGTTGTGGTGCGGTTATGAACAACCGCAGAAAAGTTACCACTATAAGTTAGGAGATAATATGCCAAAGAAAAAAAGTGATGTAGACCNAAAATTACAAGCAAGGCTTGACGCAAAAGTTAGACCAGATGCGCCAGTTTCAGATGATCGAATTATCTTAGATGCAAAAGGTAATGTCGTAAAACCAAAGAAAAAGGCAGCTGCAAAGAAAAAAACTAAGAAAACTACAAAGAAAAAGTGAGGAACTAAATGTTTAAGAGAACTAAAATGTACGCTATGGGCGGCGGAGTGAAAGGAAGAAAATACGCTGCTAAAGGCGGTGGTATGAAAAAAACTAAATATATGGCTGGTGGCGGAGCTACTAAAGGCTCTAAATATATGGCTAGAGGTGGAGCTATGAAAGGCTCTAAATATATGGCTGCTGGTGGTGGTATGAAAAGATCAAAGTATGCATCCGGTATGGGAGCAAATAAAAAGTCTAAATATAGAGCAAAAGGCGGCGTAAGATAATTAAGACATAAGGGGGAACTATGTCATATTTGATTTCCAACATACCGCAGTTTAAATGTTGGGTTCGTAGAGAATTTACTGCAAATCATCAAAACTATCATGGTGAATACCTGCATGCATTAGCATTCGCAGTCAACACTATTCCAGACAGATCATTATCATTTCAAGTTGTGTTCACAGGTTGTGAAACTGATTTTGAAGGCTATCCAGACGAAAACGTACACGGTGGCGCTATGTGGGCAAGAATGCCAATAGAGGCACTTGTAGCTGACATAAAGCTAGATGAATGGCCAAAACCTATGGAGGATCATTTAGCCCAACCTTGGGACTGCCTAAGCCATCATCATTCAGTTGTCGTTTTAGATAGGGTTAGCTCATCACCTTGGATATGCAAAATTGGTGGTGAATTTTATACCGGTAGATATATGTTTACCGTAGATTATACAGAGCACAGTATCGCTGATGATCCTGCACAACATAAACAAAGTCATGTGCTATACTTAACGGACGCTGGTGAATATACTGGTAATTTTGTAGCTTTACCTAATAATAGAGTTAGAGCAACAAATCCAGCTTTATGGCGTACTGGAGAGGGTCCACCAGATTTTTCTCCAAGTCAGTATATACATTCGGCTGAAAAACATGAGAGTTATATGGATCCGGATATAACGTTTGATAATCTATATAACCAGGGAGATAGAGAATAATGGCGTTATCAGGAAGCACAAACTTCGAACCTAATATTACTGAGTTTATTGAAGAGGCTTATGAAAGATGTGGCCTTGAATTAAGAACAGGGTATGATTTAAAAAGCGGCATCAGATCAGCTAATTTAATGTTAGCAGAATGGGCAAACAGAGGCCTAAATCAGTGGACGATAGAACAAGCAACTCAAACGGTTACAGAAGGCACTAGCAGTTATTCACTTAATTCAAATATTATAGATGTTTTAGACGTTGTTCTACGTAGAACAGTGAATGATGTGCAAACTGATATAAGCATGAATAGGATTAGTAGATCAGAATATATTAATATCCCAAACAAAAATACCAAAGCAAGACCTTCACAATTTTTCTTAGATAAATTAAGCACACCATCTTTAAAAATATGGCCTGCACCTGAAAACTCTACAGATGTACTAGTATTTAATAAGCTTGTTAGAATGGATGATGCAGATGCGGCAACAAATACTATGGATATGCCATTTAGGTTTTTCCCTTGTTTTGTAGCAGGGTTAGCTTATTACATATCACAAAAAAGAGCACCACAACTTACTCCACAACTTAAATCTTTGTATGAAGAAGAATTTAGGAGAGCGGCAGACCAAGATGAAGATAGAGCTTCATTTAAAGTAAGGCCAAGACTTAGAGTTCTTTAATGGCGTACGCAACTGGCAAATTTGCAAAAGCTTTATGTGATAGATGCGGTTTTGAATATAAGTTATTAGATCTTAAAGAAGAATGGAACGGATTAAAAACTTGTAGTAGTTGTTATGAGCCAAAACACCCACAATTAGAGCCACTAACGGCAACCGCTGATCCGGAGGCTCTATATAAGCCTAGGCCTAATAATGATCATGAAGTTGGCGAAGGTTTTGTTGTAGTAGTCAACAATGATATTACTAGATACAATACTATGAACCCAGCAACTTTGGGCACTAACTTTAGTGTAAGTGAAATGACAGGAGGGCTAGGCACGGTTACAATACAAATATCATGACATTAGCAGAGTTAAAAACATTAATACAGAATTATACGGAAAATACTGAAACTACATTTGTAAATAGTTTGGATGATTTTATTAAAAATGCAGAAAATAGAATATTTGATTTAGTGCAGTTTGATTATTTTAGAAAAAACGTAACTGGATCACTAACAACTGGTAATACATATTTAACAACTCCAACAGATTATCAACTAAGTTTTTCATTAGCTGTTGTAGATGGCAACGGCGACTATCATTACTTAGATAAGAAACACCCATCTTTTATGCGTGAATACAGCGTAGACCCCACAGATTCAACTCTAAGGGGTCTACCAAAGTATTACGCTGATTTTGATAAAGAGCTCTCTACAGCTTCTAATAACGGTTCTACTATTATTGTGAGTCCAGTGCCAGATGCTAATTACACAGTAGAGTTGCATTATCTTTACAAACCTAATTCACTGGTTACTGATACCACAGGTACCTGGCTATCTAATAATGCTAGGAATGCTTTGTTGTACGGTAGTTTAATTGAAGCTTATATATTTATGAAGGGGGAACAAGATCTTCTACAAGCTTATGAGCAAAGATTTGCTTCATCTGTTAATAGATTGAAAAACAGAGCAGAAGCAAGAGGTAGAAGAGATGAATACCGATATGACTCTTTGAGGACTTCGGTATCGTAAAACATTATGGAAAAAATCGAGAGCTTGAAAGGGGCGACTGTAGCCATAGTCGGTATGGGAAAAAGTTGGTTTGATTATAATCTAGCTAAATCACACGGTACACATTTTGATGAAGTCTGGGCAATCAATGCCGTAGGCAGCGTAATTTATCACGATAGGGTATTTATGATGGATCCCGCATCTAGATTTTTAGAATCAGATGATGCTGGCGGTCAAACAGCCAGTATGGTGGAAATGTTACTAAACCACGAAGGCCCAATTTATACTTGCCAATTAGACGATAGATGTCCCGGATTAGTTGATTATCCTGTACACGAAATTGTCAGAGACACTAACTGTCATTATCTTAATAATACAGTAGCTTACGCTATAGCTTTTGCATACTGGAATGAAGTAAAAAATATTAAAATGTTTGGGGTTGATTTTTCTTATAAAGGTAATTTGCATTTTGCAGAGGCAGGAAGAGGTTGTGTAGAGTTTTGGCTATCAAAATGTATTGATGCAGGTATGCAAATAGAGGTTGCAGCATCCTCAACTTTATTAGATACGGACGTTCCTGCTCCACAAAAACTATATGGTTATCACAGGTTAGCCGATCCTTTAATTGTTTTTGAGGATGAATCTGGATTAAATGTAAAAAATATTAGTGAAATAGAAATTAATAAAAAAGAACAAAAACCTGTTTTAGTTGATAGAAATGACTCACATCTTAAACCTCCTGAGCCAAACAAATGGTAGACGAAATAACCCCAGCAGGCCTACCTGGATTAGGTGTAATAGAAGCAAAAACAACAAGTTTTGGTGGTCATCCTCCCGAGTTCTGGGCTGAAAGACTTACAGAAAAGATAGTGAGTTACTCAGAAGATAAAGAACCACACATCAGAGAACAGGCTAGAGCTTATAAAGATGCTATCTATCAGGTTTGTTTGATTTATATAAAAAATGCGTTAAAATCTTATAAAGCCTCTCTAATACAAGATTTAATAGGTGGTGGAGAGGAAGAATTAGCAAAAATTATTAGAGGTATTTAATATGGCTATAAGCTCTACTTTAACCACAAGTTTCAAAAAAGAACTACTTGAAGCTGTGCATAATTTTAAAAACTCTGGTGGTGATACCTTTAAATTAGCCTTATATACAAGTTCAGCTACTTTAGGTGCTACAACTACAGCTTTTACCACTACAGGACAAGCTAGTGGCACAAACTACACATCTGGCGGTAACAACCTTACAAGAGTAGATCCAACATCTAGTGGCACTACTGGCTTTACTGATTTTGCAGATTTAACTTTTGGAACTGCTACCATAACTGCAAGAGGTTGTATGATCTATAACTCTTCTGACAGTAACAAATCTGTTGCTACTATTGATTTTGGTGGTGACAAAACATCTACAGCTGGTGACTTTACAATAGTATTTCCAGCAGCAGCAGCAAGTACAGCGATTATCAGAATAGCTTAGCCTTATGGCTAATATAACTGGTTGGGGTCGAGGCACCTGGGGAGAAGGGCCTTGGAGTGAGCCTATACCAGTTACCCTTACAGGCGTAGCAGCTACAAGTGCGCTTGGTACTGTTTCAGTTGTAGCAAAAGCAAACGTATCTCCATCTTCTCAAGTAGCAACCTCTGCATTAGGTACAGTTGCGGTTGACGCAGAGGCAAATGTATCAGTTAGCGGTTTATCATCTACTTCAGCGCTTGGCACTATATCAACAATTGCAAAAGCAAATGTCATACCTTCTGGTCAAGCAGGTACAAGTGCATTAGGAACTATAACTGTTACTGGAAAAGCAAATGTTAGCGTTACAGGATTAGCTGGAACTTCAGCTATTGGTGGAGTTGGGGTAAATGGTGATGCTGTTGCCAACGCTACTGGGGCAGTAGGATCTGTTGGTGGAGTTCTAGTTGACGTAGATGGTGAAGCTAATGTTGTAATTAACGGTGTAGCCGTCACAGGTGCAGTAGGATCAGTAACGACACATAATGCCGTCAAGTTTGGTATTGATGGTGTTGCTGTTACTGGATCAGTAGGCAGTGTAACTGTTGGATTAGGGGCTACGGTATTCCCAATAGGTGTTGAAGCAATAGGTAGCACCTTTGATGTTAACGTATGGGGGCTTGTAGATGAGTCGCAAACCAGAAGTTACTCTAATGTCACAGACACACAAAGCTCTAGTTTTAGTGCAATAAATGAAACACAAACACAAAATTATGCTAATATTGATGATGACCAAAGTTCATCCTTTGCTGAAATTAATGAAACACAAACCCCAGATTGGGAAGAGGTAGCTTAAAAAATGGCAACGTATGTAAATGATTTAAGATTAAAAGAGATAGCAACAGGTGATGAGTCAGGTACTTGGGGGGCTTCGACCAACACCAATTTAGAGCTGATTGCTGAGGCGTTTAGTTTTGGTACAGAGGCTATAACCACCAACGCAGACACCCACACTACTACTATTGCAGACGGCTCTACTGATCCAGGTAGATCTATTTACTTAAAATATACAGGCACACTTGATTCAGCTTGTACTATAACGATTGGCCCAAATACCGTATCTAAACTATGGTTTATTGAAAACGGCACATCAGGATCACAAAACATCATTATTTCGCAAGGATCGGGCGCAAATGTCACAATTCCAGCTGGCCACGTTAAAGCTGTGTATTCAGATGGAGCTGGCTCTGGGGCAGCTATAGTAGATGCTTTTACCGATTTAAACTTAGCAGGCACTACAACTGTAGATATTTTAAGTGGCAGTGGTAATGCAACTATTGGCGGCACATTAGGAGTTACAGGTATAGTTACACTTACTGATGATTTAATTATTGGTGACGGTAAAACTATAGGATCTGCCTCTGATGTAGACGCTATGACTATAGCCTCTAACGGACAAGTCACTTTTTCACAAACTCTTATTGGTACCGCACTAGACATATCTGGTGATATAGACGTAGATGGCACATCTAACTTAGATGTAGTAGATATAGATGGAGCTGTAGATATGGCTTCTACTTTACAAGTAGACGGAGCTATTACATCCTCTTCCGCAGCCACTATAACGACAGCAGATAATAACCCACAAATGACTCTGGTTTCTACAGATGCAGATGCAAATGTAGGACCTGTTTTAAAATTATATAGAAACTCTAGTTCACCTGCTGATGATGATTTATTAGGAAGAATACAATTTACTGGCGAAGATGATGCTGGTAACGAAAGCACTTTTGCACGAATAAATGTAATAGCCACCGATGTTTCTAATGGTTCTGAAGATGCAAGAATGGAATTTGCACCAGCAGTAGCAGATGATTTTACGCCTACTATGAGTTTAACATCAGGGAATGTTGGTATAGGAACTTCAAGTCCTGCTGAGTCTTTACATACAACAGCAAATATTAGATTAGGTGACTCAGCACCAGCAGAATTATATACAAACTCTTCTGAATTAAGATTAGGTGTTGATAAAAATAACGATAATGATACTTCTAATATAACTTTTTATGCTAATAACTCTGAAAAAGTAAGAATAGATAAAGATGGAAGAGTTGGTATAGGTGAAACAGACCCTGATAACCTTTTACATTTAAAAAGTTCAAATGACACATTATTAAAATTAGAATCTACCGATACTACAGTAAGGTTAGCTTTAACTGATAGTGCTGGTACATCTCAAGTTAAAAATACTGGTGGTAAATTAATATTAGAAGCAGACCCTTCTGATGCTGCTTCAAACACATATTTAGGATTTGAAGTTGATGGTTCTGAACACATGCGTATTGATGCTTCAGGCAACGTTGGTATAGGAACTACAAGTCCTTCATCAAGACTAACTTATTCAGGTTCATTTAATGCAACTTCAGCAGGTTCAAAACCTTCACTTACAGGTGCTGGTTCTTATGGTGGTGGTATTGGTTTTGTAGACACTAATGTTTCTGGTATGTATACAGATGGCTCAGGTGCTAATTTAAGATTGTTCACAAATCAATCTGGAAGTGATAGAGCAGATGCAAAAATTGGTTTATCTATTGATGGGTCACAAAATGTTGGTATAGGAACTACGAGTCCTGATGCTAAGTTACATGTTTCTGGAACAACAACAATTACAGGAAATACAGTATTTAATAGTGGCAACAGAGCAGCAAATAATAGCTCTGCAATGATTAGAGCTAATAGTGGTTTTTCATCTGCTACAAATCCTGATTATACATTTTACTTTAATGACCAAGTAGGATTATTTCATCCTGCAGCAGACACATTAGGATTTACTACTGGTGGTTCAGAAGCCATGCGTATTGATTCTTCAGGTCGTTTATTAGTAGGTTCTACAACATCAGTAACCACTACTGGTGGAACAGGTGCATCACAAGTATTAGGTACAGGTAATTCAGATACCATATTTACCCTAGGAAGATTTAGTAATAATACAGGCCCAGCAGCTATTAATTTTATAAAATCAAGAAACGGAACTATAGGTGGTAATACTATAGTTCAAGATGATGATACATTAGGTTCTATAGTATGGGCAGCAGCCGATGGTAGTGATTTTGTTTCTCACGCTGCAAAAATTGATGCAAGAGTAGATGGAACTCCGGGTGCAAATGATACACCAGGAAGATTAGGTTTTTTTACAACTGCTGATGGAAGTGATAGTGCAGTTGAAAGAATGCGTATTGATTCTTCAGGGAATGTCATTACAGGCTCAACAACTGCAAATGCTTCTGATGCTGTAACACTTAGACAAGATGGTACTGCTCATGTTAATAATGCACAATTTTCAAATGGTAATGGCTCTGCTGGTGGCACAACTCCATCAATTTACTCTCCAGCTTCAGCATCATTAGCTATATCTACTAATTCATCAGAGAGAATGCGTATTGATGGTTCAGGAAATTTATTAGTAGGTGTCTCAACATTTTCTGATGATACAGGTGGTACATCTATTGCAGGAGGTTTGATTAAAATAAGTAATGATAGTACATCAAATGGTACACAAATGTTTTTCACAAACCCTAATGGAGCAGTTGGCTCAATATCTTCTAGTGGAAGTGCTACAGCTTACAACACATCTTCAGATGCAAGACTTAAAGACGTTACAGGCTCTGCAAGAGGCTTAGAAGTTATCAACGAACTTAACCCAGTAGCCTATAATTGGAAAGCAGATGGTAAAGCTGATGAAGGTTTAATAGCTCAAGAGGTATTAGATGTAGTACCAAATGCAGTATCAGGTTCAGAAGAAGATATGTACCAAATGGATTATAGTAAGTTGGTAACACATCTTGTTAAAGCTGTACAAGAGCAACAAGAACAAATAGAATCACTAACAAGTGAAATTGCAATTTTAAAGGAGAAATAATATGGCAATATCTTATACTTGGGATGTAAGCACATGCGATACATACCCATCAAAAAGTGGCAAAACTAATGTGGTGCATAATGTCCACTGGCGACTAACTGGATCTGATAGTTCTAATAAGGACTCGGATGGTAATCCACAAACTGCTACAGTTTATGGTAGCCAAAGCGTTAGTACAGATGATCTATCTAGTTTTATTAACTGGTCTGATCTCAAAGCTAGTGACGTGCAAGGTTGGGTTGAAGCTGGGTTAGGTAGTGATGAAGTTACAGCTTTAAAAGCAAATGTAGATGCACAAATAGCCGAAAAAGTAACACCTACAAGCGTTACAAAAACATTAAGTTAATTTTTTTTAAAGGGGATAAATATGGTTAAAAAAGAAAAAGAAGTGGATAAGGGCCCAGTAGTTTCTGTTGATGGTGCAGAAATGTATGTTAGGGATCTTAATGAGAATCAAAGATATATATATCATCAAATAGAAGATTTAAGCCGCAAACAATTTACAGCACAAAGCGAATTAGATCAAATAAACGGTTCTTTAGTGTATTTTAAAAATCTTTTTATAAATTCAACAAAAGAGCAAGCAGATGAAGTATTACAGGAGAGCGATAATGAAGTGGATGCGAAAGTTAGTTAATTTTGTTACAAATTCAGAAGATGTAGTTGTAAGAACTCGTGATGACAAAGGTAGATACGTTGGTGATGATAAATCTACTCCTGATGTAAATGAGGCTTACACAACTAAAAGAGTAAAGAAAAGTAAAAAATAATGGCTGATGCACCAGATGCATTTGTCTATAATGCAACTCTTGAAAGAATAGTAGATGGCGATACCTTCGATTGTAGCTTAGATCTTGGCTTTGATGTCAAGCTTCATAAGCAAAGAGTAAGGTTAGCCGAGATTGATACCCCAGAATCACGCACTAGAGATTTAGCAGAAAAGAAACTTGGTCTAGCTGCAAAAGCTAGGCTTGCAGAGTTATGTGTAGGTAAAATTAAAGTAAAATCTTTAGGTAAAGGTAAGTATGGCCGTATTTTAGGTATACCGTATACAGAAGATGGTAAAGACATTTGCCAAATACTAATAGATGAAGGACATGCAGTTCCTTACAATGGCGGTAAAAAAACTAAGGTATGGGGTGATTACTAGCGTATGGAGTCTGCCGTACAATTAATTCAAGAGGTTGGTTTTCCTATAGCAGCAGCGTTAGGACTTGGCTGGTTTATATACAAACTTATCATGCGTATTGTTGACGGTATGGAAACGAAACTTGATACCGTTGATGAAAAAGTAGAAGGTCAGATTGCTGCAATTGAAGAAAGATTAGGAACGAAACTTGATAGCCAACACGGTATTTTAGTAGCACTAATAGATAGAATTAGAAGCCTTGATAATGAGATTATTAGACAAGACACACTAATAAAAACTATACTAGGGGTACCACAATTAATTGATAGCAATAAAATTGCTAAGGCGGATAGAGATGACCAAAGAAAAGATTAAGTTACCGCTGCACTATAAAATAGTCATAGTTTGGGCTGTAGTTTTGTTTGTAGGTATCCTTTGCGTAAACATTCAAGCAGATACCATCACGTTCAAATTTAAGTCACCGTCTTTTTCTGGCATCAATACAAGTTCTCATTATCTAACTATAGAGAATCAAGAGCACATGCGTAAGATGACTATTAAAGAGGAAATAAAAGCTCTTCAAGATGAATTAGAAAGAGATGCAGAAAACACTACACTAGCAAGGTTTATAAGGAACTTAGAAAGCCGTATCTACGCACAAATATCAAGGCAAATAGTTGAAAACATGTTTGGGGAGACACAATCAACTGAAGGCAAATTTGAACTTGAAGGTAATATAATATCCTACAAGATTGAGGACGGCATGATTATATTAACAATATTTAACACAAATGATGGTACAACGACTACTATTGAACTCCCTCTTGGTGATTTCTCTTTCTAGTTGCTCCATACTAGAAGTTGTAAAAGATACTAAGCCAGATAGATTTCAAAGCAAAGGTTTACATGAATATAGCATTTATTCTCTACAGTCTTATGAACTAGCAAATGTACCAGCTCCTATAGTCAAACCTGTAGTTGCTGTCTATCCTACTGCTTTTCTTGATCAAACAGGACAACGAAAAAGCAACAGTGAATTTGCTTTATTTTCATCTGCTATAACACAAGCTCCATATACTTTGTTGATACGTTCTCTAAAACATGCATCTGATGGTAATTTCTTTCGTGTAGTAGAAAGAGTTGGTCTTGATAACCTAACAAAAGAAAGACAACTAATAAGATCTACTAGAGAACAATTAGGCGAAAACCAGGCTCTTGGGCCTTTGCTATTTGCAGGTGTGTTGCTAGAGGGTGCCGTTGTAAGCTATGATAGTAACTTAGTTACTGGTGGTTTGGGTGCTAGATACTTAGGAATAGGATCAAGTATGCAATACCGAGAGGATAGCGTAAGCGTTAGTCTTAGAATGGTATCAGTAGCTACTGGCGAGATATTAATAGAAGTTATGTCGCAAAAAACTATCTATAGTTATGGCCAATCGCAAGATGTCTTTAAATTTGTTGAGATGGGCACAGAGTTGGTTGAAATAGAAACGGGAGCCACCCGCAACGAAAGCACAACCATAGCTTTGATGAAGGCTATCGAAGGTGCAGTTTTAGAAATTATAAATATAGGAAATACACGAGGGTATTGGAAATATGAAGAAATTAATTAATATTGTTTTATTTATGTCGTTATCTTTAGTCGCAGATAATGAAATAAGTGTAACGCAGTCAGGTAATTCAGCAACTATTGATTTAGAGCAGCAAGGTGGGTCTAACCTTATTGGTGGTACATCAGCAGAAACAGGTAGCATGACTGCTTTAGATCTTGATGGTGTGTCAATGATACTTGACATCAATCAAATAGGTGCGTCAAATGTTTTTAGATCAGACGCTATAGATGGTGATAATTTTACTGGATTTTTTGAGTTTACAGGCGATAGTAACGTTTTTGACATTCTTATGGACAGTACAGGTCTTATAGACTCTGATTATGTAAATATGAACATTAACGTTACCGGATCAAGCAACACGTTTGATTTAGCGGTCGCAGAAGATGATGACGCATCATATCTAGATTTAGACTGGATTATTACTGGTGGCAGTAACGCTTTTGATTTTGATATAGATTACGCAAATGCGATAAACTATGTGGATGTTAATGGTAGCAGTAACACAATTAATTTTAGTGGTAGTGGCTATGCTGGTACTACTTCCTCTGATAGTGGATATTTTTACTTAGATTTAGATGGTAGTTCAAACACACTTGATATTACACAATCTTCAACGCTTGCAAGGGACTATATTAAGCTTATTACAAATACTTCTAATAGTAATATTTGTATTACTCAAAACGACCAAGGTACAAGCACAAGCTGTTAATATAGGGGATATATCTGAGCTCTCAGGCTCTGCCAGTGTTGTCAGAGATCAACCTTATGACGCTACAGTAAATTTTGGGATCCAAACAAATGATGAGGCTATAACTAATAATGGCCGTATGGCTATTAAATTTTTAGATAACAGCCAGGTTAAACTTACAGAACACTCACAACTTTTAATAAACGAATACGTTTTTGATCCTGATCCAGATAAATCAAAAATGGCTCTTACCTTTGCATTAGGCACCACTAGATTTATAACTGGTAATCTTAACCGTATTAATAAACAAAACATATCTTTACAAACTCCAACTGCAAATATAGCCATACGTGGTACTGACTTTACAGCAACCGTTAATGAATTAGGTGAGTCATTAATTATATTACTGCCAGATAAATACGGTATATCAAGCGGAGAGATAGAAGTTATTACTGCAACCGGAAGTGTCATACTTAACAAACCTTTTGAAGCTACAACAGTAAATGTTTTTGAAAGCGCTCCATCAAAACCTGTAATTTTAGATCTTACCCTAGAGTTAATTGATAACATGCTTATAGTTTCACCTCCTGAAGAAGTGGTGGTAGAGGGAGAAGAAGTTATTGTAAAGTCAAATAGTATTCTTGATTTTAATGATCTAGATATTGATTATTTGGATGAAGATTTTTTAGATAATGAGAATGAACTAGAGTTTACAGAGTTAGATATAAACTATCTAGATGTAAACTTTTTAGAGGATTTGCTTGATGTTATAGATGCATTAGAGGTAGCTGAGGAAGAAGATCAACTCACACAAGATATAGGATCTATTAGTCTTACAGGAACCCAGTTCGGACAAGACCCTGACACACAAATAATATCTTTTATTGATGGTGAAAAACTCACATTAATAAGAAGTGTAAATAATACGGCTAGAGTAGATTTAGATACTAACGGTAGTTATACTGTAATTTTTATACAAGATGGTGTTTCTAAAACTATCAAAGTAAACGGGGGCAGTAGTAGTATTATTACTATTAGACAAAGCCAGTGAAATATAAAATATTTATATGTTTGTTTGCCTTACTATCATTACCACTCATATTTCAAAGCCAGCCTACAGAAATACTAAAACTTAAATTTTTTGACGCTTTTGTAGAACAAAAAGAACCATCTAACTTTTTTACCATATTAAACTTAGATGAAGAGTTTATAGCAGATGAGGGTGGTTGGCCCTTACCCAGACAAAGATTAGCTGAAATACATGTAGATATTTTAAATGCTGGAGCTCTAGGTGTTGGGTGGGTTATATCTTTTCCACAACCAGACCGTATGGGCGGCGATGCAGTTTTTGCAGAGGTTTTAAATTACGGTGGTTCTGTCCTTGCTATGTTTGAGAATCCAAACGGGTCATATCCTAAAACCTCAGGCACAGTTTTACTAGGTCCCGATGTAGGTGGTATGATGAGTCAGGGAGTAGTGCAGAATATTGATGTACTAAAACTGTCTGCGGATCAAGGTATTGCTACTGCTCCCGTAGACGTTGATCAGTTAGTTCGCAGAATACCACTTTTACTTAGAACTCCAGATGGCTTTGTATCCGCCTTTGGTACTGAAGTAATGAAAATGCTTGCTGGTAATAATACTTACATTATAAAAACTAATGATAATGGTATCGAAGAAATAACCGTACAAGGTTTAGCCCCTGTAAAAACAGACAGTCTTGGTCGTAAGTGGATTAGCTGGGTCGACACACCACAAACAACTCTAGAAGAACTTGATGTGGCTAATAAGTTTGTTTTTATTGGTGTGACAGCTAACGGCATCATGCCGCAAATTGCAACTCCGGTTGGATTATTAGAACCACATAAGATTCAAGCGGCATTATCTGAGTCAATTTTGATTCCTGATAGTCCATACATACCAGATTTTGCTTTTGCGTTGGAAATTTTAATTTTTGCAATTTTTGTCACTCTGACGTGGCTCTCAATCAATTATCTTGGTGTGGTTAAGGGCATAAGTCTCGCTGGTGTTTTACTGCTCACCAATGGCTTCTCAAGCGTTTTTTTAATCAAAAAGGGCATTTTGATAGATTTTACCTGGACTTTTGTATCGCAAGTGCTCACAAGTGCAACAGCTTTCTATATAAACTATCGTAAGCAGTACAAATTACGTCAACAGATTAAGAAACAATTTGAACACTATTTAGATCCAAGACAAGTAAAACACCTACAGAATAATCCTGACGCACTTAAACTTGGTGGCGAAAAAAGATACTGCACCTATTTATTTACTGATGTGCGTGGATTTACCTCTTTATCTGAAACTTTAGAACCTGAGGAAGTTACCCATATTATGAACAGAGCCTTAACAATACAGTCCAATGCTGTAAAAAAATATGGCGGTATGGTAGATAAGTATATTGGTGACGCTATGATGGCCATATTTAACGCACCAATAGATTTGGATCATCATGAAGATATGGCTATAGAAGCAGCACTAAAGATAATGCAGGATATGAAACAAGCAAATATAGGTGTAGATATTGGTATAGGTATTAACAGTGGCGAAGCCTGTGTCGGTAATATGGGTAGCGACACTAGGTTTGATTACAGTGCTATTGGGGATGCGGTTAATACTGCTGCAAGGCTTGAAAGCGCAACTAAAGATNTTGGAGTTAATTTAATAATAGGCCATAACACTAAAAAATATTGTAGTTTTGAGTTAGAATTACTAAAACCAATTAAAGTTAAAGGTAAAAAAGAATCTTTAGCAATATATACTATTAAATAATATGGTTAACAAAAGACTTACAGTTCAAGACGTGGCTAAAGATTTAGCTGTATCAAAAAAAGAAAACGCAGAGCGTTGGAAAACTGCTTTCAACGAGTTTGCAGATATTAAGCAAGAAATAGCATCTATAAATACAACCATAAGAATGGCAACATTTGGTGTTTTTAGTTTTGTTGGTGCTTTAGCTATAGCAGTATTTACTACGGTGATATTATGAAAAAATTAATTAAAGGCATTTTAGGACAGGTAGCACCTACTATTGGAACTGCATTAGGTGGTCCTATGGGCGGTATGGCAGGTAATATGATTGCAGATGTGCTTGGTTGTGCAAACAATCCAAAAGATATACAAACAGCAATACAAAACGCTACACCTGAACAAATGATGCAAATAAAACAAGCTGAACAAGATTTCAAAGTAAAGATGAAAGAACTTGAAGTTGATGTATTTAAGCTTGAGACAGAAGATAAACAAAACGCAAGAGGCATGTTTAGTAAAGATTGGACAGCTAGAATTATAGGTATAGCTACTATTGGAGGTTTTTTAGGGTACATATTCTTGGTAACGTTACAACCACCAGAGCAAAACTCTGAGGCTTTGATAAATCTTGTGTTGGGATATTTAGGAGGACTAGCAAGTGCTATTATTTCGTTCTATTTTGGAGCGTCTCACTCAGGCGACAAAGGAGAGTAACATGCAAATTTCAGAGGAAGGAAAGCAACTTATAAAAAAATTTGAAGGTTGTGAATTAGAAGCTTACAAATGTGCCGCAGGAAAATGGACAATAGGTTTTGGCAGAATAAAAAATGTAAAAGAAGGTGATACTTGTTCACAAGAACAAGCAGACAAGTGGCTGGAGGAAGAGCTGCCTGTGTATGGAGCGTACGTAAGTGACGCAGTATTGGTACCGCTAAAGCAAAATGAATTTGATGCTTTAGTTGCTTGGACATACAACTTAGGTCCATCAAATCTTAATAACTCCACTATGTTAAAAGTTTTAAATGACAATAAAAAAGATGAAGTACCACATCAAATGCGTAAATGGAATAAAGCAAGAGTTAATGGAGAAAAAGTTGTTTTACCAGGACTCGAACGCAGAAGATTAGCAGAATCTTTACTGTTTGAAGGTAAAGAATGGCATGAGGTTTAACGCATGCCCTTGCAAAAAACAGTTTTCAGACCAGGCATAAATAGAGAAGGTACCGCATACGATAATGAAGGCGGGTGGTTTGATTGTAATCTTGTAAGGTTTAGAAAGGGCAGGCCTGAAAAGTTTGGTGGTTGGGAAAAAGTTACAGATAATACCTATCAAGGAACCGCAAGAGCTTTACACGCTTGGATTGCTTTAGAAGGCACAAAGTATTTAGGAGTTGGCACACATCTTAAGTATTATGTGCAAGACGGTAGTGCATTTAACGATATTACTCCCATTAGATCAACAACGTCAGCGGGTGATGTTACATTTTCTGCAACAAACGGCAGTTCAGAAATAACTGTAGCCGATACAGCACACGGGGCAGTAAAAAATGATTTTGTAACTTTTAGTGGCGCAGCTTCACTTGGCGGTAATGTTACGGCTGCTGTTTTAAATCAAGAATATCAAATAGATTCTATTGTAAATGCTAATAGCTATAAAATAACTGCAAAGGATAGTTCTGGTACAACAATAACAGCAAATGCATCTGACAGTGGAAATGGTGGTTCCTCAGTTGTTGGTGCATATCAAGTAAATGTAGGTCTAGATGTTTACGTCCCTGGTACTGGTTGGGGCTTAAACGGTTGGGGTGAAGGTGCATTTGGGCAAGCAGCAGCTCTATCCAGCACAAACCAACTAAGACTTTGGACGCATGATAATTTTGGCGAAGACCTAATAATTAATCAGCGTAATGACGGTATTTTTAGATGGCTAGAGTCAGGCGGTACATCAACTAGAGCAGTAGAACTATCTCAAGTATCAGGAGCTAATCTTGTGCCAACTAAAGCTTTGCAAGTAATAACATCAGAGGTTGACAGACATTTAATAGTTTTAGGCGCAGATCCTATAAGTGGTACATCTAGAACAGGGACGATTGACCCTATGTTAATAGCCTTTAGTGACCAAGAGAATGCACTAGAATTTGAACCAAAATCTACTAATACAGCAGGCTCTCTAAGACTATCATCAGGATCATCAATTATTGGTGCGGTTAAAGCACGACAAGAAGTTTTAGTTTGGACTGATACCGCTATGTATAGTATGCAGTTCGTTGGGCCACCTTTTACATTTGCTGTCAACTTAATTAATGAAGGAACAGGATTGGTGGCACCAAAAGCAGCCGTTACTGCTCCATCAGCAGTATTTTTTATGAGTTACAATAATTTTTACTTCTATAACGGTTCTGTAAATACCTTACCTTGCTCAGTACACAATTATGTATTTAACGACATAAATCTTACACAATCTTTTAAAATACATGCTTTTACGATAAAAGATAAAAATGAAGTAGGATGGTTTTATTGTTCTGCTAACAGTGAAACTATAGATAGGTATGTTATATATAATTATTCTGAACAATTATGGTTTTATGGCCAACTTACTAGAACTGCTTGGTTAGATTCAGGTATTGAGAACTTTCCAAGAGCAGCTGCAAATAGCTATCTGTATCAGCAAGAATTAGGTTTTGATGATGATGGATCTCCTATGACTGGTGTGTTTATAGAAAGTTCAGACTTTGATTTGGGTGATGGTGAACAGTTTGCTTTTGCCCGCAGAATAATACCGGATTTTAAATTTATAGAAAACCAAAACGATTGTTCTGTAAACGTAGTTGTAAAAACAAGAAATTTTCCAGGCGATAGTCTATCAACTAATTCTACAAGTGAGATTACGAGCAGCACACAACAATCCTTTATAAGGGCTAGAGCAAGACAAATGGCTTTACGAGTAGAATCAAATGATGATGCTACCGATAATGGTAACTTAGGCGTAGGTTGGCGTTTAGGTGCTACTAGAATAGACATAAAAGCAGACGGTAAAAGATGAGCAAACTGCTTCCAACGCAGTTACCATTAGCGCAATCTGAGGTAACGCCAGAGCTTTTTAACCGCCTGATAAGATTATTAGAAATAAATTTAGGTTCGGTAAACCTTGATAATACTCGTCAAGTAAGCGAAAATGAGTTAGAAATCTTAAATTTCAATCCAGGTAGTATAATCTGGAATACAACACTTGAGGTGTTGCAGGTCTATACCGGCTCAGAATGGGTTAATATAGGCGAACCTTTAGTCAACGAGGGACTAGAGGCAACAAGCGCACTAGGTAAGGTGACTGTTACAAATAACGGCGCTGTATCTATCAAACTTGCTAATTTTGGAAAATAAACATACTTTTTAAGTATTTACGCTAAAATAACAAATACTATGGAAGGAGATATGCAGGATAAATTAGCAAAACCACAACTAGAGGATACACAAATAATTCACGCCGCACCAGGCGAGATGGTAGTTCCACCAGTTATTAGCAATACTACACAAGAATTAATTAACAGAGATATGCAGGCCGTTGGTCTAAATCCACAAGAGTATGTTGTAGGCAACGGTCAAATTAATCAATTAACTGGATTACAACAGTTCGGGTTCTTATCTAAAATATTTAAGAAAGTAAAAAATGTGGTTAAGAAGGTAGCTCCTGTAGCTGTAAGTTTTATTCCAGGTTTAGGTGCCGTTGCTAAAGGTGCTTTAACAGCAGTAGCAGGAAAGGCATCAGGTATGGATACTAAAGATGCGCTATTAGGTGGTTTAACAGCAGGCTTAGGTGCTAAGTTTGCAGGTTCTGGAGCTGGAGCAGCGTCAAAGGTTGCTGACAAGGGCATATTTGGAGGCACTTTGGGACCTAGAATAAAATCTGGTTTAGGTAGTTTTTTCAAGCCAGGAGATCAAGCAACCGGTATTTTTGGAGGGCAGATTGGTCCTAATCTTAGAAGAGGTATTGGTAATCTTTTTAGCCCTGGACAAATGGGAGCTGGTGGTCAACAAGAAATTGTATATCAAGACGAAGATGGCAATATCTATACTGCATCTCAAGTAAACGAAATGATTGCAGCTGGTGATATGCCAGGAACTTTAACTGAGGTACAAACAGGAATGTTTGGAGGCACTCTTGGACCCAAGCTTAAAAACTTTTTTTTAGGTAATCAACAACAAGGGCAAGGCGGATTATTAAGTGGCCTTGGGCAAATAGGACAAGGGCAAGGTGGTATGCTTGGTGGTAACGCAGGATTAGCTGCGTTGGCTGCTTTGTACGGCGCAGCAGTTAAAAAACAAGCAGAGAAACGTGAAGGTGGCTTACGTGACATAAGAGCTTCAAGAAGACCAGATCTTGCTGCTCAGCCTGTATTCCAAGGTTTTGACTTAGGAGTAAGACCAGGAATGGCATACGGCGGTACAGCTATGGGTAGACCAGGGTTTGCAAAAGGAGGTGCGCTAAATCCAGAATTATTTGAATTAGATTACCGTCAAGTAGGAGGGCCAACAATAGGTATTGGTACAGGCACATCTGATGATATACCGGCTATGTTAAGTGATGGTGAGTATGTTTTTACCGCATCAGCTAATAATGGCGCTGGTGCCTTTGACATATCTAAATCTAAGGATTCAATCATGCTAAAACCAGATGGCAAACCAAACAGAGAAAAGGGTGCCAAGAATTTAGGCATGCTTATGGATATGTTTGAAGATACTGATAAGAGGCTTTCTTAATGGCTATTATAGGTAAATTAATGGGCGCAAGACCTGGCATGTCTGCACCAAAAGCAGCACCTAAACCTGCTCCTGTCGCTTNTAGACCATCACTTGATTTTTTAACTGGCGGTCAACCCAAACAAACAATACCAGCAGACGCATTAGATAGAGATGCTTTGATTCAAGATATTTTAAGCAAAATACAAGTGCCAACTGCTCCTGTATTTGATCCTACAGGACTACAAGCAAGACTAGCGGAGTTAGAGAGTAGACAGGCTCCAGTATTTGATCCGAGCGCTTTACAAGAACAAATAGCTGAATTACAAAATAGAGAAGTCCCTGTATTTGACCCTAGTGAGTTACAAAAACAAATATCTGATTTAAGACAAAGGCCAAGTAGAGATGATTTCATGTCTATTGAGAGGCAACTACAAGATTTACGAAATAGAGATATACCTCAATTTGACCCTAGTGCTTTGCAAGAGCAGATTGGAGGATTGCAACAACAACTAGGTAGCATACCTCAGTTTGACGATTCAGCTTTAAGAGATAGATTACAAGCACTTGAAGGCAAAGAATTACCACAGTTTGATGCATCTGGTTTACAATCCCAAATAGGTAGCTTAGAAGATAGGTTGGCTAACATACCTCAATTTGATCCTTCACAATTACAAGCTGGTATTGCAGGTTTACAAGATAGATTAGCAAACATTCCACAGTTTGACCCATCAGCTTTACAACAACAAATAGAAGCAAATAAGAACTTGTTAGGTAACATACCTCAGTTTGATGACTCTGCTTTGCGTGAAAGATTAAAATCATTAGAAGGTAGAGAGATACCTCAATTTGATCCTTCTGCTCTGCAAAATAGACTTGCTGAGTTAGAAGGTAGGCAAGCACCAACTTTTAATCCAGAAGATTTTAGAGATCAGTTTTTATCTATTGCTAGAGAGGGTATTGATATACCACAAGCTCCAACAATAGATAGGGAAGAATTAGTCAGAGACATTACAGGAAGGATAAAACAACCTAGGCCTTTTGATCCTACTAGATTAAGAGAAAGGTTGGCTGCACTAGAAAGCAGAGAGCCTGCTCCAGTAGCACCTGCATTTGATCCAAGTTCATTACAAGAGAGATTGGCTGCCTTAGAAAACAGACAACCTGTTGCTCCTCCAGCTTTTGATACATCTGCAATAGATCAGAGGTTTGAAGATATAGCTAGACAGTTAGCAGAGCTACAAAGTGCACAAGAACAACAATCTCCAGCTCCAGTAGTGCCTCCAGTACAACCATTACCAATACAACCGCCAAGTGATATAAATTTACCGGTACCCTCTGCGCCCCTTGAAGGAGAAGCAGTAGCAAGACCAGTTGGAGATTTTAGTGCAGGGTTGCCACCCTCTGCGTTAGTAGGTGCTGATTTTGTAGCTAGAGAGAGAGCAGGTATACCATTAAATCAACAATTAATACCAACCCCTATAGAAAATTTTGTGCCTGCGGGACCTATAGCAAAACCTTTACCAGGTGGGGGTAGACCAACACCCCCTATGTCTATAGGCGGCCCAGGTGGAGGTCTAGAGAATACGTTGGATAGAGATCCTGGCGGGCCAATATCAGTTAGAGATGATTTAGTATTCCCAGGCGGTTCACCTACATTTGATGAAAGAGGTGAAATCTTTGTGCCACCTACACCAGTAACTCCAACTCCAGACCCTGTAGTAGAACCTACACCTGATCCTGTAGCAACACCAACAGGTGATCCAGCTGCGCCACCTCCAGCACCAACGATACCAACTCCTCCAGGCTCAGTTGACCCAATAATTATGGGGCAAACAGCTGATGAAGTTGTTACTGATCCACTAATTCGTGCTTTATATTTTGGTACTCCTGATCAACCAGGATTCTTTAATCAATTACAACAAGTAGGTGCTAATTTACTAGGTGCACAAGCACCAGGGACTGAATACGATCCTAGTATGACAGAAAAATTCTTCAACCCGTTTGAAGATCAAGTTGTCCAACAAACCGTAGAGGATGTGCTTAAAGCTGGTGAGCAGAGAGATATTGCTGCAAGGGCACAAGATATTAGTAGAGGCGGTCTATCTGCCTTTGGCTCCAGAGCTAGGCTAACTGCTGATGAGCGTCAAGAAGCTCTTGGTAGAGGCTTAGGTAAAGCTTTAGCTGGCATTAGACAGAGTGGCTTTAGTGAGGCGCAAAGAGCAGGTCTAAGTGAGTTTGATAGACAATATGGAAGAGACATAAGCCAGTTATATAGACCGCTAGAAGTATTGCGTGGTATTGGTGGCTTGTTGCCCGGATATACGCAAGCAACTTCTAGAATAGGCACAACTTATGGTATGCCGCAGGATCCAAGTGCTTTAGGATTAGGTGCAGCACTTAGCGCATACTCATCATTTGCTCCACAAACAGGTTCTGCATTTGACAGTTATGGCCAAACTACGGGGCAGGGATAATGGAAGAAACAATAGTTTTTGGTACCCCATTAGATTTAAATTTAGATTTAACTACATCAACTCCACAAAAACCTGACACTAGAGCATTACAAGTGCAAAGGAACTTATTAGAAGGAGAGATAGCAGCACTTCAAAATCAAAAAAATATGCTTGATTCTTCTTTGAGTCAAAGAAGTGGACTTGGTAAATTTTTGTTACCGGAAAATTTATATACCACTAANAATCCTTTGAATCCTGGTCAAGTGGTTACAACATCTGATTTAAACTCTCTGATAGCAAAAAAGAACGAAGAACTGCAAAACGTAGTGAATCAAATAACTAAAATTAACGCTGATTTCTTTCAAGTTACTGCTCCACCTGTAAAAGATTTCACAACTGAAATAATTAGTTTACAAGAGGAGACAAAACCACAAGTTGAGCCTGTGCCCGAAGCAGAGCCTAAAGCAGAGCCTAAAGTTGTAGTTGATCCAGAAGCTGAGCAAAAACCCAAAGCAAAAGCACAACCAGAAAAAAATCCATTTTTTGCAGATCCTAATTTTGGTGTATTTTTAAGAAATATTGGTAAATCATTAGTTGAAACTGGACAAATGGGTACGGGGCTTGCTGTTGGCGCTGCTAAATCTGCTGAAGAAATAGCACAAAGAGAATTACAAAAAGAGGTAGCTTTCCAAGAATTATTAAAAGAGCAAGTAAAATCTGGTGCTAATGTAGAAACAATTACACCAAATAAAGCAACAGAAATCCAAACGAATTACGTTACAACTGCTGGTGATTATTTTAGAACGCAAACAACAGAAGATTTGTTAAATACAGTCGTAGGTATCATGCAACGTGATGATGTAACTGGAGGTTTAAGCTATTTACAAGAAATTGGTTTTAGACTTAAATCAGCTTTTAATATGGCTGGTGAAGAACCGTCAGTAATTTTGGTTGAAAACGTTTTAACAGAAATAGCTAACTCTCAACCTGGAGATTTATTAGGGCAATCATCTGGTAGATTATCAGATAGAGACATTCAATTAGCTCAAGATCTTTTGGGTGCTTTAAGAGGGCCAAAAAAAGTATTTAAATCAAATGAAGAGGTTTTAAATATTTTAAATAGAAGAAAAACAGCTATTGGCAGCGAGCAAGCGGAGAGACTTAATTTATTAAAATTATATGGAGATCAGTTAACATCTGCTGGATATGGAATACCGCCTATACAAGATTTTTCAACACCAGTATCGCAAAGTAGTTCTGATATTGTTGAAGAAGGTAATTTAGCGGACTAATGCCTAAGTATAAGATAAACATCACTCCAGAATTATCGGAGATAGTAGAAGCAAATTCATTAGATGATGCTAGAAAAATTGTAAAAGCGCAAATTGCAAAAGGTGCTATATCACCTATTTATGATCAACTGTATTTTGATTATGAAACTGGTGTCAAAGATTTAAAACTAAGAAGAAAACTTAGCAGAGCAGAGATTACTAAACCTGAAGAACAAGACGCACTCTTGCGTAACTTTGTTGGCTCTGATGGTTTTACCAGAACAACTAATGGCCAACTTGCATTAACTCCCCTTGGCTTACGAGAACTTGGAGAAGATGTCCAAACTAGAACTCTGTCTGACGGAAGCACTTTAGAACTAAATACGATTATTGATGAAAACGACTGGTTTGCTCGTGGCGATCTAGCTGATTTTATGGGAGTAACTGGACCTATTGTTGGGACAGTTGCATCCTTGTTACCGCAGGGTCGTGCTTTTAAGTTATTTAAAAGTCTTGCAGGCGGAAATCAAAAAGCTGGACAAGTATTAGCAGGGGCTGGTGGTTCTGCAATCGGTAAAGGTGTTGAGGAAGTGGCTGATGCAGCTGAGGGCTTCCAACTTCAAGATGGTTATGAGCTAACTAGGTTACTAGGAAAAGAGGCAGGTATTGGAGCTGCTGGGGAGGGCGTTAGTCTTGCTGGTGGTGCTTTGTGGAGAGGTGTTTTTGGGGCTAAAGAACCAAGCTCTAGTTTACGTCTTATGTATAACGCAGGAAAAGGTAGATCTGTTGGAGATGTGAAAAAATTAGATATGGACTTAGGACGTGAAGCAAAAGAATCTGAAATTATCAAAGCGATTAAAGAGGGTAAAATAAATGTTTTTGATGAANAATTTGCTNCTGCTTTTGCCAGTATGGGTAGAAGAATACCCGGTCTTTCTCAACAAATAGCAGAGTCAATTACCGGCGTATCAAGAGATAAGGGTAACATACCGTATTTAAAAAATGAATTTAACATGCTTTCAAAAGATTTTCGTGATAAAGATGCTTTATTAAATAAATATGTAGATCAAGTTACAAAAGAAGGTATAGATGCTGATATTTCTGCATTCGAACGTGATTTAGAAGTTTTAAGAGACATATCAGTTAGACAAACCTCAAAATCAGTAGAAGAGCTTGCAGATGCATTCATAGGAATTGGAAGATATAGAGATGCTCCAACTGTAAGAGGTTATGGTGAAAATATATTAAAGTTGTTGGGAGATGCTAAAGAGCAGGTCGATAGATCTGTTAGGAAAGAATATGATGCAGCNGAGTCAGCTTTTTTTCAATTAGAAAAAGATCCAGTCATACAACAAGCAATACAAGAAACTGTTGATACTTATGCAGATGCAAGCTTAGCATCAATTGCTAATTTTAGATCTCGTTTTGCTTTAGATGTAGACAAACCAGGTGGCCAACTGAAAAGTTTNCAANCTGCGACGGANGATATTAATGCGCAAAATCTTAACTTTATTGAAGAACAAATTAAAAATTTGAAGAAAGCACCCTCTTTGGTACAAGGAGTTGAAGCGGTAGGGCAAGAATTTAAACCAAATTCTATTTTAACACGTGTTCGTAATGTTAATTCACAACTTAATAGATTCATTATTGGTACCAGAAAAAGTCAACCAGAAAGAGAAATTTTTATAGAAATCCAACGATTTATGGATGATTATGCCTATAATTTAGGACGTGGAATAAAAACTTATGAAAGGCCAGAGCAAGCAAAAAGTATTTTAACATCATTAGGTACATCAGGCACAAACTTAATAAGATATATAGAGGCAAAAACCGGTAACACATTAACATCTTTACAAAAGAATCAAATTAATGATGCTTTAAAATTACTTAGAAGTGCTAATAAAACAGCAGCCGAACTAAATCAACCCTTTGACAATGCAGTAATAAAACAAATCGTCAATAGCGCAAGGGTTACTGGAGCTTATGATCCAGATGATGTATTTACAAAACTTGTTATAAACGGATCAAAGAGACAAATAGATGATTTTTTTAATGCATTAAAACAATATGACGAGTATTTAGTAAAATCAAAAAGGGCAAATGAAGCTAATNATTTTGAAAATGCTCAATTAGCTACATTACGCAGGCTATTTGCAAGTGCAATTAATCAATCCATAGATCCTGTGACTGATACCATAAACTATCCTGCTTTTGCAAAATANTTTAAAAAATTTGAAAATGANCATCCTGGTAAGATAGATGCATTATTTAGAGATAAAACAGGTGTAGGTTCTGGTGCTCGTGTGCTTGAAACAATTAATCAATTAGTTAAAGTAAGCCCAAGACTAAAACCAGAGCAAATAGAAGATTTGCTTGCATCTTTTGCGAGACAAGGTGAAAACGTAGGTTTAACATCTAGTCAACAAGGCTTAAAATTTTTAAGAGCCTTAGAAACTGAGGCAAAAAATACGGCTGATCAACTTAATTTTGCTGCTAATAGATCATTGAGTGATTTACCAAATAAAACACCAGATGAGGTAGTAAATATAATTTTTAGACCTAAAAATCAAAATAATATAAATCAACTTAAGATTTTGCTGTCTGCTGATGATTTTAAAAAAGTTCAAGAAGCAAGCTTAGGTAAGTTATTAGAAAACTCTTTAGATTTTTCACATACTGGTAAAGCAAAAATAACTGATATTTTTAAATCTGGTAATTTAAGAACAGCGCTTGACAACTACGGCACTGAAACATTAGATGCTATGTTTGGCAGAAGGTTTACTCAAGACATATACTCATTTGCCGACACCGTAGACATACTCACAAAAGGTGAAGTAGGTAGAGGAAATTTTCCAGGATCATTGGTTGCAGCTGGTATAGCTGCTGGTATTGCCTTCGCACCACTGACCACGTTACCCACTGTGCTCGGCCTGCTCGCTGTAAAATTACTTTTAGGTACACCTGGAGTTGTTAGATTATTTACAAAAACCGATAAGGGATCAATTAGGCAATTAATAGAAGCTATGACGGATGCAACAGAGCAAGCTACAGCAAGATTAATCGAAAAAGGTTATCAAGATGCTAGGCTTGAAACTGGAAAATTATATAAAAATTTACAAGCATCACCAGAGTTTCAACAATTACAAGATACAACACAAGAGGTTATCAGGCCACCTGAACAACCTTCTATTGAACTACCAGAAATTGCACCTGCACCGGTTGTGCCAACAAGTCCATCTGCTCTGACACCAGAAGAACAGGCTCGTAGACAGTTTGCAGAAGATTTATTCCGTAGACCAGTTATATAATACCGATCTCATCTCTATCCATACCTAGCGGTTTATCACTAAGACAAGTTAAATATTCTTTTGGTATGTGTATGTATGGCTCACAATCCTCATCATATATAGGCTCTTCCATCTCATTCATACGTACATCATAAATAAAATCTGGCATCCATTTGTGCATATAGATACCGTCAGTCATGGCATACACGGTTATAAAAGGCACTCCTGTTGCGACTGCAAAAGAAGATCCCTTTCGTAATTTATTAGCAGATAGAATAAAAGTGTCANACTTTGTACTTGGGAATGTACGACATTTTACTTCAC
>FUFK010054857.1_pt1 | contig 47737 bp, 37 predicted proteins | sample 1021851 | NCBI WGS metagenome assembly FUFK01 (sample SAMEA51879418, study PRJEB19060) | metagenome
GGGAGACCGACACTGGTCATGTAATCTTCGCTGATTCCCATGTAGGCCACACCGAACCCAATGCTAATGAGGAAGAGTCCGATGATTTGTCCGAATCCATTGATCAGCAATAACTTCCAACGCTTGATCAGACCGGGAATATCAACCTCCATTCCTGCCATGAAAAGCAGAAGGGTGATACCCACATCAACAAATGCAGTCATTACATTGGTGTTAATGATCTCTTTCAAACCAAAAAGCCCTCCACAAACACCGATGATGATGAAGGCAAAGAGACTCGCCTGCTTGGCATAACTGAGGATGATGGCCACGATGGTGGCTGCCAAAAGCATCGCGCCCAGAGGCTCGATGAGACTATCGCCCCCTCCGCCTCCGCCAGCATAGGCAGGCAGACCAAAGAGAACCAGAATGGCTGGAACAGCCCAATATCGAATATTCAATTTCATGGGATCAGCATTGCTCCGATTAGATTTTAGAAAAAAGGATTAAATTAATAATCCCGGTGTGAAAATAAANNTTCTANGACNTAGAGCNCCTCCNTCTCANNGNCNNAGTAATNANNANGATTTGATTGGATTGAAATAAAATTATTTNAACCAACTGCAATTAGTAANCTTTTGNNGATTTTACTGCAAGTTAATTTTNTNTTTTNNATTCTTNAAGTTTTTTTNNNTAAAATNNAGNAGCGGCNCCNGNTGGAGCCGCTNGAAATGATGCNATCAGAGGGTTGGAATAGCCATGAAGCATANNCCCANNATGATGGTGGGTATGAGGGCTCCCATCGCNANTTTTCCAGGATTGACTCCGCCTTCAAAANATCGGCCCAGAATNGATTGGCCNGCNGGATTAGGCGCATTGGCAATAACTGTCAGACCTCCNCCGGTCACTGCNCCAGCAACNACNGCATATTTGGAAGTCAGTGCAAGTCCTGGTACAAGGGTGGCCAGGTAGGTGATGGCGGCGTTGTCATTAAATGCCGTGAGAATGGTTGCCGTCAACATCAACGGTAAATCTCCTAAGGAACCTAAGACAGGTGCGATCCACCATCCTTGAAGACCTCCGTGGGTTATAAGGCCAGCCAGGAAGAAACCAACCAAGATTGGGCTCTTCATCTCAATTTTGTTCTGATGCGTTCCTGTGATAGTACAGAATCCTAAAAAGAATAAAAATCCACCGATGAAGAGAGGCGGATAGTGAGCATTGAAAACGGTCCAGGCAAGGAACAGTAAATGAACTACAATAATCCATGCAGGAATTGCAGTGTCTCTTTCCTGCCACATTGAATCAAACTCCTCGTGACTCATTTGCCTCGGTTTGAGTTTAGGACCATCTTCTTCTTCTGTTTGCTGGCCCATTTGAGCAAATTGTCCCTTAAAGGCCATAAAGTAAAGAATATTTGAAATCAAGATACCAAGGGCGGCCTTCCAACCATAGTTTGTTGCCATAAAACCCATTCCCCAGTCCCAGGGGGCTGCAACCATCAACACCGGAGGAGCAGCAAAATGAGTGATGGTTCCTCCAACAGAAATATTNACGAAAAGTAGGCCGATGGTGGCGTAGGCAAAAGTGCTGGAGGGCTTATGTTTGTAAAACTGGTTGGCCAATAGGAGGGCTGCAATGGTGATGGCCGCGGGTTCTGTTATGAAAGAACCCAGCAGGGGGGCAATCATCAGGATTGAAAACCACCAGGCAGCAGGTGAACCTCCACCTAGTCCAGCAAACATTCCAAGTAACTTTTCTGAGAATTTTACTACAGGCCTGGAGGAGGCAATGGCCATGATCACCACGACAAACAATGGTTCAATATAAATCCTATCGTAGACTATATAATTCTTGAAAGTGGACCAGTCGTAATAGCCTAAAACCACAAAAAGCAGCGCGATCACCCAAATTCCAAAAATGGCTTCGACTTCTCCAAGAAAATGGAGAACTTCAGCTTTCAGTGGAATGTCATGAGAAATTTCATCTTCTGTTTTTCCTTCTTCCTTCATCCTATGATCATGTTCATGATGAACTTCATGTGCCATCGCGGTGAGTTTATTTGCCATGAAAGTATGGAGAATGGCAAACAGGAAGATCAATGAGCCAATTAGGTTAAAAGGATTAGCGCTAATCCTGTGAGATAAAGTCCCACCAATCCCTGCACCTTCCGGGTCACGGTAATTTTCGATGCCGTCAATTTTATCACATCGTGCAGCTAAAAATTCTTCACTGCCGGCATCTTCACTGTAACAGCTCAGTGGTACTGGAAAAGGAACTCCTTCCGTGTGTCCGCCTCCGCCAGCAGCTAGTGCTGTAGCTGAGATAAATCCCATCAGGAAAACGGATAATAACCATTTTGCATAGTGGTTCATAAATCTCCTATCGATTGAATGAATTAGAAAAACAAAGAATATCTACATGGCTTTAGGAAATATTTCAACCTATTAATTTAAAAACAGGAATTTATTTCGGGAAACAACGCTTAAGCAATGTTCAGTAAACTTTAATATTACAAAATCATAATTTCATGAATTAGTTATTCTCATAGAATGAGATTTGTTTATAAAATGCAGCACGCTTTCAAGAGAGGTATTTTCAAGCAAACCGTGACTAAGATTCAAAATATGGTTCTTTCCCCCAGATTGCTTTAGGCAATTAAGGGTAGCGTNGGANATTTTATCAAGATCACCTTCAGCAATAATTCGGTTATCCACATTGCCCTGGAAAATCAGCTCTGGAAATTGCTGAATTGCTTCAGAGAGATCAACTACATTACCAACGCTGAGGGCTGCAGCACCGCTGGAAGCCATGAGTTCAAGGTCNGAAAATTCTTTTGCAAAAAGGATGGAGGGAANGTCCCTATTAAGATTTCGGAAAATTCGTTCNTGGCATGGAAGGGCCCACTTTTCATAGAAAGGTTTCGACATTGANTCTGCAAAGGATTCAAACAGTTGAACCACATTCGCACCGCTTTCGATTTGGTAGTTCAGGTAATCAACCGTGACAGACGTTAATTTGTCCAACAGGGATTTGGTAAATCCCGGATGGTCGTCCATGAAATCAAGGATTTCACTTACTTTTGGGTTGGGACTTTTGCCGGCAATCATGAACAAAGCCAAAGTCACCGGAGCACCCGCGAATCCGAGTAAGGGCAAACTTCCTTCAAGTTCGGTCTTGAGTCCGTTGAGGATGCGTCCAACACTTTTCAGGTCTCGTGCAGGTTCAGGAATTTTGAGCTGATGCACTGAATCCAGACTGGTGATGGGGTATTCGAGGACCGGTCCAGGTTTAAATTGAAATCCGGCACCCATTGGTTCGAGAGGAGTAAGGATATCCTGGAACATGATGATTGCGTCGACCCCGAAACGTCTGGGCAGGAGTGATATCNGGATTGAGAAGTCCACATCNCGAAAAACATCTTCCAAAGANCGCCCATCTTCCTCACGGAGACGACGATATTCAGGATCNCAGCGGCCTGCTTGGCGCATCAACCAGACGGGTACTCTCTCAACCGGTTGCCGATTGAATACCCTTGGAATCAAATCGTTTTCGAGTTTAGGGAAATGAAAGNCTCTTTTGTTATTCATGAATGATCATCCAATTTTTAAATCATGAGATGATAGAAGGTTCAATGTTGACTGTGCTGAAGGCTTGAATGACCATGAAGGTTCTGAATTGTAAAGCAAGCCGTTTTCAAATTCATCAATATGCAGCGTTCAGGATATAAGTGTCTCAAATGTGATGACAGCGGGATANGACTNAGTATATTAGCCCGCAACCGATATGCTCAAGCGACTCTCTGTGATTGTGTGAAGATACCCTGCCCCACCTGCAAGGGAAGCGGGTTTCTCCTGGAAAATGACGAGCAGCAGCGTGAAATTGCCATAACCTGCCCGGATTGTGAAGAACGTGAACGCAGGATCAGGCTTTATAACAGCGCACGTGTTCCAAAACGTTTTGTTAACAGCCGCCTCCAACAGGAGCACCGGGATGATTCCAATACGGAGATTTTCGACCTCCTCGAATTGATCGTTCGCAATCTACCGGATTTTCTCCATGGGTTGGACCTGCAAAGACCTGATGACGAACTTTTCAAGGGAATGGTGTTGATGGGCCCCCCNGGNACGGGAAAAACCCATCTGATGACGGGATTTACTTATCAATGCACGGTCATGCTCGGAATTTCCTGTGTCTTCCAGGGTTTTTCTGAACTGCTTTCCGAATTGCGGCAGGGCTATTCTGACGGTAAATCTGATGTTGAAATCATTGAACCCCACCTGAGAGCAGATCTGCTGATCATTGATGACCTGGGGAAAGGCCGTAATACGGATTGGGAACTGAGTATTCTCGACACCTTAATTTCTGAAAGATACAACCGGAACCAACTGATCATGGCCACCACCAACTTCACTGAACAAGAAGAAACCACTCTGAAGGAAAGGAGTTTGGCGGGTGANAAAGCCGACAAGGAACATTACATCAGCGATACGATCCGAAAAAGGGTGGGAGAGAGAATCTACTCCAGACTTCAGGAAATGTGTTATTTCGAAAATCTGAGTGGACCCGACCGGAGAACCGAGGACGTNTTATGAGTGTCGAAAGAATATTCAGGTCAATCCGGAGGTTTCCGTAAATCCGAACATCAGGTTCATGTTCTGGATCGCCTGCCCTGATGCGCCTTTGACAAGATTGTCGATGCTGGTTTGGACCAGCCATTGGCTTCCACTGGAATCGGACGCCCATCCTATTGCACATCGGTTTGAATGGACCGTGGAACGAAGATCGGGGAATTGACCCTTCGGCATGATCTGGATGAAAGGATTCTCTTCCGAGAAAGCATTGAAGCGTTCCTCTATTTCCGATTCATTGATTCTGCGATTGAAATGAAGATAAATCCCGGAAAGGATGCCCCTGCTCAAGGGCAGCAGGTAAGGCGTGAAAACCGGCTCACCAATGGTTTTACTTTCGAAAGGACTAAGATCCTCCAAATACTGTTTAATTTCAGGCTGATGCTGATGCTTGAAAGCCTTGTAAGCTTTGAAGTTTTCATTCACTTCCACATAATTGGTCGCATCATCCTCAACCCTTCCTCCTGCTCCGCTGACGCCGGACTTAGCATCAATGATCGGCGGCCTGTCCAATGATTCCAGCAGATCGCCAAATGGGAGGATTCCGAGCAGGGCTCCTGTGGGATAACAGCCTGGATTGGCAACCAGACGCGCATCACTCAGGGATGAACGAAAATATTCCGGGAGTCCGAAAACGGCTTCCTCCAGAAGTCCCGGAGAATTGTGCTTGAGTGCGTAACTTTCCTCAAAAATTTTGATGTCACGGATGCGATAAACCCCGGAAAGGTCAATGACGCGGATACCCTGTTCCAAGAGTTTCGGAGTATATTCAAGGCTTGCCTTGTTTGGAACCGCAAGGAAAACCACATCACATTCAGAAAGATCCGCATCATGCCCGCTGAAAATGAGGGACGATTCCGGAAGAAAAGGAAATGCCTCATGGATTCCCTGATGCTGAAATTTTGTACTGGTCGCTACCCGGACTTCAGCTTCAGGATGTCCTGCCAGCCTTTGGAGCAGTTCCTGCCCGGAAAGACCGGCAGCACCAAGGATTCCAACTTGAATCATCAGCCAAGGACTTGTTGATATTGTTCCTCGCTGAAACCAACCAGGATATCACTCCCTATCTTCCAGGTCGGTGCTCGGAGGTTTCCGCTGGGGCCCATCACGGTTTTGAGAATCTCCTCCCGATCATCGGATTTTGGATTCCAGCTGATGGTCTTTTTGCCTTTCGCAACGTGAATTGAGCTTGCGCTCTTGATCATTTCCCAGGCTTGATTTGCATCGATTTTTTCTTTTGATGCGTTGGTTATTTCATTCACTGAAATGTTATTTGCGTCAAGAAACTCTTGCGCTCGCTTGCAGGTCTTTCAACTATTTCTGAAATATCCCCAGTCGACTTTGTTGCCCATAGATGCTCCTGTTAGAGATGAATAATTGTTTCACTTTATCGTTTCATTGATTCAGACTCAATGCCTTTGCGTTTTNACCAAAATTATCATTTGATGCTCTTTTCGCANGGATCTTGATTTTTTTGATAAATAATATANAAATCCTAAATNNTGGTTTCTTTNATTAGATNGTGANTANGAGTCATTGATATTATTTGATAATTTTAAATATTCAAAATATTCCATGAAAAAAAACAGCCTCACCCTTTCGCTTCCGGAATGGATCGATGACTTCCTGAAACAATATCAGTTTCCTTTGGTCAGCAATGAAGAACGGATGCGGTTTGTACTGAAGTTAACCTTGCAAAATATCGAAAAAACAACCGGGGGACCCTTTGGCGCAGCAGTCTTTGAAAGGGAATCAGGACAATTGGTTTCGGTCGGGGTGAACGTCGTTTTAAATCAAGGCTGTTCTGCGGCTCATGCAGAAATGATGGCTATCATGCTGGCACAACAGGAACTGGGCACCCATGACCTTGGAATCGCCGAATTGCCGGAATTTCAATTGGTCACCAGCGGAAAGATGTGTGCGATGTGTCTGGGCAGTGTGGTCTGGTCCGGAGTTCGTGAAGTGCTTGCGTCCGCCCAGCCGGAAGATGTGGAAAACATAGTTGGATTTGATGAGGGGCCTGCACCTGCCGATTATGACCAGCAGTTGGAAAAACGTGGAATCAGCATCATTCCTTCGTTTCTCCGGGAAGAAGGATGTGCAGTCCTGCAAAGGTATGTCGATTTGGAAGGTGTTGTTTATAATCCTTCCCGGAACTCCTGAGTCATCTTTGTTTCACAAAATTTTTCCGCCGGAGACGATCTNTAGCCGGNGTATTGGCTTGTTCNAGATCCTCTTTGGAAAAGATCCTTTTGTCCATCAAGACAGTTTCTAAGACTTCCTCTTCAATTTCGTTCATTGCCCAGATGGGATGTGAGAGTTCCTTTCCATTTCCAATATCTTTCAGCAACTGGACCTTCCATCCAAGGAACCGGTTTTTCTGATTGGTGGAACTGTAAAGACATCGAATAAGGTAGAATCTCTCCCATTCCGGAAGCCATACGCCTGACTGAAAAACGGCCTGTTCAATCTCGGTTTCNGGAATCGGGTAAAACTCCGGGGCACAAAAACCGTATTCATAGNTTTTTTCNCGAACAGCAATTTTTCCGGAAGTNTTAANNATTTCCCANGGGTAAACGGTAAAGTCATTCTGAAGAGATGCTTTATCGATTTCCTCTGTTAATGCTTGATCCATATCCCTGAGCACCAAAATTTTTCCATCTTCCAGATCATCTTCCAGCATACGTATGATTTGAAANGTTTCCTTACCTGCTTCTTCAGGATTGGAAAACCTCATTTCCTTCCAAATCTCGGGTCCAAAATTCTTGAAAAAATCTCCGGATATCTTCTCCATGATCTCCTGTCTTGAATTGGCACAGACGAAAAGGAATGATGCTTTTTCTTCTTCAAGACGAATCACTTTAAANACCTGANANCCANCCAATGTCAGGATTTTTTTCCATCCGGTTTGTTTTTCCCGAAGCCAATGCCTCAAGGGTTTGATTTTTCTCCATGCATCAAACACGGGTTGAGCCTGAAGACATAGCTCCTTTCGTTGGGGTTTGAGCTGATTATTGTTGAGATCGAGAGGAAGGAAGAGATCAGGAATTTGAAAAGGAGCAAGGGTTCTTTTTAACAATCTNATCAGCGAGGCTTCATTCAGGTCCTTTTTAGCAGGTGAGTCTTGGGAAGTACTGATTTTCAAAAAAGCAACCGGACGGTTTCCAAATTCAGGATCCTGAACGGGAACGACGATGCTCTGCTCGATTCCGGGGATTTCGGACAANCGTTCTTCAATTTCCTGCGGTTGGATGTTCTCTCCTCCCGAAATGAACATGCTGTCCTTGCGTCCGGTCATTTTCAATAGTGGTTCGGCTCCAGGATTTTCGATCCATTCTCCCAGATCACCGCTGGCAAACCATCCTTCATCATCAAAGGGCTGATTCAGTTTCAATGCTTTGGATTGATTCGAACCCTTGTCGTTTTCAAGATACCCCAGGAACCGTGATTGACCCCGGACCAGGATTTCACCATCCTCTGCCAGTTTGACCTCCCGGTAAGGAAGAACTTTTCCGCAGGCGGTCCAGGTATCCTGGATTTTTTTAGGTTGGGAAGTTGCGACTTGGGAGCACATTTCCGTTGATCCATAACTGGTTCTTAAGGGCAGCCCCAATCTTTGGGCACGTTCAATTAATCCATGCGATTGAGCCGCCCCGCCGAGCAAAATCATTTTCATTGATTTCAGAAACTGCTCTTCATCGTTTTCCATCATCCTGAAGAGTTGAGTTGGTACCACTGAAAGATGGGTGATGGCNAGNTGATGAAGCTGATTTTGCCAATTTTGGTTTGAATCAGGAATCACTACAGTTGCTCCNGAGAGCAGACAACGGAACAGGATTCCCAGACCTCCAACGTGAAAAAGGGGTAACGAAAGCAGCCATCTATCCCCAGGAACAAGACTCATCTGCTGATTCGCTCCCAAAGCGCTGTAACAGAAATTCGCCAGAGAAAGCACGGCCCCTTTTGGTATTCCAGAACTGCCTGAAGTGAAAATAACAGCAGCAGCTTGAAAGGGGTNGATGGTTCTAAAAGTATTTTTTTGAATGCCAGTTTGTTTCTCTGGAATGGAATCAGGCAGGCTGACCTTGATTTCCGGGGGAACTTCTTGAAAATCGTCTTCTGAGACCAAGATAAATCGGCTCCCACAGGAGCTCATCAGTGACCAAATTCTGTTTTCAGGGAACGAAGGGTTAACCGGAACCGCAATGGATTTCCGCATCCACAAAGCCCACAGAGCAACCATTAAGCTTTCCTGATCCTTACTTCTTAGAAAAACCCTGTCTCCCGGTTCCGTTTCCAGTTTCTCAGAGAGCAAAGAGGCTTTTTCAAAGAACCTTGAAAAACTCAGACTGGAATCCGGAGATTCGATCAAGGTCCGATCAGACCACCGACTGAGAATCGTCTCTATCAGATGTGCAGATACATTCATCCAGAAACTNGAAAANAAAATTGAAATGCNGTTTAGATTTGAATCAAAAAATCACTGAGAACCTCAGGATCAAAGCTGCCGGAAGTCCTTATTTCTGTCCTGGTGCTTTGAAATTGNGGCCAGGTTTGATTAAAAATATACTCNCCATTTNTTAATTGAAAAGGAGGATCGGTCACATCGGTTTGAAAATTTTGGAAAGTGTCCAGGCCTGCCGGAGTTGGTTCAGGAATCATGGATGCATTCATCAGCGCAATCCATTTGAGCCCAAGGCCGCTTTCCAAACAACTTGTGAAAGTAACACCAAGATTATTTTTTGAAGCAAAATCCACCCACTTTTGACAGCTTTTCCAACCTCCCAGCCTCGAAGGTTTCAGTATTAGTGCGGCAATATTGGATGTTGGAAGGAATTCAGGATTTTCAGTATTAAAAAGGGTTTCATCCAGAGCTACTGGAAGGTCCGATTTTTCCGAGAAGGATTCGAGTTGCTCAGGATTTTTCAGAGGTTCTTCGCAGTACTCTATCTTGATTCCCTTAATGCCTGATGCGAATTCAAGGGCTTCGTCCAATGTCCATGCTCGATTTGCGTCCAGCCTTAGAGAAATGTTTTGTTTCAAATGAGTTTTAAGTATCAAAATCCGCTTTATTTCTTCTTCTATGGATTTCACCCCGACTTTCATTTTCACAGCTCTGTAGTTCGCCTCGTTTAGTTGTTCTGCATGGGTTTTTAGATCATCGAGGTCCGAAGTGAGCAGAGCATTGACCGGTAAAGGTTTAAGTTTTTTGGGAAAGAATTTCTGNTCCTGGATTTTTGTCAGATAGCCATTCCAGGCCATTTCCAGACCGAAGCACACGGAGGGCAACACTTTAAATTCGGCTTTTTTTCCTTCCAGGATATTGANCAGATTTATTTCNGCATCTTNCAGGCTTTCCAAGTGAACTCCTGTTAGCGGAGCAATTTCTCCTTCTCCATGGTTTCCCTGAGCATCCTTAATCTGAAGGATCAGTCCTTCACGGAAAGTAAGAGCTCTTCCAAGCATCCGCATTGGGCGGTGAAAAGGAAGTTTGTATTGGAAAAGAGTCCAGGTCAGGGTTTTCAAAGGTTTTAACCGATCAGCCAGCCAGCTGAAAAGAGGATGCTGAAAATCAGAAGGACTTTTCCGGTTTTNGCCAGGGTGTCATTGAGCATTTCACCTGAAGTCCCGGAAATGACATCCCTTATTGGGAAAAAAGCCGGAATCACTGCAAAGGAAGCGATTAGGGAAAACCAGTGATNCTNCAGCATCACTACCAGAAACAGGGGAATGAAGAGTCCTCCAAGGATGCAAAGAGTGTATTCGATTCGTGCAAAGCGGTACCCGAAGCGAACTGCCAGAGTCCTTTTCCGGGCTTTGATGTCTGTAGGGATNTCACGGAGGTTGTTCACGGCAATCAGGGCAGTAGAGATTAATCCCGGTGCCAGTCCCGCAATAAACACCTCTTTTGAAAATTCCAAAGCCTGAACATAATAGGTTCCCAGGGTCGCGACGGGTCCGAAGAAAATGACAACAAATACCTCCCCTAAACCGAGATAGGCCAATGGATAGGGACCTCCTGTGTAAAGGATGCCGCATATTACAGAGGCGATTCCAATCAAAACGATGGGCCAGCCTCCACGAAGAACCAGAAAAATCCCGATGATTACTGCTGCAGCAAATACCAGAAGACTGCTTCTCAAAATAATTTCCGGACGGATCCAGCCTGCCTGGGTTGCACGTGCAGGGCCGAGTCTCTCTTCCGTATCCGCTCCTTTGACAAAATCAAAATAATCGTTTGATAAATTGGTTCCGATCTGTATCAAAAGGGCTCCCAGNAGAGCCGCCAAGGCCGAGAACAAATGACCCTTTTCAGCTTCAAAGGCCATCGATGTTCCAATTAAAACAGGAGCAATCCCAGCCCCAAGGGTCTTGGGCCTTAACGCGAGAAACCAGGATTTCCAGACTGGGGTGCTGGAGCTTTCAGAAGATAACGGATCTGGAGAAGCCACTGGTTGCAGGATTCCCCAAGTTAGGGGTGGCGGGTAAAGCGGCTGAAATCCGGTGGGCGTTTTTCGAGGTAGGCATTTCGTCCTTCCTGGCCTTCTTCGGACATATAAAAAAGCATGGTTGCATTGCCTGCCAGTTCCTGCAGGCCGGCTTGGCCGTCGCAGTCAGCATTCATTGCGGCTTTCAGGCACCTGAGAGCAATTGGTGACATTCTCAGCATCTCCCTGCACCATTGAATGGTTTCCTCCTCGAGTTGAGCCAAAGGAACTACGGTATTGACAAGACCCATTTCAAGAGCCTGACGGGCATCGTACTGGCGGCAAAGAAACCAGATTTCTCTGGCTTTTTTCTGCCCAACAATCCTTGCCAGGTAACTGGAACCATAGCCTCCGTCGAAGGAACCGACCTTGGGCCCGGTTTGACCGAACACAGCATTGTCTGCAGCAATACTGAGATCGCACATCACATGCAAAACATGACCTCCGCCGATGGCATATCCTGCAACCATTGCAACGACGGGTTTTGGACAACTCCGGATCTGTCTTTGAAAATCGAGGACATTCAACCTCAGATGGCCTGTTCCCGAATCCTGATAACCGGCATCACCTCGGATCCGTTGATCTCCTCCGGAACAAAATGCTTTTTCTCCAGCACCGGTTAGAATGATCACTCCAATTCCCGAGTCCTCACGTGCATCTTCCAAAGCCTGCTGCATCTCCCTGACCGTCAAAGGTCTGAAGGCGTTTCTAACTTCCGGGCGGTTGATGGTGATCTTGGCGATGCCTTCTTCGGATTTTTCAAAAATGATATCTTCAAATTCGAGGGCTTTTTTCCAATATTCTGAGTTCATAATGATTTATCTATTTTGGATTGCAGCAGTGGTTTCTGGTTAAATTTATCTATTCTGGTGAAGAAATTCAGTCCATTCCTTTTGAACGCGGATATTGTCTTCCTTCAAAGTATTGACTTCAATGATGCATGATTTATCAGCACTAGCCTGTTTCAGGTAGATCGATTCGAATTCTTCAGGTGATTCAGGATTAAAATAGGNTAATTTGAACATCTTAGCTGCATCTTTGAATTCAAGCGAGTGCGGTGTTGAAAAATAGGTTTCAAAGATATCTTTGTGTTCTGAAATAGGCAAAAAGGAAAAAATACCTCCGCCATGATTATTCAGAACAATCAAAACAATNGGTTTGGGNCTTTCAGAAATCAATTTGAGCGAATTCAAATCATGCAATAGAGAGAGGTCTCCCAAAAGAAGTGTCAAAGGCTGGTTCAGCCCCTTAGAGTAGCCCGCTGAAGAGGCAACCAGACCATCGATTCCGCTGGCGCCACGATTAAGGCCTACCTTAACTTCAGATCCGTTTCCGCTCCCATAAAAATCAACTTCTCTTACTGGAAGACTGTTTCCTAAAAAAAGCGCATGAGATTCAGGAATGATTTTGGTCAGAGTACGCACCAGCTTCATTTCTGAAAAAAGTGGGTGATTCGTAACAAATTGCTCCATCAGCTTTTCTATTTTATTCGATTGATCCAGCCAATGAATGGTCCATTCCGATTTTTTTCGCTTCTTGAGTTTTGAAATCATTTCACTGCAGAAATCTTCCACTGAGGTTTCGAAAACACTTCGGAACCGATTGGTTGGATCCAGTCTGGAAGACCCTTCTTTAATCCAAACCAGGGTATCTGCAGGAAGTTTTTCCATTTCTCCAAGCCAGCGTTTGGATGTCGGTGCAAAACCGAGATGAATTACCTTNTGCGGAGGGTGGGATTTTAAAAAATCAGAATCTATTAGAAGTTGGTCATAATACGAAATCCGGTTAGGAAACTCTGGCCCGAGACGTAAACCAGAGGCAATGTCTGCAAAGACAGGCCAAGCCAAGTCATTTGCCAACTTTTTGACTGTTGAAATACTTNTGGGAGGAATACGTCCGATACTGAGGATTCCTTGTTCAGGAAGATTTTTTGCGAAATTTTCTAATAACTTTGCATCTGCACTTATTTTGGGAAGAGGATGACTTATCCAGGGTTTTTTTTCAGCTTTCCAACTTTGCAGATCGGGGTCGTGAATGAATTCTTCCGGTTTCTGGTTTTTCGGAAGGAGAAACGGTTCCCGGAAAGGGAGGTTCAGATGGACAGGACCAGGAAGCGGATAACGGGCAAGGTGAACTGCCTGGTCGATACATGAAAAAAGAGTGCTTGCAGGGAGTTCGGGACCGGGGCAGCCTGGATCAAAAAACCAGCGTACATGCGACCCGAACAGTTGATTTTGATTGATGCTTTGATTTGCGCCTGTTTGCTGAAGCTCTGGGGGTCGGTCTGCAGTCAGTACAATCATTGGAATCTGTTCCACGGAAGCTTCAACGATTGCGGGCAGGTAATTGGCGGCTGCTGTTCCGGAAGTGCAGATCAAAACTCCAGGAGTTTCTGATCCACGAGAATACCCGAGCGCATAGTATGCTGCAGCTCTTTCATCGTAGATAAGATTTATTTCTGCTTCTGGATGCCTTGCCGCAGCGACAGTGAGAGGCGTGGANCGTGANCCAGGGGAAATACAGAAAAGTTTTAAGCCGCAGCGGATCAGTTCCTCAATGATCCACTCACCCCAGAGCGTATTCCAGAGGGCGGCGTTGCCGCTCACGCGGGCTCCAAAATCGATTCCCAGTTACGCAATTTAGCGTCGATTTCATTCCACTCGGAATCAGGATCTGAACCCTGGACAATTCCAGCTCCAGTATAAATTCTCAGGGTTTTATGATGGATTTGAGCAGAACGGATTCCAACNGCAAATTCAGCTCCATTTTTACTGATCCATCCAACTGGACCTGCATACCAACCTCGATCGAAGTTTTCTAATTGTTCAATGCTGAGTTGAGCTTTCTCATCTGGAATTCCACAAACCGCAGGGGTGGGGTGAATAGCATTGATTAAAGTTGATTCGCCATGGTCAGGGTTCAGATGTCCTTCAATCCGGCTNAGGAGGTGTTGAACTTGTCTCAATTTCAAAATTTCACGATAACTTTTCCTTGTAATCTTATCGCAAAATTGATTCAGGACACTTTCGATTCTTTCAAGTACCAGATCATGTTCCCGAACCTCTTTTTGTGATTGCAGCAATTCCAAAGCAAGATTNTTNTCCTCTNCANAATTGGTTCCCCGAGGTCTTGTGCTGGCTACTGCTTCTGTTTCGATTTTCCGTGATTGCCTTTTGTAAAGCCGTTCTGGACTGATCCCCATCCATGCTTGGTCTTTGTCAAACTGGAAGCAGTACTGATAAGCATTTGGAGCTCGATCTCTCAAACGAAGAAGGAATTTCAACGGATCGTAAGCTTCCTGAAGTTGATATTCTGTTTTTCTGGCGAGAACTATTTTATTCAGTGTTCCCGATTTAATTTCAGAGAGGGCTTGATTGACGTTGTTACACCAATTTTCGTATTCAGGTTTGTGATGCTTTTTGAGGAACTGGAAATTCGATTCCAAAACGTTGTTTGAGTCTTCTTCAGATAATTCTGAAATTCTCCTTCTCAATCCTTCCAGCGATCNATTTTTATCAAGTACGACAGCATTTAAATTACATGCGAGACGAGTTTCTTTTCCATCTCGAATCAATTCGATTTCGGGAATGACAAAACGTGCTTGTTTCCATGATTTCCATTCGTCGGAGATAGAGTCAGAGGAAAGGTTGAAACGAATTCCACCAAAAATCCTGACACCGTCTGATGAATTATTAAGGAGTCGACGGATTCGTTGCAGCATCAGTTCGATGGTAGAACCATGCTCACTTTCAAACACCAGGCATTCCCCTACCCCGGCAATGGTTTCTCCTCCTTCTCGTTCCCTCCAGAAGTGTTTTTTGTTATTTTTTTGCGTATGAAGCCAGCTTAAAGGATCCTCTACAGAAGCCTTGGTCTCTAACCGGATGATTCCTTCACCAGTCAATGATGTACCGAGCTTTCCTTTTCCTAATTGATCCAACTGCTCCAGGAGATCTTCTATCGCTTTACTTAAAGTAGATGGTGCTTTTGGGTCAAGTGTTTGAGGGGAGGCGAGCATTTGATTCTAAAATAAAATTGACGAAATTTGAGCCTTTAATATTTTAATAAGTTATTGATTTAAAAGAGTATTTTATTTTTATNCGATNTTAATCATNTGATGCATCAAGAACTNGCAGGCTTTTGCGCTACATGTATTGTGGATGCACCAAAAACAAAATCATAAACATCAACTTTTTGAAAGCCCTCTTCTAGGAGGATTTTTTTTAGTTTTTTCTGGTCAGGATAATTTATCGATGAATGAGGCAGATAATCAAACATCTCCTGTCCCGGCATCAGCCATTTTCCGATTAAGGGAACAATTTTAAAAAAATAGAAGCGGTTCAATTGAGCGATCACCGGAATATTTACTTTACCTACATCAAGACACACCAATACACCGGATGGTTTGAGCAAAGATAGAATGTTTTTAATACAAGCGGAAAGATCAGCGACGTTGCGTAGCCCATAACCAACGGTTACAGCTTCAAAATATTCTTTTGGAAAGGGTGGGGCCATGGCATCCCCCCGTATNTAATTCAAACCATGTGCATTTTCGCCCTGTTGTTGATGTGCCAATTCCAACATCTCTGAAGAAAAATCAAGAGCCGTTACNTTTGCCTCAGGCTGAAATTTTAAAACAGCCCGTCCAATATCACCTGTACCTGTGCAGAGGTCTAAACAGTTTTCGCCAGGAGCCAACCCGGTTTTCTTAGCAACAAATTTTTTCCAATATCTGTGCATTCCAAAGGTAATCAGATCATTGAAAAGATCATATCTTTGTGCAATCTCGTCGAATTTTGATTCGACGTATTCGGATTTTTTCTCTTTTTCAGGAAGTTTGTAATCGATTGATTCAGCCAACATTTAAAACCTTACAATAACTAAAAACCTGTTCCAGGGGGCCAGAGTGTTTTGCCTAGGTCAAGGCGGTAATAACTCCCTAGACAACGTATTTTTTTGATGTTCTGGTAAACCTGATCAATAGCGTCTGAAAGGTTATCAGAGAAAGCATTGACATCGCAGACACGGTGACCCATTTCCAGAGTTTGATGTGATGTCATGCAAAGTTTTTTGTTTTCCACATCGACTTCATTCCACCACAAATCACAATCTAAAGGTTCATTTAAATCTACTGGAAGTCCTGGAATNGAAGGTACGACGTATGGATAGCCTTGACCTGCNACAGTCAAAGTACACCCAAANTTGAATCCTTTTTTCCATTTTAAATCGGTTTTTCTATTTTCAACAACGTCGATCAGGTTTTCCAGAGGGTCTTCCANCATTCTCAACAGCAAAGCAGTGGTTGTGACTCCAAGTCTGATATTGTATTCGATGGCGTGCCATTTTCCGTTTTTCTTGATACCGGTGACCTGAAGTGGACCAGTAAAGCCTGATTCCAAAAACCAAGGTTGGAGAGGGTGTATAAGCTCTTTTGCAAGGTCATATTGGTCTTCCGGATCGACTTGGGCAATCCCTCCCAAAGGGGCTCCCGCAACAGGCCCCATATTTCCCGTGAAGGAGCGTTTATATTCCTGGTTGGTGACCAGACTCTGAATTTTGCCTTCGCTGATGAAAACAAAATGGCCGGCCTCTGCTGTTCCAAAATATTCCTGTAAAAAAATTCCTTCAGAATCATCAATTCTTTCAATCCAACCCAAGGTATCTTCAACGGTTTCGCAGACAATGGTGTGTACGGGGCTAAAAGGGGAGCAGATTGGATTTTTCAAAACATAAGGGCGAGGATTATCATTAATGATTTCAATAGCCTCCTCTTTGGATTCAGCATGAAAAAAATCCGGAACTGGTACATCAAACCTGTTACAGAGATTTGCTGCCATACTCCGTGAAATCTCAATCTGCATCGCACTGCCAACAGGGCTCAAAATCGGTTTTTTTGCGATCTCTTTCGCCCAAGGCTGTTCTGTCCAGGCGATGGACATGGGAACGATCAGGTCTGGCTNAAAAGATTCGATCAGGGGGATTGGAGAAGGAAATTCTTCCGAGTCAAAAACCTTACCTGCCAAAGAAGGGCCATGGTGACCATAANCACGAGTCAGGTAGCAGCAAACTTCAGCACCCGATTCCTTCAGAATCGTCATTACGGCATGGGCAAAAGAACCCACCCCAAAGACCATTACACGGCGAGGCATCCTCTTTTTGCCCAACTAAATGGATGGGAAACGTTTGCTTCCGAAAGAATGAATCTAGAGTTGATAGTGGGCCGGATTGATTTCAAATACAAAATACATCGCCAGCAGAGTCACGAAAGTAGCCAGGAGGAACATCAACAGTCCAACGACTTTGTCNGAACCATGACTGATTCCAATTTCACCCCGNTCCATNCGGGATTGTATTTCCTTATCTTTTTCCTGAGCTGTTTCAATCACTCTCAGACGTTCTGGCATTTCAGCACTAATCTCATCCTGGACCTCCTGGATGAGAACTTCTTGGTTGGTCATGACTGCCCTTGTATTAAATTTTCAATCGCTTTTGTTGGAATATATGCTCTTTCCCGAAAATCAGCGATCATGTCTAAAAAGGGGTTAAAAAAAAACGANTACGAAAATATCACAGTTTGAGGAGGAGTCCAAGTGCTTATCTCATTTTGCCCAATTCCGGTTGCACTGCAAAAATTAGAGTTTTTGGCACCGCATACTTAACATGAGGGATCAGCACGATCTGGTCNGGTTCTGCAGCTTCAACCTGATGATGCCGCATGTCCATCATGGGCTGGGTTTCAAGTTCCAATATCCGGCCTTCCGGGGTAAGTCCCCAGAGTTGAAGTCCGGGAATGATTCGCTGTTTAATTAACAAAGCCAAGTGACGGTTTTTGGAAGCTTCCAGGACTTCCGCGACAGGTCTGGATGATTCAGACTGACGATATGGATTTTTCATCCGTTGAATGGCTTTATCCGTTTTGTTTGCTCGGAAGAAACCCTGGAAGGTTTTGCAGGGCCAGTTTTCTCTCAAATTTTTTATGGATTCCTGATTTTCAGGATCGGTAACCAAGACCGAGTTAAGCCATTGCATGCCAACCCGTTGCAAATCCAAACGGAAAGACTTAAGGCCCCAACTCTTCAGCTCAGNATAATGCTCAAGTAGAAAGAGTTCTCTGTCGTAAAACAGAAAGGTACCATGTTTGTTTTCCATCGTTCTCAGCTTTCTATGAGGAGTTTCCAAGGTCGCAACCCATGCCCTCCTTACTTCTGAGGGTTCATCGGGGTTTAAATTAAGGGGGTTTAGCAAGTGTCTTGGGGTATAAAATAGAAGAATACTGCCTATTCCAAGAATTTCACATTCTTGAGGAAGTTCCGAAATACACCTTTGCAAAATATTTCCGGGAATTTCACTTGAAAGAACGAAACGGTCGAGTTGGGGCTTTAGAAAATTCGACCAACGCTGAAGTCCTTTGAGATTGTGATTGCTGCCTTCAACGATCCAATGCAGTTTGAGATGGCTATGATTGTTTCGGAGCCAATTTGCTGCACCTAGATCCTGAACGCGGACAGCGTCAAAATACTCCAGGGGAAGTTTTTTGATGACCTCTAAAGCTTCTTCAAAACTTTTTTCATCATGAAGCAAATCCCACTGTAGAAACGCTTTTCCTCCACTTGTTTTCCAGGCTTCCAGCATTTCCAACAATGTGGCTGTTTCCAGCTCTCCGAAGCGGCTCAGTGACTGATGTTCAAATATAAGTTCTTTGAGAGGAAGCTTCTGGCAAATCTCAAAATCTGCATGCCTCTGAATGCTGGTGCAGAAATGAGTCACCCGTTTAAAATGGCCTTGCAGTCTTCTTCATTGAGCGAATCTGCTTTCAGATCATGAAGAAGCGATTTGTTATGAAGAAAAAGTACCCTGTTTGCGAGTTCCAAACCGAGTTCATGTTGATGAGTTACCAGCATCACCGATCCGCCATTTTGATGAAAGTTCTTGAGATAGTTTTTAAACCAATCCAATGAATTTTGATCAAGCCCTGTGAAAGGCTCATCCAGAATCAGGAATTTAGGTTCCAGAAGAATCAACCTGCCGATCATCAATCTTTTGCTCATTCCAGTGCTGAAAGTACGTACCGGAAGATTGGCGGCATGAATTAAATTGCATTGTTCCAGGACTTCCTCAATTCGATGATCCAAGCCACTTTTATCATAAAGTGAACCGTATATTTTCAGGTTTTCCCGTGCAGTCAAATCATTGTAAAAACGTGATTCATGGGAAAGCGCCCCTATTTGTTTGAGCCAGGTGTTTCGTTGTTCCTTAATGGGTATGTTTCGGTGGTGCATCTCCCCGGCATTTGGATTCATCAAAAGACAGAGGATGCGCAAAAGCGTTGATTTGCCTGCACCGTTGTTACCTAACAACAGGACAAACTCACCATCATTCAGTGTGAGGTTAATCTCATGAAGCACCTGACGGAAACCGAAGCGTTTTCCAATCCCCACGAGTTCTAGCAGGGAAGATTCCATCAGGAGAAATCCGGGATAAGCGGGTTATGCGGAAAGAAGATCAGTTTGGAATGGGAAAAACCTGATCCAGAATAGAATCCTTTTTAGAGTTCCAGACAATGACCCGAACCAGTTTGCTGGATTGATTATTGACGAGTTCCCTTTGGATGGTCTTAAACCTGCGGATCGCAAATGATTGGGTTTTTCCAGCAGAATAGGGCATGGGCTTCTTTGCATTTTCGTTTGAAGAAAGGTAAATCCCGACCCGCCCGCTTTGTCTTTGCTTGGAGTTGTTGTTGATTCTTAAAGAAATGTTAATTTTATTGGATGCTGAACGTGCAATCTTCAGGTTGCTGACTGAGATAACAGATTTTGAGTTAGCACTGGATTCAACTATTTTTGGCTTTACTGAATTTTTCTTCTTCAACTCATCGAGTGACTTTTGAGCGATTTCAAGTTCTTTCTGAATGTCTTGAACTTGTTGCTGAGTGGTTTGTGTTTCAAGGCTTGCTTGTTCAAAATTTTCTTGAGAAACACGTAGTTTTTCCTGGAGATCGATGACCTGATCTTTTGTAGACTGTTTTTCTAACTGGAATTGCTGAATGACTCGTTCACGTTGGGTCAGCACTCCTTTCAGATCTCCCAACTCCTTCCTTTGTTGNTCGATCAGGATCGATTGCTGTTCGTTTAATTTTTGTTGTTTGCTTAAATCNACATCCGTTGTTGTNACCGNNGGGTTGTCTTTCATTCCCTCTTCTCGAATTCTTGCGATCAGTGCCAGTAACTTTTCATTTTTCAGGTTTTCCTGGTCTAATTTTTCATCAGCTTTTTTAAGGGCCTGGAGGTGATCATATTCCTGATAACCGATCGTTCCTCCTAAACCGAGGATAACCAACAAAATGAAGAGAAAAATCCTTTTTACATGTCTTGCTTGAAATTCCCAGCTACGTTTGGGACCGACAATGTAGATGATGGTTTCCAGTTTCTTCATAGATGATTTTGATTGAAACTATATTTAATCTTATTGTAATACGATTTCTTCTTTGATTGAGTAAGTGCTGGAATTATTCTGTTGGACGATCCCTTTGAGTTCTAATTCCAGAATCACACCAAGCAACTGGTTCATGGATATTCCGGATTCAACATGTATATCATTAAGTTCCTCCGTCCCATTTTCAATTTGCTNTAACACTTTTTGTTCCAAGTCTGAAAACACCTTTCGTTGTATCACCTTTTGAGCTTGACCCAAAGGCAACAGAGGCTGCTGGCTTTTAACCCTGCCGAACCGAAGCTCCTCCAAAATTTCATCAGCCCTGCTGATCAGCTTTGCATGCTGTCGCGAAATGAGCCGATTGGTACCTGCGCTTGCTTCTGAATCCACCCTTCCCGGCAGTGCAAAGACTTCACGGTTTTGCTGCAAGGCAAAGGCTGCGGTAATATTGGCTCCGCTTTTCAACCTGGCTTCCGTGACAACCACCCCCAAGGAAAGACCGCTGATAACTCTGTTACGGATAGGAAAATGTTTTGCCAAAGGTTTTACTGCCATAGGAAATTCTGTGATCAGGGCTCCTTCTTCCTGGATTCTTTCTGCCAAAAGCTTGTTTTCCGGAGGATAGAGGTGATTTAATCCTCCAGCCAAAACGGCAATCGTTTTCAATCCTGCATCAAGTGCGGCTTGATGGGCAACGGTATCGATTCCCCTGGCCATCCCGCTGACAATCACAAGTTCAGGTTGTGCCTCAGCAAGTTCAAGGATGAGGCGTTTGGTATGCTTCAGCCCATAAGCGCTGCAGGCACGGGAACCAACGAAAGCAAGACAGGGTTTTCCGGCCAGACCTTCGATTCCTTTCCAGTAAAGCACACTGGGCGGACTCTCTATTTCCTTCAACTGCAAAGGATATGCCTCTGACTCTGGACAGTATAGCCGAGTCTCTGGACTTTCCTCGATGAGCCTTTTTTCGATGGCGAAGGTACTTGCTTTTGATGCTGATGCGATCTTATTCGCAACCTTGGAGTTGATTCCCAAATCCCGGACAAGTTCACCTGGGGTGGCTTGAAGCAGTTCTGAAATGCTTTTTCCAGCATTCAGCATCTCCTGAATTGAACGAAAACCAAGTCCAGGCACAAGGCTCAGCGCCAGCCACTGTAATTCAGGGGTCTCAGGAATAGGACAAAATTCTTCCTTTTGCATCCTCTTGATAGATCACTTTTCTTTCAAACTTCGTTCAACCTCGCGTTGTGCCTCCTTTTTTTTCATTGTGTCACGCTTATCGTGCAGTTTCTTGCCTTTTGCCAGTCCGATTTCCAATTTAATCAGGCCTTGTTTGAGGTAGATTTTCAGGGGTATAAGAGTCAACCCTTGCTGCTTGATTTGTCCGTAAAGTCTTCTGATTTCATGCCGGTGAAGCAGCAATCTCCTCTTACGCAGGGGATCATGATTGTGGCGGTTTCCAAAATTGTAATGAGAAATATGGGCATTCAATAGAAAAGCCTGCATCTTTTCATCAATCACGCAGTAGCTTTCTGAGAGGTTGATCATACCTTCACGAATGCTTTTTACCTCTGTACCGCGCAGTTCAATTCCTGCTTCCATCGCCTTAAGGATTGAATACTCATGCCTCGCACGCCGGTTGTTGGCCAAAGTTTTAAACATTCGTGATCAGGAGATTCTTTGTTTCAGCATCCAAATTTCCTTTTTTTCCAGTCTTTGTCTGATGAGGTAGCTTGGATTCAACCCATTTCATGGCTTCATTAAGTGATCGGATTTCTCCATTGATTTGAACATCAAAGGCTTGCTTCAAAAGCTTTCCTATTTCCGGACCCGGTTTTATCCCCATCTCAATCAGATGCCGTCCTTTGAGAAAAGGCTNTGGNGGTTTGTCCTGAACCGAAAGTCTGCGTGCTTGGTCAAGCAGCCATTCTCCTGCAGGAAAGTTATTTTGTCTTCCAGAAATACTCATTTTACCCTGATAATCTGCATGGGCCAAGCGCACAAGATCACGGATCGAAACTCTAAGCGCCAACCTGAGGATTTCAGAACTCCGGATTCGTTCCCGATCGTTGTATAGCTGTTGCGGACGGAGGTGATCTCTCACCAGAAGTTGAATATTTCGGATCAACTTCGATTCTTCGGTTATCCTTTTTAAAAAAGACTCTGTCCGAATGTATCCCGATTCATGTTCGGCAAGACTTCGCCAACGGTTATGGATGTATTTCGTGGTCGGTTCTCTACCCAAATCATGACAAAGAGCGGCCAACATCAATTCTAGGTCTTTTGCATCGAACCCGGTTTTTATTGTTGCTGCAGCGTCCAGGACTCGTAAGGTGTGGTTCCAGACATCTCCTTCAGGGTGACATTTTGGATCTTGAGGAATTCCGGCTAAATGATTTATTTCCGGGAAAGCCTTTAAAATTCCCAGCTCCCTTGCTGTTTCCAGACCTCTTGAAGGTTTTTCAGAAAGAAGCAGCAGTTTTTTGAATTCCTCAAAAATCCTTTCTTTGGGAAGTTCATCAAGTTCCAGAGTCCTGCATAATCTGGTCGTTTCAGGAGCAACCCGGAATTCAAACCTGGCTGAAAACTGCATGGCTCTTAACACCCTCAACGGATCTTCTGAAAAGGATGAACCGATATGCCGNAGGATTTTTCTTTCCAGGTCCCTTTTACCTTGGAAAGGATCCAGAAACTGATGATTTAATGGATCATAGGCAATGCTGTTGATGGTAAAATCTCTTCTTNAGGCCGCACTTGGATAGGCCATTTGGGTTAAGCTGCGAACCTTGAATCCGTGATGGCCAGGACCAATTTTCCATTCCTGTCTTGGCAGGCTGAAATCATATTCCCGGTCGGTGAGTTTCAGCTTGAGGACGCCAAAGCTTTTCCCGACTTTTGAAAGCTTTCCGGCTTTGGCAAGGAGATTTTCTAAATCCGGTAACCTAATTCCAAAAACCTCAACATCCAGGTCTTTTTGGATTTTCTGATTGAGGAGAAAATCACGTACAGCACCCCCGACGAGGAAAGACTGGCCTCCTAGATCCCTTATTTCCTGCATCAGCAGGGTCAATTCTGTTGGAAGTTTGGGCTGAAGCAAAACGATTTCAAAACGGCTAAAAAAGGAACGAGGGAAAAAAGTTGAAACGTTAGCTTAACTCAGGGTCGCATCATAACGTTCTCGGGATGCTCGGTCACTCAGAGTTTTGTAGGCATTGGTCAGTTCACGGCTCATGTTGGCAGCCTGTTCACGAACCCATTCGAATTCGGTGTTTTGATGTTTATCAGGATGGTATTCCTTGATTTTCTGATGGTAGGCTTTTTTGATTTCACTTTCGGAAGCCGAGGGCTTCACTCCAAGCAACTGGTAAAAATTTTCTTTCTGCTGTTCGTTCTTCCTGGTCTCTGTTTTCGCTTTCCGCTGTTGAGGTCGTCCTTTAAATTTTAATCCCCTNAGCGTCTGCATGAGGACCATCAACTGGGTATTCAGACGTTTGAAATCTGCATCGGGTTCAAGGGCTTTTGAGGAAATGATTTTAATTTCCGTCTCAAAATCCATCAGACGCGTTGCATGTTCCCCTGAAAAATCCCTTTTTTTGGCGAGACTGAGGAATTCCGAGGTTTTGGCCAATGTTTCGACAAATCGTTTTTCATCGGGGTTNGGTGGNATGTCCGCATCACCTTTAAGATTTACATTGGGGAAGGTTTTGAGATTGAGAGGTTCATCATTGTTATTGGAAAANATTGAGCCCAACTGCTCCCTTTTCTGGTAAAGCCACCAGACGGTTGTCGATGCGGCAATCAGGGCCATCAAGAGATAAAACACATTCTCCATTCTTGACCAGAAATGGTTTGATTCCGCTTCATCGAGTAATTGTNTCGCATCAGGGTTTTCAGCATCGTATTCCAGGATTTGTTTCAAGATGATGGATGCACCTTCCCAATTTCCCACACGCAATTGTTCCTCAGCATTTTTNAGAGAAAGAGCGATCTGGACTTCACGATCAGCTGAAGCAATTAAATTTCTCGCTTCAGGATGTAATGGGCTTTCCTGACTGATTTTTTTGAATAAAGCTATCGCTTCCGCATACTGTTTCTCTTCCAAAAGCATTGAGCCTTTTTCCAAAATCAATTCGTCTTTGTTGTCTTTCAATCTTTTAAGGGTTGCTTCTGCCAGGCGATTTTTGGGATCCAGGATTAGGATTTCCTGAGCAAGCCCCTCGGCCTCAGACCACTGTTCGGTGGATTCAGCAACCTTCAAACTTTCTTCAAGAATCTTCAGGGTTTTGTTTTCATTGTTCCAATCAAAGGCTTTGGAACTGGCAGGAATATCTGAAAGCTGATTTTGAAACCTTCTAGCAGTTTCTTCTGCACCATACAGGCGAAGTTTTTCCAGGTAATCTTCGGGAGACTGATGCAGAACACTTTGATAAAGCTCGACACGATTGTTTTCATCTGCAGTCATAATGTATCTGCCGGTCGGGCTAACCGCGACAGCNCCAGGAGAGCTTAGTGAGAGGCTTTGGTAAAGTTTTCCGTTCCGGTCTAAAATCATAGCTCGGTCAGGATTTGCAGTAGTGTAGAGCAGGACCTGATCCTTGTAGATCTGGAAAAGCTTCTTGGCTTCTCCTCCAAATGAATCNGCATCATTTCTANCAGGAGACCCTTTTCTCCGGGATGTGATTTCTCCCCAAGCCAGATTCTGTTCCCGGTCGAGAGAGATGATTTGATCCTTATCAGGGAAAAACATGTCTGCCACCGGGAAATGATGATAATCCAAACTNGGNCGGATCTGATTCTGCCAGGGCTGCAAGATCCTGATCTGNGTATTTCCTTTTTCTGTGAGTGCTAGGATCTTTTCATCCGGGTCGAATTCGAAATTATCCAACTCTCCCGAACCCTCTGTTCCCGTCCAGACTTTGCTTTCAATAAATGGCGGTTTGATTGGAATTTCCTTCAGTTCCTTTCCTTCGATCCAACGTAATTTTGCAGATTTCAGACTGAACTTCATTTCCCCGGATGTTTTGGTTTCCTGCTGCCAGATCCTGTAACGAGAAATTTCGGCAGGAGTAGTTTTTGTTTCAATTTCTTCTAGGTTCCATAGTTCGATTCGCTTCTGTCCTGAAAGGGCAAGTAGNCGTTGTCGAAAATCAAATTCAAGTTCTTCCGATGGATTGTCAGGTGAATGAAAACGTTGAATCAGCTTCCCGGAAGTAACTTCTCTCAATTCCAGTAAACTGCCGTCATCTTTTGCTAAAGCAACAACCACCAGTGCTTCATCTGCAGTGAAAGCGATGGCTGAAACGGATTCTTTGACNTCAAAGTCGAGAAGTGGTTTAAGGAATTTTGGAGCGGCATGGATTGAACCTGCAGAAAAAAGTAAGACAAGAAATATAAAAATGTTCGGTAGAATCATTTGACGAAATAAACTACTGAATCTTGTCTCAGGCATTGAAATCAAGCTTCCTTCAACACTTTTTCGAAATACTCTATGGTTTTTCCAAGGCCTTCCTCGAGGTCAACGGAGGGTTCCCAGCCCAGTTTTTCACGAGCCAATGAAATATCAGGACGACGCCTGACCGGATCATCGGACCGTTCCTGCCTAACCTGAATTTTAGAACGTGATCCTGTCAATTTCAGGATTTTTTCTGCGAGTTCCCGGATGGTGAATTCACCAGGATTGCCAATATTGACGGGCCCNATGAAATCGTCTTTATTCATCATTTTCAGAATCACATCGATCAAATCACTCACATAGCAAAAGGATCGCGTCTGTTCTCCATCACCAAAGATTTCAAGCGGTTCCTCTTTCAGAGCCGCGACGATGAAATTGCTGACGACCCTGCCGTCATTGATATGCATCCGGGGCCCATAAGTATTGAAAATCCGGACAAGCTTTATGTCGACTTGATTCTGACGATGATAATCCATCATCAGTGTTTCTGCGACACGTTTGCCTTCATCATAACAACTACGCAGACCAATCGGATTGACGGAACCCCAGTAACTTTCCTGTTGGGGATGAATTTCGGGGTCCCCATAAACTTCCGAAGTTGAAGCCTGCAGAATTCGGGCACTTACGCGTTTGGCCAGCCCCAACATGTTGATGGCCCCCATCACACTGGTTTTCACGGTTTTGACAGGATTGTACTGGTAATGAATTGGAGATGCAGGACAGGCCATATTGAAGATCCAATCAACTTCAAGCAGGATGGGTTCTACAATATCGTGCCTTATCAGCTCAAAAGATGGGTGATCCAACAAATGTGAGATGTTCTTCCGACTACCGGTATAAAAATTGTCCAGGGCAATGACTTCATGTCCTTGGTCCAACAATTTTTCACATAAAAAAGAGCCAAGAAATCCTGCTCCCCCGGTTACTAAAGTTCTTTTCATGAGTGACTTGAAAGATAATGTTTAAAAAAATATTTTTTTGTTAAATCACGACCGACATCGATTGATGCTTTCTAAATCAGGATTCATTTCTAGTTGAAAAAGATGATTCTATATACTTCAGGCTTTTGTGTAGGACTTAGAGAAGTATCCAAAAGCTGAAAGTCATGCAAACTCTAAGCAAATGACATATANTTNAATAAATATATTCTTAATCATATATTCAGTATTTAAATAAAGATAACAGTAACTTGAAAATCAATCATAAAAATTTTAGAAAATAAAAAAAATAAAGATAGACAAGATCCTAAAAGGCNTCAGCATATGAATAGTTATATTATTTTTCTAAAAATTGATTCATTCACCTATCATTTCACAGAATTGTCTCAAACACATTAAGAACCATAAAGGATTGCGACTTGGTAGGATCGGAACTAGGATCAGACCAATTAAGGTCTACAAATTAAATTGTTACATCATCTCATGGAATGAGGCTTTATGTGGAACGAAGAGAAAAAGAAAGATCTGGAAACCGCGCTCTCCCAGATTGAGCGACAATATGGTAAAGGAGCGATCATGAGGATGGATGCATCCTCAGTTTCGGAAGCTCCTGTGGTCAGTGCTGGTAATTTAGGTTTGGATATNGCGCTTGGTGTCGGGGGCTATCCCCGCGGAAGAATCATCGAGATCTATGGTCCTGAAGCATCAGGCAAAACCACCATGGCTCTTTGTGCCATCGCTGAGGTGCAAAAAGCTGGAGGTATTGCGGCTTTTATTGATGCGGAACATGCATTTGACCGAAACAATGCCAGGATTCTTGGGGTCCAGGTTGAAGACCTTCTGGTCTCTCAGCCCGATTACGGAGAACAGGCTTTGGAGATTGCGGAACAGTTGGTTCGAGTTGGAAAACTGGACGTTGTTGTGGTTGATTCTGTAGCTGCCCTGGTTCCAAAAAGTGAGCTGGATGGGGACATGGGTGATTCGCACATGGGGCTCCATGCACGANTGATGTCGCAGGCTTTAAGGAAATTAACAGGATCGGTCTCGAAGTCTCACACAATTTTTATTTTTATCAATCAGTTAAGGTCCAAGATCGGTGTGGTTTTTGGTAACCCGGAAACCACCACTGGCGGGAATGCACTCAAATTTTATTCCAGTGTCAGACTGGATGTACGGAAGACCACCCAGATCAAATCTGCGGATGAGGTGCTGGGTCATAGGATCCGGGTCAAAGTTGTAAAAAATAAACTCGCTCCTCCNTTNCGTTCAACGGAACTTGACCTGATTTACGGTAAAGGAATATCCATTATGGGTGTGCTTCTGGATTTAGCAGTATCTGCCGAAATCATCCAGAAAAGTGGAACCTGGTTTTCCTACAATAAAGAGCGAATGGGGCAGGGCAGAGAGAATACCATCCGTTTTCTTACGGAAAATCCGGAAATGGCCGAGGAAATTGACACCCGGCTTCGCCAGATCCATCATTTGATTCCGGAAACCGAAACCGAAACGGAAACACCGGCAGAATCTGCTGAGGCTTGAAATCAAAAAAATAAGGGATGAGGCCGTTACTGCAANACTTCCTGCAGGGTCAACTCTCCAGTATTGAGGTTTCTGAAGCTCTCCAACCTTCCAATACCCTGATAGATGTCAGGACCTCTGAGGAGCACTTTCAGGGTGCCATTCCTGGTTCTAGAAACCATCCCCTATTTGACGGGTTGGAACGGTCCCTGATCGGTAAACTATATCGACAGGTTGGAAGAGAGGCGGCTGTTGAAAGAGGAACTTCCATTGTTGCACCCCAGCTGGAAAAATTTCTCAACACCCTGAGACCCTTTCAGTCAAGANTGTTAACCGTATACTGTGCCCGGGGAGGTATGCGNTCNAAGTCAGTGACCCGTTTCTTGAGCAGTGAGGGTTTTAGGGTCCAGCAATTGGAAGGTGGATACAAAGCTTATCGAAGACACGTCCTTGATTTCCTGAAAGATTTTAGGCCTCCGTTAATTGTCCTTCATGGTCGTACAGGGGTTGGTAAAACCCTTTTGATCCGTTCCCTTCCTGGTAGTATCGATCTGGAAAACTTGGCACAGCATCGAAGTTCCATTTTCGGAGCAGTCCACCTCCAACCCAGAAACCAGAAAAATTTTGAGGGCCTCTTCTACTCAAAAACATCTTCTAAACCCAGGAAGGAGNTCANTTTTGTAGAAGGTGAAAGCAGAAAAGTAGGAAAAGTCTTNATTCCCGAGGCTTTTGCCGATGCNATGAAAAAAGGTAAAAAAATTCTTCTCAAGGCCTCAATGGAAACCCGGGTCCGGCGGATTTTGGAGGAATATCATCCCCGAGACGAAGAAACCCTCTTCAAGATCGAAGCAATTCTTCCAGCCCTTAAAGAATCTCTTGGGAAAAACGTGGTTGAGCAATTAAAAACATTGCTTCAGCAGAACAAATTCGAGGATTTCATCACAATCCTATTGGAAAAATACTATGATCCTCGATACGAACATGGAATGCGTGATTATCAGTATGATCTTGAATTGTCTGCAGAAGATCTTGAACAAACTCAAAGAGATTTGATTGAATTTCATTCTGCTCAGCCAATTCATGGAAATAAAACCAAATATAGTTAATCATAAATTCATTTTAGAATAAATAAATATCATTTCATAAATTGATTAAATATATCTTAATAAAAAACATCAAGCAATTGATTTTACTAGTTATTATAGTTAATCAATTTATTTGTACAGCATTTTCTCAGAATCTTGAGCGAACGTTTGAAAGTCGTTCAGGGAATTTTCCTATTCTTATTTCTAGTTTGGATCTTCCTGAAATGGAGAAAGTGCCGTTGGTTCGAGTTTCCCCGCAAGGTTTTCCCCGACTTCCTGACTGGAGAAGTTCCCGTTTCCTGCCTGAAGACCCAAGTTGGCTTGATCGAGGAGGCAAGTTTTTCAAAGAAGGAATGACCGCTTATTANACAGAACGTCCCCTTGAGGCGCTGAAGCATTTTCGCCAAGTTCTGGAATCCTACCCTGAAACTCCNTGGTTTGTGCCTTCACTTTTCTGGTCAGGGCAATTGCTGGTCTTAGACGGAAAATATGATTTGGCCCTGGAGCGCTTGAAAACCTTTGAGAGAGAAGCTTCCAAGATTAATTTTCCTTTCCAAAAAGATTTTCTTGACCGTTCCCGTTACACAAGAATCTGGATTGATTTGAAGCAGGAAAGGAGTTCTGAAGAGCTTCTACCAATGCTTAAGCAAACCGTGGAAGAGGTTCAGGAACAAGGAATTAAATTCAAACTTTTTGAGCTCCAGATTTTTGCGCTTCAAAAGGCAAATAAGATTGATGCGGCGAAATCCTTATTGAGGCAGATGGAAGAACTTTTTCCAGGTCAAGGGCAACCAACTCTTTGGCTTGCTCAAATTCATTATCATCTTGGCGATTGGAACTCATTGGTGCAAATGCTGGATGAATCGCTCCAGGACAAGGAATTATTCCCTGCTCAATATCTCGATAGCCTGCTGCTGATGGGGATTCATGCGGCAATTGAACTAGAACAATTTAACCTCGCCGACAACTGGGTCAGGCTATTCAAAGAACTTTCACGAGACAGAAACGACCTTCCCCTGCTCGCCACTATCCGGGTCCAACAGAAGCTTCAGGATTATGCAGCGATCGGGACATCATGGGAACAGATGAACGATGATCTTCTTCGAAGTAAGGTGATGAGAGAGGTCTTCCGTCAGGCAGAAAAGGACTTTCAATATGATTTTCCGATTTCTTATGAATTTGATGAACGATACTGGCTTGACTGGAAAGCAGAAGGCCAACTGATAAAGGCTCATTCTTTTAGGATGAAGAATCAAAGAGACGAGGCCTACAGATTATACCAGATCTCCCATGCACTTGCGGAAGATTCCCCAGTCATCCGGGAAAGAGCCTTGTATCATCGCGTCTTGATTGAACTTGAAGTTAAGGATTATGAAAGATCAGAAAAACACTTGGAACAGCTTTTAGCGTCCTATCCTGAATCGATTTACCGGTCTGAATATCATTTTTGGTATGCCTTGGTTCTTCATGAAAAAAATCTGGACCCGATCCGCTCTTTGATGGCATTGAGGCAGATTGATGAAGGAAGTGAGCGGGTAGATGACAGTCTTTTTCTGCAGGGGCGAATTCATCTTGAACAATCAAACTGGAGTCAGGCGGTTAGGGTTTTCAGGAAATTGAAAACAAATCTTGTTGATTCTCCTTACCTCGAGCCGGGTCTTCTTTTTCTTGCGGAAGCTTTTTTTCAACAAAAAAATCATGTCGAAGCACAGGCTGTTCTTTCAGAATTGAGACAGAAATTTAACCCGCTTCAAGAACCTATTCCTGTAATCCATCTCCAGGTTCGTAATCTCAAGGCGATGGGGGCTTTTGAGGAAGCAGATGATTTGTTAAGAAAGGACCTGCAGCAGCATTCTGATTTTTCATTGATTCAACTGCACTTAAGCATCCTAGAGGAATTGGGAGACCAGCAGGGAATCCTGGAAACCAGTCGTTTGGGATTAAACCTTGCTGCTACAGAAAACCAGGCATATCTGCATCTTCAACGAGCCAATGCACTCTACCAGACAGAAAATTATGCCAAGGCATTTGTTCATTATGAACAAGCACTATTTAGCCCTCCGGCAGGTCAGCAGGCATTTATTCGTTTCCGCCTGATAAAAATTCATTATCAACAAAAAGAATTTGGAGCGTTTGAATCCCGTGCAAAAGCATTTTTAGAAGAGGATCATCAAAGTGAGAATGCCAATGATTTACTGTTGATGTTGGGAACTTATCACTTTCAACAGGACCGTCCAGAAAAGGCTAAACCCTACCTTGAGCAACTGGTATCCAATCAAGTGCTTGCGGTTCGTAATCCGGAACTCGATCCGGTCCGTCGGCTTGAACTGGTGACCCGTATTGGTGAGCAATACAATCTTCTGGAAGATTTCCAGAGTGCGGAACAATGGCTCAACCAGGGACTTCGTCTGATGGAAGATTTGCCGGATCAGAAGAAAGATTATCACCTTCGAATCTTACGTGAAAAAGGATTAGCGGCCTTCAATCAGGGCAAATACAACAGAGCCCTTTCCTCTGATCTAAAAGTGAATTATCTCGACAAAAACCTTTCTTCGGAACAGAAATATAAATTGAGCCTGCGGATTGCTCAAAGTTACCAAAAGTTGAAACGTTATCGGGAAGCAAAAACCATCTATCAAAAAATGCTTAAGAATAACAAAGATGAACGTCTGCAAAAGGAAATCAAAAGCCGGATCAAAAAATTGGAAGAGATCGATTCGTGAAACCTTGGAAATGTTTCACGTGAAACATTTAATTCAATTTCTGCTAAAGTGAAGTTTCTGATCATTGCCATAGATGGACCCTCCGGTGTTGGTAAAAGTACGCTTTCAAGCTTGCTGGCCGATAAACTTGGTGGTTTGTATGTCGATACAGGAGCAATGTTTCGTTGTCTGGCTTGGCGGTGGCAACAGCTTGACTGCCCTGAAGATGATGATGCACTTAGAAATCTTGGACTGCAGACTCGGATCAAAATGGCTTCGAATCAGATCTGGTGCAACTCCACAGAGGTTACCGAATTGATTCGGAGTGAACAGGTTTCGGCACTGTCTTCTCAGATCAGCAAATTTCCGGTGATTCGAGATATTATGAAACAAAAACAGCGGGAACTGGTTGAGGATGTTAGAAACTCTGGTTCTTTTTCGGGTGCAGTTTTGGAAGGCCGAGATATTGGCACCGTTATTTTCCCAAATGCGGACATTAAGTTTTTTGTCGATGCTGATCCAGAAATAAGAGCTCAAAGACGATTTGACCAGCTTCGCCAGAAGGGTGAAGAGGTAGAATTTGATATTATTTTACAGGCACTTAAGGAAAGGGATGCCAAGGACCGTAACCGAAGTGTTGCACCGTTGGTGCCTGCAGACGATGCAATCTTGGTCGATACAAGTAAAATGGGAGAACAACAGGTTCTGAATACCATGCTCCAACACATTGAAAAGATTAAATGATCAATGATATTATTTTTCAAAATCAATCTTCCTTTATAATTCTGTGAAAGCCGTCATTCTTGCTGCCAATCCAAGCCGAAGGTTGAGTCCTTTCATTGAACATAGGACTAAACCCATGATCCGTGTTGCTGGGGGACCAATCCTTGAATACACCCTCAAATCACTCCACCAAGCTGGCTTTCGGGAAATCATGATGGTTGTCAATCATGAGCAGGAAGGGATTCGGGCCCACTTTGGATCGGGTGATCACTTGAATCTTAATCTCGAATATGTTGTCCAGGAAAGCCCAAAAGGGATTGGAAATGCTTTGTGGACCTGCAGATCCTGGCTTGAAAATGAGCCCTTCTGCCTAGTTTATGGAGATGTGTTAACTGATGGCAACCCATTCATTCCGATGCTTGATGCATATTCAGAAAGCGGTCAAGATCTTGCCTTGGTTACTCTTCCTGCCTCTTCAAGCGAATTCGGAAATGTATACCTGGATCCGGAGATGCGTATTTCGAAACTGGTTGAAAAACCAGTCGAAGTCCAGGCGAATTATGTTTTTGCAGGAATGTTCATTCTCCACTCAGAAATTTTTTCCTTGCTTGAAAAAAATGGTCAATCGATGAGTGGTGCTTTTCAGTCTTTGATTCAGGATAGCGTGATGAAAGCTTGTCTTTGGGAAGAGGGGTGGATTGATATCATCTATCCCTGGCATATCCTGGAGGCCAATCAGTTGTTGATGAAAAGCTGGGATGAAGCAAGGATTGATCAATCGGTAGAACTGAAAGGACAGGTCCAGATTGACGGTCCTGTAGTGATTGAAGAAGGGGTTCGAATCGAAAGTGGNACNGTCCTTAAAGGGCCCTGTTNCATTGGTAAGAACTGTTANATAGGAAACAATGTTTTGATCAGAAGTCATACTGCACTCGGACCAGGCAGTATCGTTGGGTATGGATGCGAATTGAAGAACAGCGTTGTCTTTGGAGCCAGCGATATTGGCCGACTTTCGTTTTTAGGTGACAGTGTCCTAGGTGAGAANACCCAGCTTGGTTCCGGTTTGACAACAGTCAATCATTCTCCGGATTACTCTCCAATTTCCTGCCAAATTGAAGGCAAGAAGGTTCAAACAGGTTTAGCCAAACTCGGTGCTTTCATCGGGGATGGTGTAAATCTGGGTGCACGGCATACGCTTCCTCCGGCTTGTATCATTCCAGTGGGAAAACAGATACCGGATAATATCACTCTTTAAAAAAGGAACCTCTCATGTGCGGAATTAGCGGCATCATTGACCAAAAGCCGGTGACTCGCAATTTGCTTACGTCAATCGCCAATCTGGAATATCGAGGTTATGATTCCTGCGGAATGGCGATGCTCAATGGTAAAGGAATTGAGGTTCGTAAAAATACCGGCGGCGTTGAGGAAGTTAGGAGTCGTGAAAAACTCGATATGATGACCGGAAATCTAGGCATTGCCCATACCAGATGGGCAACGCATGGCGGAGTTACGACGGAAAATGCTCACCCCCATCTCTCCCAAAATGGTGAGTTTGCCATCGTTCATAACGGAATCATTTCAAATTATCAGAAACTGAGAGAACGTCTTATCGGAGAAGGACTCGAATTCAGATCAACTACGGACACCGAAGTTTTCGTCAACCTGGTTGAGGAAGCCTTTGCCCAGAAAAATGATGTTTTAGGGGCATTCCTGGAAGCGTTGAAACAAATTCAGGGAACCTATTCCATCGTCTTGCTGTCTTCGCATGATCCAGAACATCTTTACTGTGTTAAACAAGACTCTCCGCTGATCATAGGGCTGGGAGAAGGTTGCAATTACATCGGCTCTGACATTAATGCTTTTCTTGAGCATACCCGAAAAGCAGTGGTTTTGGATGACGGCGAATTTGCNGTCATCAGCAGGGAGCGATATGAGATTTCGGATGTCGGGAAGCGAGAAGAAAGGGAAAAATCGATTCTCCAGATTGATTGGGATACAGAGACCACAAAAAAAGGTGGTTTTTCCCACTACATGATCAAGGAAATTTTTGACGAACCCCAAACTGCACGGCAGGCTTTGGACGTTCCTCAAGANCAGATCAAACAGTTGGCTGAGATGTTTCAAAATGCCCCTCNTGCCTACCTGATGGGGGTTGGAACGACTTTTTTCATCTGCCAAATGGCNCAATACCTTTTCAGTTCACTNTCCAAAANATATTTTCCTGCNATCAGTTCTGATGAATTCAACGGTGTTGTTCCAGTGAGTTCAGNAGAACTTGTACTGGCGGTTTCTCAATCCGGGGAGACTTTTGATACCAAGTTTTCACTCAACGTTGCACATGAAATGGGCGCCAAGACGGCAGCCATTGTAAATGTGATGGGTTCAAGCATCAGTCGTATGGTCGATCATGTGATCATGCAGGGGTCCGGTCCTGAGATTTGCGTGGTTTCTACCAAGGCCGCCCTTGCTCAGGCATTGCTTCTACTGCGGACAGCCCTGGAACTGGGCTACAAAGAAGGATGTCTGGATTCGAAGTCCTTCCAGAGTCATCAAAAGGAGTTGGAAAGTTTTCCGGAGTTGATATCAATTCTTCTCAATGAGAAATCCGGTTTTATGAGAAACCTGGCCCGCATCACCAGTAGCGTCCAAAATTGGATTTTTTTAGGGTGCGGAATCTATTATCCCGTTGCCATGGAATCTGCACTGAAAATGAAGGAAGTGACCTATCTCCATGCCGAGGGCATGCCTGCCGGATTTTTGAAGCATGGAACGCTTTCCATGATTGAAGAATCCGTCCACTCGCTTTTCTTTGTTCCTCCTCCGGCTGAAGTAGATCTCCACAATCGTACCATAATTGCTATAGAAGAAATCAAAACCCGGGGTGGTACGCTGGTTGGGCTTTATTTTGAAGGAGATTCCCANGCGAAGTCCCTTCTGGATCATGCTGTCGAACTTCCCCCGGTCCCCTCTTTGATTGCTCCTTTTGTTCAAATGATTCTGGCTCAGATGTTTGCCTATTACACCGCNCTCGATTTAAAACGCAACATCGACAAGCCCAGGAACCTCGCCAAATCCGTCACGGTAGGTTGATTTTTTCTGTAAAAATATCTTTGACTCTTCTGACTCCATGATATCCGATTCCTTACCGGAACGGCTGCAGGGTACTGATGGAATCCGCGGAAAGGTTGGNCTTGCCTGCGATTTTCCGGAAATGGACCCGCTTTCGGTTTGGATCCAAAAAAAAATCCTCACAGAAGAGTTTTTTGAACTCTATACCTTTTCATTCTGTCAGAATTTAATCGATTCCGGCTGGGCTGAATTGGGTGACTCCATGATTGTAGGATGGGACACCCGAGATCCTAAAGGAATCTTCAGTGATGCTGCGATAAGGGGAATACGCAAATCCGGGCTGACTGCGGTGTCCATTGGAGTTCAACCAACTCCTTGTGTGGCCCTTTATCAGCTTTCACGGGAAGCTGCAGGTGCCGTTGTATTGACAGCTTCGCACAATCCTTCAGACCAGAATGGTATCAAGATTTTTTTAGGTCACACCGGATTAAAACTCTTTCCTGCAGATGACATAAGGCTGACAAAAACCATTTACTCCACAGATTTTAANCATCTGAAAAAGACTCCTTTGCAAGGTGACGTTGTTGATGAAGAAGTCTTGGCAAGGAAGTTCTTTAAAAATGTGATGCTGGATTCGTTTAATTCATGGGTCAGTGACCGGTCGTTGCAGAAGACTTCACTGGTCATCGATGCGGCGAATGGGGCTTTTATCCCTTTGCTCNAACAGATGATCCAGGAATTCGGCGGGGCAGATGTGATCCTTTGCAATACATCCTTGGAAAATGGAATCAATCATAATTGCGGGGTTGCCGACCTCGAAGGCCGGCACATTGTCGAAGCAAATGAATTATCGCAGGAACCTCTTTGCCATGCAGAAGCTCTAAAACGANTTCTTGAAGAAGGACGCAGAAAACGAGAGCAAAATTCTGAAAGTTTAACCGTAGGCCTTGTACTGGATGGTGATGGGGACCGATGTTTTATGCCGGTTTATGATNCTCAAAAAGATAGAATCATCATCATCGATGGGGATGGNCTTGCGATTTTGCAACTCCTTTGGCTCAAACAGAATCAGAAAACGAGGGAGGGTCAGCTTTATCTGAACACGGTAGAAAGCAGCCTCGAAGCCTCAAGAAGTGCTCTCAAGGCAGGATGTTTTGTCAAGCAATGTGCAGTTGGAGATAAGTGGATTCTCTGGGATGCATTGTTAAAGGCTTATCAGTGGAAATGTAATTTTTTCAGAAATCATATCAACGATCCTGAATTTTCCAGAATGCTCCTGAATCTTGAAAATTCATTCAAAAACATGGAAGAACAATCCAGTTTTGATGCCTTGGAATTAAGCTTTAAAATCAAAAATGTTGATGAATATTTTCAGGAACGTATCCAAGACCCTAAAATTCTTGAAAAACTCTCAAACGAATCCAATTCCTTCAGTTCTTCAGATTTTTTAATCGGAAACGAAGAGTCAGGACATTTATTAAGCCTGACCCGAATCCCTNATAAAGAGGGAAGGATGATTCCGGCTTATGCCGGTAATGGACTGAAAACGGGATTAAANTCCTTAATNGCCCTGGAATCACTGAGACCGTCAGACCCACTGAAATTGATTGAGTGGTTGAATGAAAAGTTTCCCAGAGGCTATTCTCGAAGCCTCCCTGTTTATCATGTGAAACAGGAATTACTGGAACCTCAATCCCTGCTNCGAAATGAGCTCANAGATCTGATTGAGCAGGTTTTGGAAGCCAATGGTCATTCCATTGAATGGCATCATCGTTCTCAAGAACCGAATATGCTCATGGGATTGTCCCTGAAAAATCACTTACCGGAACTCTGTGTTTTNGTNCGCAATTCAGGTACAGAAGACAAACTTAGCCTTTATTTCCGTAGTCTCAGCAACAATCGTGAGATNCTCGAAAGCGTAATAAATCCGATTTATGGTTTTTTGCTGAAAAATTTTAAAGATCCTTCGAAATCTTCCACTCAACTTGAACAATACATATTAAAACAATTGAAAGAAAATCCCCTCAACTTAAGGGAAATCCAAAATTCAGCAAAAAATGATTCTACATTTCAAGAAATTTTCCGCTTAATGCATTCCCGTCAGCCATTGATAAAATATATAAATAATCGTTGGGAACTCAGCCAGTGGGGACAGATGTTGGTAAATTAAGAAATAAAAATAAGAATATATAAATTCATAATATAAATTGATTTTATATATTTTTAAANATTAAATATATGATATGATTTATTATTTTAAACGGTGNCNAGTTCAANCAGATCTNTTTATTATATATATTAAATCATTATANGAAAAATGATTTTGAAGAATTATTTTTCCAGGCCATCAAATAATAGGTTACTTTCCTCTCTTGATTCTGCTGGAGTTGTCAGAATGATTTCTACCCGCCTGTTGATCTTACGCGCAATTTTAAGTTCTTGTCCGGTTTTTGGATCGCCAGAAGAGTCCTTGTAAGAAATTTTTGGTCTGGTATCGGCGAATCCGTTGACCGAGAGGGATTCGGGCTGATAATCGAGTTTTTCGATCAGCATCGTTGCGATGTTGGTAGCACGGGCCGAACTTAACTCCCAGTTGTTACGAAATTTTTTAGTGCGAATCGGGACGTTGTCGGTATGACCTTCTACAACCATCAGATCCTGTTTGTGTTCCGGCAGTTCACGGATTTTCCGGAAAAATGGTGCAAGAGCCTTAAAGGCTTCCTGCTTCAATTCCGCATCTCCGGATTTGAAAAGAAAATCCTGAGGCAGTGAAACGATGCAGCTGAGTTTGGTNGAACGCAGTTCGTAATTGACAAAACGACTTCTGGACTCCTTCATGTATTTTTCGAGNCCTTTACAGTTTTTTGGTTGGGTGGATAAGGTGGTCAGCAAGACAAAGAAACAAAAAAGCAGGGTCATCAGGTCGGCAAAGGTGAGTATCCAGCCTTCGCTTCGATTCTGTCTGGCCATCTTAGAGTCCCAGGTCCTGATTCATCGCGGCCTGTTCTTCCAAAAGAATCTTTTTACGGAGTTTGGGAGGCAGGTAAATAATTAGGTCCTTGGCTGCGGTTTCAGGCAATTCCCTGCGCTTCAAATAAAGTAGCCCCTCGCGCATCATTTCCATCAGCAGCACCTGAGTTTCTTTGATTTGGTATCGCTTCGAGGCGATAGGCAGGAAAATGATCTGCGCCAGAAGNACCCCATAAAGAGTGGTGATCAAGGCCACGGACATTCCCCCCATCACCCCTGCGATATCGGCGCCGCCGCTGGTTGTGCTTCCAAGCATCAGAATCAGCCCAACCACGGTACCAATCATTCCAAATGCAGGACACGCACGGCCCATAAATTCGAGCAGGTCGATTTCTTCGTAGGAGCGATAATTATACATTTCGATTTCTGAGCGAATGATTTCTTCAATCATTTCTTCAGTGACGATTTCGACCGCAATGAAATCCTGGAGCCAGTTTCTGAGATCGTTGTTGCTCACAGCNGCAATTTCTTCATCTGTGATCATCTGTTTGTTAACCCTTTTTTCACTGAGTTTCAGGACCGTATGGTAGACTTCCAAAAAATCCTCATCTTGTTTGGCCCGCATAAATACGTGGCCGATGAAGATGAAAGCACGAATCGCGTCTCCAAAGCGGAAGGCGACCAGAGTCGCAGCATAGGCACCCCCCAAAACAATAAGCAGAGACTTAAGGTCTGCAAATCTTGAAATCGATCCGAACCAGGAATCCTGAAAAGCCTGGAAACCAGCCTGATGTGCACGNATCTGTTCTATAGGTGCGCCATTTTGCTTCAAGGATTCAAGGGTCATTTCAAATTCCCTCAGCTGGTATAAATAGTAGTTTGAAAGATGATCAGGCCAAATAATGCCAAAAATCACGAGCGTAGCTCCAATGAGCAACCCAATCACGGTTCCCAGTTTATCGGACATATTTCTTACCTCAGTTCTAAAAGTGTTTTGAGTGAATTTCTTTTTTGGTACTTAATTTTCTAAAATCATTGATGATTTCTAGTCAAATAGGTCGATCAGGATAAGTGGTAATATTTTAAGATTTGAATTTAAATTGAAGACTTGAACAGAGATCCTTTTTTCTTTTTCATACTGCTGTATTCTGGGTGAGGTACTTTAGAAATTCAATCTTCTTTCCTCGTTATTTGCTGGGTTTGGAAGTTGAGTAGTCCTCTTGAATGATGCTATGAAAGATGACTTTTTTGATCAAATCGATCAATGGTCGATTTCAGTCTGGAGCAAAAACCCCTGGTTGAAAAGTCTTGAAAGCGGAAGTGATAGAGCCGTTTTCAATATCGATCAATTGTATTATCAATGGCTGGAGTTCATTTTAAAGAATCATGGAATCACAACAGGACCATTTTCAAAGTTCGCAGAACAGAAAAAAATCTTCGGTCTCGTCAAACATCTGAACCCGTANTATTTCCGTTCAGATGAAGTACGGAAGGTGATTGATCAGACAANCANCCTCCCACCGAAACAAAAAGAATCGTTGACTGCTCAGATTACAGGTTTTTTCCGTCTCATGGGCAAGACAAGCATGAATCCGGTAGTGCTCGAAAATCTGGAAACACTTGAAGAATGGTGGGAACTGTTCGAAGAAAAAGAGGAGTGGTCCGGAATGNACTGGTTGCAGAAACAGGATTTCCGGGTTCCTGCAAGCAAAGGAGGTTTTTTCGCTTGGAACCGTTTCCACCGAGGTGCCCTTCCAGAAATTAGCGAACATCCTCGGAAGTGGGTGGAACTCTGTGCAGAATCGGAAGGACCAAGCGAAGCATGGAAATGGGACTTGAAAGCTTCAATTTTTGCCGGGGAATGGGCCCATGCAGAACTACCGGGGGTATGCGGCCAGTTTCCGTTGTGTGAGCAATGTAGGCTTGCTCAAAACTGCAAATGGCCCTCTCAGCAGAACGGATTAAATGAACAAGATACCATTGAAACCTTGGTCCAAAAAAACAGATGGGACGCATTGAAAACAGAAGAGCTCACCGAATGGTTGTTGGAGGATGAAGATTTTCAACAGAATATGACTAAACTGGAAGGCGAAGCAGAATTTCGATTAAAATCCATTGACGAATCAAAGCTGCTGGAATGGGATCATCTCCAACCCGGTTCAAAAACACCTCTTAGATTTAAAGTGCTGCTGGAACTTTGCCGCAGATTTCATGAAGAACCCATGAACCTTGGTGTTCAGTTCAGTTCAAGCCGAGACATCTATCATCATTTTCAGACCAGGTTGGGAAATCTCAAACAAGAGCGTTTCATCATTGTGATCTTGGATAATAAACATCGNTTTTTATCAGAAACGACAGTAACGGTTGGNCTTCTTAATCGAAGCCTGGTTCATCCTCGTGAAGTTTTTGCGGAAGCCATTGAGCAGAGAGCTGCTGCCATAATCTGTATCCATAATCATCCCTCGGGTGATTCCAGTCCCCTCAGAAGAAGACAAACGGATCACCCGGCGTCTTCAGGAATCTGGAGAGTTACTGGGAATCCCATTGCTGGATCATATCATCATAAGTAAAGAAGACTTTACTAGTTTTGCCGATGAGGGCTGGTTATGAAAAAAATCCAGGACCATTACTTCAAGGAGGCGAGAAAACAAGGATATGTTGCCCGCTCTGCATTCAAGCTTGAAGAAATGGACCGTAAGTTCCGCCTGTTACGCAGGGGCCAGCATGTTATCGATCTGGGCTGTGCTCCTGGGTCCTGGCTTCAGTATGCTGCCAAGAAAGTCCTCCCGGAAGGCAGTTTGACCGGAGTGGATCTGAAACAAGTGAAAATTCAGTTTCCGGAGAGNGTCAGGATTTTCCAAAGTGACATATCTATGTTGGAAGAAAGTATTTTGGCTTCATCCAGATTCGACCTGGTGCTCAGTGACATGGCTCCGGATACCACCGGCATTCCATCCGTGGATAGCCAACGTTCCTATGATCTGAATTCCCAAGCACTGTCATTTGCCCAACGTCATTTGAAACCGGGTGGAACTCTGGTGCTTAAAGCTTTCCAGGGTGAACCTCTGAATCGGCTCAAATCAGAAATCCGTCCCTGCTTCGAGTCATTTAAACTCTTCAAACCAAAAAGTTCACGATCAGAAAGTGTTGAAATCTTTGTGCTCGGTTTTGGTTTGCTTCCCCAGTCTTGATGGTTTTTTTGGTATCTAAGCGATTTCACAAAAAAAATTATTTTCATCGCTAAAGTTTTTTTCCCATCCGTCGATGAAGGGTCCAAGAGCATTTGCCGGGAAGTTCCCGGTGAAGTTAATTTTAAGGCAATTCATCACGTGGAGTCCATCATGGCGATGAGAATCAGACAGAATCCGACTTCGTTAAACGCGCTTCGACATTCCGGGAATCACTTCGATCAAGTGAGGAACAGTATCGAGAAGCTCAGTTCCGGGGTCAAAATCAATAAAGGTGCGGACGGTCCGGCATCTTTGATCGCTTCCGAGCGTTTACGGGGCCGAATCGTAGGCATTCAACAGGCCTACAATAATGCGACCCAGTCCGTTTCGCTGATGCAGACGGCTGAAGGTTCGTTGAATGAAGTGAGCAGTATATTGGTGCGGCTAAGGCAATTGGCCACCCATGCTCAGAATGAAGCNGTTAACGATCCTCAAATGCTGGCTGCAGACCAGATGGAGATCGAACAGCTGCTGAGAACGATCGACCGGATCTCACAAAACACCCAATTTGGAAGTCATACTCTGCTCGATGGAAGTATGGGAGCCAATGGGGTAACAGTGGGAGACAATCTTCGATTTGTTTCTGCAAATCCTCAAACACCTCCATCTCCGGAAAGTGGCTGGGAAGTTGATATCCACCAGGTTGCTACCCGGGCGTCAAAGGAAGGAACAGTTCCAATTANCGTTGAAAATGTTGCAGATGGTCTTTTTATGGTGATTTCTGAGGGCGGGAAAAACGCCACCTTGGATACCCGAGAAGGACAAATCTCAAAAGATATTCAGCAAATTGTCGAGAACACGCGGAAAGATCCATCCAGGTTCCCTCCTGATGAGATGGCAGCNTCTATAAGATCGATTGTAGTTCACAGTATCTAAGAAATGCTATTGCTGAGTCAGGGTTGGATGTACATGTTCTTGAAACTCCCAATAAGACTTTGTTAATTAGGCATAACCAGTTTGGTGATGAACACTCGTTCTCAGTTACCAGTTCTATTCCTGGAGTTTTGTCAGATGAAGCCAATGTAGCTCAATTGTCAGAGCCAGGTAAAAACGTCGAAGGTACTATTAATCAGGGANGTCGCACTTGGCCAAGGTCAAATTTTATCAGCTTTAGATGGAACCTCTGCAGCTGGTGTGACCATTGAGTATAATAGAGTCATTGGTCTCAAGGAAATTCCTATTTACGATGATGTTGGTGCTAGGATTGGTACTGAATTCATGAAAGAGTCTAATGAAGAAGTGGTCGGCGGCCCTGACAGTGGAAAAATTGAGGGATACATTCATGTTTCCCAACAATCTAAAGAATTCCAGGTAGGTCCGGATTCAGGTTTGAATCCCAGCTTTTCTTTCATCAATGTTCGTACTAAGCATCTTGGCCATGGTGTTGTCAATGACAGTAATTTTCAGAGCATCGCTGATATTGACGTTAGGACCATGCAAGGTGCCAGAGATTCTGCAAAGATCATTGATAGAGTGATCGAAGAGATTGCAGTAGCTCGAGGAGAACTTGGAGCATTCCAGAAAAATGCGGTGGAAAGCAATCTCAACAGTCTGAAGATTGCAGAAGAAAACATCACCCAGGCTGAATCCGTCATTCGTGATTCGGATATGGCTGAAGAGATGTCAAAACTGACTGGAGACCAGATCATGCTCCAGGCCAGCACGGCCATGGTTTCACAGGCCAATCAGGTTCCCCGAACCGTTCTGGACCTGATCCAAAGCAACGGCTGATCCAATCAGTCCCCAAACTGTCTGATGAGTGCGGGATAGGGTTTTCCCGCACTGCCTCCCTTTTCCANTTCCTCTTTTTTCCCTTCCGAAATTAACTTGCCGATTTGNCGGCAGGACAGCATCCTAGTCTCTGAAAGCTTTCAATCAAATCAAATACTTGCATTCAACATTTAAATTTTGAATCCTCAGAAATCATTTTTGAAAATCAACATCGAATTCTTTATTCATTCAACTTTTTTGTTTCATTATTGAGATTCAAAGATTTATAAACATTTTGATCTTCAACTGAATGTAACAAACCCTTAGAGATTATGCGTGACAGTCTGATATTTTATGTGAACGGAATGCGTCAAGAGGTTCGNGGAGAATCTGTTTTCAGGACTTTGTCGGATTTTTTACGCAAAGAGCTTGGACTGACGGGGACCAAAGTTGTTTGTGCTGAAGGGGATTGCGGATCGTGCACGGTTCTGTTGGGAAGGTTTCAACAAGGAAGATGGAACTATGATGGAGTGGATTGTTGTATCCAGTATCTTTTTCAAATCGATGGGATGCATGTGATTACCGTTGAAGCCCTTAGTGAGGGCGGCGTGCTGCACCCGATCCAGCAGGCAATGGTAGAGCATTTCGGCTCACAGTGCGGTTANTGCACCCCGGGTTTTGTGATGGCATTGACAGCTCTCTTGGAGCAACAGATTCCNTTTAATAGAGAGCATGTTGAGTTGGGTTTAACGGGAAACCTTTGCCGCTGCACCGGCTATCAACAAATTTTTGAAGCTGCATTCTCACTGGATCAGAAAAGCCTTCCAAAGGTTTCAGAACGTTATAGAAACAAGGAAATGGAGAAGGAACTCGAAGAGGTCATTCTGTCTCCGNCAATGATTTTGGGATCAAGCTTGTCTCAACCTGGTGATGAAAAAAGTGTTTATTTNCCAACGACTGTTTCGGAAGCAGCTTTATATCTGGCAGAACATCCCGAAGCCAGAATTGTCAGCGGNGGAACAGATGTTTCGGTCCAAGTGAATAAGGGAAAGAGCGATTTCAAAAATATCATCAGTTTNTCTCACCTGAAGGAACTCGATTTCTTGGAAAACAATAATGAAACTCTTAGCTTTGGTGCAGGAGTAAATTGGACTGAACTGGAAAGGTATTGTAAATCCAATCTTCCTGAGTTTCATAAGATCCTNAAAGTTTTTGGGTCACCGCAGATTCGTAACGCTGGAACCATTGGGGGAAATATTGCCAATGCTTCTCCCATTGCGGATTCACTCCCTTTTCTTCTGGTCACTGATGCAGTTCTGGAACTGACAAACAGCACAGGAACTCGTCATGTGGAAATCAAGGATTTTTTCAAGGGCTACAAAAAGATGGATTTGATGCCTGGTGAAATGATCCGAAGNATCAGCTTAAATCTCCCAGAAAAAAATGACATCTTCAGGCTTTATAAGGTTTCCAAAAGAAAGGATTTGGATATATCTTCGTTCACGGCAGGAATGCTTTTGAGTCTCAATCAAAATCGCATGACCAAAGTGAGACTGGCCATGGGAGGAGTTGCACCGGTTGCACTTCGCTTGAAAAAAACCGAAGATTGGTTAAAAGGAAAAGACTTTAGCCTGGATNTTATGAAGCAGGCGGGCAGAAAAGCAGTCCAGGAAATCAGCCCTATCAGCGATGTGAGGGCCTCAAAAGATTACAGGTTGCGCCTGGCAGAAAATATTTTTGAAAAATTATATTATGAGTCAAATCCTCAGCCCACTGCCTACTCGGCCTGAANCCGAAAAAGCAACTTCCTCGGAAAGCCTTCCTACCAGTTCTTTTCAGGTTCCCCACGAATCCGCCATTGCTCATGTCGGAGGAGAGGCAAAGTTTGTGGACGATTTGCCTTCTTCCAAGGATGAAGTCTGGGTTGATTACATTCCGAGTCCTACCGCGCATGGAAAAATTTTGGGTCACAACTTTGAGGAGTTGAAACAAATTCCTGGAATTTTAGGCATCTTTACCTTTCAAGATCTTCCTGGGAATAATCATTTCGGCAATATTATTTCCGATGAACCATTCCTTGCTGAAAATAGGGTGCATTATGTTGGTCAGCCCGTTGCTGTGATTGCCTCGGAAAACGAGGAAGCAGCCCTGNTNGCCCGAAAAGGAGTCCGTTTTGAAATCGAGGAACTGGAACCGGTCTTCACCATCGATCAGGCTTTGGCCAAAGAAGAGTTTCTGGGAGTTCCCCGAAAAATAGAAAGGGGTGATTTCGAAAAGGCCTGGGAAGAGGCAGAGCATCGTCTTGAGGGTACTTTTCATTGCAATGGTCAGGAGCATTTCTATCTGGAGTCCCAGGCGGTTTTGGTCGTTCCTGGAGAGGAAGATCAGCTTCATGTTCATTCATCGACTCAGAACACGAGTGAAATCCAGCAGGTGGTTGCGGAAGCACTAAATTTGGGGTTTCACCAGGTGGTTGCGGTTTGCAAGCGAATGGGGGGTGGTTTTGGTGGAAAAGAGACCCAGGCGGCGATTCCAGCCGTGATGGCGTCGCTGGTGGCGTACCATCTGAAAAGACCGGCACGGATGGTTTTCACCAAGGATGATGATATGAAAACGACCGGGAAACGTCACCCGTTCCTGATCCGCTATAAATCAGCTTTTACCAGTGAAGGCAGAATCACAGGATTGGAGGTAAAACTCTTTTCCAACGGGGGAGCTTATGCAGATCTTTCCACGGCAATCATGGAACGAGCCATGCTCCATTCGGATAATGCCTATTTCATCCCCAACGTTCTGATCAAGGGACAGGTCTGTCGCACCAATCTTCCACCCAACACGGCTCTTCGGGGTTTTGGCGGTCCCCAGGGGATGGCCAATATTGAAAACATCATGCAGGAAATAGCGATCNCTTTGGGNAAAGACGCATTTGAGGTGAGAAGACTCAACTGTTACGGAAAGCATGAGCAGAACGTCACACCCTATGGTCAGAAGGTCCATGCTCACTGTCTTCCGGAAATGATGGACCGCCTCGCGGAAAAAACCGATTATCAAAAAAAGCTTTCTGCCATAGAGGCGTTCAACAAAGCCTCAAAAACCCATCTGAGAGGAATTGCGCTGACCCCAATGAAATTTGGTATTTCCTTTACCACCACTTTTCTGAATCAGGGAAATGCATTGGTGAATCTCTATCTGGATGGAACGGTTCAGGTTTCAACAGGTGGGACGGAAATGGGTCAGGGTTTGAACACCAAAATCCGACTGATTGTGGCAGGGGAGTTGGGTGTGGAGTATGACTCGGTGAGGGTGATGGAAACTTCCACTGAAAAAAACAACAACACCGCACCGACTGCTGCGTCTGCAGGAACGGATCTCAACGGAATGGCTGCCGCCGATGCTTGCTTCAGGCTTAAGCACCGTTTGGCTGAAGTTGCATCAAGAATGTTTGCTAACAGTCTTCAGAATTTAGAAGCAAATGAGGCTGAGGTCATTTTTGAAAAGGGACTGGTCTGGGATCAGCGCCACCCANAGAAAAAGATAAAGTTNGCTGAAGTCGTCAATCAGGCCTGGCTCGAACGAATCAGTCTCGGCGAGAAGGGATTTTATCGGACTCCTAACATCCATTACGATCGTGAAAGCGGACAGGGAAATCCNTTTTTTTATTACACTTCCGGAGCATCGGTATCGGAAGTTCTGATCGACCGGTTCACCGGGGAATTGAAACTGGAAAAAGCAGATCTTGTCCTGGATATCGGCAAACCCATTCATGAAGGAATCGACCTTGGTCAAACCTATGGCGGTTTTGTTCAGGGG
>FUFK010062853.1_pt1 | contig 47716 bp, 71 predicted proteins | sample 1021851 | NCBI WGS metagenome assembly FUFK01 (sample SAMEA51879418, study PRJEB19060) | metagenome
GAGCAAACCCTGGAAGTAAATTAAAAACAGCCGTGACTGGTAAAGTGAAACCTGGATCAAAAGCTGCAAATCGACGTAAGTCGTACTGTGCAAGAAGCGCAGGCCAACTAAAACGATCATCTGCAAAAACACGTAACGATCCTAATTCTAGAATACGACAGGCACGGAGAAGATGGAAATGTTAAATGGAACCAGAACAAGTAGTAGAACAACTTAAAAAAGCATTAGCTAGAAGAATAAATCAATTAGCCCTATCAGTCACATCAGGTGGTGTTGACAATATGGAAACTTATAAGTATATAATAGGACAGATAAATGCACTGGAATCAGTGCGTCAGGAAATCTCTAACCTGCAACAAGATGAAGGAGCAAAAAATGAAAACACAGGAACAGTCGTCGATCTTAAAGGAAGAAGTCCCAAAAAATAAAACAGGTCTACTAGACAAATACAAACAAGAACCTAAAAAAGAAGTTACCAAAGAAGCTACAAAATTACCAAAACCAACAGGTTGGCGTATGTTAGTTTTGCCATTTAGAATGAAAGAAAAAACTGATGGCGGAATTATCATGGGCACAGAAACAATTGATAGGCAACAAGTTGCATCGCAATGTGGAAACGTTTTAGCGATGGGACCTGATTGTTATAATGATAAAGATAGATTTAAAGATGGTCCATGGTGCAAGGTGGGAGACTGGGTAGTCTTCGCACGTTATGCCGGATCAAGAATAGAAATTGAGGGTGGGGAAGTTCGTCTTTTAAATGATGACGAAATACTAGCAACAGTACAGGATCCAACAGATATCCTGCATAAATACTAACATAGAAAAGGAGAAACTATGCCAATAGAGGAAAAAACAAATCTAAAACCTGGTGAAAAACCGGTTGATCTAGATACATCAGGACCAGAGGTAGATGTAACTCTAGAAGAAAGTAACGAGGAAGTAGTAGCGAATACTACTCCCGAAACCAAGGAACAAGAAACAAAAACAGAAGAAACAAAAACAGAAGAAGTAACAACTGAAGAAACTAAGAAAGAAGATGATTCTAAACTAGAAGAATATAGTAAAGGTGTGCAAAATAGAATTGCAAAACTTACGCGTAAAATGAGAGAAGCAGAAAGACGAGAAGCTGCGGCTGTTCAATACGCTCAATCTCTAGAGAAAAAAAGAAAATTAGATGCATCTAAACTTGCTGAAGTTAATTCAGAATATACAACTAAACTTGAAGAAAATGTAACAAGTGCAATGGAGTCAGCGCAAAATGAATTGCGAATGGCAATAGAATCACAAAATGCAGATCAACAAGTTTTAGCAAATAAAAAAATTGCAGCACTTGCATTGGAGAATGCAAATCTGCAAATGAGAAAAAAACAAAAACCAGTTGAACAGGAAACTCCTGTACAACTATCAGACGGTGGTAGATTACCAGAACAAACTCCAAGATCATTACCAGAAGCTGATCCNCAAGCTGAAGATTGGGCTGCAAAAAATAGATGGTTCGGAACTGACCGAGCTATGACATTTACTGCATTCGAAATTCATAAGGATTTAGTGGATAAAGAAGGTATTGATCCAAAGAGTGACGAATATTATAGAGAAATAGACAAACGTATTAGAGTTGACTTTCCTCATAAATTTGGTAATACTGAAAATATAGCGACGACCAAACCCGTTCAGTCGGTGGCTTCGGCTAACAGAAGCGTAAAACCTGGTCGCAAACAAGTGAGACTCACATCGTCTCAAGTAGCAATAGCTAAAAAATTAGGTGTGCCACTCGAAGAGTATGCAAAACAATTAAAACTCACGGAAGGAGCATAAGCATATGACTAAAGAAGACAAAAAAAACCTTTCTCGTGCGGCGGAAACTCGGTCAAAGACTGAAAGACCAAAAGAGTACAAGCCCCCATCATCTCTAGATGCACCACCAGCGCCCGATGGATTCAGGCACAGATGGATAAGAGCAGAGTCAATGGGTTTCAATGACACCAAAAATATTCACGGTAGATTGAGATCCGGGTATGAGTTAGTGAGAGCTGACGAATACAAAGACGGTGAATCTTACCCTATTGTCATGGATGGAAAATACGCTGGAGTGATTGGAGTAGGTGGCCTTCTCCTGGCAAGGATACCGGAAGAACTCGCGCAATCTCGTGTTGCCTATCAGCAAAGACAAACTGAAGGTCAAGACGAAGCTGTAGAAAACGACTTACTGAAGGATCAGGACAAACGAATGCCGATGAAATTCGAGCGTTCAAGCAAAAACTTCGGTGGTACTAAGAAATAAAATTCCAAACACCAACGAATAAAATAAACCGAACTGGAGGCCGTTTAACGACGGCAGGTTCATAAGGAGAAACAAACTATGGCAAATAGAAACACGCAAGGTTTTGGTTTGATCCCTGCTGGTACATTAGGTGCTACACCTTCTACTGGCGGTCAGAACAAATACAAAATCGATAGTGCCTATCCGACTAGTTTATACATGGGAATGCCTGTGCAGTACGATTCTGCAGGCGGAGCCAATGTAGATCCAGGTTATATAGTCACTGCACAAGACGCTATTACAGTGCCAACGATTGGTGTATTTAATGGTTGCTTCTACACAGATGCAAATACATTAAAGCCAACTTTTTCATCGTTCTATCCAGGTGGTACAACACCAGCTTCAGATGTGAACAATGGAGATACTGATGCATTTGTAATAGATAATCCATGGCAACAATATGTTGGTCAATTAAGCACACGTTTAGGTGCAACTATGGACGCAGCACAAGTTAATATGGGAAGAACAATGGGTTTAACAGTTAGAGCAGAAGGAACTACAACAGCTTCTGGTTCTACAATATCTGGACAATCCAATGGTCAATTAACAGTTGGAACTGTTGCTGACATCGCAAACCAATGGAGACTTTTAAGAGTAGCAGAAGATCCTGAAAATGAAGATCTTATAACTACTCCTCAAACGGATCCATCATTAGCTAACTTTTCTGGTTACGCTTCTGTGGTTGTGGTTGTTAACAAATCGCAATGGTTCGGAACAGGAACGGTAGGAGCATAATATGGCAATATCAAGAGCACAACTAGTTAAAGAACTAGAGCCAGGTCTGAATGCACTATTCGGTCTGGAATACAAAAGGTATGATAATCAGCACGCTGAGATTTATACTACAGAGTCATCAGACAGAGCTTTCGAAGAGGAAGTAATGTTATCTGGCTTTGCAAACGCAGATGTAAAAGCAGAAGGAGCTGGCGTATCATACGACGACGCGCAAGAAACTTATACTGCTAGATACACGATGGAAACGATCGCTTTGGCTTTCGCTATCACAGAAGAAGCAATAGAGGACAACCTTTATGACAGACTTTCTTCTAGATACACAAAAGCTTTAGCAAGATCTATGTCGAATGCAAAAGAAGTTAAAGGTGCAGCACCTTTGAATAATGGTTTACCAGCAATTGCAGCTGGAACTGCTTTTCAAACAGGTGACGGCGTTAACTTGTTTTCTACATCTCACCCAACAATTGCGGGTAATGTAGCAAACACTTTGCAAACGCAGGCTGACTTAAACGAAACTTCATTAGAAACAGCATTGATTGATATCGCTGCTATGACTGATGAAAGAGGTTTAAGAATAGCAGCAAAAGGAGTTAAAATGATAATTCCTTCTGCTAATCAGTTCAACGCTGAAAGATTGATGAAATCTCAAGGTAGAACTCAGACTGCTGATAATGACATCAATGCAATCAACAGCATGGGAATGATTCCACAAGGTTACAGAGTTAATAACTTTTTAACTGATGCTGATTCATGGTACATTATTACAGACGTTCCAAATGGTATGAAAATGTTCTCAAGAACTCCATTGACAACTTCAATGGAAGGAGACTTTGATACTGGCAATGTAAGATACAAAGCTAGAGAAAGATACGCTTTTGGCGCATCTGACTTTAGAGGTATCTTCGGTTGCGAAGGTGCGTAAGCAATAAAACTATTTTTGTGGCGGAACATAGTTCCGCCACATTCAACAAATAACATGGTGAGATCATGAAAAAATTCACAGTAAAAATATGGGCATACGATCATTACGCAAAATTTAATGTTTTAGCGGAAGATAATGCTATTTCTCTTGAAAAATCGATCCTTGACAAATTGGGAGAAAAGAGTATAAACTGGGAATATCTCGGAAACTCATATGATGCCCGAGTAAATAGAATAACCTATGAGGAGGTTATAGATGATACAAGACCTTTACAAACAAAAAAGGTCCTTGGAGTTGAAGTGGGAACAGGAGCATCTATCTAATGGTAGGTACACACTCGACATGGTCAGAATTGATGACAAAATTAAAGAAGTCATCACACAAATTAAACTGGCTGAAGCAGAAGTTGCTCACAGGCAAAATAGCGTTGAAAACGCTGCTCCACAAGTTTCTGTAGCTACTTAGAACAAAAGCTACATCGCTGAAATCGCACTTTCTTTTAAGGCTCTCTTGCACTCTACTAAAATCTACTATATAAATAAATTACTATACAATTTTAAAACGATACGTAGACGCGTATAGTCGACGGCCTAGAGACTATGTATCATAACTAGGAGGATAAAATTATGGCAAACACTACATTTTCAGGACCAATATTAGCTGGTACTATTAAAAATACTACTGGTACTACAGTTGGAACTGACATGAAAAACACTGGACAAGTGATGATGTCTCAAACATTTTCATTTGACTACTCAGTAGAAGCTACACCAACAAGCACGAATGTTATCATTCCTGCTAACTCTCAAATCGTATCTATCGATGTTAACGTAGAAACTGCGTTTAACGATTCAGGTAATGATTTATTAGAAGTTGGTTCAGTTGCAGATACTGATTTATATGTTAACGACGTTAGTATTGCAGCAGTTGGCCCAGCAGCTTTGGGAACAGCAGGTCTGTGTGCTAACTGGAAAGATATTGGAACTTCTGACATTAGAATTGCATACATCTATAATGGTGCAAATGATGATGCATCAGCAGGTGCTGCTACAGTAACTATTAATTACTTGCAGAACAATAACCTTTCATAATAATTAATTTAGTGTGGGCTTCGGCCCACACAAATTGAAGGAGATTAAAAATATGTCAATAACATCAAAAGTTAGACAATCCGTAGTTCTAGTAGCAGATGGACAAGTGCAAAAATTAATTAATGGCACAGCAACTGATATTGGAAAAGCAAATATTTTAAATATTTTTGCACAAGCTACTGATGCTGACGCTGAAATTAAACTTTATAATGAACCAGATAATTCTAAAACTGCAGCTAAATTAATTTTTCATGGTAAATTTAGTACAGTTGCTAATTCAGTTCATGAGTTTAAAATCCCAGGAGCGGGTATATATGCTTCTGAGGGAATATACGCAGACCTGACTAACGTAGACTTTTTTTACATAATCGGAACGTTTTAGAGGTAGCCAATGGCGAATACTACTTCCTCAGCCTACGCATTTGATCAAAACTTTTCAATTGATGAGATCATTGCAGATGCCTATGAACGTTTAGGTTTAGTAGGTACGGCAGGTCATCAAATAAAAACTGCAAGAAGATCTTTAAATATTCTTTTTCAAGAATGGGGTAATAGAGGTATACATTTTTGGGAAGTAGGAAATACTAATATTAATTTAATTGCTGGTTCAACTACAAACGTTGATGCCACAGCTGAAGGATCTGGTATTTATACTTTTTATAGAAATTCTAGTGATGTGCCTGGAGGGGGAGAACCACCACAAGCTACAACAGTTCCCACAGCAAACATTTATGGTATTACTGATATTTTAAATGTTTCTTATAGACAAAATTATAATACAACAAATCAATCGGATATTGGTTTAACAAAAGTTGCAAGAGATGCATATGCTGCTACAGCAAATAAAGCATCTAATGGAACTCCGTCACAGTTTTGGGTACAAAGATTTATTGATAAAGTTACAATAACTATTTATCCATTACCAAACGCTACTGCAGCACAAAATTATTTAAGCGTTTATTATGTTAAAAGAATTCAAGATGCAGGAGCATATACTAACGCAAGTGATGCGCCTTTTAGATTTGTACCATGCATGGTTTCAGGACTTGCATATTATTTATCTATGAAGTTTGCACCACAAAGAACACAGGAGATGAAGTTGTTGTACGAGGATGAATTAGCAAGAGCATTATCAGAAGATGGTTCTCCAGCTAGCACATACATTACTCCGAAGACATACTATCCAAATATATAATGGCTAGATTCGCAAAAGGTAGCAGAGCATTAGCAATTTCTGATAGATCAGGTGCAGCATTTCCATATAGAGAAATGGTTCAAGAATGGACTGGTGCGTGGGTCCATATTTCTGAATTTGAGCCTAAGCAACCACAATTAGAACCACATCCCGTAGGAGCTGATCCCCAAGCATTAAAACATGCAAGACCTGCAAGAGTAGAATTTGCAGTACAAGATATTTTACCAGAAAACCCATTTACAACAACAGCAGGTTCACCAACCCTAAGTGTTTCTTTTCCTTCTAATCAAATAAATGAAGGAACATCTTATGTAAGATTTCAAGCAGTTAAACAAGCAGTAGGTGGAGTTGCTATTACAACTTTAGAATTATCAACAACATTAAATGGTGCCATCAATGACACGGCCAATACAATTGTTTTAACTGATGCTACTCAATTTCCTACAGCAGGATATATTGTTATTGAAAAAGTAAATGCTACAAGTGGAGCTTACGAAAATGAAACTATTCAATATACAGGAAAAGCTGGAAATAATTTAACAGGATGTTCACGTGGAACATCAGCACCTTATAGAGGAAAAGTATTAGCTGCTACATCAGCAACATCGCATGCTAATGGAGCAAAAGTATTTGGTTCTTATTTAGCAACAGCGGTTGGAACAACAGAAAACACAGGTGCTCAACCTGCTACAAGAACAGTATATAATTCTTTAACAGTGCCTTTAGTATCAAATGCTACAAGCACAGCAACAGGAGGCGGTTTTCAGTGTACAATTGGACCCGTTAATGATAGAGGTTAATTATGGCTGGATACACTTTATCAAACTTACAGACAGATATTAGAAACTATACTGAAGTAGATAGTAATGTTTTTACTACTGCGATACTAAATAGATTTATTGAAAACGCTGAACATAGAATTAATTTAGATTGTCCTATGGATTCTGATAGATTTCAAGATGAAGCACAATTTGCAACAGATTTTAATACAATTACAATGCCTACTAAATTATTATTTGTAAGAGGTATTCAGGTATTTGACTCCACAACTGTTACTACAGGTGAAGGAGTATGGTTAGAAAGACGTGATCAAACTTTTATATCAGAATATATAGGAGAATTAACAGGAACTGAAGGAAGTCAAACAGGTCAAGACACAACAGGATTACCTAAATATTATTCTATGTTTGGGGGTGCTACAACTGGAACCAGTACAGCTACTTCTGGAGCAATATATGTAGCTCCTACTCCAGACAAAAATTATAAATATATTATTCATTATAATGTAATGCCAGGAGGCTTAGAAACTAATACCGGTGGAACTTATGTTAGTAATTACTTCCCACAAGGCTTATTATATGCATGTTTAGTAGAAGCTTATATGTATTTAAAAGGTCCAACTGATATGTTGACACTATATGAAAATAGATATAAAACTGAACTACAAAAGTTTGCAGCAATGCAAATTGGAAGAAGAAGACGAGACGACTACACCGATGGTACCGTAAGAATACCAATCGAGTCAGCGCCTCAATAATTAGGAGATTAATTTATGGCAATAACATCGGCAATTTGTAACAGCTTTAAACAAGAAATATTAGTAGAGGGTCATAACTTTACTGGTGGTACAGACACATTTAAATTAGCTTTATATTCAAGTGACTCAGCAACTTTAAGTAAATCAACAACAGTTTACACTGCACCAGCAGATGGTACAGCAGATCCAACAAACACTTACGAAGTAACTTCAACTTCATCTGGATACACAACAGGTGGAAATAGTTTAACAAGCACAACTCCAGTTTTATCTGGTGACACTGCTTGTTGTAAGTTTGCTGATACAAGTTGGGGTTCAACTGCATCATTTACAGCAAGAGGATGTTTAATTTATAATTCAACTAATTCTAACAAAGCAGTTTGTGCAATTAATTTTGGTGCAGACAAAACTGTAACAAGCGGAACTTTTACAATTCAATTTCCAGCTCAAACAGCAGGTAACGCCATCATTCAGATAGCATAGGGAGTAACTCCTTATGTCGTTAATTCGAACATTTACAGTCACAGTAGCAGGTGGTAAATTTGTAATTGATGGAGTATCACAAGATACTGTTAATCTTGCCGAAGGTTATACATATAAATTTGATCAAGCGGACAACACTAATAATAATCATCCATTTAGATTTTCAACTAATTCTAATAATTCACCATCAGCTCCGTATACTACAGGCGTTACAGAAGTAGGTGTTCCAGGAAACGCTGGAGCTTATACTCAAATAGTTGTAGCAGATCCTGCTCCGCAACTTTATTATTACTGTGGAAACCATTCAGGAATGGGAGGCACTGCAAATACAGAACCTGCAGACACTTGGGGACTTTTACAATGGAACCAAAATACTTGGGGAAGTCAAAATGAAATTGATCTTACTTTAACAGGTTTATCAGCAACAACTACACTAGGAACACCAACAGCATTTAACGAAACCGGTTGGGGTGCTGACACATGGGGAGCTGAAGGTTGGGGTGGTGCAGTAAGTTTAATAGATCTTACTGGTTTATCTTTAACTGCATCAGTTAATTTACCAACAAATAATGTAATTGTAAAACCTGGTTGGGGTACTCTTACTTGGGGACAAAATGGTTGGGGTTCAGTTGACTCGGCAGTATTTAATATAACTGGTTTATCTGCTACAACATCTTTAGGAACTTTAGGAGACATTCCTGAACAACAACTAACTTTAACAGGTCAGTCAGCTGATATAGATTTTGGTACATTAGGTATAAAAGGTGATGCTGCCTTTACACTAGCAGCACTCTCTCAAATTATATCTTCACCTGGATTATTATCATTAGATGATCATTCAGTTGGTTTATCTGGTTTACCACTTACAAGTACGGTTGCAAATCTAGTGCCAGATGATGTAATGGGATTAACAGGTCTGTCAGCTGATATAGATGTAGGAAATATTGTAATTTCAACAAATCCTATTGTTGAGTTAACTGCTTTAACTACATTAGCCACAACATTAGGAACCGTTAGTACTGATCCTGTTACATTAGTAGATCCAACAGGTATAGCATTAACATCAACTCGAGGAAATGTAACAACAACTCAGCTTTCTAATGCATTTCCAACTGGACTAAGTGCTACAAGTACGCTAAATGATGATAAATTAATATTAAAATATTATGGCCGATTATCGCCAAAAACTAGTTCGGGATATACACGACTTAATCCTAAAACTAGCACAGGATATACTAGAAAAAACCCTGCATAATTATGTTTGACTTAAAACCAAATAAACAATATAAATACTTTAATTAGGAGAATAACTTAGAATGTCTGGATCTACATACAATTATTTAGGTATAGAGCTTATGGCTACTGGTGAGAACGCCGGTACATGGGGAACAAAAACCAACACAAATTTAAACATTATTCAACAAGCAGCTTCTGGCTATCATTCACAATCTATTGCAGGTGGTGCTCAAACTACAGCTTTATTAATCACAGATGGTGATTCAACTTCTGCTACAGATAGTTTAACAAACGCAGCTAGAAATGCGATTATAGAATTCACAGGAACTATTACTGGAAATCAAATAGTAACTATTCCAAACGGAACAGAAAAATTTTATTTAATTAAAAATTCAACATCAGGTGCATTCACTGTACAAGTAAAAGGTGCCTCTGACTCAGGTTCAGGAACAACTTTTGCAGCAACAGCTAAAGATACAAAATTAATTTACATCAATGGTCAAGACGTTACTAACGTAGAATTAGGATCAGGCGGAACTTCCTGGCAAGCAGTTAAAACAACTAACTTTTCTGCAGTAGCAGGAGAGGGTTATTTTGTTGATACTAATACAGGATCTGCTGCTATTACTGCTACACTTCCTGGTTCTGCTACAATTGGCGACACAATATCATTCATAGATTATGCTGGCAATTTTGCTACACATAAGTTAGAAATAGGTAGAAACGGGCACAACATATCAGGAACAGCATCTAATTTAGATGTTCAAACTAATAATGCTGGTTTACAATTAGTTTATGTTGACTCTACAAAAGGATGGTTAATACAAACTAAATAAGGAAATAAATTATGGCTACATATAAATCAATTAAATATGCATTTTCAGGATCAGAAATTACAGATCCTTCTATTCTTGCAGCTCCAACAGTTCAAACAATTAGTCCTACATCATTAACTGAAGGCGCTTTACCAGCAGCGATTGCAATTACAGGAACAGAGTTTACTTCNGGAAGCACTGTACACTTTATTTCTTCTACTGGATCTTCAATAGCTTCACCTTCAGTAAGTTTTCAAACTTCTACAGCGTTACAAGCGACTGTACCTGCAACTGTTACAGACGCAGGAGAACCTTGGGACGTTCAGGTTAAAGGAGAAGTGGCAGGTCAAAAAGATAATGTTTTAAGTATTGATGGTAATCCTGCATTTACAACTGCAGCAGGATCTCTTGGAACAATTACAGATGGAACAAGATCAACATATTCTTTAGCGGCGGCAACAGCAACAGACCCAGAAGGTGTTACTGTTACTCACGCGATTACAACTGGATCAGTATCTCCAGGTTTAACTTTTAATTCACCAGCAGGAACTATTACAGGGACAGCAGATGCTGTGCCATCAGGTTCTGTTACATCAAGTTTTACAGTTAGAGCTACAGCTGGAGCACAAACAACAGATAGAGCTTTTTCAATTACTGTGTCAGCACCTGTTCAACAAGCAATTACAAGTACAGGAGCTGGAACTTTTTCTTCTCCATTTACAGGAACTTTAACACTTTTAGCGATTGGTTCTGGCGGAGGAGGATCCCAAGAACATGCTGGGGGCGGAGGCGCAGGCGGTTTAGTCCTTCACCCATCTTACTCTGTACAATCAGGAGTTACTTATCCTTATAACGTAGCTGCATCTACTTCATCTACTCCTAGATCAGACGACACAACTTTTGGTCCAGGATCTGGAACGGACGCTGGATTTATCACTGCCCTGGGCGGTGGAAATGGCGGCGCAGCTTACGATGGTGGATCTGGCGGGGGAAAATCTCACTCACCAGGACCAGGAGGATTAGGAATTCAAACAACTTCACCTGCAATTTCTGCAGATAGTAGAACATATGGTTTTGGAAATAATGGTGGAACATCAGGAACACACACTTATCCAGGACACCCATCAGGAGGTGGGGGCGGAGCCGGCGGCGTAGGCGGCAATGGCTCGGGAACGTCGACTGCAGGAAACGGTGGATCTGGAAAAGATGTATCAGCAACTTTTGGAACAACTGAAGGAGTCAGCGGAGTTTTTGCTGGCGGTGGTGGTGGAGGAATTCACCAAACTGGATCGTGGGGCTCAGGTGGATCTGGGGGCGGCGGAGGCCGAAACCAAAGTGGAACTGCAAACACTGGAAGCGGTGGAGGAGCAGGGTCTTCGACTGGTGCGTCAGGAATAATTATATTAAAATATTAAGGAATAAGAATTATGGATAATAACGAGTGTCAAATTAAATATGGAGATAGTGGAACACCTTTTGTTATACAAAAAGGTGCTTGGGGCGGATTTTATAAAAATGGCCTTGAGGGAGACCCTACTAAATACATAATGGTTGATGAGAACGGTGGTCCTTCTACTAATGATTTTCCTATTCCTTTTAAAACTGATGCTGAAGCTATAGATTACATAGGTCATTTTTGGCCATCAGAATCATAATCTAGACATATTTCCATAATAGAAAGACCATAAAGAAAGATATGGATATATTTGCGTGTAAAATAAAAGAATCACATTTAGATGTAGATAATGATAAATTATATAAGCTAATATCTAATCTCTATTCTCAACATGCCGGTAGAAGCGAGTCTAATAAAGGTGGTTGGCAGTCTGAAAATATAATATCTGAATTACCTAGTTTTGTAGATAAGATTAAACCTGTCGTAAAAGAGTATATGGATGAAATAAAACTTAATATAGAATTAGATATTACTCAAGTATGGGCTAATATAAATAAATATAAAGATTATAATGCTCAACATTTTCATTTACAATCTAACTTTACAGGTGTTTATTTTNTAAAAGGCGAAAAACAAACAGGTAATTTATTGTTACACAACCCTTTTACAAACTTTAATTATTGTTGGTTTAATGGAAAACTTGTAAAGATAATAACTCCTAATCAATATAACAGCCAAGTTGTAAAAATATATCCCCAACCAGGAAAACTAATAGTTTTTCCATCTTGGTTACAACACAGTGTAGAGCCTAATTTGACAAACGAAGAAAGAGTCTCTATATCTTTTGATATAAATTAATTATGTTTTTTAAAAAGAAAGAAAAATTAACAGTTTGGTCAGTCATTCCAGATCTAGAAAAAACAGGTGCAGGTCCTGTTCCAGCTAAAAAATTTTATCCAGAATGGTTTAAAAAAATGCAGAAAGATAGAGATGTTCACAATGAACCTCAAAAGTTTGATTTATCAGGTCATCAAAATTATAACAACATAAAACATTGTCCTTCTTTTCCGTGGTGGTTTTCTCAAGGTTATGTGTTGCCTTTATGGTGTGACTTACAAGTTTACGTAAAAGATGGGAATGTGTTTTGGACCTCTCCTATGAATGAGTTTCAATTTGATTTTCATTCACCTGATCAATTTGAAAACTATATTCCTAAACATGCAGCTGATAAAATTTTAGCAGTTTTAAAACCTTTTGGTCCTTTTAGATTTAAAACACCGCCAGGTTGGCAAGTCCAACAAATGCCTATGTATTTTGAATACAACGAAGTGTTTGATGTATTGCCTGGAATAATACCTACTTCTAAATATTATGAAATAAATCCTCAAATGTTATTAAAAAAATCTGCTTTTACTAAAGAAAATAATTACAGTGTTGTGATACCAAGAGGAACTCCTTTAGCCATGTATGTGCCTGTTAGAGAAAAAACTTTAGACTTAGAGATAGTAGAAGAAACACCAGAATTAAAAAGAGATAACAGGGTTGCGGTTTTAGGAGTTAATAGCAAATTTAAAAAAAGATGGAAAGACTATGCAACCAAATGTCCTTATAAAAAATAATTTTTTGCCTGATGACAGATTTTTATTTATTGAGGATGCTGTAAACTCAAATGAATTTCCATACTATTGGCAAGGTCAAGCCACCGACATAAAACCCGACGGTATATATTTATGGAGTCATAGATTGTTTGATATAGATGAGAAAGGTATTTTAAGTAATGCTTATGAATATATAATTCCTTCTATAATAAAACAATTACCAGATTTTAAAAAACTATTAAGAGCTAAAGTTAATTTATATACAAATCAAAATAAAAAATTATTAAGTCCCTGGCATGTTGACCTATTGTGCCCACACAAAGTCGCACTTTTTTCTATCAACACTAATAATGGATATACTGAATTTGAAAATGGCTCTCTTTACAAATCAGAAAAAAACGCTATATTACTTTTTAACGGAAAGCTAAAACATCGTGCCGCTATACAAACAGATACAGATAAAAGGATTAATATAAACATAGATTATGAGTAAAGAAATTCACCGACAAATTTTACCTTTATTTTCAAGACCTATTTTTATTATTAAAGGCTATACTTTAAACGAAGAAGAAATGGCTGCAGTTCAAAAAGAAAGAAACTCAGTCAATGACAACGCTGGCAAAAATTATACTTCTCAAGATTCTTATATATTTAACAAACCTGAATTTAAAAATTTAGCTACATGGATAAAAAAAGAATTAGATATTTATTTTTATGACTGTTTACAATTAAATAAAAGTACACAATTACGATTTTCTCAATCCTGGTTAAATTATAATCCTAAAGGTACTTTTCATCATGTTCATACTCACCCTAATTCTATTGTATCTGGAGTTTACTTTATAAAAGGAGACCAACAACCAATTTTATTTGAAAGATTTGAAAACGATCATTTGTTTGGAAACATAATTCCGGAAGTAGATAAATATAATTATTATAATTGTGGTAGCTGGAAGGTGACAAATAAACCAGGCTATTTACTTTTGTTTCCATCTAGTGTAAAACATGGGGTAGTTATGAACGAAGCGACAGAAGAAAGAATATCATTATCATTTAATACTTTTGTTACGGGAACTATTGGAAAAAACAGAGGACTTACAGAATTAAAAATATGATTAAACCAAATAAAATTGTTATTGTTGGTGGAGGTTCTGCAGGATGGATGACTGCAGCTACTTTAATAAAAATATTTCCTAAAAAAGATATTACATTAATTGAAAGTCCCAACACCCCTACTGTTGGCGTTGGTGAAAGCACACTTGGACATATAAATGGATGGATGGGTTTAGTTGGTATTAAAGATGAAGAGTTTATGGCAGCTACCGATGCTACATACAAAATGTCTATTAGGTTTGATGAGTTCTATAAAAAAGGTGCTGGTCATTTTCATTACCCTTTTGGTAGTCCTGATTTTAATGGAACACATTTTAATTATAATGATTGGTGGTTTAAAAAAGAATTGTATCCTGAAACACAATATCATGACTTTGCAGAAAAATATTTTCCAGCAATGGCTTTAGTAAACAATAATAAAATTACAGACAAATTAAATCAATTAAAAGGTTGGAATTTTCAGACAGATACCGCTTATCATTTTGATGCAACTAAATTTGGTTTGTTTTTAAAATCACATCATTGTTTAAACAAAGGTGTTAAGTATATCGTAGGTCATGTTACTGATGTTAAAGTAGATGATAGCGGTGTTAAAGAATTAATTTTAGATGGATCAATTCCTGTAAAAGCAGATTTATTTATAGACTGTACCGGATTTAAATCATTACTATTAGCAGGTGCTCTTAAAGAACCTTTTGAATCTTACGCAGATTTTTTACCAAACAATTCTGCATGGGCTACTAAAATAAAATATAAAGATGCTAAAAAAGAAATGGTACCTTATACCAACTGTCATGCTATTGAAAATGGATGGTGTTGGGAAATACCATTGTGGCACAGATGGGGCACGGGTTATGTGTTTTCTGACAAATTTGTTAGCGATGACGATGCTTTAGTAGAATTTAAAAATCATATTAAATGGAGATTTCCATATGCAAACCCAGAAGAATTAGAATATAAAAACATAAAAATGCGTGTAGGTTTACATGAAAGGACATGGGTTAAGAATGTGTGTGCTATAGGTTTATCTGCTGGTTTTATAGAACCATTAGAAAGTAATGGTCTCTTTACCACTCACGAGTTTTTATTTAAATTAGTTAAAGCTCTAGCTAGAGATCATGTAAATAAATTTGATATTGATTGTTACAACATGCAAAACAAATGGGCCTTTAGAAATTTTGCAGAGTTTGTTGGATTGCATTATGCATTAACCGGTAGGGATGATACTCCTTATTGGAAAGCCTGTCAGACAAGAAATTATGCATCTAAAGGTATGGATAATTTAGAGACAACTAGAATTATTGGTTTTCAAACAGCAGGTTTAAACAAATACTATAATAATGAATTTCCCGATGGAGGCTTTCCTTGTATTGCTGCAGGGATGCAGTGGGCTCCAGTGTCTGCCACAGATGCAATTTACGCCAGAGTATGGTTAACAGAACAAGACCATAAAATTATGTGGAAAAAAATAACAGACAATTTAGATAAAAAAGTAGGGGAGTGGGAATCTATGATTAAAGATTGTCCTAATTACTATGATTACATGAAGGACAAATTTCACAATGATTGATTTTAAATTAAATAATCCAACAGGAACTGAATATGAAATAAAATCTACTCCTATTTGGTTTGGACAAGTTGTTAGAAAATACCAACTGCCTAAAGCATTAGTTAATAGATTAAATGAAGAAATAGATGGACGTAAAGATCACTCCAAGTGGAATGATTATTTAGCTGGAAATCTTGAAACTCAAAACATGTTATATTTTAAGGATGATAAAGATCAAATAAAACAAAGTATCTCTGATTCTTTTGTCGACGTGTTTAAGACTTTAGGTTACGATTACATGAGTCTTGTACCACATGTTAAATCTTACCAAGCAGACCTCATGACCATATGGTACAACGATCAAAAAAAACATGAGTTTAATCCTATACACGGGCACACTGGTAGAACTCCTGTTGGAATTACAGGTGTACTATATTTAAAAGTTCCAGAAGGAATTAATGAAGGAAGACACATAAAACAATTTTATCACGGGTCTTCTGCTGAGGGTAGAACGCATATTTTTTCTAATGATGCTTCTCAATTATCTAGACGTTCTTTTTTACCTGACTTAAAAGAAGGAGATTTTTATATCTTTCCTTACGATGTACAACATCTTGTTTATTCTTTTACTGCAGATGTAACTCGAAGAAGTTTAAGTTTTAATATGAATGTTCAATCACTTGTTTTTAGAGAAAAATGATTAATTACAAAGACACTAGCCCAGTACAAGAAAAAGCAGAAAAGCATCAAGATGGTCTTTGCAAAAAGTATGATGGAATTACACTGACCAATATTATTGAGGTAGAAGAAGCTAAAAAATTAATAAAATTTATAGAAGAAAATAAAAGCGCTGGTGAAGATAGCCCTGCTGGTGTAGTAAAAACTTCTGATGTAATTTTATGTCCATGGTATCATTTAAAAAGCAAGCTTCCTTATTTATTAGATAAAGTATATAACACTAACAGTCATTATTTTGGTTTTCACATTTTTCCTACTCCAGCTGATCAAATTTTAAATCTTAATACGTATAGAGTAGGACAAGAATATAAATACCACCAAGACGGTAGTGACTATGCAGTTAATGATTTAAAACTTACATGTTTATTAAATGTTTCTACTGAACCATATGAAGGTGGTGATTTTTATTTAAAGTATGGAGATGAAGATAGAAAAACCGAATTTCCTCCAGGATCTTTACTTATATTTAAACCTTACGTATTTCACAGAGTAACTCCTGTAACTAAAGGCGTAAGAAAAACTTTAACGTTGTGGATGTATGGCCCTAGATGGAAATAGTATAGAAGTTATAGATAACTTTTTATCCGAAGAGGATTTTAAACAAGTAACAAATATTATAAACAATGATATGTTTCCATGGTATTTTAATGGAGCTGTAGCAGACGTTCAAGACACAGATAATTTTTACTTTACGCATATATTTTATAAAGATTCTAAAGTAGAGTCTCCAAACTTTAATAATGCATTAATGCCTTTATTAAAAAAATTACCACATGGTAATTTATATAGAGCTAAAGCTAATTTATTTGTAAGACAAGATAAGCAAATTATAAATGGTAAACATGTTGATTTAATGGATGCACCACCTAATTTTCAAACAGCAGTATATTATGTAAATTCTAATAATGGCGGAACTTTACTAGGAGATGAATTAATTCAATCTAAAGCTAATCGTATTCTTATTATGAAAGAAAATTTAGAACATGCAAGTGTTGGTCCTACGGATGAAAAAAGAAGAATTGTTATAAATATAAATTATATATTAAATGATCTAGCCGCTCCAACAGGCACTACCGTTTTAGAATAATGGCTTTTATTCTGAAGCATCCAAATTATTTTAAAGTGAGAGAGTGTATCAGCAAAGAAAAAGCTAAATTTTGTTATGACTATCTTTGTTTAAAAGAAAAAATATATAACACAATGATAGATACTAAATATATATCTAAAAAAGACGAAGTGTTTGGTATTGTTGGAGATCCAGAAGTTCCCACCGCATATGCAATATACGGAGATCCTGTTATGGAACTATTACTGTTAGAGTGTAAAAAACAAATAGATATAATTTTTGAAAGAGAAGTATACCCAACGTTTGGGTATGTTCGATTATATAAAAAAGGGGATGTTCTTAATAAACATAAAGATAGACCCTCGTGCGAAATAGCTGCTAGTCTGTGTATTGGTGGAGACGCGTGGCCATTTTACATAGCTAATGAAAAAATAGATATGGATACGGGCGACTTAGTAGTGTATGATGGATCTAATGTTGAACACTGGAGAGAGAAATTTAAAGACAACCAATGTGGACAAGTCTTTTTGTTTTACTCTATTAACAAGGAGAAAGAATTTGACAGTAGACCACATATAGGTTTGCCGTTTGAATTTTCAAAAAATGGATAAATTAAAAGATTACATACAAATTACAAATGATTTACCACATGATATATGTGATAAACTTATAGAAAGAACAGAGACTAGAGGTTGGGAAAAACATCATTGGTATAGCGTAGAAGATGATTACGAGGGTAAAAATCCTGTAGCTTCTTATGATAAAGAACTAGATGTTCAAGCAGCATCCGATGATGATGCAAGAGAAATATTACCTTATTTAGATAAAGCTTTAAAAAAATATTATGAAACATTTTCCACGCATAGTATTTTTTCAAGACTGTCTTCAATTAGATTTAATAAGTATCAAGTCGGCACTCTTATGCGTCCACATATAGATCATATTCATGACATTTTTGATGGGAAAACAAAAGGTATACCTGTTGTTTCTGTTATTGGTTGTTTAAATGATGACTTTGAAGGAGCTGATTTTATGTTGTGTGGTGAAAAAATAGATCTTAAAAAAGGAGATATTCTTTTATTTCCATCTAATTTTATGTATCCTCATGAGGTAACAGAAACTACAAAGGGTACTCGATATTCGTTTGTAGCTTGGACTTTTTAAGAATTGAAAAGTCTTTTAATCTAGTATAAACCCTAATAAACTAGGGATTAATATGTTACAAAAATTAGGATTTCTACCAGGCTTTAATAAACAAGTTACACCTACGGGCGCTGAATCACAGTGGACAGGTGGAGATAATGTACGTTTTAGGTATGGTACACCAGAAAAAATAGGTGGCTGGAACCAATTAGGAGCTGATAAATTAACAGGCGTAGCAAGAGCATTACATCATTTTGTTAATAAAAATGCTCAAAAGTTTGCAGCTATAGGAACAAACAGAATTTTATATGTATACTCTGGTGGTATTTTTTATGACATACATCCTTTAGTTAATCCATCAGGAACAGCCATTACTAACGCATTTAGTACGACTAATGGACAACCAGACGTTACTATTACTTTTCCTACTTCACATACTTTTTCAATTGGAGACATAATATTGTTTGGAGATACTACTACATTTAGTGCTATCACTAATTCTAATTTTGGAGCTGCAGATTTTTGTGATAAAAAATTTATGGTAACTGGAATACCAAGTCCAAGTTCTATTACTATTACAATGCCTAGTAATGAAACTGGAACTGGAGCAACCACTTCTGGTGGTATTACTTATTATCAATATTATCATGTAGGACCCGCAGAACAAGTTGGAGCTTTTGGTTGGGGTGTAGCCTTATGGGGTGGATCTACATTAGGTCCTATTACCACAACATTAAATGGAGCATTAGCTGATGATACTAATGGTAATAATGGATCTGCTACAGAAATTACATTAGCTAGTACCACAGGATTGCCGTCGGCAGGAACTAATTATGTTCAAGTTGGTGCTGAAGAAATATCTTACACTGGAATTACAGGATCAAAGTTAACAGGAATTACTAGAGCTGCAAGAGGTTCTACAAGATCATCACATTTAAATGGAGCAACTGTAACCAATACATCTAGCTGGACTGGGTGGGGATCACCAGCCGCAACTACAGATAAAGTTGCTGATCCTGGTCTATGGTCTTTGGACAATCTAGGTAGTACACTTATTGCATTAATACACAACGGAGAATGTTTTGAGTGGGATGGTGATTCTCCTACAGCTACATCAACAAGAGCTACTATTATAACAGGTGCACCCACTGCATCTAGAGATATGTTAGTTTCTACTCCCGACCGTCACTTAGTATTTTTTGGAACAGAAACAACTATTGGAGATAAAACTACTCAAGATGATATGTTTATTAGATTCTCATCTCAAGAAGACATTAACACTTACACACCTACAGCAACCAATAGCGCGGGTACACAAAGACTGGCCGCCGGATCACGGATCATGGGAGCTAAACTTGGTAGAAATGCAATTTACGTTTGGACGGATACTTCATTATTTACCATGCGTTTTGTAGGTCAACCTTTTACCTTTGCTTATGAACAAGTAGGTACTAACTGTGGATTAATAGGTCAAAATGCAGCAGTCGAAGTTGATGGTGCTGCTTATTGGATGTCTGAAAATGGTTTCTTTAGATTTACCGGTAAACTAGAATCAATGGATTGTTTGGTTGAAGATTTTGTTTATGATGATTTAAATACAACATCTAATCAATTAATCTATTGTGGAATTAATAACTTGTTTGGAGAAGTTACATGGTTTTATGTAGCAACAGGCTCTAACGTAGTTAATCGTGCAGTTATTTATAGCTATTTAGATTCAACAGCTAAAAGACCTATTTGGTTTACAAATACTAATAGTTTATTTCAAAGAACTACATGGGAAGATTCCGCTGTATATGGTTTACCTCACGGAACTAAATATGATGCGAGTGATAATGCTTCATTTGATGTTGAAGGTAACACTGAAGGAAGCACAATTTATTTTGAACATGAGACAGGAGTTAATCAAGTAGAATCAGGAGGAGTAACTACAGCCATACCTGCAAACATTACTTCTGGTGATTACGATATTACACAAAAAGTTATTAGAGGAGCTGCAACTAATTTAGCTGATCTTAGAGGAGATGGTGAAAATATCATGCGTGTTAGCAGAATTGTTCCTGATTTTATATCTCAAAGTGGTAATACTATTATACAATTAGACCTTAGAAACTATCCTAATAATACAGCAGCCAGCTCATCATTAGGACCATTTACTATTACGTCAGCTACAACAAAAGTAGATACACGTGCAAGAGCGAGAGCGGTGGCTCTTACTATATCTAATACTGCTGTAGATACTAGTTGGAAACTAGGAACTTTTAGATTAGATATACACGCAGGAGGAAGAAGATAATGGCAAAGATAGTACAATCATTAACTAGAGCAAGCGCGCAGTATGAAGAAGATGTAGCACAATCTTTAGTAAGAGATTTAGATGCCGTCTTAGAAAAATTAAATACTACGTTTCAAGAAGAATTAAAACAGGAGATAGAAGCTAGAAGTTTCTTTTTAGATTAATGGCAGTAGTAAATATATATAAATTTGCAGGATTAAATGCTAATACGGATAACACAGAAAAAAATCCTTTTGGCACTAATAATCCACCAGTCAATGAGACTTATCTTATTAAATCAATTATAGTTAAATCTGCAGGAACACCAACACCTACGGTAACCAATGATGGTATTGTTGTTATACAATCAGCAGCCTTAACAGCTAATGAAAGTAAAGAATTATTAACACAACCGTTAATAGTTGAGGGTGGTAAAACCCTTACAATTAAAGCAGGTAGCGTGGACGCTTTTACATTTGGTGTCAGCTATCTAAATATTAAGAAAGAGGTAACAACATAATGTTAGAACTAAAACCCGAAAAGATAATAACTACAATTAAAAACAAGAAAACAGGTCAAGTATATAAGGATGAAGAAGCTTTAAAAGCTGCTAATATACCTGAAGAGGATGTGCAAAGAGATGTAACAGTTATCATGCCACCTCTTGATTTGTTTGGCAAAACACAGTAAAAGGATAGATTATGAATGAACAAATTTCAATGAGAGAATCAATAGAAACAGGAGCGCCTGATATTAAATATAATAGAGGAGACATCCGAATGGGCAGAGAAGAAGATATGCAGGGAAAACAGATAGCGGCAGAAATATGGTCCCAAATGGAACCAGAACAAAAAGCTCAGTTTCCTAGTTTTGATGCATTTTATCAAAGTGGAATTTGGAAACAAATTATACAACAGTTGCAACAAGATCAATCCGGTGTAGCATCCATGCAGGAAGATATTAACATTGCAGAACAAATGCCAGGTGGTGGTATAGCAGATGTTAATCTTAGAGAAAAAGTTGCAATGAGAGCAAACGGCGGAATTATCGATCTTTATAACAGAGGATAATAAACCGTGCCATTTAAATCTGAAGCACAAAGAAGATACCTATGGGCCAACGAGCCAGAAATCGCAAGAGACTGGACCGATACCTATGGAAGTAGAATTAAAAAAAGTAATGGTGGTATAACTCAAGCTGGAGCTATAAATTATGAACCATCAGAGATGGTTTCTGTTCCAAAAGAATTTAGAGCAAGATCACATTCTCCTAATACACATTTAGCATATATTACAGACGATGAAGCTGGAATTTTACAAGCTTTAAAACCAGATACTCCTCACTTAGGACCTAGAGGTATACCTAACTATGATTCTTTTGATGCACAGGGAGGTTATACAAGTGGTACAGGAGATAAATTTTCTGCAGATCCTGTAGGCAGCGGGAAGGACCATAGTTTTTCTGATCCACAACTTCCTCCAGCAGTAGCAGCTGCAGTAGCTGCAGGTAAACCAACTTCAGTAACAACAAAAGAAGATGAAAAAAGAGCTAGAAAAGAAGCTAGAAAGTTTAGAGAAACTAAATATGGTCAAGGTTATCAACCTATAAATTTTATTGAAAATGTTAATTATTTTAACAGACAAAAAAATTTAGATTTAGCACGAAAAAGAGCATTTCAAAAATATAAAGATTTAGAAAAATATGTTCATGGAGATTTTGATATGGACTATGATTTTACAGTAGACATATATGGTAATAAAGTACCCAAAGGATTAGAATATTTGGTAAGTAACAAAGGCACACCAATAGAAACACAAAGAAAAAATTTATATGATGTAAATCCAACAACTAAATATAGTCTTACTGAAATGCTTTTAGGTAAAATAAGACCAGACACGCAAGTTACATTAGAAAATACTTTAAACAAAGCACGAGATTATAATCAACTCGTTTTGGATTCATCTAATTTAACTAATCAAGAAATAACAGATAGACTGACAGAATTAAAAAATAGAGGTAAAACTCCAGATCAAATTAATCTTCCAAGAGATGGTGAGGGTGGGCAACAAGCTTATATACCTTTACCTTACCAACAAATATTACCAGAAGAAGAAACTGAAAGAGAACAAAAAGAATTTGCTTACAGATTTGGTGATACTCAAAATGTAGGTGCAGATGTAACAAGAGCTTCATATATATTTAATCAAGGTGGGCGAGTACCAGCAGCCGGTGGCGGCATCATGAATGCAGTGCCAAGACAAGGATTTTTTTTAGGTAAGATTGCTAAAGGAATTGGTAAAGCTGTAGGTAGTGTAGCCAAAGCAGCAGGGAAAGTTTTAAAAAGTGATTTTGGTAAAGCAGCTCTTATAGGATTAGGAGGATATTATTTAGGAGGTGGACAAATGTTTGGTTTAAGACCTTCTGCTCCTGGTTTTAGTTTTAGTAACTTAGGTAAAAATTTATTTTTAAAATCCGGTAAGAATTGGGGAGACAAAGGAGCTTTAAGTCTAGGTAAAATACTAGGTCTATCAGCAGCTCTCCCTTTTATTCCAGGCATTAATGATGCTAAACAAGATACTTTACCTGGAAGTGAAAGAGGTGGAAGATTATTAGACTCACAAGGTAATGAAGCATTACCAGCTGATCTTAGAGCTGAAGTAAGAGAAGCTTATGAATCAGGAGACGCTGATAAAATTGCAGCTATTAATGATTATTATAACTTTTTACCTGGTTTAAATGCTGTTAGATTACCAGACATTACACCTTATTTACCTTATCCAAACTATGCTACAGGCGGAAGAGTAGCGGCTCAAGAAGGTGGGCTCATGAACCTTGGAGGCATGGAAAAAGATTATAGAAACACAGGTGGTTTTGTTGACATTGGTGCCAAAGAAAAAGCTGATGACGTTCCAGCAAGACTAAGTGTAAATGAATTTGTAATGACAGCAGATGCGGTTAGAAATGCTGGCGGTGGAGACATAGATAAAGGTGCAGAAGTTATGGAAAATATGATGAAAAATTTAGAAAATGGTGGTAGAGTATCAGAGGAATCACAAGGTAAAGGAAACACTGGCGCTCAAGAGATGTTTAGTGTATCAGAGAGAATAGGAGAAGTAATTTAATGGCAATAACAGAAACACGACAATTACCACCACAATTTGTAGAAGATCTAGGTAGAGATTATGCAACGCAGTTAACGGGTTTAACTGCCTTACCATTAGATACAACAAAATTTCAACCAATGGTTGCTGGTCAAGACCAAGCAACTAAAGANGCTTANACATTAGCTACAACGCANGGTACAGGGATTGGAGCATACGCACCATACTTAACACAAGCTGGAGCTTACCAAACAGGTACAGGAACTTACGCAGGTTTACCAACTAACATGATGGGTGCACAAGATTTAGTAGGACCTGATGCTTACAAACCTTTTATGTCTCCTTATCAACAAGATGTAATTGATGCATCACTTTCAGAATATGACAAACAAGCACAAACAGGTTTAAGTAACATAGGGTTAATGGCTGCTAAATCTGGAAACTTAGGCGGTGGTAGAGAAGGTGTAATGAGATCAGAATTTATGGCAGACTCTAATGCTAAACGAGCATTATTAGAAGCACAATTAAGACAAAGTGGTTTTCAAAATGCACAAGCTGCTGCCAACCAAGCTTTTACAAATACACAACAACTAGGAGCTGATCAACAAAGAATGGCTACGCTAGTTCCACAATTATATGGGTCAGATATTTCAACATTGGGTCAAGCTGGGCGCGGCCAACAATTGTATGAACAATCTGTTCTTGATCAACAAAGAGAAGCAAACAGACTTGCAGCTTACGAACCATACGAAAGACTTGGTTACATGGGTGCTGGTATGGGTAACGTTATGGGTGGTGCTATGGGTCAATACACTTCACAAGTTACACCTAATCAATCGCCGTTGCAGCAGGCGTTAGGTATAGCTTCACTAGGACTAGGAGCNTACAAAGCTTTTAGAGATTAATTATGTTTAATAGAACTTTACAAAGACCGATGTTTAGACGTGGCGGTAGAGCCGGCGGTGGCATTATGACTGGTGTTCAAAGACCTGGCTATGCAAACGATGACAATCAAGTTGTAGAAAAATCTGACATGGAAAAAGTACAAGGCAACATGGAAAGTTTTAACAAAGCTTTTCCACAATATCCTTATGCTGCTTCTGATTTTTTTATGAACCTTGGAACAAATATTTTAGCACAACCTGGTGGTCGACCTATACTACAAACAATAGGTACAGCTGCAATGCCTGCATTACAAAATTTACAAAAAACTAGAATGGCTAACACAGCAGGTCAAAGAGAACTTGCATTACAATTTTGGAAAAGTATGGACGATGACGAGAAAGATGCATTAATAAACAGAGCTGAACAAATGGTTAAAGCTGGAAGATTTAATAGTGTTGAAGAAGCATTACAAGTATTAGTTCCAACGTATAGAAAAGATGCTAGTCCACAAGAAATTGAAAGAAAGAAAACTTTGGATGCAGAAAAACAAACTATAGGTAGAGTTGATGACCTTGTTAAAATATATGAAATAGGTAGACCAGATGCTGTAGTTTTAGATGGTTTCATGACTGATATAGAAACTGGAAAATTTGAAGTGCCACATGACCCTGAACAATATTTTATTGACGATGGTGATGTTGGTAGAGGAACAACTGAAGAAGAAAAAAGATTGGTTATTAGAGACTACGATCCTGAACAATCTGAATATAAAGAAGGTAGAGTTTATATAGATTTCATAACTAAAAAAGCTTTTGTTAAACAAGGACAATATTTAATTCCATACGAAGATTACATATCGGAAACAGTTTCAACAGGTTAGGAGGCTAAATGGTATTTGGATTTGACCCTCGTAAACTTGTTAAAGAAGATCAAGACGATAAAAAGAAAGAAGTCAAAGAAGCAGTTGATTCTGTATTAACTTTTGAAGAAGAGGCAGAAAAAAACGAAGCGTTTATTCGTAAACAAAGTAATATAGCCAACGCTTTTGATACTGCATTTAAAACATTAAGAGAATATCAGTTTAAAAAAAAACATGGTGAAGATGCATACATCGATGAAAAATTAAAAGAAGATCCAGAATACAGAGACTCTAGAAAATTTACTGACGCAGAAAACAAAGAATACTTCCGTAAAGAAATGGAAAGTATGAAAGGTTTAATGTCAGGTGTTAAAGTTGATTGGGCTACTGGTAGTAATATCTGGCCTGAAGATGATCAGTTAAATGAAAATCAAAAAAGATTTTTAAAAAAAGGTAAGTACAAAACTCTTGCTAGTGAAGCAGGAGAAACAGATGAGAAAGAACCATTTAATTATTCAGTAGAACAACCAGGTTCAGGTGGTTTTATTTATACAGATTCAAAAGGTATACCTTTTGAAAGTGAAGTTGGAGTTACTGAATCAATTCTTTCTGCTGTAGGTTCCGGTGCTATTAAAATACCAAAAGGATTTGTTAATCTAGGAGCAATGATCATGGATGCGGTAGGTGAAGATGGAATACCGGTTGATCAAAGTAAAGTAGCTCAATTAGAAAGATGGTGGGATAAAACTTATTTTGGTATGATTGAAAAAGAATTAGATAAAAGAGCTAAAGAAACAGCGATTGGTAGAATTACAGAAACATTAGTACAATTATATGGTGGTTGGAAAGTAGTTGGTAAATATGGAACTAAAGTAACTGACAAAGCATTTGAAATATATAACAAAGCCATATCGGGAATTAAAAAAAATAAATATTTAAGAACAGCTGGTAATAAAGAAGGTTACAAGCTAGCTAAAGAAGTAGAGAAATGGAATAAACTTTCTGGCAAACAAAAATTTGTAGGTTTGTTTGTAGGTGGTGGTGTTACCGGTGGTGTTGTTTATGATGCAGAAAACATAGGAACTTTTGGTGATATATTTTTTGATGAAGGTGAATTAACAGCATTAGATAGAGATGGTAAACGAACAGCTAAAGATGATGCCATGAGAATGATTTATAACAAATTAAAATTTTCTGGAGAAATGGGTTTTCCAATAATACCTACAGTAGTAGGTGTTGGTAAAGTTGGTAAAAGTATTTTAGATGCTAATATTAAAAGAGCTGGACAAGCAACTAAGTTTGATAAGTTTGTAGACAAATATATTGCTAGACCATTTAGATCTAGAGGACCTTTTCCAGAACCTCAGTTTCAAGGCATGCAAAGACTGGAAGGAAAAAAATCTTCAGCTAATTTATTAGCAACAGATTATTTAAAAAACATTGATGAAATTACAAAACAAATATCTAAGTATTCACAAGCCGCAGCTAACTCTTCAGGTATGACTAAAGAATTATCTGATTTAATTATTAAAGTAATTAACAAAGGAAATCTTGGAATTAAAAATGGTAGAGTTGTCGTAAAAGGTTTTGATGATGCATCCCTAGATAATTTTTGGAAAGANCTAACTAAAAAATTAAAAGTAAAACCAGAAGATGCAACACGATTAATTGATGAATTAATGAATGTTCATACCTCGTGGGCTCAATTTATGAACGCAGTTTTAAAAGGTAAAAATTTAAATGTAAGTGCTAAAGAATTTGTAAAATTAATGAATGAAAGAATTGGTAGTAGTTTAAGTTCTGAGTATAAAATTTTTGGTGAAAAAAGTTTAAAACCTATAAAAGAATATGCACCATCTAATGATGTAATAAATGAAGTAGCTGATATCTTTGTTAGAAGTGCTAGAGCTAATGGTAAACAATTAAAAAAAGAAGACGCTCAATTAATTGTACAAGACATTGTAAAAAATGTAGAGTTAGATCCTCAAACATTTAGTCCTATCTTTAGGTTTGAAGCAGCTGACATTGCAAAAGACAAAGCATTGATAACTAAAAATATAGCAGAAAATATAACTGGTGGGGGTAAATTTAAACCAGATAAAAAAGGTGGATTAATACAAACTAAATCTGATTTAGAAGCATTTAAAGCTTTGTTTGGTGAGTTTAAAAATGTTAATTCTATTATTTCTAATGTAACAACAGACCTTGCAGAAATTGCAGCAAGAGATAGATTTTATAATGTAATTAAAGAAGGGTCTGATGCTTTAATTAAAAGAGGTGAGATTGGTATTGTTTATCCTACTTACAACTCAGCTCGAAAAGCTTTTGGATTAGATGCTGATATTATTGATGCAACAACAGGTTTGCAATTACCACAAAAATTAGGTGAGCAAGCATACACTGTTCCAATCAACGGTATGTTTACAACTAAAGTTATAGCGGATGGATTACGTAGAGGAGCAGCTAACAGCATGAATAGTATTACCAAAAGTGCAGCTTATCAATATGCAGTTATGGTTCCAAAAGGTTTGGTTCAAATGGGTAAAACAGTTGGGGGTCCATTTACTCACGCAAGAAACTTTTCATCAGGTGCAGTAACTACTGTATCTATGGGTAATATAACTCTTGCATTTACAAATCCAGGCTTTGCTTTAAAATCTTTAAAGACGGCTTTTAATACTTTGCAACCACAAATACTTTATAGAAATGCACCAGGTGCAAAAAGCATTGATAAATATGCAAGCCCCACTCAATTTTCAGAAGCACTAAAAGGTGAAGGTGGTCAAGCTTTATATAGATTTTTACTTGAAGAAGGAATGGTAAACCAAAACGCTATTTACAGAGATGTGATGGGATTAATTGAAGACACTGCTAAGACAGGTTTCTTACAAAGAATGTGGAACAAACTTGGTAACAAAACAAAAAGATTTTTAAAAGGTGCACAAGATATGTACATTGCGGAAGATGACATATGGAAAATATGGAATTTTTTAGCAGAAGATTTTAAAATTGCTAGAGCATACAACTCTGCATTAAAAAAAGGTAAAATTAAAAAAGCTGATATGCCAGACAGATTAGAAATAATGAAGATGGCAACTAAAAATGTTAGAGAAATGTTACCAAACTATGCATACGTTTCAGAATTTGTTCAAGGATTTAGAAGATCTCCCCTTGGTAATTTCGTATCATGGCCTTCAGAAATTGTTAGAACATCAACAAACATATTAACAGGAGCTAAAAGAGAAATAAAAGATCCTATACTTGCTAGAATGGGTTATGAAAGAGCAGCAGGTTTTGCTACAACAATAGCTATTTTAGGACCTACAGCTGTATGGGGATTCAAACAACTGTATGGTTTTACAGATGATAAACTAATGGCTCTTCGAGAATTTGTTCCATGGTTTTCAAAAGACTCTACACTCTTACCGGTATATGAAGATGGTAAATATAAGTACATAGATTTTAGTAGAGCATTTTTTTATGACACTGTAACAGGTCCTTTTATGACAGCATTCACTGAATTAAATAGAAGAGAAGACGATCCTGTTATTCCTAGTTTAGTTATAGGTTTAACAAAAGCTTTTGGTAGATTAGTTGAGCCGTTTGTATCAGAAGCAATTTGGGTTGGAGGTATCTTAGATATTTATGCAAGGGGCGGAAAAACTAAACAAGGATCACGGATCTGGAATGAAAGAGATTCTGAAGGTGATAAAATTATGAAAAGTTTTAAATACTTAGCTAAATTATATACGCCCGGTTCATACGTTCAAATGGAAAGACTGTATGCAGCTCTTACAGGAAAAACAATTAAAGGAACTGAGTTTGAAGTGTCAGATGAATTAATGGGATTACTTGGTTTAAGAGCAGCACCTTTAGATATATCTAGATCTATGGAAATAATGATAGGTGAGTTTAGAAAAAATGAACGTAATGAAAGAAATTTAATTTACGCAGGCACACTTACAGGAGATCCTATTAAAGATGATAACAAAATTATTAGACAATTTATATTTGCCAACCAACAAAGATTAGAAACGTTTGAAATAATGAGAAGACGATACGATGCCGCTAAAATTTTAGGTATGAGGGAGAGTGAAATAAAACAAATTTTTAAAGACAGGGGTATGGAACCTTTGTACAAAGCAATTAGAAAAAATAAATTTAATCCATTTGGTGTAACAGATGGTATGAAAGATGCTTATGCAAGATTATCAGAAAAATATAATATACCTAATCCATTATCTAAAAGAATATTAAAAAGAATTAATAAGATAGAAAAAAAATTAAAGAAACAAAGATTAAACAAAGACTTTATAATAGATGAAGAACGTTATTTATTTCCAGAAGAAGGCATTATTGAAAAAGGTATAAATCTGTTTCAAGAACAAGAAAAAAACAAACCATTACCAGAAGGATTTAGTCAACGAACACCTCAACCTGTTATAAATACTACATCTATGGCTAATAAAAATCCAATAACTAACTTGACACGAACGGAAGATGCATTACTATCCCCGACAGAAAAGGTAATAGCACGTAGAACATAATGAAAAAAAACGCATTACAAAAAATTGAAGAACATGAAAAGCTTTGCAGAATAATGCAAAAGCAAACTCATGATAAAATACATAAGCTAGAACGTCAAATAAACCGTATAGAAAGCATCTTATTAATGTCTACGGGAGCATTGATTACTGGTATGGGTTATGTTATATTTACTTTAATCTTACAATAAAAAATCATGCAACTATCAAAACATTTTAAACTAGAAGAAATGACTAAGAGTATGACGGCAACTCGAAAGGGCATAGATAATTCTCCAGGAGCTGGAGATATTAAAAACTTGGAGAATGTATGTTATGAAATTTTGGAACCGGTTCGCGCACATTTTGATAAACCCGTTACTATTACCTCTGGCTACCGTTCCGAAGCGTTATGCGAAGCTATTGGATCGAAGAAGACGTCGCAACATGCGAAGGGGCAAGCGGTCGATTTTGAAATAGCAGGTATACCAAATATTAAAATTGCTTACTGGCTACAGAACAACGTAGACTTTGATCAATTAATTCTCGAGTTTTATAATCCCAATGATCCAGCAGGCGGGTGGGTCCACGTGTCGTACAATGAAAAGGGTGCGAACAGAAAACAAGTTTTAACTTACGATGGTAAATCTTACGAAAACGGTCTTCCAGAAATGCAATGGAAAGACGGACGAGTCGTATCCTAAATTTTTCAGCGCGCCTCGCGTATATATCCTATTAAATCCATGACTTTAATTCTTCCCCTAAAACTTCTGATGCTATGCTTATTTTTTTTCGTAGAGCTTTTACGATTTTTTCATCCACAGTGTCGTCCGCCATTAAATCAACATAAGTCACTGATTTTTTTTGGCCGATTCTGTGTGCTCGGTCTTCTGACTGTAATCGTTTTTCTAGGTCATATCCGTTAGAATAGTAAATTACGGTGTTTGCAGCCGTCAAAGTAATGCCATAGCCGCCCGTAGAAGGCGTTCCAACGATAAACCGACACTTAGGGTCATCTTGAAAACGTTTAATATTAGGTTGTCTTTCTTCTTGCGGTGTTAATCCATAATAGTCGACAATGGACCCCGGACCATATACTTTAGTAATTTCTTTAATTATTGAAGTAATATCATATTGATAGTGTGCCCATATAATTGCTTTACCTTCTGTTTCTTCTAACACATTCATTAATTCTGTTATTCTATTGTTTTTAATAGGTTGAGTAACACCATCGTCAGAAGAAAAATGACCACATGTTATTTGATGTAATCTCATAATTTGTGTCAATGCATTTTGAGTAGAAACCACTTTGCCATTTAAAATTGCTAATGCTTTTTCTTTCATTTGAGAATACACTTTAAGTTGATCAGGAGTTAAAGATATTTGACGTTTAATAAAAATTTTATCCGGTAAATCTAAACAATCTTCTTTTAAAACTCTGTATGAAAAAGGTTGTAATTTGTCAGACAGCTCTGCTAAATTTTTAAAACCCGACACTAATTGTATCTTTCTACCTGCTATATGAGCTGTTTTCATTACTGCGTAGCGCATTCTAAAAGAATAATAAGAGTCATGGTCTAAATGAAAAGGATCTAAAAAATAACATTGACTAAACAAATCTAAAGGATTTTTAGTTACAGGAGAACCTGTCATTATTCTTCTATATTTTGCAGATCGTCCTATTGATAAAATGTTTTTAGTTCTACTAGCTTTAGGATTTTTTATAGTAGTAGATTCATCAACAGCTATTAAAGTTTCATGACAAGATAAAAATTTTTCTGCAAATTTTAAACCTTTGTCTGTACTTAAAGCTTCTACATTCATAATAAGAATATGTAAGGCTTCTTCTACTTCAAATAAACTAGAAAGTTTTTCTTGTTGTTTTTTTGTTATATTGGATTGCCATAGTATAGACACATTTCCTATATGATCCGGTAAATGTGTAGGTAATTCATTATTATACCACGTACCAATAACACCCTTGGGTGCAATAATTAAAGCACCATTAATTTTGCCTTTGTCATACAACATAGCTAAATTATCTATTAATACTTTTGTTTTACCCGTACCCATTTCCATAAAATACGCATAGCTTTCTCTGTTCCAAGATTTTTCTAACGCAGTTAATTGATGTGCGTATGGTTGTGTTTTAAATTTATATTTCATAGTTTTTCGTCTTTCTAGTTGACAAGATAACATTTATGATTATATTGTCAAGTCATGAAAGAAAAAAATTTAAAATATGAAGACTTTGATAAATCATACCAACCTAAAGTTTATGTAATTCAACACATTGCCGGTACTGCTGAAGGTAGACCAAAAATAAATATTATGGGGGCTAGAGAATACGGTCCCTTTAAATTTTTACTTCCGGAATTATCCCAAATTATTTTTTCACCGGGTCCTCTTATTTACAAACTTAGAAAAGAATTAGCTAACTATAACAAAAAAGATTATTTATTATTAACAGGGGATCCTGCTATAATAGGAGTCGCATGCTCTATAGTTTCTGATATAACTAATGGTACATACAACTTATTAAAATGGGATAAACAAGAAAGAAAATATTATCCTATTGAAATAAACTTATACGAGAAAGGAAAAATAGATGAGTATTAAACAAAAAATAAAATTCAAAGAAGAAATAAACTTTGAAGAAGACCAACAGAATCTTGTTGATAAAACAGCAAGTGTACAATCTCTAGCAGATCAAATAGAATTGTTAGAAGGTTTAAATAAAAGAATTGAAATTAATGAAACAAATCTGAAAGATTTAAAAAAAGAACATGACCGTTTATCTGGTGAAGTAATTCCTACCATGATGGCAGAGATGGGTTTAGCTCATCTTAAACTTATGGATGGATCTACGGTAGATGTTAAACCGCATTATAGTGCAAGCATAACCATAGCAAATAGGGAAGCTGCATTTAACTGGCTTCGTGAAAATGGCTTGGGTGATATAATCAAAAATGAGATATCCGTATCATTCGGTCGTAACGAGGATAACAAGGCAGCTGATTATGCTGCTCTTGCAGAGGAACGTGGGTTTCAACCGACACAAAAGTTGAAGGTTGAACCCATGACTCTTAAAGCGCTAGTCCGTGAGCGTTTAGAGGCAGGTAAAGAAATGCCGACGGAACTTTTCAACGTATTCGTTGGAAATAAAACAACAATAAAAAGGAAACAATAAACATGAACCAAGTAGCAGAGAAAAAAGAAGGAGCATTATCTACAAATTTATTTGAAGCTGATGCAAATCAAGGTGCTCAGAATATATCGCAGGAAGATCTTGCGTTACCTTTCTTAAAAATTCTGGGACAGCTATCTCCCGAAGTTAATAAACGGGATGGCAAATATGTCGAAGGCGCAGAGCCTGGCAAGATAATCAATACAGTTACAAACGAATTGTTTGATAAAATTAGTGTTGTACCTTGTCATTACAGAAGACAATACATTGAATGGCAAGACAGAGGTACCAGCAGTGGTGCACCTGTAGCAATTCATGATGCTGACAGTGATATCGTTAGTCAAACTACAAGAGGGAAAGACTTCAAAGATAGATTACCAAATGGTAATTATCTTGATAATACTGCAAATCATTTTGTACTTGTCTTGGGTAAAAATCCATCAACAGCTTTGATTTCTATGAAATCTACTCAATTAAAAATTAGTAGAAAGTGGAACTCATTAATGATGGGTCTAAAAATGCAAGGTAAGAACGGTATGTTTACACCGCCAACTTACAGCCACATTTATAATCTATCAACCGTTCAGATGTCTAATGACAAAGGAACATGGTTTGGATGGGAAGTTGAAAAAGTAGGACCAGTCGAAGATAAAAATATCTACGAAATGGCTAAAACTTTTGCAACAAGTGTTGGCAAAGATCAAGTTAAGGTTAAACACGGATCAGAAGATTCAAAAGAAGCTTCACCATATTAATCGAATCCTAGGTAGTGGGCGTCTAAGCGAGAGTGGAAACGCCCGCTAAAAATTTATGTTTGAAAAAATATTTAAAGGATTGGAACGTGCTCATGGGTGTACTAAAGTAAATACGCCCGCTGAGAATGGTGTCAAACTAAAAGGACAATCATTTGTAGTACGTCAACCAGTCACAGAAGAATTGTGGAAGATGCACCTAGATGGAACACAAAGTCTGGGCATCATACCTATTAACGAAAACAATCAATGTGTGTGGGGATGTGTAGATATAGATTCTTACGCAGGATTTGATCATAAACAATTACTCTACAAGATAAAACAATTTAAACTGCCTTTGGCTGTGTGTAGGTCAAAGAGTGGAGGAGCACACGTCTTTCTTTTCTCCGAACAACCGGTAGCAGCAGAAAGAATGAGAGACAAATTAACGGAGATAAAAACATTACTTGGATACGGCGGCTCAGAAGTCTTTCCAAAACAAATTCAATTAAAATCAGCAGATGACACAGGAAATTTTTTAAATTTACCATACTTTGGTGGTGAGAATACAACAAGATATGCATTTAAAGACGATGGTGAAGCTGCAACATTAGAAGAATTTTACACTATATATACTGAAATAAAACAAACCGATATTACAAAAATAAAAATAGAAAGACCTAAATCTGATTATGATGATGCGCCACCTTGTATAGAACTTATGGCCATAAATAAAATACCAGAAGGAGGTAGAAATAATTCTATGTTTCATTTTGGTGTATACGCTAAAAAGAAATGGCCGGCAGAATGGAAGAGTAAAATGACTTTGTTTAATGCAACAGCATCTACTGTACCACTTAGTGAGTCTGAAGTAGAAATAATTAAAAGACAACACGATAAAAAAGATTGGGGATATAAATGTAATGATACTCCAATGTGTAATCTTTGTGATAAAAAATTGTGTAGAGAAAGAAAGTTTGGTATTGGAGAAGAAATAGTATTTCCTGCACTCACAGACCTACAAAAAATTAAATTAGAAAAGCCTTATTATTACCTTAATGTTGATGGAGAAAGATTACATTTAGAAAATGTAAAATTTTTAAAACAACAAAGTTTATTTCAAGAGGCATGTATGGAACAGCTAGATTTTAAACCTCCAACAGTGAAACCAAAAGATTGGGACATGATAATAAATCCACTAATGAAGAACCACGAACCTATAGATCCACCAGAAGGTGTAACTACGCAAGATCAATTACAAAATCATTTAGAAGAATATTGTTTAAATAGACAAGTCTCTACAGATAAAAACGATTTAAAAAAAGGTGGAGTATGGACCCACGATGGATTACATCATTTTGTTTTTGATCAGATTTTATAATCAGTTTTTAATTAGAAAACGTTGGGATATAAATTATCAACGTACAGCACAAATGTTAAAAGAAGCATGCAATTGTGATGATAAAAGAATTGGAAAAGAAAGAATTTCTGTATTTGTAGTTAAACAATTTGATAAAAAAGAAGATGACTATAATCAAAAAGAATTAAAGCCAAAGGATATATTTTGAGAACAATTGTATTAGGACCACCAGGTACAGGTAAGACTACAACTTTGTTAAACAAAGTAGATGATTATCTTAAACAAACTGATCCTGACAAGATAGGTTATTTTGCATTTACACAAAAAGCTGCACACGAAGCAAGAGACAGAGCAATTAAAAAATTTAATTTAACAGAAGATGATTTACCATACTTCAGAACACTACACTCACTAGCATTTAAAAAATTAGGATTAAAAAAAGATCAGGTTATGCAGCCTAGACATTACAAAGATNTNGGTAAGAAGTTAGGTTTTCCTGTAACATATGCTGACTACCAAGAAGATCAGGGTGGTATTTTTACATCAGACAGTGAGTATCTACGAATTATACAATTGGCACAACTACGAAACATTACACCAGAACAACAATTTGATTTGCAAGAACACACACAAGATTTAGAAAGAGACCAACTTAGAATTATACACAACGAATTAGCAAGATATAAAAAAGAATATAACTTAATAGATTTTAATGACATGATTTTAGATTTTACTAAATCAGATAAGTCACCAAAATTTGATGTAGTGTTTATAGATGAAGCACAAGATTTATCATTAATGCAATGGGACATGACAAGATCTATTTGGAATAAAACAAAAGATTCTTTTATTGCAGGTGATGATGACCAGGCAATATTTAGATGGGCTGGAGCAGATGTAGATTCTTTTATAGCATTAAAAGGACAGTACCTACCACTAACGCAGTCTTACAGAATACCTGCTAAAGTTCATGGACTCGCAATGGGTATAATAAATAAAATTAGAAACAGAATAGATAAATCTTGGGAACCTAAAACTAATCAAGGAAATCTTTACCGACATTTTGATATTGATAATATAGATATGTCAACAGGGGACTGGCTAGTGTTGAGTAGAACAAGGCACATGCTGACAGACATAGAAGAATTTTTGTATAGACAAGGACTGTATTATGAAAACAGATATAAACGAAGCAGCGAAAAAGAGTTACATCAAGCAGCCACGTCATGGGAACATTTGCGACAGGGACAGTTAGTTGCTTACAAAGATATAGAAAATATTATTAAATTTATGGGACCAAAACATTGGCAGGCAAAAAAAATAAAAGGTATGGCTAAAGGATCTTTTTATGGAATAGATCAACTTGTAAAAGATTATGGTCTACAAGTTAAAACAGTTTGGTATGAAGCATTTGATACTGCAGGTCAAACTAAAGTAAATTATTTAAGAAAGATGAGAAAGAATGGAGAAAAATTAAATGAAAGACCAAGAATAGAATTGTCTACAATACATGCAGCAAAAGGAGGGGAAGCAACTAACGTTGTTTTATTAACGGATCTTACAGAAAATACTATGAGGAGCTATGAAAGAAATCCAGATGATGAAAACAGATTATTTTATGTAGGAGCAACACGAACAAAAGAAAACCTACACATAATAGAACCAAAAAAATATGAGAAGGGATTTATACTATGACAGATGTTTGGGACAAGCAGCACGGCGGGAGTCACTATCAAAAATTTAAAATTCAACCAAGTAAGTTTGTAGTGGAGAATGAGCTTTTATTTCCTGAAGGATGTGCTATAAAATATATTTGTCGTCATAGACTGAAAGGAAAGAAGGAAGATATATTGAAAGCAATACACTTTTTAGAAATGATTCTTGAAAGAGATTATAAAGAAATAGAAAAACCAAAAGAAATTAAACCAGAAGAAAAAGATAACTCATGGGGGATAATTACAAAATAATATGCAAATACCTTTATTCAAACCACAAACAGAATGGTTACCACCAGAAAATTTTCCAGATCTATCAAAGTATGATGAGATTGCAATTGACTTAGAAACTAAAGACCCAGACCTAATGAANATGGGGTCAGGATCTGTAGTTGGCAAAGGTGATGTTGTAGGAGTTGCTGTAGCTGTACCAGGTTGGTCCGGTTATTATCCCATTGCTCATGAAGGTGGTGGTAATATGAGTAGAGCAAAAGTTTTAAAATGGTTTCAAGGNGTNTTANNTACNCCNGCANNTAAAATTTTTCACAACGCTATGTATGACGTGTGTTGGATACGCGCGTTAGGTTTAAGTATCAGCGGTAGAATTATAGACACGATGATTGCATCGGCCCTTGTTGATGAAAATCAAATGCGCTATGACTTAAACAACTGTGCTAAACGATACACCGGCAAAACAAAAAATGAAAGTGATTTATATCAAGCTGCCAAAGATTGGGGGGTTGACCCAAAGGCAGAAATGTATAAACTACCTGCCATTTATGTTGGTGCATATGCAGAAAAAGATGCAGAGATAACTTTAGAGTTATGGCAAGAACTTAAAAAAGAAATACTTCACCAAGACATACAATCTATCTTTGATATGGAGACTGCTTTGTTTCCTTGTCTGGTTGATATGCGTTTCCTAGGGGTGCGGGTAGACGTGACAGGAGCGAATCAATTAAAAAAAGAACTGACCAAAAAAGAAGAATCATTATTACACCAAGTAAAAAAAGAAACAGGAGTAGATACTCAGATATGGGCTGCAAGATCGATTGCCCAAGTCTTTGACAAGTTGAAACTAGATTACGATAGAACTGAAAAAACACAATCACCTTCCTTTACTAAAAACTTTTTACAGAATCACCCCCACCCACTGGTGAAACGAATTGCCCAGGCTCGTGAAATAAACAAGGCCCATACCACATTTATAGATACCATAATTAAGTACTCACATAAAGGTAGAATTCATGCAGAGATTAACCAGCTTCGATCTGATAATGGTGGAACTGTGACGGGTAGATTTTCTTATTCAAATCCAAATTTACAACAAATTCCAGCTAGGAACAAAGACCTAGGACCTCTAATTAGNGCCTTATTTGTGCCCGAGGAGGGCCATACATGGGGTTGTTTTGACTATTCTCAGCAAGANCCTAGGTTGGTAGTGCATTATGCAGCTTTACAGAATCTCTATGGAGTGGACGAAGTATTGGAGGCTTACCGTGAGGGGGATGCTGACTTTCATACGATCGTTGCTGATATGGCAGAGATACCTAGATCACAGGCCAAGACTATAAATCTTGGTCTGTTCTATGGTATGGGAAAAAATAAATTACAAGCTGAACTAGGTGTGTCTAAAGATGTATCTGATAGTTTGTTTAGACAATACCACAACCGAGTACCATTTGTTAAACAACTNATGGATAACGTTATGCAACGTGCTCAAGATTCAGGACGTATCCGTACATTACTAGGTCGTCTTTGTCGCTTCCATCTATGGGAACCAAATCAGTTTGGTATACACAAAGCATTGCCTCACGATCAAGCGCTCATGGAACACGGACCAGGGATTAAACGTGCNTACACATACAAAGCATTAAATAAATTAATTCAAGGATCGGCAGCTGACATGACAAAGAAAGCAATGATAGAATTACATAAAGAAGGTATTGTACCACATATACAAGTACATGATGAATTNGATATATCTGTTGAAGATNCTGAACATGCAGAAAAAATAAAAAATATTATGGAAGAGGCTGTAAGTCTTGAAGTTCCAAATAAAGTAGATTATGAATCAGGTCCCAATTGGGGTAATATAAAATGAGGTTAAAAAATGTCTTACTTAAATGCAAATATTCCTGTACAATACGCACAAATAAAAAAGGAGTATTTATATGACCTTACCAGACATGTGGGAGAAGTTGAAGACTGTATTATCTTTGGCATCACATCGCTTACAGGGCGTGCTATTCTCTTTAATGCAATTATGGAGAACGGTGCTGTATTCTATCGTCTCCCGATTAGCGCCTTCATACAAAGAGGCTTTAACAGAGAAAAAGTTCCTGAACGTAGACTTGACGAGCTGGAGCTTTGGAATTGTTTTAGTTATTATCCTGCTGTTACTACTTGGGATATCTTAAGCACTACAGCCGGCAAATATATAGGTAAAGATAAGAAATGGCATTACGGTAAATATTTATTTACCGTTGACTGGGGACATCCAGATGCTAATATATTAAATTCTGATCATTCAGAAATTCCGCACGAGCACAAGTGCGCTCACATACTTGCTTTAAACGATGGCAACTATGCGGCTCAGCCAAACAATAGATGTATATGGGATCTTCCATCTTTCACTGTGAGAGATGAAATTCCAGACTGGAAAGTACAAACTTCAGAATGGAATGTTGAAGATACCGGAGCATGGAAAACAGAAGATACGGATAAGTTCTTCTATGAAATTGAGGAAAAGAAAAAATGAGAGGTAGTTATGAATTATACATTTACAGGAATAATCATAATTTTATTGTGTTTATTAACTCTTTGCGCAGCGCCGATACAAAATCCATCATTGAAAGACACTGAAAAAACAGTTATACTTCCAAAGCCAAAACCTAAAACAAATGATTGAAAAGTTAATGACATTATTAGTCGGAATCTTACTAGCCCTAGCTGGCTGGAGTCTGACTCGTACTTTTGAATTGTCTACTCAACAAGCAGTAGTTTTAGATAAAGTAGATAAACTTGAAAGACACGTAGAAAAATTACAAGATAAAATGGATAGTATGATGGATTCAGATGAAGAGATCATGGAACAACACGAATTATTATTTAAAAAATTAGAACAAGGCAACACGGGGTATAGTTATAACTAATGGGTAAACCTCTCAAAATTTCTGAAGAAGCAGCCGTGCAAATGCCGATGAAAACGGTAGCCTCGTTGATCGCGATGGTCGCGATTGGGACCTGGGCTTACTTTGGTATCATTGAGACGCAAAACAAAATTTCTACAACGCTAGAGCTGATGGAAAAAGATTTAAAAGAAAACACAGAGTTTAGAATCAAATGGCCGCGGGGTCAACTTGGTTCGCTTCCGGCAGATTCCGAGCAATTTATGATGATCGAGGATCTTTACAAGACCACTGATAAATTAAATAAACATATTGAATCAATGGCTTTGAATAAAGTAAACATAGAATTTTTAAGAAAACAAATGGATAAAGTTTTAGAAGATATAGAAAAACTTAAAGACCAAGCAAGAGATATGCATTATAAAAACGGAAGCGGAGGATAATTTTGATAGAGAGTGTGATCGCCCTACTGATGTTCGTAAACGGAGAAATTAAGGAACACCTTATTCAACCGTCGATGGCTCAATGTTTACGCGGGAAACGTGAAGCGGAGAGACAGTACTCAGAAACTATATCTTACAAATGCTATAAAGGTAAGGCAGAAACAGAAATATATCAGGGCAGAAAAAATATTAGAGCTTTAATCCTTGAATAAAAAAGCATACGCATTTTTTCTTAAAAAGAATAGACCTAGAAATAAGGTTGCTCAACAATTAAGTGATGGACGTTATCAACCTCGTGTGGTAGAATCCAAGAAAGTATATAATAGGAAGAAACATGGTAAAAATATCAGCTGAAATTGTTAATGGTAGGTGTCCTACTTGTGAACAATTGACAATGTTAGTTGGACTTACACCTGAAATGTTTAGATGTATGAATTGTGGTTCTGATTTAAGACAACATATAAATGGTAAGATAAGTTATTTACCTGTCATTACTGCTCCTGAAGACGCCAAACCTTTTGTTAAGGAATGGGTTGAGTAATGGCCAAAGCTAAAGGTTTATACGCAAAAGTAGCACATGAACCTNTATTTCATAAGACTTCGATAGGACGCAACCCTAGCTTGTGTAAGATGAACAAGCATAAAAGACGCCAATTTAAAAAATACCGCGGCCAGGGACGTTAGGGGTTGACAAACATCCTGTACTATCCTATATATAGGATATGAAAGAAAAACAATTAACAATAACAAGTAACGATATTAGTCAGAAACAATGGTCTAATCTTATATTAGAACTTAATCTGATTAAAAAAGCTTGGGCTAAATATGCAACGTTAAACATAAAAGCACCAGGTATAAAAAAGATAATAGCACATGGAACAAAAACATCTTTTGACAAAGATTGATGATGCCGCAAAGATGTGGCATCAAACTAAAGATGAATACTATAAGACTCTTTGGTATCAATTAATACACGAGTATTCAAAAGGAATTGAAAAGGACCCGCGTCCAAGTAAAGCTTCGCGCTAGCCTCTGTACGTCAAGCCATGACCTTCACTAGGGTGGGGGTAGCCCGGGAGCCTTTGCTCCTGCAGGAGTACGTGCACGGAAACTGTGGGGGTTGTATGGAATGCACCTATCCTAAAGAGGGAAACAAGGATAGGTAATTGTGGTGAGATAACTTGCATTACCACATTNTTGCCTTAATTTCAAATAGTATTTTCTGGTATACAAGTAAATCTAATATAAATATTATATTTATTAACTTCTTCACGTCCGATCTCTTCCATTTTTCTAAGTGATTCTTCATAACCAAAAGTTAAACAATCATATTGAGTTCTAAATGTTTCAGGCCATGGATAGGGTGGCATACAAGTACCTGCTACTTGGGAACAAATAATTAAAGATAATAAAATTTTCATACTTGACAAATCTCCTCTATATCCTATATATTGCTCATAAATAAATGAAAGGAAGGTCTATGACCGATATAACTAAATATAGAAACGTTTCATTAACACATGAAACATACAAGACATTGATAGCATTGTCTAAGGTATTATTGCCCGATGCACAATTATCAATTAGTAAAACCATTGAAGCAATTGCGAATGAGAAAGCGAAAAAGTTAAATGGAAAAATCAAAAAAGTATAGAACACACTCAATGATATGTTCTAACTGTAAAGGTAATGGATATATCCAATTGACATTAGAAGAAGGAAGAGAACATTGTGTGGTGCAATGCCCAGAATGTGATTCGGAAGGAGAAATATATGTGGATGAATCCGAGGTTTTGGATAATTATATCGATGCTAATTACATTACAGATAATCCTCGCAAGCTGCACTAAACACATGGATGTAAACCCATGGACTACAGTTGTTAGATTGGCGGTGCAAAGTGGTTCCTGAAACAGATAGAGCGTATATTGCAGGACTCTTTGATGGAGAAGGGTCAATACATTTTAAACGTGGACCAGAAAAGAAAAAGAAACACAANGGNAAGGGTCATCGTATATCTAANAGTTTAAGATTGNNNATGGAAATAACCATGACCGATNGATCTGTATTAATGTGGGTCCACGAAGTTTTAGGTGTTGGTACATTGACCAAGAAACCAAGAAAAGGTAAAAGAGTTGATGGTACTCCCTATCTTATGCAATGGCGATGGAGATGTACTTTTAGAGACGCGTATTATGTGTGTTGCCTAATCTGGCCTTGGTCTCACACAAAATTAGAAAAGGTACAACAAGTGATACAACATTATTCTGAACATAAANTTATGAATGGTAANNTANTNAANTTAGATGANTATAGAAAAGCNATGAGNTTAGAGTAAAATGTTTGATAAGTACATTTATAATTTTCTTATGTTCATTAATCATTGGTCAACTAAATTAACAAGTTGGTCATGGTGTATGTTATACTCAGATAGAAGGAGAGGATATGGAAACCGAAGAAGACAAAAAAATAGCCAAGATCCTAAAAAAAGTGAACCGAAATAAACCTCAATTTGGTCTAGGTCAAGTACCTAACTATGGTAAATCTAGATCAGGTCGAGAGTATGGAGGTTTTATAAAGGAGTCTGTTTATAATAAGATGAAATATAAACCAACTAATAGAGGAAAAAATATAACGAAGAAAGGACCTTATGAAATCTAAAAAATTTAAATACGATGGTAGATCTAGACCAACTACTGATTTATATAAAAAAAATTTTGATATAATTTTTGGTAAAAAAATTAATAAAGATAAAGAAGAGTTAGAAGGTTATTATATTACTGATAAGGGTATAAAGGTGTTAACCAAGAAGAAAGACTAATGATTAAAAAAAGTAATAAATACAACTATATCCAAGGAAAACAGCTCACGGACCCCGGAACAGGGACCAGGGTTTATGAAATAAATAATTATAGACTTCCTAGTGTTACTACGATATTAGGCGCTACCGCAAACAAACAATTTTTAAAAGACTGGATAGCTAAAAAAGGTGAAAAAGAAGCAGAACGAATCAAAAATCATTCTAGTAATAGGGGGACATGTATGCACAAATTCCTGGAACATTATGTACAAGGAACTGGGTGCGTTGATCTTACAGCAATCGGACAAGAGGCGCGTCCCATGGCCGACAAAATTATTGAGATTGGTCTTGCGCCAGTGGAAGAATATTATGGCTCTGAAGTTACATTACACTACCCGGGTCTATACGCAGGCTCAACAGATTTGGTTTGCCTTCATAATGGCAAAGAAACTATTGTTGACTTCAAACAAGCTAATCGTCCGAAAAAAGAAGAATGGATCGAAGACTATTACTTACAGATTGCAATGTACGCAATGGCCCACGACTACGTCTACGGAAGTAAAATTGAACAAGGAGTTATCATGGTATGCACGCCTGACTTATATTATCAAGAGTTCAAAACAGAAGGGGCAAGTCTTCGTGAATGGAAGCATAAGGCACTAAAAAGAATTAATATGTATAACGAAATGAGGTTTGATGAGAAAGAACAAGCAAAGGTGGAACTTAGGGCTACAGATTTCACCAGGAATGAACAAGATTCTGAATAATCATGCTGAATGGCTAGATTATAATGTTTCTAAAGTAGCTGGAGACAAATGCAGGGAAGATGCATTAGGATATGCTCAACATAAAGACCCAAGACAAACGGAAGCGAGGAAAAAAAATGAACGATAATCTATTTAGAACCATTCTAAAGAGATACGAAGCTGAAATCGAAGATGCTAATTATAAGATTGAAGCCATATGCGAACATAATCTGGTAATACCAGAACATGTTGACATTACAGGAGAGGTAGATAAACAGCTCGAACGCATTGCAGCAGCTGAAGACAAGTTGGCAGCAATGAGGAAATATTATGGCGGAAAAAAGGCAGATAAAGCTATATTGTGATATTTCTGCCACAATTGTGGTAAATATGTTACTCCAATACTCCAGTGTATATGTATGGTAAAAAAAATAAAAAAAATAAAAAAAACTACTATAGAAAAAGTGTCTTTTCTGTCACTTTGCTCTAGAAGTGTTGGTATATATGACTTTAGGGTAGACACTTTTTGCTAAAAAAAAGTGTCATCTGACAAAAAATAATGTCACCTTACAATATATTTCAGTTTGCCTATGCGCGCGCGATACAAAAAACTAGAAAAACTGATTTTTTTTAGATACATATACAGATATGCCAAAGAAGAGAAAAAGAGTAATAGCCATGGAGGGCCCGGACATTCCTTACCCTAGAGTTAGGGTTGAATGGATTGATTGTGTAAGTGATTCTGGTTGGGCTACTGATAAAGAGTTTGATAGAATGAAATTTGCTAAACCTATTAATGAAGGTTGGTTATATTCAAAAGATAAAAATTCTTTAAAACTATTTGCGTCTTACGATAAAGATGAGGATGGTATTACTTTTGGGGATCGGACGATGATTCCGATTCCTTGGGTGAAGAAGGTGACAAAGCTTTAGGTTCTTCTGGCGTTACATCAACAACATCATCATTCAAAAGACTTGCGTAATCTTCTTCGATCTGTGCCATTTTCATTTCTAATTGTTCTTCTGTCATGTCTTCTAATTTCCCATGTTTTATTATTTTTCTGTCTATGTATAATCCTCCTGCCTTTCCACGATTTGTTTCAGCGTTTACAGCAGCGGAGAAAGAATTCTTTTTTAAAGCCATATCTTTAATTCTTGCTAGTTCAGCTATATGTCCTTCATAGTTTACTCCAAACTTTAAATTTCTTTCTTGTTTTAATTCATCTAAATATTTAACCACAAGCGGGGCTTGGCGTGGGTTAGTTAATTCAGCTCCTTCTTGCCTACATCTTTTCTTGCTGTAGCCCGCTAGTTCAGCTGCTTCAGCCTTGTTGACTGGTCCGTCGGGTCCACCGAATACCAAATACTCGGCAAATCTTTTTTGCATTTCTGTTAATCTTTTAGGAACTCCCATATTGACTTTTTAAGGTAACTATCCTATAAAGTCAATACTATGAAAGACAAGCGAACTTACAAATATGAGAAAGAACACGGAGAAGATATGACACATGAAAACGAAGTTAGTTTAGAGGTTTCTGCTATTACAGACCAATATCGAGCTGACTTAAAAAAATATCAAGACAGAGAAGCGGAGTATATTAAAACACAAAATCAATTGGAAAGTACTAAACAAATTGTTATTAACATGTCGGGTACGATAAGAGAGTTGCATACAAAGAATGAAAACTTTCAAGCAGAAATTGCTAGACTTCGAGAAGAGATTCAACTATTAGAGATGCAGATAAAAAAATGAGAGTCCAAGACTTACAACAATTTTTATCTAAATTCACAGAAGCTAACAATGACGGCAGTAGACAGGGTAATGCTATTTCTAATGCAATCATAATGGTAGAAGTAAATGGTTATTTAGAAAAGGTTACAAAGATGGAAGTACATGAACACAACACACCAATTGTAGGTCACAAAGGCCACAGTGCTCATCGTCTGGTATTAAAAACAACTAAAAAATCTAATTTTATTATACCACCAAAACTGCAATATTAAGCGCAGTGATTACCTTGAAAAACATATGGGCCCAGAGGCAAAATTCTATCAAAATATTAAGCAAAATTTTAAATCCTTTTCGCTTATTCGACTTGAAAATATTAGCTTACTTGGTACTCCTGATCTATTGGTCTGTAATACTTCTGGGCACTTTTGCACTGTAGAATTAAAGGTTACTAAAGGTAACAAAATCCGATTTAGCCCTCATCAAATTGCCTTCCATATTAAGCACCCACACAACACATTTATCATGGTAAAGGCCCTTGGTCCTTTACCCTCTAAAACTTCTCCAATATCCATGTACCATGGAGCTAAGATAGAAGAGCTTGTAACTTCAGGCTTGAAGCTTGAAGCTTGTTACTCTGGTTGGGATGCTTGTCGCTTGGCGATTGAACGGGTTGGTTCGAAAGCTTGAAGCTTGGTGCTTGAAGCTTGTTCCTTGTTGCTGCTTGGAGCTTGGGACTTAAGGCCCGGACCAGTCGAACGCGCGTCGTCAGCTGTCTCTCTAGCGCTAATTGACTGATCCAGTTTATTACGTAGCTTTCGTAATTCTTTATAATATTTTGGGTGATGCCACATGTTAATGTTTACCGTATTTTATCACTTTAATTTCAGGATTCCAGCAATTTCTGCAGTCTCTGCATTCATTGTCTTGTTGAGCTGCCGGACATGTCGCGCCAGCTGTCACCACTTCAGAAGAGTTGGGCCACGAAGCAGGCGCCGCCTGGTTTACCATCGGCGCACTAAATCGTATGACTAAATTGTTTGGCTTGTCCTTCAGGTGGTCCTTGATCCATGCTTCACGGGTTGGTAGCCAGTGACGCTTAGAAGGTGTCAACCTGCAAACTTGATAAATTTTTTTAAGATGATCTAGATCCTGGACATCTCCGCTGTCATGCCATCGGAATACATCCGGCTTCTTGCTGTTGATCAGGTGAGTCATTGCCTGGACCCAGTGCTTGCTTTTTAATGCTTCTAATCTTCTATACTGTGCATCCTGGACAACCTTGAAGACA
>FUFK010042634.1_pt1 | contig 47678 bp, 38 predicted proteins | sample 1021851 | NCBI WGS metagenome assembly FUFK01 (sample SAMEA51879418, study PRJEB19060) | metagenome
TTAATTTTACGGCCCAACTCGATTACTGTATATTTGACGGTTGAACCTGTTCCCAAACCTACCTTCATGCCATCTTTGACAAATTCACAAGCATTAATTCCTGCAAGTTGTTTCAGAGATTCAATATTGTCCATGTAGTTGTGCTAATTGGTACGGCTATTGAGTATTGCGTCGGGGAATTGAGGTGTTAACAAAGAGAAAGGTTTTGACCTTGAAGAGGCCGTAGCAAATCATGGGACAGCGGAAGGTGCAACAGCGTTTGGCAATTTTTATGTTAACATTGTTCGTTTTTTCTATCCAAAGTTATATTCTTACTAATGCAGACCCTATTCTTGATGAAACTAACTCATTAGCCATTAATTCTTCGAGCCAAGAGGAAAAGATATCAATTGGCTCATTCCCAAATGGTGCAGTTGACAAAATGAAAATAACAGTTCCAGACGGGGAAGTAGTACAATCTGTGAATATGAATATACAATCTGCCGATTTGGCCAGATCCACAATATACTCTTTTACTGATAGTATTGACTTTGCTCAGTCAAACTCATATTATGGCGTTGATGTTAACTCATCATCACTATCACTCTTACCTGAAGGATTGTATTATGATTTTGAATCTAGTATGTTCGGACCGGAATGGACGCTAGGGGGAAATAGTAATTGGATAATACAAAGCAACAAAGTAATATCTGGTAGTAACACTGCTCAGGCAGGTTCAATTGTTGATAGCCAAGAAACTTCATTAACACTAGATGTGTCTTCTCTACCGCCATTTTCAGGCTCATTTGAGTACGAGGTTTCCTCGGAACAGGGTTACGATTACCTGCTTTTCTGTGAGGATAGGACTAGTTGTACTAGATATAGTTACGACCAACGTTGGTCCGGTCAAACTAGCGGTACTCACACTTTCACTACGACTTCAACAATTAATAGTCTAACGTGGAAGTATGCAAAAGATGGTATATTTTCGGACTACTCTGATACTGCTTGGATTGATAATGTCATCATCACTCCTGATGGTGGTTCAGGCAATGGCGTGGGTTCATGGACCTCTCCACCATTTGGTCCACAATTGTCGGGACAAGGAGAAAGCAGGTCTTTCGGATTAATGTACATGGACGCATATTTACCATCAAATTCTCAATTTGAGTGGCGACTAATTGATGCATCAAGCGATACTGTAATTCCAGGATTTGACGAATTTACACAGACAACAATGGATTTTGGGATAATTGATTGGGAAACCTATCCGTTGATAAAAATGCAAATCGATATTGCAGAATCACCATCGGGATTATCACCAATTATACACGGCATACACTTTGATGGGTTAATTGAAGATGATTTTGATACCAATCCTGCCTTAAATGGTTGGACAATAACTGGAGCAAATTGGAGTTCCGGATCAAATAGCGGAACTGGAACTATCGTTAGTCCAATTTACTCAGTTCGAAGTGGTTTTGTTGGAGTAAATTCCAACTCAATTTTAACTGGCTCAGGTAAACTTGAATATTCATTGGATTCAGGGGAATCATGGGAAATTTTGCTTAATGATAACCTAGAGTTAATGACTGAACCCCATTTCAACATAATGTTTAGGGTCGTTAGCACCGGCGGTAGTTGGGCATTTGATAAGATATCTGTTGAATTAATTAGGACGAGTGTGACTGAAGGACTCGAGTTAGACATTGGTTTAGATGGTATTGCTGATTGGTCAATGGATTTGACAGGAATTGGCCGACTTGGTATCCAAGATAGATTGTCTGATGGATCACTATGGTCCACTATGTTAAGTTCCCCCTCTAATCCTTCACAATTTTCTATATTTGTCCCGAAAAAGGGATTAGATAATCTTGAGTTTTCTATAGCAAGTCCCTCTACTAAATTGATGGACCCTTACATTACCTTATCGCATGACAATCAAGAGATTATAACCGACTCATTGGATGATTTATCTAATGTTACAACATATAAATTCAATCCATCTCAAATCAACAGTGTCAATAGTGTTATTTCACAATCCATACCGGATGTTGATTTAAATGGATTACAATTTGTCGAGATTTCAGTTAAGATTGGATCATCATCATCATCAACATCAGTTCATTTGGGTGGAATTATGGCAACATACAATAGTTCTACTAACTTAGAATTTTCCGGAACGGATGACCTCTTGTTATCTATTAATACCATCTTGCCGAATTCAAATTTAATCAACGGATATCGAGAGGTGAATGTACCTGTTATGATGAAGAGTACTGGAGCGATCACGATAACCCTCAATTCAATCACAAGCGCACCATCAATAATCCCATTATCGATTGAATTAAGTAATGTCACTGACACTTTTACTTCATCTAAGCATTGGATAGATGTTAGTAGTAGTTTTGATTTCTCAAGTATAAGTGTAAACAATCCTGCCTCATTTGTAAAGTCTAACAGTTGGTTGGTCGAACTTAATATGATTGGGCAAAATAGTGAATCAAAGTTACGTTGCAGCACCCTCGCTCTACCCGTAAATGGTCAAGGAGTCAATAATTGCGTAGAAAGCGGANTGAGNTTAATTTGGTCAGATTCAGGAAAAAATGGCGGTATTACAATGTCCGGTTCATCATCAGTACTAGAATTTCATCACAGGTTTAAGTTCCCAGTAGAATGGGATGATGAGGAGTTTTTGACAGTATCGGTAAACATGGTGTCAGATACAGGTCCAATGTTATCGTTGAGTAAATTATTTGGAAAGGGTGANTTGCAGGGGGTGGAAAATGATTTGTCGCTCAAACATTGGTCAGTAATTGGTCCAAATGGTATTCCTTCAGATAACGAATACCCGTACCTCCAAACCAGAAGAGGTGAACCAGTTGTTATTCAGGCACACTTGGGTTTTGAAGGAATTGATGAGGAAGCCTATCCAACATCTGGGCATGCATTAGTAAAGTTGTTAGTCAATGGTAATGAATATGGTCAAACCTCAATAATTAATAATGGTATTGCATCGATTCCATGGGTTATTCCAATGGTTGGACAATCCGTTGAATTGGAGATATTAGTAGAACCTCAATGGGGGCAATCAGTTATCTATGAGGTTGACAGTAAAATTGAATTTGGGTATGACCAAGTAAACCCTCAATTAATTTCCATGAACATAGATCAGTATGATCACTTCACTGCTAATCCGTCAACAGCTCTTGAATTTTCAATAAGCGATAACCCTATTCTTCCAACACAAGCTAATATCTTGTTATGGAACTCTTGGGTCAATGATTTTAATCAAAACAATCAAATCGAGGCTTCAGAGCTTACTAGATATCCCCTTCAACTACCTGATGATTTAACCAGCCCAGTAGGTGTTTATGCGTTCAATCTTGACACGTCATATGCTCCCGATGGTGGTTATGTTAGAGGCTGGCTAGATGTTGCAGATTCAGCAGGCAATGGTATGCTTGATTCTGGCAACCTGTCACAGCCGTTATTTAACATCTTAATTGGTAGCGATGGGTCGCCTAATTTGGGTCATTCGGATTTATCGTGGGAGTATGGTTCACTTCCCTGGTTACACCCAGGAGAAAATATAACACTGACCATACCTGTATATGACAAGAATGGAATAACAGACATAAATAATATTGAACTAGACTTATCGATAAACCAACCGGATTCGTCATCAATTTTTTGGAATAAGGACACTGGATTATGTACAAGTTCTACCATTTACATTCAAATCAATGATTGTCGAATTGTCGGCGATAGTGATTCTGGTTTGTTTATAAATACGGGTAATTTTGAGATCGATTTTCAATTTATATGGGGTTTTGACCCAGATGCTAACGTAATAAGGACTCCAAAAGTTACTCTAACAGATATCAATTATCAATCAACAACCCTTGAACTACCTGAATTAAATTGGCAGTACTCGGGTGAAATGACAATCAACAAAAATACTTTACAATATATCACCTCTGCCAACGACGAATCAACTACGGGTTCATGGGTTAAAGCAGAAGAAGACATATTTGTCTCAGGTTCACTAACCTGGGCTAAAAGCCAAAGACAAGTCACTCAAAATTTAGATTTAGTATTCACTCTTGGCTCAAGTCAAGCATCAGTTGAGTATCGAGATGGCCTGTTCAATGGAACAATTAAGTCACCGAATGAGGTAGGCAACTATCCGATTGATATTTCTTTGAATAATGCACCTAATGGTGCGACAATTGTTGAGCCTTATTCACCCCTACTATGGTTTATTGTCGACAAAAAGCCTCCATCAATCAAGAGCATAGATTATCCGCTACCTGCTCAAATTATTGAAGAGAAGGACTGGGATTCTTTTGAAATTCTGATGACTTTAGAAGAAGATAATTTCTTAGACTCAAATTCTCTTAATTTGAGGTGGGAGATTCACCCATCCGGATTTGGGTTTGTTTCCTCCAGTGTTGCTAATGGGACTGGTAAAATCGAAATTTTGGGAGCTATGCCATATGGCGATTCAATAACTGGCGTTTTTCCTATTGATATAGATGGTGTAGTTGCCGAAGAATTACGAACTGAAGCGCTAGAACTTAGAATTTGGATAAGTGGCAGCGACATGGCCGGAAATTCATTTGGCTCAGTCTCAAATGAGGTATTCAATCCATTTGCCGTATGGCAATTAGAACAGCAATTACCAGACTATTTACTATCTAAACCATCAATTATTTACAGTGGTGAATTGATAATAGGTAAATCCGTTGACTTGTCTGTGATTATTGATAATGTCGGTGAATCCGATGGTGATGCTGAACTGAGGGTGGAGAGAGTTGAGAGTAATGGGGCTAGAACAATTATTCACAATCAAGAAATTAAGGTAAATTCCGGCGAAAGTGGAGTTTTCAGTCACAGATGGACACCAGATAGGGACGGTTCAATGTGGATTGAATTCATCATCGTGGGCGGCCCAGTTGGGCAAACAGATACTTTCTATGTTGATGATAGTAATACGGATGGATTCGTCAGCGGAATATCAGAAATGAATCCAGTCCTTCTGATTACCATATCCCTATTAGTTGTCTCCCTATTGGGAATACTAATTTTTGGCCTTCGCACACCACAACAAGGCCGTAACCAACGAGTGCGACTTAACAAGAATTATCAAGCGGTAAATCGACAAATGATGCCTCAACAAAACCAACAGTACGCCCAGCAAGCAGTAACTTATTCACCTGGCGATAATCCTTACCAGTAATTGTCGAAGGATTCAAGTGGAATACTTGAAAGCCCCCAATCGAGGGAGTAGGAGGGCTGCTGACAGAGTTCGACTCTGAGGAAAGTCCCCTCTCCAAAGCGCAGGTGCCTCACACAAGAGAGAAATCAGAGATGGTTTGGTTAATGCAATAGAAACGAACGATATAGGGGTGGTACAATGAAGTTGAAAAACCGAGATTTCCCTATTATCGATGAAACGAGCAACCGCACAGGAGCAAGTCCAAGCAGTTCCATTGAAGTTGCGCGCCAGGAACAGGTAGGATGCTAAGTTGAATGCAGTCGCCGAAAGGTAACAGAAAGGGGCTTACTCCCTACTCCCTCGCTAATCTTCCAAGACAGCATCGAGTGGTTTCATCGAAATTGGCGATGCTAAGGCTATTCCTTCGCCATAATCAACCCAGTATGGCTCACCTTTTATCATTGATTTAATCACTTTTTCAGACGTAATTACAGCAGGCATCAAAAACGTACTGGTGATGAATGCAAAAATAATCAATAGGCACATTATCATAAAGAAATTCTCTAGGCCGGGGAAGGTGACCAAGAATCCTGCACCTATGCCACTTACAGTTGTGATAGTAGTTTCAAAAATAGTTTGACCCGTTTCCTCAATAGAATTAGCAATGCCAACAGGGGATTCACCCTCTTCTTGTATTCGATGCATCACGTGTATGGCATCATCTACTCCAATACCAAACACAATTGTTCCAATCATTGCGGTGAAAATATTGACGTTCACATCTGGGCTATTCATTAGCAGTGGTTGCCAAAGAATAACTACAGCTACGGGTACCATAGTAACAATTCCCAACCTTACAGATCTAAACACAATACTCAATACGATTGTTAGAATAATCATGGTTACAATCGTTGTTAGGTTTTGCGAACTGTGAATTCCTTCATTTATGTCCAAAGAAACCGGCAAACCCCCAGTGAGTTTGGATGATTCCGTGCCCTCCAACCCAGTATCTTCAATTAGCATGGCATCAATGTCTTCTCTAAGAACTGATGCAGCATTCAAGTTCATGTACGGTTGTGTGACATATACTATTCCTTTAGTTCCTTCCTCATTCAGTAGCATTGACTTTACTTCATTACTCAAGGTATCAAAAACTACATTGACCATGTCACGTCTTATTTCATCTCTGCCGGTGGTGTCATCATTTGGATTGGAATCGCTTGCATCTAATGCTAGCCATAAATGACATTCTATCGGATCGTTTGATTCCCAACATGGTTCATGCAACAAATCCCATAGACTTCCTTGATACAATACAATGCCATCATTTAATCCAATTGTAACAGGTATAGTTCGCAAGAATGTAACGATGCTGGTTGTGTTAGTTCTCTCGACATTACCGATTCTTTGTTCAAGATCGTGAATAACATCTAAGACAGGTAAATCTCTTATTGCATCGGTTTCGTTTCTCTCACCTCTCGCCTCAGCACTAAAAATGAAAAGAGAGGTTTGTCCACCACTAAAGTACTCAGAGTATTCTGCCAAAGAATTTAACGAATCTATTCCATCTGGAGCCTCAGATGAACCTGTGATTGGTTCATTCATCGAATCTAAATTTATTATTCCATAAAATGTAATTGAGCCAAAGATTATTACTATGGGTAAAAATGCTTTCACGGGAAGTTTTCCGATGTTTTTCCACATCATTGGATTTGTCCTTTTATTGTAACGTAACATCCAAGCAATCGTTGGAACTAATATTATACTGAGCACTAAAGTTGATGCAATTCCAAGTACGAGCGTCACGCCTACAGAACGGATGGGTGATACAGTAACAATTTGTGGGGCAATAAGCACTGAAAAACCAATGACAGTGGTAATTGCGGAAAGGAAAACAGCCACTCCAGTAGAGCTTGCCATCTCTAAAACACATTTTTTGTAAAAATCGAAATCCCACAAATCAGGTACTTTGATTTCCTTTTCTCCACGCTTTTTCCGGCGTAAATTTTCATCTTGTATTTTCTGCAATTCCTTTCTCCTGACTTCTTCAATACGATTAACCATATGCAAAGCATAGTCTACGCCAAGTCCAATCAAAATTGGGAAAGTGGCAACAATCATTGGGGTTAGCGTTATGTCCAATATGACTGATGAACCAAAAGTAAATGCTAATGCCATTACAATGGGAGTTCCGGTTATTGCCACCACCTTGAGAGATCTGTGCAATGCGGTAATAATCAGCACCGTGAATAATATCGACCATGGCAGAATCATCAACAAGTCCTCATAAATTGCCGCAGATATGTCTTCGAGTACTTTGGTTAATCCTGTAACTGTCATTACGCTTATTTCGGAACTGGGCCGATTTTCGACTACTCTTTCGAAATGAGCGAGTAATTCCTCAAAATTGTTAAAGTCATCTATTTCACCAAAATTTTGATTCATACCAACAATTATCGCCGTAGTATCCCAGATGCCATCATTATTTGTGTCCTTAATCAAGGTGTCAAAACTACCATTGGATTGTTCAATAATAGTATCAATTCGTTCTTGTTCTGGGATTGCATATTCGCCACCACCGGGTATGTTGTCACACGGCAAATCTAGTAGTGGTATGCGGGTATTCATGCCGTGAACGCAAAGCGAATTATTGAACCGACCGTCTGCTGAATTTATTTCTTTGATTACCTGTGCGGGAGAAATAACCCATAGAACACCATCATTTCTACCGTTGTCATTTTTATCATAATCAATCCCTCGACTAATTGAATCTCCGTTAACGTTATTTGCATCACCTTCTACCCAACTAATCACATCTAGAATTTCTTTGTCAGTTATGTTTGCGTTGCTAGCCAAATCAAACGCGTTATCGCTACGAATGTAAATGACAGTTATATCGGTAGACCACTCCTCTCTAACCTCTAGCAGTAGGTCTGTTGACGGTGCCCCATCTGGCAGGAATATTTCCACATCATCATCAATTTGTGATTGGAAATCCATACCCTGTTGGGCGAAGAATGCTGATATGATAATNAGCAACACAACAACATTAACAGGAGAACTCAAGACATTGCTGTACATATTGTCTAACGACTGCATGGCTTTTTTCGATGCAGCATCCTTAACTTGCAAATATTTTTTTTTGGCAACCAGAAGCGGCCTGTCACTATCAGCAGGTGCCTCGGTCATGGTTTATGCATTTGTGCTAGGGATTTGAATAATCCTGTCACTGGAGTTAATCTACATGGATTTTTTTGAGACTCAATCAAGACCGAATTCCTTGATAATTAGGTGTTTTAGAAAACCACGAGCAGACTGCAAAACCAATCCTGTCGCCATTAATGAAAGGCCTAGTGCGCCAATCCAAGCGGCAGATAGGCCTGGACCTATGTAACTATCTAATTGCCCNGTGACGTTTTGCACTAAATTCAATCCCATAGCAGCACCTGCGGCAAATAAACCTAAACCGGGTATTCCAAGAACTAGTATTGGTTTCTTATGGGAAAGGGAAATTAATGCCCACGATAAGACAGTGAAACCGTGTGACACTGCTGTAAATTTCGAACCTTTAGGAACGTCGTATCTTACCACTGTTGGGACTTCTGCTATTCTTAATTGCTTCTCATGAGCGTCTTCTAGCATCTCAAGGGATAACTCCATTCCCTCACTATCAAACCTTAGTAATTCCAACGCACGCTTGGAAAATGCTCTAAATCCAGATTGTGTGTCTTTAATCGAAATATCTCTCGAGAGATTACTGGCTGCAGTGATAACTTTTATTCCCAACCTCCTATATGCAGGCATGCTGGTTCCACCACCTCCTTCAATAAATCTTGAGCCGATGACAAAGTCGTTATTTCCATTGATAATTGGCAGCAATAACTTAGGTATGTCAGCAGCCTCATGTTGCCCATCACTGTCAAGGACTACCAGTGCATCAGCACCCATTTCTCTTGCTTTGATAAATAATGATTTCAAGGCACCTCCATAGCCTCTATTGATCCGATGTCTTACAACGATGGCACCGCATGCCTCAGCAATTCTGGCACTAGAATCGGATGATGCATCATCAACACAAATTACTGCATCAACATGTTTCAAACTCATTGTAACAACAGTTCCAATGGTCTCTTCTTCATTATACATTGGCATGCCAGCAACAATAAACAGCTTGTCGCCACTGTGTGAACCCCCATCTTTCACAATCTACCGTTTTGCTGTCACTATTTATGGGTATTGATTTAATCTGTAAGTTATATATTATATCGAGACTAATCCAAAGATTAACTTCGACATTAAGCACTACTGCTGAATGTAATGATTCAGAATTTAACTGAACCGTGCAGACGTAACAGTCAACATAATCAATCTAGGATTTGACTGATAGTGGTTACCACTCTCTCACCATTAAGCACCTTATTGAGCGCATTAAGCGATATTACCAGTGGAACATATTCTTGTCCGTCACTAGTTACGTATGTTTCACAATCAGAGAAAGCATCGCTATTGATCGATACTTTAATCGCTCCTCCAGCATTACTTCTTCTCACATAACCAACAAGGTTACTTTTTTGTTCATAATCAGTCATATTTTTTTCTGGTTTACTATTTTTTGCCATTTAATTTTCCCTCCACTGCCGATGCAGTAAATATCCTGATTTCCATCTATGTATTTGAAACTAAAGATTAGGATTGTAACCATTTGGCTTATACGGGCTGGGCACTTGGTCAACCTATGCGCGCTTTAGTTACTGGTGGTGCTGGGTTCATAGGTTCACACTTGATTGATGAATTAATCGAGGCTGGTTATCAAGTTAGAATCCTGGACAATCTCTCTAGCGGAAGTTTAACTCTTATCAACCATCAACTTGAAAATGGAAATGTTGAATTTGTCCAAGGTGATTTGACTTCTATAGAAGATGTTAACCGAGCAACCAAAGATATCGATGTCGTATTTCACATGGCAGCAAACCCCGACATACGTTTGGGCACAAAAATCACCGACACTGATCTCAAACAAGGCACCATTGCAACATACAATATCTTAGAATCAATGAGGCTTAATGACATTGGAAAAATTGTGTTCGCCTCCTCATCGGTGGTATATGGCGAAAATGCACCAATGCCCACACCAGAAAATCACGGCCCCTGCTTACCAATTTCGCTCTATGGCGCTAGTAAACTAGGGTCTGAAGGGTTGATTACTAGTTGGGTCGGAACATTTGGTCTTCAAGCATGGATATTCAGGTTTGCCAACATTATTGGTGAAAGAGGAACCCATGGTGTAATCTTTGATTTTATTCACAAGCTAAAGAAGGATAATACCAAGTTGGAAGTTCTAGGAAATGGTTTGCAAGAAAAATCCTACATGGAAGTAAAGGATTGTGTCAAAGCCATGTTGCACATATTTAATTCTCAAACCGAGTCAATAAACCTGTTTAACCTTGGCAGCCATGACACCTGCTCAGTTAAGAGGATTGCAGAAATTGTAGTTGAGGAAACTGCTTGCAATGCTGCATCAATAGAATACACAGGTGGCGATAGAGGTTGGGCAGGAGATATTCCCAAGGCGATGCTCAGTATTGAAAAAATGCTTTCAACAGGATATGATGTCACCTACAACAGCGAGTCGGCGGTTCGACACACTGCTAGATGCCTGATTGAAGAAATAGGAATGTGAAAAGATGAGGGTGAGAGGTAAATTAACACAAGATGACAACGCAGGAACAGTCGGAAATGCAGCATTATCTGTAGCATCATTATTCTTCATTGCCATAATGATCATTGCATTTACCGCCAACCCAATAGCGATTGGTACAGATGTTGGAGAGAGGGCCCCTAGTCTTGAAGGAAAGGCATATAATGGTACTACGTGGTCAGAATTCGATTTCGAAGGTTACTTTGATAATTCATGGGAACAAGGTAATGTTTCAGGCCAATGGGTAGCACTTATTTTCATGGATACTGATTGTCCATATTGTCAGCAGTCCGCTAGTAGCCAAGCAGATTGGGCAAACACATACAGCGCTAACAATCCAAACTGGAACGGCCCAAATGTGAACTTCATTGCCAGCGCAACCGAACTCAATATTCAAGGTCACGACTCTAGCCGGGCAGAAATACAAGAATTCAGAGCAGATTACGGCCATAATTTCCCGTATGTCGACGATATTGACCAAGACAATATGGGGGAGTGGGGCATTCCAGGAACGCCAAATTATTTCTTAATCCAACCTGATGGAATTATCGCTTGGGTTTCAGACGATAACAGTGAAGACCTTTCACAAGCAATTCAAAGATTAACCCCGCGGGAAGGTGCTTAGGTTGATAGACAATTTACTCGTTGCTGCATACCTTGTACCAACAATATTTGGATTATTATTAGTTGCACCATTCGGTAAGTCAATCGGTGACAGTCTTTCGGGACGATTTGAAATTCTGGCTACGGAAAGAGGCAGAATTACCGCTGGTCTACAACTAATTACTTTCTTTGGCTTTGCAGTTTCAGCCCAAACCTTCTGGATTTCATCCAAAATTAGTGAGGGTGGTAATTTTTGTGCATCATCTAATGTATTCAACTGTGATGACCTGATTGGCAACAATGACCTCAATGTAGATCCTATATTCGGGTTATCTTGGGGTATGATTGGTATGATGGTCAATGCGTTCCTATTATTCATGGTTCTAGTAATTAAAAATGAACCGAACGGCGAATATACCGAGAGATTTATCAAACTAGGAACGCTAATTACCGGTTTGGGAATTTTTGTAGTTCTCCTTTTGGTATCGTATGAGATTCAAGAAAGTAAAATATGTTTATACTGCACAACTGCCCATATTGCAAATATTGCGGCTTTAGTCGGTTTCTTCAGATTAGGAAAATTGTTTGATGATAAGTCTGCATGGAAAGCAAATTCTAATTGATTGAGGTGGAAACTTGAACAACGAGAGCTTTATTTGGGGTGTAATTACCGTGATTTCTCTTACTGCGCTACTAATTTTGTTGGGCCAAGAATATGGCGGATTGTTTGATTCGGAATCAAATGATTCACAGGATACAGTTGTGTTTACTAGCACTGCTGATAATCCAGATCCATTATCCGAGGAATGTGTTGACCACTCAGGCTTAGGACGCCATGATCACTCAAACCTCGAGATTTATATCAACGGTGAACTGAGAGCCATACCCGCGAATCTTGGCATAAACACAGATGTTTGCAATCAAGACGGTGGCAACATGCACACCGTTCATACCCATGATGCCTCAGGCAGGTTGCACATTGAAACTGCAGCAAATGTCGACATGCCACTTGGTGTATTCTTCGACATCTGGGGTGCACATTTCAATGAGACTGGAATTTTTGATTACCGAGTAAGCAATACTCACGAGTTGATTATGACTGTTGATGGTATCACTAACTATGACTTTGATGATTATTTGTTAGTTGACGGCAAAGAAATTGCGATTATATTCCAAGCTAAAACTTAAGGGACATAGATTCCCTCAAACAAAGCAGCGTCAGTGCTTAATTTAGTTTCTTTCATCTTAACCACTGATATGTCTATTCTATCTCTCGAGCGATATGTGCGTCTAACTTCATGCAATAGGCTTCTCTGGACATCTTGCATATCTTCTCCGTATAGTACCGACATGTGGTGAAATTTTTGATCGTTCACAATTGCGATGTATTCTACATACCATTCTTTCAATCTAACATCTTTTTTCCAGTCCACATCGTCCCACGTTTCCTCCATGATACATAATTGCCATGATAGGTTATCAACTATTTCCCTATATGTGTGAAAAAGTTACCAGATATAGGTAATTAATTTTCATTNTACGGATTTTTCAATAATTTTTCTGTCAATTACTACCCATATAAATCCAATTAATGTAGCAGAAATGAAAACTATTGGCATAAGATCTGTTTTATTCTCAGTTTCTATATCACGATAAGCAAACTCGATAACTCCAAGGGTAGAGGCAAGGTTTGGATTAGATTGTAAAACTTCATCGGTTGCTTCATGAATTAACAGGAGGCTAAACTTTCCTTCGTTAGAAAAGTTGACGGTAAAATCATCGACACAATTTGTTGCCATGATGTGTGAAAATCCGATGTTATGGGTTGAGTTAGAATCGACTTTACATGATGCGGTTGCTACTATAATCCTATCTCTATGCTTTTCTCCAGGGTTATAGTAACCATCCGGGACTTTGACTTGATGATTCATCAGCATGAATGTCAGTTGAGTGTCATAGCCAACATTCATCAGGTCAAGATTGCCAATAGTTGCTGAGTAATTATACCCTTCTTGACTTATGGTGAACGAGATTTCACTTACCTCTTGCCGATTGGTTTCAGCCTTCAAAATGTCTTTTTGAACATCTGGCCATGAGTCTGGACCAATCCTTAGTTGTCCACTCTCGACCACGAAAGCCGGAGTTTGAGCAAGTTCCGGATTAATCAATTTCATTCGCTGAATTCGATGGTTGGCTGCCGGAGGCTGGAATGCATCATTATCATCGGTTGGATGATAGGTTACGATGGCTATTCTAGAGCCATGAGCATCAGCAACCTGTTGCAAATAAGGATCTATCTCAGCACAACCAGTACAATCGGTAGAACTCAATTCTTCAATTAGAACCGTTCTGCCGCCAACAACCGTGATGTCTCCATCCCAACCGGTGCGAAAATTTCTGATATCTGCTTGACTAACTCCAGTTGCTGTTTGCAGTAAACAGCAAATTACAATTATGATGACAATTGGCTGACGCACTGTTACTGAATCAACTCCATGCCCCATGATTAGTCGGATAACCTCCACCTCTTTCATTATATGTCTCCTAAGTTAGGCTAACTTCATTTGTGAGATGTGTAAGGATTGATTGAGGGGCGTATAATGGCTGACCATTGGATTGAGAATCACAAACGGGATTCATGGCGCCGTCAGGCCAAATCAAGCGGTTATCGAGCTCGCTCAGCATTCAAACTATTACAAATTCAAGAAAAATTCAAATTGATCAGAGAAGGTGATGTAGTTTTAGATGTAGGTTGTCATCCAGGTGGTTGGTCTCAGGTAGCGGTAGAATTGGTTGGTCAAGAGGGAGTTGTAATTGGTGTTGATTTAGAACCATGTCAGCCAGTTGAGGGTGCAGTTCTATTGGTGGGCGATATAACTGAACCATCTACCCAAGAAAGAATTCATGGCGAACTTAATAATCGAATTATCAATACTATCGTGTCGGATATTTCACCTAACATAACCGGTAACTGGGATATTGATCAAGCAGTGGCAATGACATTGGTTGCAGAAGTCTTGGATTTCTCATTGGATTTGTTATGCAAAGGGGGTTCTTTCACTACTAAAATTTTCCAAGGAGTAGGTATTGAGGAACTGATTCAGGCTGTAAAGCCTTATTTTTCAGAGGTCAGAAGATTCTCGCCAATGGCTTCACGAAACTCATCCTCTGAGGTATATATTGTTTGTCGGAATCACATGCCATGGATTAAGCGGGACATTACAATTCGGGAAACTTATGAATCACTTTTGGATAGAAGACTCAATCCCAAGGTAGAAGTGATTGATGAGGAAGTATTTACCTCGTTTAAGATACGAAAGAAAAAATAGTTTACTTTTATCAACATAGACGGTGTTTCCCCAAATATGAAAACCAGTAATGAAACGGGAAGTAAGCAATATACACATTATGAAAATAGGCTCTTAGTTAAAGATTTAAGACCAAATCGGCCTGTAAAGCAATTAGATCTTATCATCCTCAGAGTATATCCAAGACGAATAATCTACTCTGAGAACTACTCTGGACCAGTCGCTGCGGCATGTGGTCGAGATGAAACTGGTTTAGTAGGGATTGTCCTCTGGAATGAACAGATTGATAATATTAGAATAGGAGATGTAGTAAGATTTGAATCTGGTTGGTGCCAAATGCGTGATGGCGAACTGGTTGTTAGTACTGGAGTGAATGGGAAATTGCGAATAATTGATAGGTGAAGAGCATATTTGGCAAAAATAACCAGTGATTTATCTCACGCAACCATAAAAAAGGAAATGTCGTGGGAGTGTTGTTCAAGAGGCCTAGATATGAGTGAAAGAGCGATAAATTGTACAGCATCTGGAGTACCACTAGTTGAGACAGGGTCAACCTCATTTCCGTGCCCCGGATGTGATACATTTTTTGTTGGCAGGAGCCCTAGATGTAGAAATCAAGGAGTAATATATAATTGCTCAGAATGCGATTATCAAGGTCCCTGAGGTGATGTTATGGGTATGGTAGCAATGACTTACAAATTAAATCCTGATGCAGATGTAGACGACATCAACCCCGAAGCTATCGCAGAATATGTGAGAGGGCTGGCAAATGAAGTATATGATGTTCAATCAGTTGAAATCAAGCCATTGGCTTTCGGTCTTAAGTTCGTTCAAGTTCATGTGGTGATGAATGACGGACCGGGTTTGACAGATGAATTCGAATCATTAATGTCAGCAAAGGAAGGCGTCGGCGAAATTGAAGTACTATCAATGGGATTACTTTAATCACAATTGATTTAGCGGACATTGCATAAACTCTCTCAGTAGTGTTGTAGCATAACTACCAGAAGCCAATGAAAATCTAAATCTCAAACATGCTCCTTCAGGATGCCATCTGCTGTTTTCTAGCGGTCCTTTGTGCCATTTTTCTCCTAATGAATCATTCATTGCTATCGGCACAGAATCTATAAACAAATCATTGAAAGTGGTTACCAGTGCTCTTCTTGTTCCTTTAGAGGATAATCTCGGGATCTCGTCAACTGACCAATTGACTTGCTCCAAACTGCAATCTCTAATTGCTGCTAGTTCAATATCCTTAGCCTCACCATCAGCCACATAAATCTCACTGCCAGGCAAAGGTCCAGTGGTAACAAGACGGCCGAGTTGACAGTTTCTAGAGATTCTTGGTAATGTTCTTTTTTCGACAGTGACGCAGCTTTTCACGTTTAATTGTCCCTTTTCGTCAATACGTCCGACTAAGTCTCCTTCAACAGGTATTGAAATGGGCAACCCAGATGTAATTCTTGCATTGAGTGATTTGTTGAAAATAATTGATTGTGCTGCGTGAATTGTCATCAATTGCAGGTTATTTGGTAATTTCTTGAAAGCACCCAAATAGTCATCTGGGTTATGGATTAAGTGTTCCAACATTCTAGATTCAAATCCTAGCCATTTAGGCGCCAATTCTAGTGCTTCTTCTGTCGCTCCATTATCTCTAACATACTTCCTGAAGGCCGCAACATCTTCGTTTTCTTCATAGCCTTCCATGGAGAGATAGGTCAGTACTGCACTTTGAAAATTTCCCCTCAGTACATGTTTACCAACCTCTGCGGTCACAGGCCTACCAGAGCCAAATCTTTGTGGACCTATCCAGTTGGGGAATACACCTTGGCCAAGTGATTGTTGTAATTTACTCTTGATATTTTCTGCTTCTCTCAATGCGTCATGTTCGTTCATTGGACTTCCATCGGGGTTAGAACATCCTCTAACAATAATGGTAAATCTATTGCCTCGATGGTTCCCAAAGCCAATTTTTTGATGAGTTCGGCCAAGAATCTCAATATCTACATCGGGAATTTCTAATTCTGCAAGTTTGTGTTTAGTTGCATCAATAACGAAAATTTGCTGGGTGACAGCCCGCTTATCTTTTGTTCCAGCAAAGAAAATTCTATTCCTAGAAATACCTAATCGCTTGGCAAGGTTGTTACAAAATTTATTGGTTTCCCAATTTGTTAACGTTATCCTTGCTACTGTGAATCGTCCTCTCGGGTCGAGACTAATAGTGGTTGAAATTTCCTCAACTCTAAAATCACTAACTCGTGCTTTTAGAACTCCGCCAATACCAATCGAGTCAGTTGCATAACCTTCGAGTCCTATGGCTTTAGCCACAGGGTCTGAATTAGTCATTTGAATCGCCTTCAAAGACTGATATCAGAGAATTCTTTGGCTATTGAACCAACTAAATCGCTTAGAATTTTGTCAGCGGATTTCTTACCGGAGGTTCTAATGTAAAATTCAGGGTCATCAAGTTCAGGATGACCTGGGAAATAGTTTGCATATTCAATGTCAGCATTGTTGTTAAGTCTTTCTCGAAGCATTTGCAGGCTTGTGTGACTTTCTCCAATAATTCTTAATCGGAGTTCATTCTTTTCCTTGATTAGTACTTTAACTGGCATGACGAACAAACCTCCGAACTACCAAGTCGTTTTGAACCTTGTGTCAATAATTCTGTAAGATTTTCATGATTTGATTATCTTGTAACCGCCTTGCTTTTTTACCTAATCTGTGTGGAAGGGGTATGGACACCATAAACCTAGAGGAGTCCATGGCGAGATTTTCTGAGACGTTTCGCAGGCTTTCGCTCGCTATTGTTGTAGTTACAATAATAATAACTGGAGCATTGCTAGTGAATTTGGTTTACAATCCTCCAACATTTAACACAGACCTTGATGCATTTACTCCTGATTCAGAGGCCAGTAAGGCTCATGAACGTATCCACCACAATTTTCCAAATGAATCCCGCCCCATGTTCGTTAATGTGGAGGCAGATAGCGGCGATAATGTTTTGACGATGGGAAACATAAAATTGATGCTTCAACACTACCAACAATTAGTCAACCTTTCAGCCAATATGGATGATTCAATCGTAGTTTGGACGACAACTCCAAGCATATTACAAACGGCCTTAGATGAAGAAGCCAATCAAACACAACTCTCAACCGTTCAAACTTGGAATGAATTGATTGATTTAATCATTGACGATGATATCGAGTGTAGGTTGACCAGTGATGACCAATTCTTGTCTGCAGCAACCTATGCTTCCTCAGCCTTACTTAACAAAGACTTGGAACAAAAACCTACCTGTGATTATTTATCTAGTGGCCTAGGGGATAGTACTCCTATAGCCTCATCAACGTTATGGGTTCTTGAAATAGACCCAGAATTATCTGAGGAGCAAAGAAAAACCGTCCAAAATGAGTTTAGAGATTTGTTTGGAGAGTTTTCTAAAGAATCCGCATTAGATTACGGTGTTGTTTCTCTCGATTTACTTTCAAATGATATCGACGATAGAACTCTAGATAATGTCGCATTATTAGTGATTTTAGCTCTTATAGTTGTAATTATTTTACTGACTTTTACTTTTAGATCCTTTAGAGATGTAACATTTCCACTGATTGGATTAACTAGTGCATTGATATGGACATATGGGCTACTTAATCTGATAGGCGTCGAATTTTCTGCTTTAGAGGTCGCAGTAGCACCTCTAGTACTAGGTTTAGGGATTGATTATGCCATTCATCTACAGCGAGCAAATAGTACTCTGCGTGAGCAATATCCAGACCCGGCTGAGTCGTGGTTGAGAGCTTGTGCTAAATTGTCAGTTCCTTTGACACTAGCAGTCATTACCACTGTATCAGCCTTCCTAGCTAATATCATTTCACCGCTGCCGCCATTGAAGACCTTTGGTATTGCACTGGCAATAGGTGTTGTGTGTGCATTCATTACCTCCACGTTAGTAGTTGGCGCATTACATGTACTAATGCACTCCAAGGAGGATAGAGAAAAGCCCAAACCATTCACTCTTCCAAAGCTGACAAACAATCTTGTCAAGGTACAACAGAAACAACAAGTTGGAATATTCCTTGTGGTGGTATTTTTATCGGGTGCATCGATATTTGGCGCAGCATCTCTAGAGACTAATTTTGATTTGGCAGATTTTGTTGATGATGAAATGGAAATAATGCACGTCAGACAGGATTTAGCAGATAATTACGACAGTGCTGGTTGGAAATTGATTTACGTTTTGTTTGAACCAAGTGACGGGCAGGATTATATTATCGCTGAAGAAGATTTATTGACTGAATTAAGGGGTTTCCATGGTGATTTAAAATCAAATCATGATGTTGTCGGAACAGATGAGACCTTCCCTTCACCATCATACGAGGGACCCTATGTTATCCTTAGAGACGCAATCTTGAGGGACTCAAACTTTGGGGACACTCATAATTTACAAGTCTTCCAAGATGGTGGTGTTTATGTCAAGGATTACGAATTGCCTTGTAATCTGTCTGCTGCTTTCTTATCTTTGTCTACAAATAACTCCGTTGCTGATCCTCTAACTGGTGAAACATGGTCTGCTCGCATAACACAAAGCGTCTATCTAAACGATGGTAATGTGGTTAATTTGAGAAACGAAATAAGAGTTGAAGCAGCGACTTCAGCAGATTCTTATCAAGTGGTAACCGAATTTGAAAATATGCTAGGTGACGAGGATAAATCTGGTACTTTGAGGTATAACCTTGCAGGCAATGCTAAGTTGTATGTTACTGGGGATTTAGCGATGTTGCAGTCGGTTCTTGACGGACTATCTAGTTCTCAAGTGGAATCGACATTAATCTCTTTGGCAGTTTCGTTCATGGTTTTGTTTGCCTTAACTAGAAGAATAATGCCGGCGATTGTAATTCTCTTCCCAGTAGGTATTGCTACATTGTGGGTCGTTGGTTCCATGGCAGCAATTGGTCTAAAATGGAACGTTTTGACGGTAATGGTTACAGCATTGACCTTGGGCATTGGCATAGACTATTCAATTCACATGTGGAGAAGATTTGAGGTTGAACTACAACGGAGAAACAATCACTGGGATGCTCTTAGAGCATCACTGTCAACTACTGGTGTCGCATTAATTATGAGTGCATTAACAACGTCAATAGGATTCATGGTGTTGATTTTCTCGCCAATGCCAATCATCCAAGACTTCGGTTTAATTACCGCTATCACCGTAATATTTTCACTATTGTTGTCTCTAGTTTTATTACCAGTGTTGATGGAATTGTCTGCAAGGAGTAAGGAAGAAGACGTTGTGGAAAAAGAATTTGAGCCACAACTTGATGAGTTAGCTTGAGATTGAAGCGACTATTTGTTCCATATCTAGTCCCTGTTCCCTAGCGATTAGTGCTAAACATAACCAATTTGACGCGTAATTAAGGGCGTTTTGTTTTCGTTGTGATCTTCGCTCAATCTCATCGATTGGTATCTTTGTCTGCCTTGAGATATATTTTTTCAATCGATTAGCTAGTTTTTCTCTTGGATCGATGCTGTCAATTATTGTTTTCTCTACCTGTTTTTGTTCTTTTACGCTGGGGAGAATAGTATCATTGCTAGGAGCTTTATCTAGGTGGTCACTTGGCTTCAATTCAACGGGCTGTAACAACCTAGACGGCCGGGGATACCAGCCAATTGGCGTGGATCTGTTTTTGATATCAAAAGCTGGGATTAGGCTCTCTCTATTACCTATTAACCAACCTGCTTCAATGAGTTTACTGACTGCAATCTCGGCTTCTTCAGGAGATAACCATTCCATGTCAAAAGATAAAATTCTTTCAAGTTCAAGATCTGAAATTTTTTCTTGACCTCTATAGCATAGTGAAATTACTCGACGAACATCGTCAATATCCTCATCCGTCATGGTCTACAAGAATCATACATGTGATTTGAAGGTAATTGTTGTTAAGTTTCGATTAAATCAACAGATTCATTGCCAATGCCTACCTGCGCGGTTTATTGGGGGGCTGGTAATGAGTAGAGAATATATCGCTAGAGACCCAAGAACTGGGAAACCACTCAATGTGGCCAAATCAAAATCCAAAAAACAGTACATTGAAACTCAAGAAGGACCTTGGTTAGCAGTAAATGATTCAGACATAATTCCGTTATCAAACGGAGATATAAGTAGGTATGAAGTATCCTGGCGATCAAAAAAGTACCAATTGCTTCGGGAAGATGGAATTATTGGTCTAACGAGGATTAAAGGTCATAGGGCAGTCGAGGCTCACAAATCATTGTTAAGGGCGCTGGAAGATGATAGCCCGAGCGTCAGAGTATCCGCTCTTAAGGCTCTGCCAGAGGTTGCGACACAAAAGTCAGATGAACTGTTTGATTGGCTTTCAGTGCTACTTGACGACGATAATCCGTCTGTTCGAATAGCAGCTAGTGAAGCCTTATCTATTTCTGCACCAGTATTTCCATCAGGTATTGATATAATACTACACAATGAGTTAAGGTCTAATGAAATTAACAGAGCCAAATTTGCCTTCAAGGGATTGGAATCTCTTTGTGAAGCATGGCCAGAGGTTGCTTGCGATCACATAGATGAATTATTTTTAGAAACCGATGCAAATTTGCGCTTAAAAGGAGCCAAATTGTTGAATAAAGTCTTGGCGAAATCAGGCCATATTGGCTGGGACTTAGTCTCATGGGCGTTAAATGATGATGATGCAAGAGTTCGCCGGGCAGCTGCTAAGACATTACCACGGTTAGCAAAGACTGACACTAGAATCGCAACAATCTTTTCGGAAAGAGCATTATCTGATACCGATTCTCAAGTAAGAATTAGTGCTGTTAAGGCTATACGTTCGCTGGATAAAGATAGTGGTAGAGCAAGGGAATTAATATTGAAAGGTGCAGCTTCGAACGACATTAATGTCCGTCGCGTTTGTATCGAAATGTTACCGATTCTTTATGGTGAAGAGGTGCTGAGAGGAATCGCGATTGATTTATTGAAGACTGAGACAGATAATATACTGATCAAATCTCTCAATAATTATGCTGCCGATGAATCTCTGGAAGGTTCTGAGGCTCAAAAGAATCGTTTCCTAGCACCCGCACCCGCAGTGCCAAAAATTGACCGGGAAGTAGCGGAGGCGGCCGGTAAGAGTGTAGGTTTGGAACCGATTCCATCGAACCAGGTGAAAATCGAAACTCCTGCTAAATCAGATAACAATTCGGTAAAAACAGCTAAAGTCACTGACCTTTACAAAAGCGTTTCCCAAGACGAAATGATGGGGTATGATGATGACGAATACTGATGCTACGTATTTTGTCGGCATTGTTAAGAAGGGGCCGTTGTTGGCCAAACTGCATAAGGTGTAGTTATGAGTGACACACAATTCAATGACAAGGCTGAACAATTTGACAGACTCTGGGACGGAATTACTCCCAAGGGGGTAAATAGAACCAAGGCTTTGAAGTTTAGGCAATATATCTTAGAACATGTCCGTCAAACTCGCAGAACCTTGAACAGAGAGAATGCACGCAAGTATTGGATGGGAATCCTTCAACAAGAGATTGCCGAACAAGACAACTTTTGATTTCACGTTAGGTCGCAGACGCCCAGCGGCCTGTATAGCGTTTGGGCGGCGGTGATAAGATGTTCACAAACCAACGATTCGACAACTGGAAACTAAAACAATCTACTCTCTCAGGTTTGGCGGGTTTAGGATGGGAAAAAGCAACAACCGTACAAAAAGACACCATTCCAACTGCGCTCGAAGGTAATGATGTCATCGGACAGGCTAGGACTGGTTCAGGAAAAACCGGAGCATTTGGTATTCCAATTATCGAAGCATGCCATCCGACAGGAAATCTTCAGGCGCTAATCCTAACTCCTACTAGGGAACTTGCCAACCAGGTTTCTGTTGAGATGAATTGTCTCCAAGGTGATAATGGATTAAAAATTGTGACAGTGTACGGGGGCACAGATTTGGAAAAGCAAGCGCGTCAATTAAGTGATGGCGTAGATATCATTGTTGGAACTCCTGGAAGAGTTATGGATATGACCAAGCGAAAGTATGTTAACTTGTCAAACCCAACAATCTTTTGCTTAGATGAAGCAGATCGGATGCTGGATATGGGGTTTTTCCCCGATATTACTTGGGTGATAGAGAGAATGACCTCTAGGACTCAGACCTTACTGTTTTCTGCCACCTTCCCGCAAGAAATTCTGGATGCAGCTTATGAATTCATGGATGAACCAGAATTCGTCCTGACCAATACTGAAGATTTTGACTTGCCACCAATCCAAATGTACAGTATTAGTATTGGTAGAGCAAATAAATTATGGGCACTCTCAAGACTGTTGACAAATACTACTGATGATGATCAAATTATTGTTTTCTGCAATACAAAAAGAATGGTAGATTTGTCAGTACAGAAATTATCTAAAGCAGGCATTCAAGTCAATGGCCTGCACGGTGACCTTTCTCAAAATCAACGGGAGCGAATACTTCAATCGTTCAAGAGTGGCGATACGAAGACCATTATCGCAACAGATGTGGCAGCGAGAGGTATTGACGTTGATGGCATCACTTTAGTGGTGAACTATGATATCCCTGATGATATGGACAGTTTCATACACCGTGTGGGTCGCACTGGAAGGATTGGCAGAGAGGGACAAGCATGGAGTTTAGTATCAAAAAGTGATTCTGGACAATTAGCAAGGATAATTGCAACTTATGGTCTAGACATTGCTTCAGTTGAGGTTCCAGATTTACCTGAAGGTATTGATAATGAGGCAATTGCCTACAAAGATGACTTCATGGAATCGGCAGATGTGTTTGGCTTTGTTCCAATAAAGTTGACATCCAATCATGCTATGGAATTTTCAGGTCGTGTAATTGCGAACTGGTTGGTAGAAAAAATGCGTTGTGATGAATTAGCAATAGGAAGGATACAATTTGATCAAGATATTGTTACAGTGAACGTCCACTCTTCTAAGGTATCACTTGCTTTGAAGGCAATCGAAAAATATGATTTGAATGGAACTAAACTATCCGCTCAGATTTGATTATTCAGATTCTAAATCATTACCTTTGGAATTTGTTAATTCTAATTTAGTTATCTTAACGGCTACTGCAGCAACCATAATCAGACCAATACTTGCCAATGACCATGCGGTTTCAATGGCATTATCCCAATTGTTTTGTGCAGCCATGCATTGGTTTGTTGCAATATTGGAATAGGAACAAAAATCTAGGATTTCCTTGGCTTCCATCGCTTCATTATTTGTCGTTACAGAGTATGCAGATGAAATTAACATTAGCAAGGCAAACCCCAATATTACAAAATGAATTTTAGCCCACGACTTTCGAAAGGAAAATTGTAACTTATCGGTATTATCTTTTGCTTTTAATGCCCGTTCAGGGCCTCCAACCTGCCAAAACCACATTAGCCACATAAATACTAAAATTACCAGAAAACCCCAGTTGTAAATCGCTTCATGGTATTGCCATACCGGATTTAGGCAACTTGGGTTATTCGGGTCAACCGCACAAGAATCGACAGCTATTGGGTAAAATACTACCAGTCGAATGATATTTAGCACGTAGACTATCGCACACATTATAGCAATAGATCGCAATTTCAAGCGCTGAGATACTCCATCAGTCATAATTATTAATGTAGAAATGAACAGCATCTCGTGTACACCAGCACATTCGTCAGAAACATAGAGTGCTACGGTATCTAGTACCCCGGGAAAATTTTCATTGTGTAAATTTACCTGCGTCATCCATCCATTATTAGTTGTCAGGGTGGCAGTACCCTCTCCGTAAATCAGATTGGTAATTTCACTCCAAATCCAAGCTTCGCTTATTTGGATTGGTATGAGGGTGTTTGATGGTTGAGTGATAAACCAATAAATCGCTTCGATAAATAGCAATGCTAGTGGTATTTTTAAGTATGATTTAGATAATTGAAAGACTTCACTCCAAGACATGTCTTGAGAATTGGAAACTCTTTTCGATGACTTGGTCATAATGCTCCGTGCAGGTCAACACACATGAATATACGGTATTCTCTAAAGCCGATAATCGCATTGTTTGTATATCAACACCTTTTGTCTATAATGAAACGGTAATACCTGGTGGTGTCTTCGGAATGCAAATTACCCATCAACTAGACGTTTTAGGATTCTATTGTCCCGTTCCATTACATCAGACTAAGAGAGCCCTAGAATCATTATCCAGTGGTGACATAATTGGCATTAAAGCAGATGACCCAGAAACATTACATGATATACCAATGTACTTGGGAAGGACAGAGCATATTCTAAGAGAGATTGTTAATGAATCCGGTGAATTTTATTTTATTATTGAGGTGAAAAAATGACAGACGTAAAAGAGGTTACTGACGATATTTCTGACATTCCAAGCCGAGCAAGACTGCCAACAACATTTGGCGAGTTTGTTATTAGAGTGTTTCATGAAGAATCTACTGGATTTGACCATGTTGCATTAACGTTAGGCGATATGCACGGGCCAGATCCAGTACTTGTTAGAGCTCATTCAGAATGCCTAACTGGTGATGCATTTGGCAGTCTGCGATGTGATTGTGGACCACAGTTACACGCCGCTTTAGATGCAATTCGCAAAAAGGGTTGGGGATGTTTACTATACTTGAGACAAGAGGGGAGAGGTATTGGTCTACACGCCAAGATTCAGGCTTATCATCTTCAGGACAGGGGTGCAGATACACTAGATGCAAACCTTATGTTAGGCTATCCTGGGGATGCTAGAGACTATCAGATAGCGGCAAAGATGTTATCCCATTTAGGAATCCATCAGGTTACGTTGTTAACTAACAATCCTAATAAAATTGAGCAACTACGTTCTTATGGGATTGATGTTGTAAACCGAGAACCCTTAGTCGTTGGAGTTGGTGAATCCAACCGATCATATCTTGAGACTAAAGTTAACCGTATGGGTCATTCTATAGATAAACAGGATTTAGGGGAATAAATGGGGCCGTGGCCGGGAATTGAACCCGGGCTGAGGGAACCACAATCCCTCGTGCTAACCCCTACACCACCACAGCCATCTAGGATAGGTTGGCCTAAGTAGAGTGGTATTTCAATAATCCGATTCTCAGAAATTATAGTAATTCGAGCAATTAATGAATTATACTACCTTTATTTCTATATTGCATCACCTCTACCGCCTCATATGCGAAGATATAGCACAATAAGCAAAGTCACGGTAATTATGGTGCTGTTATTATGTTCATTGGGTAGTAATGTGGCTGCAAGAAGCGTTCATTCGACCTCAGATGTAGACATTTATCCTCAAGGTAAAATATCGACAGATGGTCCTTGGTATCTAGATAATAAAATAGCTTTTACCGAAGAAAATGCTGATTATACTACTTCGATGGTTGAGGACAATCGCATAACTTTTGAACATTCAAGGCCAGCAAATCTCCAAACCCTGCAAATGTGGGCTCAGTCATCACCTACCGATTCACATTATGCTACAGGTGCCCCAGATTTGAGTTACTCATATTCTAACGGGCTATTAATTGAATTGACAGATTTTAACACAGTCCCATACAATCAGTTCGAAATAGTGGCAGTGGACATAATTATCGCCTTTCATATACCTGGACCTTTGATGAAAGACCAAGTTAGATTTTCCATGGAAAACAATGGTGATTTTTATGAATTAGTGACCTATGTAAACACCCAATCTTCAATTGACTACATGAATGGGACAATTTGGTCAAAGAATATAACTGCGCAATCTGACTGGACATGGACTGAATTACAAAACCTGATTCTAACATTAGACTATGTTTCAGAAGGTTCACCAGATGATACACAATTAGATGTTGATGCTGTCGGTTTGTCGGTAATTGTTGAATATCCATGGTATGGCACTGAGTGGGCTTTGGTAGAATCTACGTCGCAGGGATTCGAAATGCCGCTTCACCAAGTTGATTTTGCGGAGGGTTACTTTGACGATATACAAATTTCATCTTGTGGGTTGTCCCCCGTAAATCAAGGCATAGAAGGTATTTGGACAAGCGAGATATTACATGCGCAACCCGGACAAAATTTCGGAAGAATCCATTTTAACACCGATATTGAGAGTAATTATCAGGTGTTGGTTTCATATTCGAACAACGGAATTGATTTTACCGACTTCCAAGTAATAGCTAGCAATGAATTGATAGACAGTCAAATAGTCAAAATTCAGGTTAAATCATCCGAATCATGTGTGGAGAAGATTATGTTGGATTATAATAATCCAACTTTAACAATCAACGGCAGGGTTTTTGGCTCTCTTGATGGTTTAACTACTGAAAAGTCCAGATGGAAAATCTTTGTCAATAGTGAAGAAGTAACTTACCAAACAATAAATCAATTGACAAATTTCACCTTAGAAATCCCAATTGGCCAATACTTGAACTATGGAATACAAGACTTGACAATAACGCTACAAGCCTGGTTTAATTGGAATTCGTCAGGCACGCCCAGCACTACACTGCTTGAAGTGACTTCGATGACAATTTCGGGTGGTTTTGAAGTTCAATGGGATGAAGATCCAATGTGCCAAATAATCGGACCTCAGTATTTTGTCGAAGATGGTCTTGGAGTGTTAATTCCTTTCCGTGACAGGTGTGTAGATGATAGATCAAATACAGATAACTTATCAGTTGAATTTAGCATCGCAGATGAATCATTATTAAGCGCAATGATGGTCCAAGACGACATAAAATTGGTATTGATGCCAGAACAGCACGGTATTACAACTGTTACAGTAACAGTCTCTGATGAAGCGGGAAATACTTGGCAAGAAACCTTCATAACTTCGGTTGAAGAAATAGATGATAAGCCCGTGTTGGGAGAATTCCCATCAATTGTTCCAGTCGAATACGGGATTTCAAAAACCATTCAGTTCAGTTATTATGATATTGACTCTACTGGAATATCAGCAACTACAGATAAATCATGGGCCGTCATTGATTTATCAACATCCACTATTACAGTTACACCTCCCACAGCAGCATCAGCGGTACCAGTAGCAGTCACAGTATGTGATCAAACATCATGCGTTAATCAAACATTGGTGTTAGAAGTTCTAACGATGGCTGAATTATTCATTGAGGAAATAATTGTAGACTCAACGGAAGTAACTGAGGGCGATGTAGTTCCAATCAAAATCTATGTTAGAAACTCAGGGAAAAGTGAAGCAACTTTAATCTCTATCCGGTGCCAATCTGGAACAACATTGGTAGGAGTGACGTCTATACCAATGCTACAATCTGGAGAACTCGGATTGGTAACCTGTGATTGGAAGCCAACAGAAAATGGCCCACAGACGATTTCTGTTGAACTGGATAGAACCAATCAAATTCTCGAAAGTGACGAAAATAATAACTTTGATTCTGTGACCATAGATGTGGCAAAATTTTCCGCTGACAAATCATCCTCAGATACAATTATTTCAACAGGTATGTTATGGACGATTACCCTTATTATAATCGCTTTGATTGTAGTATTATTTTCAGCTTTTGCTCCTAGAAAAATCAAGAAATTGTAGATTCATTTATTCAATCATCCAGTGTCGGATAATCACAAATTATCACTATAAGTTGATAAGTGAAACGTAAAACCAAGAGGTACTTTGAGACTGTGGGGGTCGTTCAACTTAGGTTGACAAAGTGGATGTGGGAACATGTCAGAACTAAAACTAAGAATAGAAACAGAGGAATATATTTACGAGGAATATGTGGAAGCTTGAAATGATTATTTGTTCCATTGCGGGGGATATCTTTCCTGCTCCATCAAAATCATTACCGGTTTACCTATCTCGCCGGATGTCTCGGATGATATCTCGGTGAAACCTTTACTCATTTTGACGATTCCTACAACTTCGTTTTTGCTGGTAAATGCCGCTACTTCAAGACCACTGGATAGTCCCTCGCTAACTTCTATCAATCCCGGTCGCAGAAGTGGTGCTCCGTGACATAATGCACTCGCAGCACTATCTTTGACAACTATGTATGGTTTGTCAAGCAATAATTTCTCGGTTGGATGGATGATTTTTTCTAATGCTGCAGAGTTCTCGCATTCCTTCCATAGCCACACAGCATCAGCAATTTCTTGCAGGGTAACGCAATCAGTTAAGTTAAATCTACCGGAGTTTTCCCTCCTAAGTTCCTTCAACTCAACTTTGTAGCCGAGTAACAAACCCATATCACGAGCAATTGTTCTAATATATGTACCAGCCTCGCAGACAATTCTAACAATCGCTTGTCTAGCGAGGGTTTCGATCAATTCGAATTTGTAGATTTTCCTAGTTCTAACCTGAACTTTTACTGCAGAAATCTCTGGTGGAACATTATAAATCCTGCCCGTTAACTTTTCTGCTACATCATTCAGTAAATCGATATTAATTTCTTGAGCGAACTTCAGCACCGCGATGTAGGTTTTGTCAGTTTTCAAAATACCCTTGGTTAATTTCATCGATTTTCCTGCCATAAGTGGTAAGACACCGGTAGCAAATGGGTCCAAAGTACCCCCATGACCCAACCGTTCTAATCCAAGTAAATCCCTTACCCAAGCAGCAATTTGATGAGAAGTTGGCCCTGCTGGTTTGTCCAAAAGTATAAATCCCGACGCAATACGTTGTTCAACAGTCAATGACTCAGGATTTAATCCATGGTTTGAAGGCTTCGATACATCATCTAATTGTACTCTTACCATTTATTCATCTCCTAAGATTTTCACCACCTCATCAAGAACTTGCTCAGCGGTAATATTCGTTGCATCAATGATGTGGGTATAAGGAGTAGGGTCGTCTGGAGTTAAATTGTACATTTTTTCATATCTGTTATTGTCAACCAGTAACCTTGCTTTGTTAGCAGTAATTGCTTCGTCAAGAGTTATTCCCTCTCGCTTAGTAACTCTTTTAGCCCGTTCTTGCTCAGAAACTTTCAACCATATTCTAACACAATCAAATTGAAGTTTATATCCCCACCATCCTGCAAGTCTAGATTCAATTATGTTGGTTAAATTATCTGAAATATAGTTGCGCAATTTTTCATCGAGTAAGAGGTCGACACTTTGATCAATTACGCAAAGTTCACCAAATTCTGCAAGAGTCATTCCACGTTCATGAGCTTCATTTCTAAATATCTGCCCACCATTGATAGATGTCCAAGAAAAGTGCCTGCAAAGCCCTTCAACCAAAGTAGATGTGCCACTTCCTGGATGTCCAGAAATAGTGACTTTTTTCATATTCACACCCATTGGTGTCGACAAACCTCACATTTTTTCTTACGTGGGCCAGCCTTACTAATCATGTCGCTATTACACTTTGGACAAATCAAACCCTCAATACCAGAATAAGTGGTTGAGTTGTCTGATTTTTTTGCTTTCACAGTCTTTTCATTATTTTTTTGGTTGCTTTTTTTCTTTGATTGGGATTTGCTTTTTTGTCGCCTTCTTTGAGCATTCTTATCAACAGATTTACTATTATTGGCCACCAAATGTAGTAATGGTTCTTTCAGTTTATCTCCCGAAGCAACTACTGGATGAGTTCTGTAACGGAATAACTTGATGTGTCTGTCTACAACTCTGCCAAAGGGAGCACTCATACAGATATATGCACAAATCCATGCCGGAAAGAACAGAAATTTTCCAGATAATAGGTTCCATTCTGATGCCCAAGGCAGAGAGACATAATCAACTCTAAATGTTTCAACTGTTGTAGTTAGCCAAGAAAAAACGGCAATAATAATAATCATAGTGAACATCATTGGTTTCATAGCACCCATTTGAACCTTCAATTGCTCGGGCATCATTTGTTGTTGCAGTATAGTTGCTTTTTCTTGCAGTATAGGATCTCTTGATATTCTTGCATCATTCATCATACGCCTAATTTGTCCTTGACGATGTCCAATGTGTGCTTGTTCAATCGGGTCGAGAAAGAAACTTCTCAGAACTGTATTCATGAGCATAGAAAATGTCCCTAATATCAGTACAGTCATTATGAAAAACGACTCCTCAGGAAGAATTGGTGACAAAATAGGATCAGCTATACCCCCCATTGTCGACCTAATTCCCGGGTTCATGATAAGTAAAGTCATCAATATCATGATCATTAACATCATCATCATAGAACCACCAGGAGGTTGTGGTGGAGGCGGAGAGTTACCATTAGCCATGTTGGTGGGAAATATAGCAAGGGCATGAAGGTTGGCATTGAAAACTAAAATTAATCGAATCATTAATCCGTGATATTCAAACCATTTCTCACAGTGGCCAAAATCATGCGCAGTAGAGAGCCACTAGATTTGGAAACCAACTGGAAGCATCCCTTGCCAATGCCCATGCCTTTCCAACCCGTTTGTGTCACTCAATTGGAAGCAATTGAACAGATCTCAATGTTACCTAGTCAACCGAGAGTATTCATGTGGACTGATGATAAGCGGCATTGTATAAATGGATGGGAATTTCTAGCAAGCGTACGTCAGGGTGTGCCACCACAAGGTATTGAAGCCGAATTAAGGGCGTGGATGGAACAATATCCAAAATCATGGCTTGCTGTCGATCTAAGGGACGGAATTATGCCGCCTTCTACAACTCGCCCAATCGAGGAATTTTTAGCAGAACTTCCACTAAATGTGATTGTAATTCTTTCTGGTGATTCCAAAAATGAGGTTTGGCCAAATTGGGTTTTGCCTTCATGATTGCAATCACATATCTACGAAAGAGAATCCACAAGATGGACAAATATTCACATCAAGTGCACACGATGTTGAACATACCGGGCATGGTTTCTCATTGGTTTCGTCCTCTGCTGTAGTTTCATCTACAGGTGTTTCACTTTCAGTGGATTCAGTGTTATTTTCTGTGTTCGCTTCTTCCGCTTCCGCAGAAGAATTGTCAGCATTCCAAGCCTTTGCGGCTTCTTCAAGTTCAGCCTTCTTTAGGTAACCATTATCATCTAGGTCAAAATTTATTGCATGGTCTACGAATGAATCTCTAACGTCAGCACTGATTCCATGGGCATCCATAACTCTGAGAAGAACATCCTCTCTCCAAGTGACCTTACGCTTATCTTTAGTATCTTCAGCTACATCACTGGTTGAATCTTCGGTAGCTGTTTCTTCAGCCACAGATTCTTCAGTTACAGATTCTGGTAAATCTTCAGTTTCAATTTCATCACCGAAGTGTACACCGTGGAATTTGTTCAGGATATCCCCATTAACTTCGCCATTACCTTTTATCTCAAAGCAGACCTCTAGTCGTTCACCCTTTCCAACCATTGGGACCATCCAACTGGCTCTGGTTCCCATGTCAATATCTTCGGTAGTAATTTCACAATCATCTCTTTTTCCATTGGCTCCTTTGATATACCAATCCTTGATTTCAAAATTTTGGGGTATTACATCATTGATGTAGATGTCTTGAAGTGCGGTATCTCCATTATTTTCGAAAAGAATTAGCACTTCGTAACGCCCCTTCCCGCCAAGTGGTATAGCTTGCTTTCCAGCGGAGAAATCTCTTCGGTTATGGATAACCTTGATTGAAGGAGCATCTGGACAATCTCTACCACAAACTGGGCCAAATCTTTCTGCACTGAATTCTGCTCGCAGTGGTGCAACCACTTTCTCATTTTGTGGTGATGGGTCTGGAGCAATCAAATCATAGGTTATGCTAATTGACTTTCCAGGTTCAAGTCCAAGAGGTCCTCGAGTACCAATAGTCATGGTTAGGGTATGTCCATCACCATCTGGAGATTTATGCTCTTTCTCTAAAGTTATTCCATTGCTAATCTCGGCTTTGTATTGTTCCATCTCAAGCTCTTTTCCGGCAACGCTAATCTTCAGGGTTTCAAGATTAGGTGCTTCGAATAAGCCAGGTATATCATCAGTAATTCTCATTAGGTTTATGGTCGCTGAACCTTCATTCTTCAAAGAAATATCTGCAGATACTTTTTGATTTCTGTAGGATCTAAGTCCAGTTGTCGAATACTTCTTCGATATGTCAGCTTCTAAGACGTCAAATGAGTTTTCTTCGAGTGCCATAGAACCCTCGGTTGATCTAACAGCGTGAGGTAAGATTGTGTATGATAAATCATAGGTAAAATCAGGCTCAGAGGTTGCTACAACAGTTCTGTCCTCTGATTCCCACTTTCCGTTAGGCAACACATCTTGTTCAACATCTGAAATATCAAATAACAACTCATTACTTCCTTTCATCCTAACTTGCAATTTAGTCAAATCAACAGCAAAAGATGACCGGTTTTCGAAAATAGTCTTACAAATCCAATTGTCAGGTCTTTCATCCTCTCTTACTCTCATGTATGTAAATCCTCGACAAAACGCATCAAGTTCTCTGAAATTTAGGTTGGAGAGAGTTGATTGAGCAGTGTAACTTGCCGAGGCAGAACCAGCTTTGATAGTTTTAGTACTACTTACAACGATTCTACCCTCTATTGACAGGATTTGCTTTTCTCCTGCCGTTAGTGTGCCAACTGACCAGATCAAACCACCAGATTCCATAGTAGCAGAGCCAGTATTTTCAAAGGTAATTTCTTTGGGCACAGTTCTCTTAACTTCAACATTTTCCAATGTAACGCTTGAAGTGTTCTCGACTTCTATCTCTAATGCAATAGGGCCGCCATCTTCTCCATGGGCGACAGAAAGGGACCTCTCTTGTGACCTAGCTGGGTTGGTATCAAGTCGTTCTCTTAGAGCCATCATTCGCATACCTTCGACTTTGTACTTCATGCTGTAGTTCTTACCGGCCTCAAGTTCATCCACAGACACATGATCTCCACCGATATCTGTCGAATCGGCGTTGTCCAGTATTACATCTATGTCGTAAATTCTGTCGTCGCTTGAAGGGTTGTTAATAGTAAGTGTACCTTTAACTGTCTGCTTTACTATCTCACCGTCAGGGGTTAATGTAGCATTTTCAACTTCATGCAGGCTCCCTTCTAATTTGTCGCCTGGTACTTTTTCAACGTCATCTCTAGACCTAATGGTTGCTCCAGCCTGTTCCCCAGATAAGTCATCCGGAGACATGTTTTCTTGTAATGCCTCACTCTCTTCATCTGGGATATCTGTCAGTGGTGATAGTAATAGGTCGGCAGCAGATGATACCGTGTTTTCATTCTCACTAGATTCAGATTCCAGGGCTGGTGGCGACAGTAGCATGTCTGCTGGAGCCGGTGGGGCATCCATCGGTGGCATTGGTGGCATNTCAGGNGGAGTTGGNGGCGCATCCATTGGCGGCATTGGAGGCATTGGTGGCATATCAGGTGGAGTTGGCGGTGAATTCATTGGTGGCATTGGTGGCATAGGCGGCATATCGGGAGGAGTTGGCGGTGCATCTGGCGACGCATCAGCAGGTGGCATCGGTGGCATGGGTGGCATAGGCGGCAATCCAGGGGGCATAGGTGGTTTTTCTTCAGTCAATTCAATTCCTCCGCGCTAAAGTACAATGCGGCATGGATGCCATTGATGCATAGCACATAACCATTATGGCCAAAGGTTTGATTAGAAACCTATGATTTTATACTAAATTGCTCTTGTAAATAAGCAACTTGATTTATGATGCGTAAAACCCTAGACCATGGTCGGATTAGATAGTGGTACGCCTCCAGTAATTTTTGTCGTTGGTACAGCAGGTGCTGGAAAATCATCATTAGTGACAGCTTTTCAACGTTGGTCTAGGTTTCTTGAAACTGATGCAATCGCAGTTAATCTTGACCCGGGAGCAGAGCGTGTACATTATGATGCAGAATTTGATGTTAGAGACCTGATATCATTAACAGAAGTTATGACTGAATACGACTTAGGTCCCAATGGGGCTCAGATACTCGCGGCAGACTTACTAGCAGCGCAAGCCGGAGATGTTGCAGAGCAGTTGCACGCCTTGTCTGGAGAATTGATGATTGTTGATACTCCGGGACAAGTGGAATTATTCGCCTTTAGGGAAGCTAGTAACCATTTGATAGAAGTTCTTGGAAGAAATCAATCGGCGATAATTTACCTGTTCGACCCTATGCTATCTCGATCTCCTTCTGGTTTTGTCTCACAAATGTTGCTCTCAAGTATAGTGGAGTTTAGGCTGGGTTTGCCAACCAAGAATTTCCTTTCGAAATCGGATTTACTTGAGCCTGAAGAACTAGAAAAAATTCTTGAATGGTCCGAACGCTTAGAAATTTTAGAAATGGCGCTTTATGATGAAGCAGGTGGTCAAAGGACTGAGTTTGCCATCAATCAATTGAGAATGATGCAAGAATTCGCTCAAGCCCCCGGATTGACTCCATTGTCTTCTGAGTTAGAGGAAGGCTTGGCAGACGTGCTAACATTCGCTCAAGCATTGTTTGGTGGAATGAGTGATGCACGCGACGGATTTGCCCAAGATATTGAACACGAAAGAAATTGATTTTATCTCAAGAAATCTTAGAAGCCGTCTTGAACTGGGTGGCATATGACAAATCACCTGTTGGCTATTGACGACGTTGAAGAAGACTTTGAGATGATTCTAAGATGGGCTATTGAGTTCAAGAGACTTTGGAAGGAAGGTGACGATGTTGCAATTAACTTTCTTCCATTAGATACGCTAGCAGTTGGCTCGATATATGAAAAGCCGAGTACACGCACCAGAGTTTCATTTGAGGTAGGAATCAACCGGCTTGGTGGTTATCCACTGACGTTATTGAAAAACGATATCCAACTAGGCAAATCAGAAACCGTGGGAGATACATCGCAAGTTCTGTCAAGATTTTTGGGAGCGATGACATATCGATGCTTTTCCCATGATGACGTAGCGGAACTTGCTAAATTTGCTGATGTACCGGTTTTGAATGCTCTATCAGACAAACATCACCCATGTCAAGCCGCCGCTGATTTGATGACTATTTTGGAACACTGCTCAGATTTAGAAGGCCTAAAAGTAGCCTGGGTTGGTGATGGTAACAACGTGCTACATGACTTGATGTTGGCTTGTGCCATGCTTGGTATCGATATACATTATGCTATTCCAGAAGGTTATGAACCAGCTGCGGACGTTGTTAAGCGTACGGAAGATTTGGCCAACAAAAATGGTAGTAAAGTTATGGTTACCAATAATCCAACAGAAGCGGTAACTAATGCCGATATTATATACACCGACGTATTTATTTCTATGGGGGAAGAAGACATGAAAGACAAAATCAAATCGTTTGAAGGTTTTCAGGTGAATGAAAATCTGGTTAGCAACATGAGTAATGACTGGAAATTCATGCATTGTTTGCCTGCTCACAGAGGCGATGAGGTTACTGATTGGGTTATGGATCATGATCATTCTATTGTTTTTGACCAAGCAGAAAATCGAATGTGGGCTCAAATGTCATTACTTACTTACTTAGCTAGTTATGAAGCTTGGGAAACCATGGGCGAGTTTATGGGAATCGGTTAATTAAACGTACATAGGAATTATGAAACCAATCAATCCCAGTAGCATTGCAGTTCTAATTTTAGCAGCAGCTTGGTAGTCTTTTCCTTCAGCCAAATCACGATTAAGAGTAATCAGCATGAGTATGGCTGGTATTTGGAAGAATATTTCATTTAATTCAAACGGGCCTTTCCAATAGGGAACATATAGACAAACCAGAGCAGCCATTACCACAACATAAGCAAGCATTCTAGATTTAACCAATCCATATGTCATTGGTAGAGTTGTTCTAACACCTTCATCAGCCTCCATGTCTTGACAATCTTTGATAATCTCTCTAGCAAGATTAGCAAAGAACACTACGCCTGCAGTCCACCAAACTAAGGCTGCCGATAAATTTCCAACACTCGATGCACCATAGAGTATTACTGCACCAACCATAACCGAGATTGAGATATTACCCTTGAGTCCGGTACTCTTCAGTTCAGGGCCGTGGTCATAAGTTAGCATCAATGCGACAGCAACGAAGTAAATTGTTAACAATCCAATTATCGAGTTGCCACTCTGATACAATGAATAAGCGCCAATTGATAGACATGTAATGCTTAACAACCACAAAATCTTAACAAATCTATTAGCACTATTAATGTCTATTACTCCAGATGCCAGTGGTCTTTCTGGATGAGCCTCGCGATCAATACTGACATCTTTTATATCGTTCATTGTATTTCCTGCGCCAATGAAAAAGATAACAGCTAATATTTGGCTGGATACTTCTAACAATTGCTCATTAATCCAAGAATCACCAACAGCAAATTGTGCGCCTAGCGGAACTGTAATGGAGGCTAGAATAACATTCTTCATACGCATCAAACTTAGATACGCTTTGATGCTTCCGCCCATGACTTAGGCAATTCGACAAAGGCTTTGATATTGTTCGTCACGAAGCCATTGACCAGACACATACTCGGGTTCTAAAACCACCAACATCAGTACCTTCATCAAAGCCAACCTTGGAAAAGCGGCGATCTCTTGCGAGAACATTGCCAAGTTGATTCATGGTAGCTCCCCAACGGAATCTCTGGTTGACATGCTCTAGTATCGTAGTAGTATTTGCTTCGCCGACAGCACTTAGGAAATCGACAATCTCTGTTCTCAATCTTCTTGTTCTGCTCATCATGCCTCACCTTTCTTCACTCTAACTCTTCTGACTAAGCCACGAATTGTGGATGAATAGATTGGTTGTGAATTATTCATCCCTGGTATGTGTATTGGTTGCCACCCTACAGCTGCGAAACGGGATGGTATTCTGCCGCTGGGGTGCGCTAATTTGGTCATGATTTTACTGTCCCAAACGGTGTTTTTTGGGACAGAGTTTGTCTCTATGAGATCTTCGAAGGCTATATTTTCTTCATAATCCGTTTGATTGTTCATGTAGGATACGTGTGGGCTGTGGTATATCAACAAAGAATTGAGTCGGTGAAATTTAAGTGAAATTGAATTTACTTGCAGTGGTGCTCTTTCACTTTCACATTTAAGTTAAAGTGATGATAGTTTGCGGGAATCAAACCATTAAAATTTAGCGTGATTTCTAAATACATGAGGCATGACGGCAGGTTAGCCATGCTCGTATAGTGTAGTGGCCCATCATNAAGGACTCTCATTCCTTNGACCCGGGTTCAAATCCCGGTACGAGCACTCTTCTATAGAAAAATGAATCTAAACACCGTAGGTGATGGTGTGCTCCAAACACATCTTCCACATCTCCCGACCGGTTTCACTTTCGTAAGCATCGAAGAACAGACAACCGTTGTGGAAAGCCCAGAAACTTCGGGCGGGGTTGTAGGATGGGTCGGCCGTCGTGTCATTCTTCAACCAAGCCGCCTATTCCAGCAAGAAGAAGAGTATAGAAACTCCAAGGACTTGCAAAAGCCATGGGGCTGGAACGAGGTTGGGCGTGGACCCTTCTTGTCGGTGCCCTGATGGCCTCTGTTGCTTGGACGCCGTTGCTGGCCTATCAAGGTCAAGAAATGTCCCTTGACGACCCGATTGTTGAGCCCCAAGAGACCGTGCAAATCACCAGCCAATTCGCCACATCCAACGGCTTCACGCACACGAATTTGACGCAATCACCCGCCTCTGGATTGACTGAACTTGAACGCCCTCAGGTCTCGTGGACCGCAACCAGTGGCTTTGGCTTGATGTCGATGCGTACCGGTGCGTGTTCAGCTTATCTCCCTTCAACCAACGAAGTGTTCCTCATCGGTGGCCGGGTGGACATTGACCCGTCTCAAACAGGTGATGAGGCCAACACCAAATCCGTTGAAATCTTCGACATGGTCAACAAAACATGGAGCCCATCGGTTGAGGAACTCAAGGAATCACAACAATACCATGGCTGCGCCGTCATCGGCGACAAAATCTACGCGGTGGGCGACCATCACCCGTTCTCAAATCCTGCCGTTGAAGCCACAGGTTTGGTCCAAGTCTATGACGCCACGGCTGGAAATTGGAGTTATGGAACCAGCATGCCAGGTAACCAGTCCGTCGGCCTTGCCGGTGTGGCCAGCCAAGGCGGCATGCTCTACGTCGCTGGCGGTGTGACGGCCGAGGACCGCTCGGATTCAACGGACCGTTTGCTCCGCTACGACCCAGTCAACGATACGTGGACCCAACTCGCGAGCATGAACAACCGACGGCATTCCTTTGACCTCGTCTCGTTCCGTGGCAAACTCATCGCCTACGGTGGCGTTGCCGTCTTCTTTGACCCGATCGCCAACACCACGGTTGAAGAAGAGACCAACCTGACCGAGGCCTACGATCCCATCACCAACACCTGGTCGCAACTCCCCAACGCCACCTACGCCTTCTCGTCCTATGCAGCGACGGTGTTCAACGATGAAATCATCATCCACGGTGGCTACGAACTTTCGGGCTGGTCGGGAACGGCCAACGACAAAACCTACGGCTACGACCCGTTCGTCGACGACTGGAATGTTCGGGCAACCTTGCAGGTCGGCATGTACGATTCGACCATTGCGTTAGCCAACGATACCCTACTTTACGCGGGCGGTGATACGAGCAACACCCGATTCAGTACGTGGAATATTCAGTATCTGGCAGAAAACGAATACCACACCAATCCAACTTACCGAGAAGGGTTGCTCACCTCAACGATTCAAGACCTTCGTAGCAATACCGATGGCGCAGCCAGCCTCCTATGGCTTCATTTCGCTGCCATAGAACCAAGCGGCACAATGATCGGTCTGCAATACCGTACGGCCTCATCTCAACAGGGCATCGCCTCCGCAGCATGGCTGCCCACCACCGTCCCGGTCAACACCTATTATTCGGCAGGGAACCAGTCGTTGACCGATGTTCTGGAAGACACGCCCTACCTTCAATACCGTGTGAAGTACGCCACCAATCGCCTCATGGAATGGGTCACGCCAACCCTGCTGAACGTGACCATTGGTGCAGATACGGCCGCCTTTGCTTCACCTCCGCCGGCCTTTATGCAACCCACATCATCACCGGTGAGCGTGGTCACCGAACACCACGCCACCACCAGAGATGGCACCTACACTTTGGCCATGCATCCAACCGATGCTTCGGGCAGTTATGACGCCAATTCAAACTGGCTCACGCTCGAGTGGAACAGCACCACATCCACGTTCAGCATCGACGACCCGGATTCGCTCTTATTCAACCAACAAGCAAGCGCCCTCCCCGGCGCCATGACGGCTGACGGCCTGACGATGAACTGGACCTTTTCCCTCAGTGGCGCCCTTCCCACCGACCATCTGAAATTCAAAACGAGCACGCACGCCGAGCGCAACACGACCTTTGTCCATCCCGACATCACTTCCATTGACAGGGACGTCTCCGTCACCTTGGAGCAGGTTACGGCCGATGCGTCCAGCCAGGGCGATGCAACGGTTGAGCCCGGCGAGGTTTTGCCTGGCAACACGGCGTTGAACATAACCATCGACCATCGGTTCACCAACAGCGGTCTGCGACTCTTGGGTGGCAACATTGAGTGCAGGCTTCACCTTGATTTGCAAACATACGACGAAGATACGGGTGGAGAGCGTATTTGGTCAAATCAGAGTTCAGAATGGTTCACGCTACCCGCAGGCCAAGTGGATTACGCTTTGGTCAATGTCCCCGAAGGGCTCTCTGGGGAATTGAGCCTCTGGTTTGAAGCCCGAACAAGCGAGGATTGGGACTTGAACGTGGACTCAACTCCGCTCACCTTCATCGTCAACGGTGAAGGGCCAACCTTGCTCGATGTCACCCCCGACCTCGATGCCTACACCAACGAGGAAGTCTATCGGACCGTTTCCTTCTCCTTCCATGATGTGGGTGGTTTCTCCAATGAGACGCTGAGCGCCTACACCTGGCTTGAGGCACGGGATGATGGCAACAACGGTGGCGCCAACGATGGTGTGCCACAACGAGCAGAATACCAACCAGCGCTGTATTACACCCATCAAAACGGCAACCTTTGGACGATTAATATCACCGTGAACGACACCATCAACGATGACCACCAGTGGGGACGAGTGCTGCTGGAAGGGACCGATTTAGCAGGGTACAGCATTCCTGTCGCTCCTGCTTCAGACGGCCACGCACGATGGGAATCCAGAACGCCAACAAAAGGAGCACTGGTTGACTTTGCACCCACGACCAACCTGCTCAGTGAGACCATGATGCGCCTCGAACCATCCAAAGACATCGGTTGGCGAGTTTCAGTCTCCGACGCCAACGGATTGGACGACCTCAACGAGGTGCGCATTGAATTGGGCAACGATGACACGTTGGGCGTGAAATACACCATGCTTGACAACACCTGTTCAACCTTGGATGAGCGCCTCTTGCTGCTGCCCAGCGGCTGCGATGTCAGCATCGAAGAAGATGTTCTCACGGTTGAGTTCACCGCCACCGTGCAGTGGAGCCTGACCATGGCCGGACTGATTCAAGGTGAGCTCGACGTGCAGGTGAAGGATTACGACGGCACCCAGCGGTTTGACTTCACAGAATCCTGGGTGCTCGAGCGAGAGATGGCCATTGAGGTTGAACGATTAATGGATGAAGAGGGGCCGGTTCAACAAACGCTGTCAGAGGATTCGGTCGTCATGGGTGGCGATGACCTCAACCTAACCGCACGGATTACATACCGTTCAAGTCAAACACCTTACTCGGGTGATTTGCGTTTGCGCTGGGATGGACTCTTGCAGGGCGAAGCGTGGCGTGGAGGTGCAACGGTCTCCATCGTTGACGGCGTTTTGCAAACAGGTATTCCCACACCCGAGGAGTCCGGCCTCGTACAAGACATGACACTCACGCTATGGGACCCACTTGAAACCGAAATGCTCAGCACGTACGACCTACCGGTGTTCAAGTTGGATGCTGTCGCTCCAGAAATGATGCCCTCGGCCATCACCGATACCATCTCTCGCTACCACCTTGATGACGTGGAAATCGGCGTCAACATCGCTGAAGAACAAGGCTGGTCAGCACCGCTTTCATTGACCTGCCAAATTCGTTCCTTCGCGCAATCGTGGGAGCCAATCACGCTGGTGCGAAACGCCACGACCGTCTTCGATGGCAAAACCATGTTCAGTTTCCGCTATGACTTCAGCGACCTCGGCGACCCCTCAACCCTCTCCGAACAAGCCGACCTCAACTGCTGGGCAAGTGGTGCAGATGATGCCGGTTGGGCGCTGGTTTCCTCAACCGGCAATTCAGAATTGGACCCCTGGCTTGAAGCACCACTCAACAATATTGGACCGGATTTGGCTTTGGAGAACGTCGCGTTGGAAGGGGAATTGAAAGCCGGCGAGAAAATACGACTCTCCTTTTTTGTCACCAACGGTGGTGAAACGCTTGACACGCCGTTCAACGCCACAATAGAATTGGTTCAGGGTGACGAGCGAAGCATGGTTGGACGAGCGGTGTTTTACTCCATGGACGCCAACACGGCAAAGTCGGTCAAGCGTTCATTCACCGCCCCAGAGGGGGCATGGACCTTGGAGATCACCGTTGACAGTGAAGGACTGATTTGGGAAATCGATGAGACAAATAACGTTTGGAGCCAAACCGTGAGTGGCTCCTCCTCCGGCTTCGGTGCCGTAACCGTCATGCTTGGCGGTGGAGGTCTGCTCGCCCTCGTCGGTGTTGGCGTCTTGCTCCGACGACGAGGAGACGGTGCAGTCGAGGAAGAAAAGGTCGTGGCCGCCTTGAAGGCGACCGGGGAGGCCGACGCTGCGCCATCCGTAGCCAAGCCACCATCAAAGCCTCCAACAAAACGCCGAGGCCCTCCCGGCGGAAAGGTGGCTGCTTCCTCTGGCAAATCACCTTCCCGTGGACCGCCACGAGGCCCACCAAAAGCCGCCAAGGCCGAGGCTGAACCCACACCACAAGAAGTCGCAGCGATGCACATGGCTGCACTCGGTGCTGCGGAACCAGAGGCAGCATCAGAGCAAGAACGGGTGGAAGATTACTCCAAACTCCCAGGTGGAGGCGAGTACGAATATACTGCGGAAGCAACCTACTATGTCGGACCAACATGCGGCCGATGGATTTTGAACGAGGACAAATCCTTCACCAAAATCCCTGATGAGGATTGATGCCTACCTTCATGAAGACATCCCGACTCTCCCGTTCCATGGGTGAGGATGCTGATGACGTTCGCCGAGCCCTGACCATTGTTTACCGGGGCCGTGAGGGTATTGCTCAAGCCGATGTTGAACGCATGTTTTCCTTTGACATGGAGTGGGTTGCACCCCATGAGGCAGAAGATGTGGTAAACGCCCTGCAAAGCGCTGGTTGGCTCAAGGCTGAGAACGGCCAGTTGCACCTTGCGGTTGAACTGGGTGAGGTGGAGGTGCCCTTTGGTTGGTTTCCTCGACCAAACCGACTGCTGCGCCCCGTTTCGGCCACGGCCTCCCCAACCCATGACCCCGCTACGCCCGGTGCGCCCAAACCGATAACGGCCAAACTTCATGCCACAGAAACAACATCTGCTCCTGTCGATGAACCAGCACTCAGCGACGACCCTAGAGCGAAGTTGACCAAACGTGTGGCAAGGTTCGTCGCCCGCCAAAGTGGGTTGGACATGAACGAACTTCAGCGAAGAGCTGAGCGAAAGACACGGGCCTTCCACCTCATCACCCCTTGGATGGCCTACGCCTTGGTCGCTCGTGAACAGGGCCTCGTCATGGACGATATCGTGCAGTCCTTGGACGTGGTCTAAGCGCTTTCTTCCTCGCTAATGCTCTCTTGGCCACGTGCGGCCAACTCAACCAAAACAGGCAACACCATCAGCGCCAAGACGAGCGAGAAGAACACCGTGATGGCGGTGATTAAACCGAAATCCTGGATGATGGGCATCGGTGAGAACAACAGAACAGCGAAACCTGCCATGGTCGTTGTCGCGCTGAGCATCAGTGCCACGCCCGTGGTGTCGATAGCTTCCCGTAGAGCGCCCCAGTGGTCACCTCGTTTGGCCAGTTCAACCTCAAAGCGACGCCACATGTGGATGGAATAATCGATACCAATACCCAGCGTCAAGGCGGTCACCATCACGGTCAAAACGTTCCACTTGAGACCGATAAGGGCCATTGAGCCCACCACCCAGAGGGAGGCGATGCCGACCGGGAAGAGGACGATGATGGCAGGCATGATGCGTCGGGTCAACATGAAGAGCACAAGGAAGGAAACGATGAGGGAAATCGCCGTGCTCTCAATTTGGGTGGTCGTCAAACCGGTCAAGACCGTTTCAAGCATGACCAAATCACCCGTCACATGGAGGACAGCGTGGTCTTTGAGTTGGTACTTGAGCGTCCCTGAATCATCGGTTGAGCCAAGAATTTCAACAAAATTATCGACCACACGACTCGATTCTACCGAGGTGGAGGCTTCGACACGGATTTCATGGCGAAGGTGAACGATGAGGTTACCATCGAGGTGAACCGTTTGTGCCAGACGGTCTTCCCATGTTTCACCCGTCAAGGGGTCGGCCACGCTGCTATTGCCCACAAAGGTGGCATAGAACGCACCCAGGTCCACGGGCAACGAGCGGTCAATGGGGTAAACTTCCCCGGCAAAAATTTCCAAATTGTGCGCCTCACCTAAACTGGTGTTGCGCAGCATGGCGTCCCTCATCAGCGGATAAGGCCCTTCGTAGGAAGGTGATGAGATTCGGAAATTCGTCCCGACAATGTCGTTGTTGGACTTGAGGTCAAAGTGGAAATTACGAAGTTCACTGAGCAAATCCAAATCTCCGGGGATGGAGGATTGGTCTTCAGCCGGCTCTAAGAGCAAGTGAATGACCTTCCATCCAGCGCTTTCATACCCTGCGTTCAAATCGTCGCGAACCTCCATGATCTCCATGTCTTCATCAACGAAATCAGCCAAATCAAAATCCGTTTCCAGCGAAGCAGCCCCGTAAATGGCGAGACCTGANATGAGGACGGTCACGAGAATGACCCCGACTTGCTGCTTTTGTTGAACCCGAACGATTTGGTTGGTCAGGGCAGGGAAACGAAGCGAGGGNCGGTCAACCACCTCGACCTGTTTGGAAAACATGACGTGCAGCGCCCCCACGAAGACAGTGGAGGAAATGAAGGCCGAGACAACACCCAGTGAGAGGGCGTAGCCCAAGACCGCCAAGGGCGGCAAGGGTGAAATGACGTTCGCCATGAAGGCAGCCACGGTCGTGACCACAGCCAGTGAAAGGGGCATTGAGAGATGGCCACAGGCTCGCAACCACGACTCGGAGACAGTCGGGAAGTCGTCTTTGAAGGTCCGTTGTGAGCGTTGAAGGTGAATGGCGTAGTCAATGCCCAAGCCCAACACGAGCGGGGCAACGGTCGCTTCGAGTGCGGTGAACCGTGCACCAGCAACGTTGAGAATCCCGTAGGTCCAAATCAACGCACTGGTCAGGCCGACGATGGGGAAGGCCACGCTCGAGAGCGACCGNAAGGCGACCGAGAGCATCAGCACGACGACGATGAACGCCAGCAGGACAAGAAGGAGTAAATTGTCGAACGTGCCTTCATCGATGTCGTGGGCCAAGAGGTCGTTGGAGATGACTTCGTAGGTCAGGTCCGACGAGGTTGAACGCTCGTTGAACACATCACGAAGCTGGTCTTGCAGCATGCGACGGTGTGTCTCATCGAGGTCGGGGTCAACCTCCAGCACCCAAAGCGTTGAGGAAGCCGTTGGGGTTGCTGTACCCGAGCCGTCGTCGAGGTAAACACACACCGGCTCGTAGTCAAGGTCCTTGTGAAGAAGCGCTGAAGAAGCGTAGGTGGCGGCGGAGAGCAACTGGTCGTCGGCCGTCAAACCGCAGGTTTCGTTTTCGTCAAACAGGACATCCAAGACGTCCGACCAGGCGGTGAAGGAAGCAAGCGCTTGGCCGTCGCCCTCTTCGTCAAGGGCCAACTGGAGGATGCCCGGAGCGGTGGTCCATACCTTGACCATCTGCTCACGCTTATCCGATTCGTTTTGGAAGTGGGTCAAATCCTCGTTCATCGCTTGCAGGTGCTCCAGCGTCAGGACATTGGATGCGTCGTCTGCAGTGACGTGGACGAAGAGCGGACGCATCTCGTTGGGGAAGTGGGCATGAATGCGGTCGTGGGCGTTGGATGCCTCGGATTCAGGTGAGAAATCGTTGAGGTCGGTTTGGAAAGTCGGCGGGGAGACGTAGAGATGGCCTGCCAAAACGAGGGTCAAGATGGTGAAAAAAGCGACGATGAACGGTGCACTGCGCTGAAAAGATGGCGCGGCCTTGGCGAGGCGTTCCTCAAGGTCCGCCTTATCCATGGTCATGCCCTGTGTGTAAAGCATAAAAACCAACAGGTGATTTTGTGGTTGAGAGTAGGTCTTCTTCAACGCCAAAACAACGGCACCGATAGAGGAGAAGGTTCAAAACAAGAAGGCAGGTCGGAAGGTCGGTCATCATGGCAGTTACGGTCCTCAAGCGAGAGAAAAACGAGTTGCGCCTGCGAATTGTCGGCGAGAGCCACACAGCCCTCCAAGTCCTCCGCGAGCGACTGAACAGCCACAAAGACGTGGACTACGCCAACTATTTCCCCGGCCATCCCGAACTCGACGATCCTGAATTCTACATCCGCACCACCTCCAAGTCCGGTGTTGAGAAAGTGTTGAACGACATCATCGGTGGCGTTGCTTCCGAGTTTGAAGGCGCCAGTCTTTGAAGAAAAAGGTCGTTTCCATGTCCGACCCCATCGCTCAAGCCATCGGCTTGCAGGGGTATGCCACATCCCACAACGGCATCGGCGGCCGCATCAAATCTCGGGTTACGGACTTTCGTGTAGAAGAGATGGCCACATCCGTCCACCTCGACAATCGTGGTCGCTTCACCGTGGCCAAAATCACCCTGACAAATTGGGAAACCAATCGCTTTTGCAACCAACTTTCTTCCAAACTCCGCATTCCTCGCAACAGGGTCTTTTTCGCAGGAACCAAAGACAAGCGAGCCGTGACCTCCCAACTCTTTGTCATCGACGCACCCATGAACAAGGTGTCTGCGGTTGAACTCCCTGATGTGGAAATTGAGGTTCTCGGTCGCACCCATCAGAAAATTGGCTTTGGTAATCACCGAGGTAATCGTTTCACCATCGTGGTTCGTGGTTGCTGCCATCCTGACGGCACACCGATGACCGATGAAGAGGCCATGGATGAGGTCACCCGCATCCAAGACGACATGGAGGCTGCTCTTGGCGGTCTTCGATTCCCCAATTGGATTGGCCCGCAACGGTTTGGTTCCGGACGCCCCGTAACGCCCCATGTTGGTCGGCACGTGGTCAACGAAAACTGGGAAGATGCCGTCATGACCTACCTGTCCATGGAGGGGCCCAACGAAGGTGAGGAAGCCCAAGCCATTCGCCAACGCATTCGTGAGAACGGCATTGACGAGGGGTTGCTCGAAGACCTCCCGCGTTGGATGGGTTTTGAGCGACGGATGATTGAGCACCTGCTTTCAAACCCGGACGACCATGTCGGTGCTTTCAGAAAACTACCAACCAACCTGCAACTCATGACCGTCCATGCCTTGCAGTCCATCGTGTTCAACAAGTCCCTCCAGCGACGTTTGGAAGAGGGCCTCCCGCTTGCGCGCCCCGTGGTGGGGGACATCGTGGGCCGCGTGGATGAGAAGAGCCAACTCGACGTGAAATCCTGCGTCGTGGTCCAAGAGCGCACCCTCAACCGCATCGGCCGAAACTGCGACCTTGGACGCCTGATGACGACCGGCCCGCTGCCCGGTAGTGAAATCTCCACTTCAGAAGGCGAGCCCGGCCGACTCGAACAGGCCACCATCGATGCAGAGGGCCTTGGCGACCTCACATGGAATGTTGAGGCCGTGCCCCGCCTCTCAAGCAAAGGCACCCG
>FUFK010065369.1_pt1 | contig 47677 bp, 65 predicted proteins | sample 1021851 | NCBI WGS metagenome assembly FUFK01 (sample SAMEA51879418, study PRJEB19060) | metagenome
GACGATTAATGAACCTTCACTAGATCCTAATAAAGATACAGCTACATTAGCATGGGAAAAATCTGTTACTGAAGCTACTAATAGAATGCAGCATCAAATAGATAATATAAATGAATCAGTAAATGTACCTCAAAATTTAATAGCAGTATATTCTAAAACACAAGATGGTGCAGTACAACAGTTTACACCGTTTGCAGATGGTGATGGATTTGTTGCATATGTTGCATATACAGATAACTTACCTACTTTACCTGTTTCAGGTGCAACATTTTCAGCATACTCAGATGAAGAAATAGATGTTATAATAAAACAATATAGAGAATCTGCAAATAGACCTACTAATCCAGGCACAACATCTTATCAAGTATCTGGTGCTGTATGGAGTTCAAGTCCTAACTGGACTAAAACAAAATTAAATAGAGCTGGGGTTAATGTATGGTTTTCAGAAGCTAGAATAATTGGGCAAGCTGGTCAAACAGTTACAGCTAAATGGAGTAATGCTAAACTATTATATGGTGGTGCAGTAGCTAATGGTATACTATATTATAATGTAGCATCTACAAGTGCACCTTCAGCACCTACCGCTGATGGCTATGATTATGATTCAGGAGTATTTAATAACTTAACTTCAGGTTGGCAATATGAACCTATTACTACTGCTATGGGTGGTGGTACAACTATATCACATAAACATTGGCAAGTTACTTTTCATGTTGAAACTAGTGAAGTCTACTAATGGTCAAATAATAACATTTGGCAGTGTAGAAGGTGTTATACCTATAGGCTCTACATTACAATCAGATAACTTTAGTGCAGGCTCTGCTGGTTGGCAAATAGTAAGAAACACTGGTAACGCAGAGTTTAACAATATAACTGCAAGAGGTGTGTTAGATGCTAGCAGTATTACAACAGGAACTCTCGATTGTAGTGGTATAACAGTATCTAATTTAAATGCAGGTAGTATAACTACAGGAAATTTAAGCGCTACAAGAATTAATGGTGGTACTCTTACTATAGGTAATGTTACGGTTAGTGGTGCTTTTGTTGCTGATAACCTTAATACAGGTGTTATTATTAAAGCAAATGGTTTTACAGCTGCAGCAAATGCAAATCTTAGTAACTCATTTTTTAATATGTTTACTACTGAAAACAATCCAAACTTTGATACAGATTTAGTTTTTTATATGTTAGTAAGTGCTAATCGAACAGGCTCTTCTTATCAATCAGCTGGTATTAATTTGCAAGTAGATGGTACAAATCAAAGTACTGTATCAGCTAATTCTAGCAGCGTTAATGTAGTTCATACAGGAGATCGCATAAATGTAGCAAAAAATAAATTAGTTAGATTTAATCCTAGTGCTACTAAAGTTGATGGTGGTAATAACCCAGGTTCTACATATGCAAGATTTAGTGGGCTTGTAATGGAAGTAAGGAGAACAGCATGATAACAGTATTATTAGATAAAGATAATATAGCAATTGCAGTTAATAATACACCAAGTATGCCAGAAATTACTTTATCAGATGGTGAATCTTTAATTGAAGTATCCTCTGAACCTGAACTTGGATTACAATATGATTTATCTACTAAATCTTTTATTAAAAGTAGTATAGTTAAATTTAAAGAAATAAAATTAAAAAGAGATGATTTACTTAAAAACTCAGATTTTACTCAATTATCTGATAGTACACATCCAGGTACTAAAGAAGAGTGGAGAGTATATAGACAAAAATTAAGGGATATAGCTAAGGATATAACAGATCCTGATACTATTGTATTCCCTGAGGAGCCTAAGTGATAAGATTATTAGAAGACAATGATACATTTGAAGCTATACAATTAATGAAAAACTATACTATAGTTAACGGTGAGTTTCATGGTTTTGATTATAACGAAGCAGTATGGATGAGATACTTTTTAGATATAGTTGAAAAACAAAAAACAAATCCACACTATTTAGCTATAGGTGATTTTACAGAACATAACATACAAGGATTTTTAACAGCACATGCATATGTTAACTACTATAATAATACTTATGTAATGGATGTTAAAGATTGTATTGTAAATTTAGAAAATAAAAATAATGCTTTTATAGTATATAGATTATTTGATGGTATGATAGAGCATACTAANAAACATGGTGGTAAACACTGGAGGGCAGACTCAGTGAGAGGGGAAAGTGATTCATTGAGATATGGTAAACTATTAGCAAAAAGATATGATGCTAAATTAAATACCTCAATAAGAGGTGTCATAGGAGAATAAATTATGGGCGGAGGAAGAAGCGCACCCCAACAAACGGTTACTCAATCAGGTATTGATCCTGAATTCAAACCGTATTTAGAAACTGTTTTAAAAGATGTTACAGGTCAATACGAAACAGACATTGGTAAAATTAGAGAAGGAGATACAAGTAGTGTTGTAGCTGCATTAGATCCTGCTCAACAGTCAGCACTTAAAGCACAAGAAGCCTTAGCTAATCAAGCTGTTACTGGTACAGGTGCATTTGATTATACGAATGCTATGAATCGTGACATACAGAATGTAGTAGGTTCAGCAGCTGGACAAGCGGCACTTGGTGGTTATGGTGGATCAGCTCGAGCACAAAGAATGATGGCTAGTGCAGTTGGTGATAAGTCAATGCAATTTCAACAGCAAAGACAGCAAGATATAGCATCAGGTGCTAAAGGTCTTGGTCAAGTTGGGAGTGCTAGACAACAATACGCACAACAAAAAATTGATGCACCAGCTACAGTAGCTTCAAGATACTTTGGTTATTTAGGAGCAGCCCCTCAACAGCAAACTCAAACTACTACTGGTGGTGGAGGTAAGTAATGGTTGTACAATTAGCTAAGCCGTATGATGANGAAGAAGCAAAAAGAATGTTACAACGTGCACAATATACACCAAGACCTGTACAAGTACAAGAAAAATCAAATCCTTTAATGGATGTTGCTCAAGCTGCAGGTAGTAGTATGCTAGGTAAAGTTGGTGATGCAGCAATGGAAAAAATAGGAACTGCTATGACAGCCCCAACTATGGGGGCAGGAGCACTAGGATCTATGGCTATGAGTGCATTACCTATGTTAGCTGGCGCTGCTGTATTAGGTAAAGTATTTAAGTTGTTTAATACTGGTGGTTATGTAGGTCCGCTTGGTAATATGTCAAAAGTAAAATATAAAACACATGGTGGGGATGTTACACACGAATACGAAGTGAATATGGGACCTTTGTCTAAAGGAGTTTAGTATGAAATATAAAGCCACTCAAAAAGACCGCTATGGTAATATGAAATCTCTAGAGATCACAATGGATAATCAGCTAGAAGTTCCTCCTATGACTTCAGCTGTGCCTGCATACGATCATCCTGGAGAACCTAAAGGTACTGATACTGTACCAGCTTGGCTTACTCCTGGTGAATTTGTTGTTAATAAAGAAGCAACAGATATGTATGGACCATTAATTAAAAAAATAAATGATGAAGGCAGAAAGGTTCAGGATATGAAAGAGCCTATGTATGCTAAAGAAGGTTCATCAGTTGAAGATAGAAAAATTAAAATTTATAAACATCTTGCTAATGAATATGGATTACCTGATAATCAAGTAGCTGCAATTATGGGACAAATAGCTCATGAATCTGCAGGTTCATTTGATCCTTTTAAATTAGAAGAAGGTGTACCTAAGCATAAACAAGGCGAAGGATTATTTCAAAATACTCCTGGAGCTACTAGAATGTTAGAGCCTTATAATAAATATTTAAAATCATTAGGTATAAATAAAAAGAAAATGACAGAGGATCAAGCTATACAAACTCAGTTAGATTTCTTTATGAAAAGTTTTATGGATTTTGGAACATCAGGTCCTGTAGCACAAAGAACATTACCTGGAAAAAATCCTGTAACAGCACACGGTTATAAGAAAGCAAATAAAATGAAGGAGGCTTTTGCAGATACTAATATGCGTGTACCTGCTGTTTTAACAGATGATACTCCTTCATTAACAGGTGCACTTACTTCTTTTATAAATGTACCTGGTGAAGCACTTAAAGCAAGAAGTGATGCTACTGAAAAAATGTTAAAAGAAATTAATTCAGGAAAGTATAGTGATTATAAATATCAAGAAGACTTAGGAAATATGCCAACTACTATGATTGGTACATTACCTCAAGATCCTTCTGAAATACCAGGAGGTTTGATGGTCAGTGATATTCCCAGACTTGACTCTGACAGTCAGTCTCTTGGGGGCGCAGCTATTAACGCAGTTCAAAAAGGCATGGCTAACACTTACGACAATATACGAAAAAGCATAACAGGAATGATGCCTAATTTTAGTGATACTNAAGAAACTAAAGCAAGATTTAATAAAAGAAGAAAAGAAGTATCTAAGAAAGTAAATACTAATAAAAGCGCTGAGCAAGCATTTAATTTAGATATTGGTGGTTTAGTTCCAGGTATTGACTTTCCATCAGATCCTAGAGATAATGAAGAAAACTTTCTTAAAAGAATGTTAGGTTATGATAGCAGAACAAGTAGTCCACCACCTGTTACTGATCCAGGATTTAAAGATTATGGTGAGTTAATACCTAGGTTACCAATTGATTATGATCCTCAAGGAACAGGCGGTATGCCTGAGATGGAAAAGGTAGATCCTACTTTTCAAAATATATTAAGACAAAATACANCACCCGATGTAACAATAGGTGAAGATGATTTTACTGCAAAAGCTATGAGTGAAGTACCCGTTCCTAATGAACTTTCTATGATGGGTAATCTTAGTGACTTAGGTCAACAATATGATTCAACATCTAGAACTGATATGGGTAATGATAATGCTCTTGCAGATGCATTTGCACCTCCAGTAATTCCAGAACCATTTGGTATGACTGATACTGATCTTATGAAAATGATGGAAGAATCATATATTGATGAACAGTCTTATGATCCACAAGGTTTGGGTATGCCTATGGCAGATCCTACATATACAAGTAGTTATGATAAGATGGTTCAAGAAGAATTAACTGGTTCACCTGCATATGAGATACCTGCACCTTTAAATATTGATCCTGATGCTTACGATCAAGAAACTGGTGATAAGTTATTAGAAGTAAAAAGGCCTGTAAGTATGGATATAACAAAACCTGAGGTAGATGCATTAGGAAATTTAACCTTAGAGCAATCACCTGGAGCTACAGAAACTGCTATAACTTCTATAGAAGGACAATTAGAAACTGCACTTAAAGATCTTCAAGCTTATCAATTAGGTGGTGGAGATGAAGAAGGCGAAAAATTATTTAGAGATAATATTAGACGTTTAGAAGAGTTATTAGCAAGTAAGAAAAAGAAACAAGCTCTTATTGATTTTAAAAAGAAACAAGATAAAACAATGGAAGCTTATAAAAAAGATAAGCAAGAGCAAGCTAAGGTTCAATCTTTACAAGAAACTATTAATTCTAATGAAACAACTCAAACAGAAAAGAATGCTGCAGCTGAAGAGTTAGCAGCTATGGGTGTTCAAACAGAAGAAGAAAAACAAAAAGCAATAGAGAATGAAAAGCTTTCTAAGATTGCTAGTCAAGTTGATACTAATCTTGAAAACGCTATGACCAATGATCTTAATTCAGAGCAAGGTCAGGCTGCTACAACTAATGCATCTCAGAACGAACCTGAAGTAAGTAAGGCTAGACAGATGTTTAACTTTTTGTTTGGTGATATGATTGATGGTGGTGAATTAGGTAGAGCTATTGCTGTGTACTTAGGGTCTAGAGCTTTAGGTTACGATCATGGTAGTAGTATTGGTTATGTTGCTAAGCAGTATCTTAAAAGAGTTGATGCACAAAATGCTGCATGGGATAAGTGGACCCGTGAGAATATGACTAAGTTTACACCAGCATCTATGGCTAAGTTTAGAAGAACTATGAATCCAGATGATCTTATACCAATAGGTAATCCAATTAGGTCTACTGGTAAAAGAGAAACTTACTATCATCCTACATTAGGTAAGGGGCAAGCTTTTGAATTTAAAGTTGCAAATGCTAGTGGTGATGATACAACTTTCTGGTCATTTGATCCATCAGGTCAGAACCAAAAGTTAGTAGTAGGTGCAGGTTGGACTAGTGAAAATATATTAGATGTATCAACTGAAGAAATTAGTTTAGTTGAAAAAATGCTAACAGGTTTTCAAAATGATTTTGATAAAGATACTACAGGTAGTAAGGCTAAAGGTACTGAAAGAACTATGTACTATAGTTCAATGAGTAGTACACCTGGAGTTGTACCAGCAGCGGCTGCAGCTGAAGTTGCTCAATGGTTGCATGAAAGAGGTATACCACCAGGTAAGTTTACACAACCTATTGGTGAAGCCTATAAGTTATTAGTAGAGCATAATAAAGAAAGAGCGGCTGCTGGTGAAGACGATCAAATTCAAAGTTCTTTATTACCTTTCTTACAAGAATCAACAGTTAAATTAAGATTAGAAGATATGTCTTATATAGATGATGAAGGTAAGAAGCGATTAATACCGTCACCTATAAAAGGAAAGGTAGGAGACGAGATAAGAACTATGGATACTAAAGTACTTATGGAACTTGAAAGAGAAATTTCTACATTCTTTCCTGCAGGTACTGAAGATAGGTTCTGGGCACAAGCNGCTAAAGCTTGGATGACTGATAGTGATGTTAGAAAAGAATTTGAAGAAGCTGCAAAGAAGAAAGTAAACAGTGACTATACACCATTNTCGTTATTTGCAAAAGTATTAATAGCTAATGAACTTGAAAAGGCTGCAAATGAATCTACTCAATAGGAGTTTATATGGTTGATTTTAGTATGCTTCCTAAATTAGACTTACCTACAATTGAGTTACCTAAAACTATTTCAGGAAGCGGTGGGCATACATTTATTGATGGTGATACATTAATGAATGAAGAAGGTAACTTACTTAGAATACAAGGGTTAAGCGCACCAGAAATTCAAAGGCTTATGGATTCTGGTTATATGAAACCTGGTACGCCTGGTGGATTAGAAGCCTATAAACAAATTGAAAAGCTTGCAGAAGAGTTTGGTTATAATAACGTACAGTATCTTACAAATCCAGATGGTTCACCTATGATGGATACTACAGGTACTCGACAGCTTGTAAGATTAGTTGATGATAAAGGTAGAGACTTTACTGAAACACTTTCTCGTTATGGTATTAATAAGCTAGGTAGATTTAGTACTAATGAAGAGATAGATAAATATCGTTTAGGTATGATTAAAAAATCTACTAGGAATATTTTTAATGAACCTTTAAATGAATATGAAAAGTCTTCTTTAATATTAGATGATGCTATTAAAGCTGAACAATGGTATGATACTCAATTTGCAAAAGCGGCATTTAATGAACAAGAACTTGCAAGACTAAATGCTGATAGACAACCCGGAGAATCATTAGCTGCTTATGCTTTTAGAAAAAAGGAAGCAGCTAAGTATTCTAAAGTAAGAGTACAACAAAGAAATACAGATAGAGATATAGAAAACAAAGCACTTCATCCCTGGTCTGAAAGTTTTGATGTAGGATGGCAAGGAGTTATTGAAAGTTTATATGGTGCTGCTGAATTACTTGGTTATAAAACTGGATTTAATTGGTTAGAAAATGTAGGTGAGCGAGGTGTTAAAGCACAAAGAGAATATCTTGCATCTAAACCTGACTTAAAATTAAATGTTTTAAAACCTGTATTAGATCCTGAAGGTAATGTTATTGACAATGAATGGGATGTAAATGGTATAGGTGAGTTCTTTGAATATATGGGGAACATGACAGCTGTATCTCTTCCTTATATGGGTGTTACTGCTGCTGGTGCTTTAACTGCACCGATTGGTGGTATGGCTGCACCTGCTTCTATGTATGTAGGTATGACTTGGAATGATATGGAAGGAGAGAACAAAGATAAGAGCGCAACATTAGCAGTAGCTGGTGGTCTTACTATGACTGTTCTTGATAGGCTAGGTATTAGATTATTAATGGGTAGTGCAACTGGCACCTTATTAAATAAGAAATACCGCGGTGAAATGGTAAAAGCTTTTATACAAAAGAATCCAGGTGCAACTGAGCAACAAGCAAAAGCTGCTATAGCACAAATGACTAGAAAAGCTGCAGCTGAGCTTACAGGAGATGCTGCGAAAGTTGCTAAAGAACAATTAAAGTATGGTAATATTATTAGATCTTTTGCTGCTAGAGCTGGTATGGGCTTTGGTGCAGAATCTATAACGGAAGTAGGACAAGAGCTTGCGCAATACTTAGCATCAACTGTTGGTAGTGATAAAGAATTTGATTCAGTTGATTTGCATAATAGATTAGTTAATGCATTTATAGCTGGTGGTACTTTAGGTTCTGCATTTTCATTACCTGGAACAGCATATGATGTAGGTCAATGGACTGATGTAAATGTTAGGCAATTACCAAACCAAGAAAAGTTAATGTCACAAGAACAGAAGTGGCATGAAGAAGAAAATAAAGACTTACATGACAGGTATCAAGAAGGTGATCAAATACCTGAAGGAAAAAGTATAGGTGATATAAAACCTGGTGGTAGGTTTGCAAAAGGTAAATCTAAAAGTATTGAAGATAACTTTGATAAGTTTAGAAAGGATGCATTAATAAGAGAGAAACAATTTCGAAGAAGACAAAGAGCACAGTCAGCTCAAATACAAACTCTTGAAAATCAATTAGCAGATCCTCAAATACCTGCAAATGAAAAAGCTATTATACAAATTAGACTTAATGAGTTACAAGCATTACAAGCTAGAGAAGGAGCAGCAAGAACTTCATTTCAAGATAAAGTAGAAGAAGGTAAGAAACAATATAAAGCTAGAGATTATTGGGAACAGTTTAAAGATGCTGCTAATAACTTACCTGTATTATGGAGAGGAGGTCCAAGGCATTTCTTTTGGAAAGATTCTTTTGGTGCACCTACTATTAGAAAAATGGCAGGTGGTATCGGAGCTTATTTAAGAGCTGTACATACTGGACAATCTCTTGAAAACTTTAAACAAAATAAATTAACTGAATTCAAAAATGATTTAGGTAAAGTTACATTTAAAGATAAAGATGGTAATGATGTTCAAGAAGAATTTAGTGAAGCTGCTGTAGCAAAAGCATTAGGCTATAAGAATATTAATAAGATAAAAATATCTGAAGATGTATATGAGTTCTTTAGATTAATAAAGCAAACACCATGGCGTGAAATTCAATGGGATACTTTACCTGCTAAGTTTCAAGCTGATAGAGTTTTCTATGAGAGTATAGCAAAAAGATTTAAGTTTGCTGGTGATAGTATGTATGAGCAGCAAAAGAAAGCTAGAACTCAATTTGATGATGGCTCATCGACTGGTAAGAAATGGACTACAGGTAGAGTTGAAAATTATCTTGGTACATTTAGATCTATAGATAAAGCAATGGTTGAAAAGAATAGAGACCAGTTTATAAAAGATTTGCAAGAAGAAAAAGAATATACTTATGAAGAAGCTGTTGCATTAGCAGATGCTATATTAAATAATAATGATATTGTAGATGAAGTATCTTTAATGGATTTTAATGTAGGACGAGGTGTGCATATACCAGGGCAGCTTAAGAAAAGAACTTTGAACATGGCAGAGAATGAAGTTTTAAGTAAGTATTTAGAAAAAGATTTATTTATAAATATTTCTAATGCAGCTAAAGCCGCAGCAAGATATATTACTTATCAAAAATATGTTGGTGATAATGCAGAGATTTTTAATGAAGCATTAGAACAAACAATAGGTAATAAAGAATATACTAGAGAAAAAGCAAACTTTGCTGCTGCATTTATTCAGGATTATTTAGATGGAGAATCAGGTAACTATAAGAAAATAAAGAATCCAACACTAGCTAACTTGCAAAGGAACTTATTAGTATGGACTACTATGGCAGGTTTACCTATGGCTACTATATCTTCATTTGTAGAATACATGATGATACTTAGAGCACTAAGTCCTGAACAAATAAATGATGTATTAAAGTTTACTGCTAAAGAATTTGCAAATGCAATGTGGGAAACTATGACAACGGCTACGCCTAATATGAAGTTAGCTACATCAACTGAAGGACAGCTTGCTAAAGAGAGAAGACAAAATCGTTTAAAAAGATTAGGTTATTTTACTTGGGATACAGGTGCAGCACAAACTACTGGTGCTACTGAAAATACTTTTGCTTCAAGATATTTGTTAGATAAGTATTTTAGAATAATCTTATTACAGCAATGGACTGATATGACACGTAATATACGTGGTGCTATTGCTGATGATTTTATTATGGATCATTTAAGGATTATAAAAAATCAAAGAGATGGTGATACTTTATATACTAATGAAGTACAAGAATCAGAAGAGCAATTAAGAAACCTAGGTATAAGAGTAGAAGAACTTTTAGAAATAGATAACTTACCTTTTGAAAAGCCAGCTGATATGACAAGGGAAGAGCACTTACTTTTATTAAGAGAAGGTAATAGAAGACTAGATGAGATATTTAGAAATGCTGAATTTAATTTTATTAATGAAGCAATAGCATTACCAGGTACTGCAAACAGACCATTGTTTTATCAGAATCCACACTTAGCATTATTCACACAGTTCCAGGGTTTTATATCTACATTTTCTGCAACTATTATACCAAGACTGTGGAGTGATTATATTAAAAGAGGTACACCAGCATTAAAGTATAATGCTTTTGCTATCATGACTACAATGATTATGTTAGGTTTTGTTTCACAATACTTAAAAGATTTATTAAAGTACGGTCAGGGAAGTCCTTACTTAGATAATATGGAAAAGTTTCAAAGAGGTGTAGGTGCATCAGGTATGTTAGGTGTAGCTGAAAGACCATTAAACTTTTTCTTTCCTATCTATGAAACATCTTCTAGTAATATAATTGAAGCTGTCTTTGATACAACTACAGGAGAAGCTGCTGCTTTATCTAACTTATCAAGAGCAGCTACAGGTGTAGGCCAAGTATTAGAAGGAGCCGTAATGGAAGAGGCTAGCATAGAACCAGGTGTATATAAGTTACTTAAAACAACCCCAGGTACTGGACCGTTCAATCAGTTTAACAGATGGACTGCTTCAAAAATATCAGCAATATTTGAATAAGGAGAATATAAATGGTACAAGTTGTACAACAAACCGCTAATACAACACCTGCAGATGTACTACAAGAAAGAAAACGTTTGCAAGGATTAGCAAAAAATGTAGGACTAGTAACTACAGAGGATAGAGCTTTAAGACGTCAGGCAGATGAGGCTGTTGAATATAAAAATCCTAAAGTTGAAATGCTAAACCAAGACTTAGCAGCACTTGAACAAGCTCAAACTGTTCCTGATGATGCTACACCTGAAGAGTTAGTTAAGATTATGACTAGCCCTACTTATTCTGCAACGATAGATGAGAATGCTGCAATGCAGGAAGAGATAAGGGTTAGAAATAAGTTAACACCTAAAGTAGCAATGGCTGCAGAAAATTTAGGATTTAAAGGAATTAATACATTAGGAGGTCTTTATAATGTAGCTAAAGCCACTGAAGCTGTTGGTAAAGAAGGTAGACCATTTACTTCTGCTTTAGCAAGAATTGGTAAGACTTCTGCGTTAGCTTCTGATGCTATTAATTTATCTGTAAATAAAGCACAAAAGAAAATACTATTAGAAACTGGTAGCTGGAAGAATGCTTTTAATGCAAGACAGCTTGGTAAGACTGAGCCTAAAGCTGGGGTAGAAGGTGGTGTTACATTTGGAACTTTAGAACCTGTTAGCACACCATTATATAAAGGTGATAGGACTATGCCTATAAACCAAACTAATATCTTATTAGATACAGTTGGAGCTGCTGCTTTAAATGAAAAGGGAAGTGTTATTGTAGATCCTGAGTTCTTTAATATTATGGCTTTAAATGCTGAGGCTTCGTTTATTGAATCGATGTATGCTACAGATCAAGAAGAACAGACTGCAGATATTTTAGATGATATGCAAGATCCTGAGCAACAAGAAAAATCATATGAACTTAAGAAAGCACAAGGACTTGAAAAGCTAGGTAAGACTATTTACAGAGAGTATAAACAAACTCGTGCAGCTATGGATGGGTTACCTACTGATAGTTATTTAAGAGAGATTGATGATATAAATCGTGGTGTATTTACTATGATAGGCGGTATGGCTAAAGACTTTTATGCGTCAGCTAACTCAGATATTATAACAAGAAATAATCCTAATAGACAATCTAAAGAAGCTGTAAAGTATTTTATTAATGAAGAAGGTGCTAGAATATTTGAAGATATGTATCGAATATATTCAGGATTGTTTGCTGCAAAAGAAGTTAAGCCTCAGCCAGGCGCAACTAATGATGGAAGAATTGGTGGAGAAGGTGGTCAAATTACAAGGCTAATGACTACACGTATGGCAGAAGATATAGGTGATACTAACCAAGCATTTGAAGCTATGAAGAATCAGAATGAAGTAAAGTTAGTTAATGATCCACAAAGAACTAAGCTAAGCACTCTAATGTTTATGTTAGCTATAGGAAATGGTGGAACACCTAAGTCTCAGGGGGATGCAGCTACTAATCAACCATTGCCAGCTGAGTTTGATTATTTTGAAGATGGTCCTAATGGTAGAAACTTTTATGCTGATATATTTAAAATTGGTAGTGAAAAGTTTAACTCATTACAAAATGAAAAGCTTACATTAATTCAAAATGTAAAAGACTTAAGAGCTGCTGGTGAAAATCAAAGTGTAATTGATGCTGCTCAAAGAGTTGCAGATAACTATAAACCTAAAACTATTCTTAGACTTGAAAGAGAAAAAGCTATTAATATAGAAGAGGCTTTACTAAGATATAATAATAAAGAAAATCATTTAACTTATGCACTACAATTATTAACTGGTAGAATGCATGCACAACAAACTTTGTATAATCCTCAAGCACATAAACAAATAAGATCTGTTGTAGGTGGTGGTAATGTATACTCATATGTACCTGGAACTAATAGTGTTCCTGAATTAAATTTTAAAGAAGGTATAGTTGCTAACTTATTTGAAGACCCTAAAGTTATAGATCCTGCTACTCAAAGAAAAATGGGTGAGAGCTTTAAAAAGGGGGCAGGCTTTCGTATGCCTAGAGAATTAAGGCTAAGCACATTTGAAAAAGAACAGGGAACTAAAGGTACTGGTGGTTTATGGGATCAGTACGTAGCATGGGGAGAGGAACTTAAAAAGGCTACTGCTAATGTTAATATTGAAGAAGCTAAAACATATTTAACACAACTTAAGAATGCTAAAAATAATTCTGAAGTTGCACAAATAAAACAAGTGTTACGTCAGAGATTTGGTAATGATCCTATAAGTCCTAGACTAAAAGCATACTTAGCAGAGTTTGAACAGGAAGGTATTAGTCAAGGCGATTACTTAATGGCGTTATATGATTATGATACTGTTGTTACAAAAAATAAAACAGCATCTGAACCAATTAAGTTTAATGATACACAAGTGTGGGAAAAAGATGGTAAGACACATGGACCTGCAACTATGGGTATGCAGTTTGGTAGTGTTAGTATGGCTAAGCGATCTGATATGATAATGGAAGTACCTTATGCAGAAAAAATTCAGTCAGGTGAATATAAAGATTTAAGAGATGCTATGGCTGATACTATGGTTAATGAGCTAGATAGAATTGTTAATAGTGGTAGCTTAAATAATCTTGGTGCTAATACAGCACCAGCTTTAAAAGAAATTTTAGATTTAGCTATAGCTGATAGAGAAAACTTTTTAAAGAAATCACCTATGACTATGGGATATGGACAAGATATAAAATCATTACGAAGTCACGTTCAAAAAACTGTAGCACAAAGTGCTAAGATTAGAAAGCTAATTGAAGATAATAAGCTGGGTTCAAAGAGGACTATAAACTGGTTACATACAATGATGGTAGACTCAGTGTTTCAAAACATGGATGCTGAGGCTATTCAAACTATGGATACTTTAAAATCTGTAGCTTGGCAATCGGTATTATTAAATCAAATGATTGCTATTAGACAACCTAATGGATTAAAAGCATACGCTGGTGGTATGTCATTTACAGAAGATGCAGATTCATTAAACTGGAAATCACCTAAAGGTATGATAACAGAATCAGGTTTAGTAGCAGAGAAAACTTATACAGGTACTGCTTCAGCACAAGCATTAAGAAAAAGACAAGGTGATACTTATGAAGTAGGAGGATGGACTGTTAGTAGAATTCTTGCAGAATTAATACAAGCATATGATGGTAGCATGGCATCAGGTGTATTTACTAATAATAAATATAATCCTGCTGGTTCACCTACTAAGACAGGAAACTGGGATAAAATTAAAGGTGTTGCTAAATCTAATGGAGCTTCTAATACATTTGTATTACAAAACTTTGATGCGTTTATAGGTGACTCTGGAACTATAGGTGTTGTTGGAGAAGTTGCAAATGATATACATAAGAAAGATATATTTAATGAGAATGCTGCAGGTAAAGTTTTTAATTGGTATCGTACAGAAAGACTTGCTAGATTAAAAGAGCTATCACAAGATGAATCAACTTATGTTATGCTAGAAGGTGGGACTTATTATGCTGGAGATGATGCGCAGTTTATGAAGATAGCTGAAATGTTTTCAGGTGAAAAGTATGCGGCTAAAGGTAAATCACAAGCTCCTTATAAAGCATTAACTAAATGGATTAAGAAAAATATACATGTTCCATGGGATAGAGTTAACAGTAAAGAAAGCTTAGCTGATTGGGATAAAAGAAAGTTTAATGAGTCTAAGAGAATAGCTATGGCTATTCAACAAGATTCAAAAGAAATCATTGAAACAATGCATAAAGATAATATATTAACAGGCATACAAATAAGCCAGCTAATAAAAACTATAAATGAATATTTAAACTTAGACAAAGCTGTGGCTGAAGCTGAAAGGAATATTGACAAGGGAAAGAAAACAATAGCTAAGATGATGCCTGGAGCAACAAACAACATCGACTTTTAATTGTCTCCTTAAAGAGGAAAAACAAATGAGGCACTTTAAAACATATTGGTATTTAATTCCTGTATATTTATGGCTAGCTATGATGTTTGGCGCAGGTTTGGTGAATGATTTATGTGGTGGATGTGTATCTAAACGTGGAAATATATTATATTGCAGTAGATGTGAGAGCGAAAAATGATAAGTAAATTTTTTAGGAGAAGATTTTTAGATTTTAATTATGACTATGTAGATTTTTCAAGATTGTTTAGCCGGTATTAAAAATAAAATAAAAAACCCCTAAGAGTATCATAAGATATTCTTAGGGGAATTTTTTGGTTAATATTTTTGGATTTGTTTTAGTGCAGCTTTACGCCAGTTGCCCATATTTGTTAGGCCTTCTTGCTCTTCACCTTCACTTTTATAATATTCTAATCCTTCATTATATTCTTTATCGATTATTAATTTATCCAGTTCTTCATCTGTCATTTTGTCAGCGAGATCTGGATCCATCTTTAATTCTTTTAATGCAGTTTTATTATCAGGTTCCAAGCCTAATCTTACTGGAAGTATTCCTTTCTTACGCGAAGAAGTAGTCACTATTCTTTACCTCTCTAATGTCTAAGCTACCTAGCTTAGGTTGTTGATAGTTAAAATTATCTGGGTTTGTTACTATCATTCGCTCAATGACTTCAAAGAAATTAGAATAACTATACATTGTTATAAACTCTTCTTTAATAAAGTGTAATAACTCATCTACATCACAGGCATGTACACTAAATGAATCGTGCACCGCACCAAAGTTATCATCCCACTTAGCAATTACTTTAGCCATATGCGCAGCATCCATAGAGTGCACAAAGTTAGGTGATATACCAGACATAAAAGATCTTATCTTTGGTTTGTCTGTTGGTTCTTTACCGACGTGTTGTATTCTTATTGTATCTGTTTCTTCTTTACTACCATCTTCTTTAGTTAAAATAGGTTTAACCTTTCTTTGACTGCAGCTGATAATAGCTTTCTCTTTAAATTCATTCTCAACGAATGCTTCATATATAACTGGAAACCCAGAAGGTGTAGTCCATCTTATAGACTTTTGTTTGATGTTCTTAGAATACTCTGATGCTATCTCAGCTTCAGCAATCTTTTGTAAGAACTTCATTGTTTGTAGTGGACCTGCACAAACACTATCAATAGCTTTAATTAAATGTTTAGCAAGTAACTCACAGTCCTCTTCAGTTATATTATACTTATCTAAATACCCTTCTACATGACAGTCAAGATACATATTCTCTGCGATCTTCTGTGCTCCAGCACTGTATGCTCGAGTCATTGAACCGCGTTTAGCTATACCTTTACGTATATGTTTCATTGGCATTTGTCTTTCTTCAAACCAATCAGGAACTCTCTTAATTAAATCCTTAGCACATTGTACATAAAAATCTTTTTGTATATCCTGCGGTACAATCCCAACTAACTCTCCTGCTTCTTTGTCTTTAGACATAGCGCATAGATGTTGCCATCCATTATTAGAACCGTCAATTGGTATTGGAAGATAAGTAATATATTCTTCNTGATCTAGTGCATCTTTAATTTCTAATACACTAGCTAGTAAGCTAATAGGTTTTTCTGCATTAGGATCTATAATTTCTTTGTTAGCTATNTCTAATANCCTATCAATATTATTATCNGTCCATGCTTCACGATCTTCTAACGTCATTTTATCTACAGATATATCATCTAACTCTTCGTCTTTTAAGTAAGGTTTATANTCTGTTGTTAACCAGTTAGGNAAANTATCTTTATGATAAGTTTCATTATANCATACAGCTATATGAATCTTTAATCTTCTTAATCCTGCATCAGTCATAAGTTTACCTTTAGCAAAAAGCATTTGNCCTCTTGCTATATCGTTACCTTGAAAGTTTAGGAATGGTGTAGTATAATATATTCTACCACGATANTCTGCTTCAACATATTGATAAAATGTTTTGTCACCTATTANTTTAGATCGTGCCATAGTTAAATCAAATTCTATTATCTTTGATTTNTATTTCTTAGGAAANTCTTTGTATTGATNTANTATTTTATNTCGATTACGATTTAAAATATTACGAACTTTATTATTAACTTTCCATTCAGTTTGCTGTAACACATTCATNCTTTTAATAAAGCTATTAGCTAGGTAAGGTTTAAACTCTTTACTTCTATCATGCGTCCATCCTTTTATTACAGGTCGTTCAGTAGGTTGCATTAAAGAATTAATAGGTTCTGGCTTTTCAAATACAGTTCCTTTTAATAAATCCATACTACCCTCTGGTACAAGTAAATCCCACTTCTCTGGTATTACTATATAATGTGCACGACTTCTCTTTAAACTACGGTCTAAAGATTCTACTGGAATAAATGTATTATCCCTGGTTTTACCTATATTAATTTGATGTGTCTGATAGAAAGGTTCTAAGAATAAATCACCCATCATAACTCGAAGTTTAAACCAGTCCCAAGGTGCATCATCTTTATTAGAATACTTTATTTCTGTTAAAATATGAGTGCCAACTGCTACACTTAAATGTGTAAGGTTAGCTTCACCTTGGTATGATTTGTTTCCTCTCATACTATTACGAGCAAAGTGTTGTTGGATAGTGTCCATAGTAAATACTAAGTACGCTTTTAAATCTTCTAACGAAGTTTCTTTCAAAAGATTACAAGCAATATGTGCTTTAGATTTAGTAATCTTTTTCTTTAGATATCCAAGTTGTTCCTCCATTTATTGCCCTTTACTTTTATGTTATTATTTAATAGTAATAATATACCTGCTTCATCAGTGTATGTTTCACTGAAAAGAACTCTTGTTATACCTGCTTGCATTATAAGTTTAGCACATTCAATACAAGGTGAGAGAGTGCTATATAATGTAGCACCCTCTGAACTTACTGTCCCCTTTGCTAACTTACATAATGCATTAGCTTCTGCATGTATAACTTCTTTTCTTGTAGAACCATTAGGATTTTTACATTCATTATCCATACCCGCAGGCATACCATTAAATCCGAATGCAAGTATATTATTATCTTTAACAACTACGACACCAACTTTATTGTCGGTATCGTGTGACATGTTACTTACTTCCTTAGCAATATTTAAATACAAGTTATCATATCTAGCTTGTTTAGTTACTGCATTTGTGTAGTTACTCATTAGATCTCCATAAATACATTATCAGTAGATGTTAGTCTACCGGTTTTAGTATTATATATAGCTGCACCTGCTGAACCAGTAAGACCTGTAAATCTAGATTTTAATACTCTAAACTTAATTGTATTACGTTCAGTTGCGTTATCAGCTACTAGGTTTCTAGCGAATGCTACTATATCAAATGATATTTGTTTGATAGAACCACTACCTTTAATATCATCTATAGAGGCTAGCTTACCTTCCTCGAATGAAGCACCACCACCTGGAGCTTTTCTTAAATGTGAGATTAAACATAACCATACATTATGTTTCTTAACAATCTTAAGTAAGTCACTCATTACTTTATCGATTGCTTCGTTACCAGATAAACCTTCAGCGCCTTCTGATACCGCTATAGTTATATGGTCTAGCACTAGGTATTTACAACCCATTAAACACATATACTCTATCTTATCTGTTAGTGTTGAGTCACCAACAGAACCTTGATGATCTAGTAATATTAATCGCTCATCACCAAATACCTTTTCGAAACCTTGTCGTAAGTCTAGTTCAGAAAGATTATTAGTTTCATGATCTAGCTTTTGATTCAATGACATTTCAATAAACTTTTCGGCAGTATCACCTACACTTTCTTCAAGTGATATTAAGCCAACTTTGTTTTCTTCTATAACACCATCTGCATCTGGTTTATCTTCAAGCAAATCAAGTATAATCTCTTTAACTATTGTTGATTTACCAGAGCCAGTGCCGCTAGTAAACAAAGTAATTTCACCTTGTCTTATACCTTTGAGCTTATCATTTAAACCTGTTAAGCATTTAGGATAAGGTCTAGACTTAGTTCTTTGTCGTTGTTGAAACTGATCCCATATAGATTCACCCATTACTAAACCAGCGGGTGACCAGGTTTCTGCATCCCAGTAGCTTTGTAATAAACTTTGAGGTCCATGCTTTAGTAGTTGTTCACATGGATCTTTCTCTAATAGCTTAGCTACTTTAACTTTACCAGCACCGATTATCTTAGCAACTTTCTGTACTGCTGCTTGACCAGCTTCATCTTTATCAAAGAATAATATTACTGATTCAAATCGTCTAATCCAATCTCGTTGTGCTAATACTGTCTTACAACCTGTAGCACTAGGCATAGATACTACTGGAAATATTTTATTATATTTATTTAGAAATGCCTGAGCTACTGCACAAGCATCTAGTTCACCTTCAGTTATTACAAGTGTTTTACCACCACTAGAAACTGATTGGCCAAATAATTCTACATTAACAAAAGTACCATGTGTTACAAAACTTTTAGGTAACTTACGTTCTTTGTAGGCTTCTACCTTACCTTCATAAGTATAAGGATAGAAGTGTGAACCCCCGGAACCGTCAGGATTTACAGCCATTTTAATTCCGAAATGATCTACTACTTGTTTAGATATACCACGACTGTTAATAGGAAAACTATTTAAGTCATGAATTTCATCGAGTGTTATGTTGCTATTAGGTTTAGCAACAGGTTCTAAGTCATTCATAATGTTTACTTTCTTAGTTGTATATTGACATGAAAAACAGTATGCTCCATCTTCGTATATTGTAAATGCATCAGATGAATCACACTCTGGGCAGGCAGTTTGTTTATAATTTCCCACTTTGTACTGTCCTTTCTAACAACTCTTCGTTGTTTACTACTGTTAATGGTATAGCATCTATGTACCTTTCAACTTTTACATATAGATACTCATCACCTTTATTTGTTATTTGTTTAGTTAATTTTATATGATAAACTTTATTATCATTAAACTCCTCAAAAATACTTTGATATGTATCTAACAAAGGCTTAACTATATTATCTAAGTCAGCAGCTCTGTTAGATACTCCAGCAATAATTTCAAACTCAAGAAGTTGTAATGGTTCGAATGGCCATTCAACTCCTTTAAGTTCATCTCTTAATTCATTTTGATACTCGACGTACTTGATTTGTTTTATCGACTTGTTCCTGTACGTCATTTGATTTGCTGACAGAGGCTTTATCTTGAATGTGTGTTCTAAGATCTTCATATTCACTCCATGATTTAAGCATAGCTAATAACCTATGACTTAGCTTAAGTTCTTTTTCAGATCTTCCATGCTCTTTCCAGGTTGCTTTAATCTTATTCCATTGTCTTGATAGTGGTACGCCAGCTAATATCTTTTCAGCTTTCTTTGGTCCAATACCTTTAAGTCCTGGTATATTATCTATGTTGTCACCAGTTAAGCATTGAATATAAAAGTTATGCAATGCTTCTTCTTCATTAACTANCTGCCAAGTATCTTTACCATAGTTATAATGTTGACCAGGTATTTGAAGTAAGTCTTTATCAATACCACAGATTACATATTCTTCATTGTTATCTATAGCTTCATAAGCCCATATAGAAACTAAATCATCTGCTTCCATACCATCTGCTTGAATAGCACCTTTAGATACAGCGTATTTATGTAAATAATTTAAGCTGTCTCTTATTTTCTTATCAAGTTCAGGACGATTAGATTTATAATCAGGACTTATATCTTTTCTAAAATTACCTTTACCTTTAACTGCATATAAAATATTTAGTTGCTCGTTATCATTAAATAAATTAGTAATTTTATTTTTGATTTCTAATTCCATGTTTCTACAGAATGCATTATAACTTCGTCTTAGTTGAGCTTGAGACTTAGCTTTGTATGCTATCTTAAAGAATATAGAATCAGTATCTACAAACATGTGTTTAGTTTCCATGTACTTCCTTTCCTTTTAAATGCTTACGAATATCTGCATAAAACCCGTTGTATTTAGAAGGTTTAATTATATCCATTAGTTCCCAGTATTCTAGTATACCAAGTGTATTAACTTTAACTATATCACCTGCAACTAATAATCTTTCAGGTCTATCATTCCATTCGCAAAAGAAGAAGTTATCTGTTAGTTCTCTTTGCTTTAATAAATAAACCATTTTATTGCATGGAATATTATACCAGGTTTTAATAAATTTAACATCAACATTACCATATATTTGATCGACGCCATCAACTTGCCAGTCAATATGATCTTGCCAAGTACCTTTATCAATCATCCACCACTCAAATATTTCACATTCAATATCAAGTTTTAATCGTTCGAATGATCTACCTCTTGGATTATATATTTCAGCGCGAGCATCACGTTGATTAATAAAATCTTTTGTTACATTAATATCTACAATCATTAGTGTACCTCCGCATAGTTATTACCAATTGTACCTTCACCTGCCATAATATCTACGCCCATTTCTTTAGGACCTTCAGCAAATGATTCTGTAAGTATTTCTAATACTCTATCAGCATCTTCTTCTGCTACTGACCATGCTACTTCATCGTGATAATAAAGTCTAGGTTCAGCATCAAGATTTTCTGATTTAATTTTATTCATTTGATAATGCAATGCAGCTTTTGTAGTTATAGCTTCACAACTTTGTAACAAATAATTTAGTGTTTGATAATCTTGTGGTACATAAACTTTACGACCATCAAGACCAGGAACATAACCTTCAACAGTAGAGCTATGACAATCTGTTACACTCCACATTGAAATTAATTTATCTTTCAATGCTTTCAAACCAGGTATAGCATCACCATACTTTTCTATGGATTGTTTACCTGCATTTAGATTACCCTTACCTGTAAGTACTTTACCAAGCTTAGTTGCACCAGCACCAAATAGAAATGCGTAGATCCAGGTCTTTGCAGTACGTCTATCAGTATCAATAATGTCCGCATTATATTGATGTATATCCCCACTAAGTATTTGATTTGTAAGGTTTTTATCTTTAACATAATGTGCAAGAGATCTGAATTGATTACCACTAGAGTCAGCTCCTACTATCTTTCTTCCAGGTTCTGCTGTTAGTAATTCTCTAATTGATTTACCAAGTTTAGCATTAGCTGCTGGAAGATTAGCAATAACTTCATGGCGACATCTAAATGTAGGTGTACCTATTATCCATAGTTTACCATGTAATCTATTATTCTTTAAGTTATTAAGCCAGCCTTCAACAACACCTCTACGTGATCTAAGTGTAGTCCATTCATCAATCATTTTACCTCTATCACCAAGCTTTTCTAATGAAGTTGATGTAAGTTTAGGTGTTTTCTTAATGAACTCTCTGCCTAATCTTTCCATTTTCCAATCATCAGGTTCCCATCCAATTGAATATAGATANTCTTTAACTTGTGCNAGATTACCCATGTTAGCTTTCTTAGTTTCTTTTCTTTGAAATTCTCTACCAGCTTCCCATTTAAATGTATGATTAGGTTTAACTTCTTGATTAAGAAACTCACTTAGCATACGTGCAGTGGCTGCAGTNTATTCACCTTTCTTAGTAAACTTAGGTGTCTTAGGTTTCTTATCAATTAATCTAATAACTGGTGGTAGCTCAGGTTCAATTACCTTTTCGATAACATGCATATTTCTTTCAATATCATTTAGTAATACATTAGCTTTACTTTTATTAAAAGCCCAGCCATAGTATTGACAGTATGCATCAAACTTAGCAGCAGTCATTTCATTTCGTAAACCTTTACGTATTAATGGGTTTTTCTGTGCTATTCTATTTAACTCTGATGTAAGATGACCGTATATTACAGAGTTTAATTTAACATCTCTTACGCAATATTCCATCATTCTATCAGAGAAATGCGACCAATCATCATAGCTACCTTTATGATATTTAAGATGCTCACCCCATCCAGCTAACCCATGTTTATGTGGGCGTCTGTAATTTAATACTTGAGATGCTATCCATGTATCAAAGAATTTATTACCTTGATACAAATCAACATTATATAATCTTTTAATTACTAATGCATCAAAACCAATACCATTATGTGCTATTAGTAAGTTTGCATTTTGTAATAGTGATAGGCCCATTTCAATAGGCCCATCATATTTATCGGATTCATTAGTGTATTTCATGATACGACCTGTATCTATGTTTTGTATTACTAAACACCATATNTTAGTCGCATCTAGACCGTCAGTTTCTATATCAAACGTTAGCCTCATTCTCGTTAGCCTTTCTGCTGGCATCAAGCTCAGCTTTAAGTTGTTGATTTTCTTGCATTAAATTATTGAATACATTTAATAACAAGAATTTATTTTCATCACCTATTATTGCTCGTCTAACATCATCAACCGTTACAGGTTTGTTATCAGCAACATTAGTTTTCTGTAAATCATCTTTACTCATATACACTCCTTATTCGTATTGTGAGTTTGCTACTTGACCTTTAAATTCATTTTGTAAATCACGTTTTTCTCTTAATACTAAAAGCCTTTCTTTTTCTGATTCAAATATATCAGATAGTATTCCGCAATCATACTTAGTTATTTCAGGTCCTTTCCAACCTTCTGGTTTAACCATATCTGGTAAACCAAATGGATTCTTCCTGGATTTATTTGCTCCAGGTTCTTTAGCCATATTAGATTTATGTACTTCTTTCCATACTTTATCTGCATCACAGTTAAATAATTCTAATGTACCTATTGCAATAACAATAAGATCAATTAAACCATCAACTACTTCTTTGTGATCTTTATTTAAGAAAGCTGCTTGAGTTTCTTCAAACTCTTCTTCTAAGAAGTCTAATCTAAATGCTAAGAAATCATTTAATAATTTAAAATTTCTTGCTTCGAATTGGCGTCTAACCCATTCTTTAGCACCGAATTTATCATGCATGATTCTAATATCATCATACCATTCTGAATAATTTTCGTTACGTTTTAAGCTCATACTTTATATTTCCTTTATGTTCGTAGTTATATATTTCCATATGCTTTGGTTCAAAATCTTCTGTACTAAACTGTGGTTGTAAATGATAGTTAGCATCATAATGTACATAACCATTTTCTATTTGTGACCAAGCTGTACTAAAATGATCTGAATAAATATGTGCATCAGCTACCATTAGTTTTAGTGTACCTGACTTAGCACCAATTAAGTTAGACCAACATGCTAGCATAGTAGCACCAAATACCATATCACTTGGTATACCTACCATCCAATCACCTGATCTTGAATACATTAACATAGATAAAGTTTTCTCATTATCATATTTATCTTCATCAACATAGAATTGATATAAGAAATGNCATGGTGGTAAACTTAGATCTTCCATACCTTCAGGATTCCATGCGCTAATAATATGTCTTCTATCATATGGATTAGCTCTAAGATTATTTAATACATTTCTTACTTGATTAACACCATTAAAATTATACCAACTATTACCGTAACTAAGACGTAACTCGCCAGTATCAGGATCTCCGAACTCATTCCAGTAATTACACCCCCATTTCTGAAAGTCTTTAACATTTTTAGGCTGTCTAATTATAGCAGCGTATTCACCTAGTACACCTTCATAGTGTATCTTACGTGATGTTAGTAACGGGAAGTAATGATTACGCATATCAAATTCTAGTTCTTTAAATGGTAAAGATCTAGTATAACCATTACGACCTTCTTTCTGACGACCATATCTTAGTATGTCTTCAGCTATATTTAAATACTTTTGATTATATATTTGCATGTTTATTCACTTTTGAATATATCTGTTAAGTCACCTTCAACATAAAGTCTGGTACCTGATTTCATGTATACACATAAAGAACCAGCATTCCATTCTTCAATTGATTCAATTTCATCTAATTTTATTGCAATATTCTTTTCAGAGTATTGTTGCTTACATAGTAATACATTGTATTTAATAGCATCACCATATTTACCATGATTAAATAGATTTTTAAATTGCATTTATATTCCTTTCTCAGAATTAATTTTATCAATAACATCTGCATTTTCTAATTTCTTATTTTCTAAATAAGCTGCAAACATTGCACAATAAACTGCCATGTCTACTAGCGTATCTTCTAAAGATTCAAAGTTAATCTTTTTATCTTTGGTTTCTGCAAGACTTCTCATACGTAAATACTTAGTATGAATCATATGCATATACGACTTATTGCCATATGGAAAGTAATCTTCTTCTGTCCACATGTTACCTTGGTAATCAGCTTGCTTCTTTTCTTTAAGCTCAGCTGCTTCTTTTAAGATTGTTGAGGCTGTTACTTTTGCCATTGATCTTTCCTTTCTTTCTTTCGGTTATATTTCTTTTTGCTTTTAACAACTTTCTGACGATACTTAGGATCTTCAAGCGTTCTAGCAATAGGATTTACTTTAATTAGTAAAGGATTAGTTATATGTATTTTCATGATATACTCATAGATTAATAATGATTGAAAAAATTCCCGAGCGACAGCGAGGGAATTTAAATTAAGAATTAAATGTCCCCTAAAAGACATTTATGGAGGTTGTTATGGGTTATGAGAATAACGGTAAGCACCCGAATTCGTTGGCGCAGCTCCGACCAGTTATAGATTCTAAGAGAGCTCGCGAGATGCAAGCGAAAGGTGCAGAGAAACGCCGAGAGAACAAAGCACTACGAGATGCTATGAGACTGTCAGCCTCGGAGTTTAAAAAAATAAAAGAGGAAGTAATCTCTGAGATGCCATCAGCCGTTGATATACTTAAAGTACAACTAGTTAAAGCGATGCAAGTAGAAGATCAAGAAACTATTGAGCGTCTTGCAATAGCATTGGCAGAGTACGAGCAACCGAAGTTGCAACGTATAGATCAAACGAATTTGTCGTTAGATACGTCAGAGTTGTCGGAGGAAGAACTGCAGAAGAAAATTGCGGAACTGAGCGGATGACGGTGGTTAACGGATGTGGGTTCGAATTTAAAAAAAGCCTAGAGGTATCACTTGATTGTGTACGCTCTAGGCTTATTTTTGCAATTTCACCAGGCCGAGTGAACTCAAGGAACCTGTCAAGAGGAGTCGCGTGGTTATTTAATTTCGTCGCTACCGACTAGGAGGCCTTAACTCTCATTGCAAACTGGGGTAACTATTGAGACTTGAACTCAAACTAACAGAATCACAAACTGTCGTGCAACCGTTACACTATAGTTACCGTAACGCTTTTTGTTCGTCACGAAGAACTTGAATATAATCATAAGCATCTTTCTTATTCTTGAACGAACCTAATGGAACCCAGTGAATTCCGTTAATCTTTTGTTTAGCTTTGATTTCATCTTTAGTTACTAAGCCGAGATCAAGAGCTGTAGCTTTAGCAAATGCGCGAACTCGATTATCAACTTGAGATCTTTCAGAAACATCGAAGTGGAATAGCTTAATCATAATATAACCTCAACGTGTTTATCAAACCATTCTTTGTTAACACCTTTTTCAGCCATACGTTGTGCTAGTTTAAGCTTAGCAATTCTATTATGAAATCTGTCAGAATCAAAGTTAGGATTTCGAGATTTACAGAATGATGCTAGTAAATCAATAGTAGCATCGCAAAGTAATTCTTTGTGAGTTTCGTCAGCACACATATGTGCAAGTGCTTCGAAGTCGGGTCGAGTCATAGTCATATTATTACAACCTTTACATTTTCAATGATTAAAATTAATAGCAATACCTAAAGCTATGCCGAGCATAAATCTTGGAAGTGTCATGTTAATTTATCTCCTATTTTATGAAGCATATTTAATTCTGAACATGAATCTTTATAACCTTTACGGTTTTTAATATTATAGTTTTCATCAATTTTAGAATTAATTAAGAATACTCGGTGTTCGATAAGATCAAGAAGCAAATCGCGTTCTTTCTCATCGAGTAAGATTTTATATTCGACTACCATAATTAGAAATTACAGAATGTTGAAGTTAAAACATTTCGTATTTCGCAGTTTTCGATGTCTTCGAGATCTTTATATTCATCAGAAGTACGACAGCCTGTGATAATAATTTGAATGTCTTCATCAGTAAGATTATGATTAGCTGCTAGTTGAGTTACAGTTTCACGGAACTCGAGAACAGTTTCTTCAATAAAATCATTTACGATAGATTCGAGCTCATTAGATCTGGATTCTAGAACTGATTGAGCATTGTTAATAATACTTTTATATACTTGAAATAGAGGCATAGTAATATACTCTTTAGTTGTTAAAGGGAATGAGTAGTTTAAAGACATACTCAGGTCTGTAAATAGTTATTCTCGATATGACCACCAGTATATAATAGTACGGATGATCATGATAACGGCAAGACCGATACCTATAAATTCCCAAAAGGGACTTGCGCTATCGTCATGCATATTTAGTTTGCTTTGCTTCGTATTCTAAACGCCATATTTTATTTTTAAGTTTTTCGATTTGACGTTGAACACCGGGAGTTTGACCGGTTTCGATTTCGTGTTTAAGTTTATCGAGGCCTTGTCGATCGTGATGTACATATACATCGAACTCTTCAGCAAATTTATGATTAAGATTAGAATCGGCATTGCCATGTAATAGCTTTTGAGTTTGTGGAATGCCATAAGCACCTTTGAAATAACGAACTAAAGGTGCTTTATATTTTGTATGCCATCTTCGTGGGCCACGCGCCATAAGGCGCACTGTGTAGAGCATATCATATTCTGTAACCATATTATAAGTTCTTGCATGCTTTCTTACGTTAGCATTTTGTTTAGTAATAGTATTTTTAAGATCGATAAGACTTTTATCATCTTTACTTGCTACAGTAAACTTATATGATTTAGAACGCCATGATGCTTTACTGTTACGTGGTTTACGATATACAGCCATAACAATTACTCCTGACAATATTCATTAGATACACGAAGCTCTTCGTCTCTGTCGTGGATCCATATATAACTCCAATGACCACTAGCGGTACACTTTTTACCAAGAGTAGATACAGCAGGATTGTTAAGAGGTTTAGGTAGAAATGAGCATGCTGTTAGAGTACATGCAGTTAATATAACAATAAGATATTTCATAACTATACTTTCTGGTTGTTGGATGTGGGTTATGTTATTTTAATCGAGACTAAGAGAGTGAACAAATTTCAAGCATTTCTCTTAGTCTCGATTAGTATTACTAGAACGGCATTTCGTTAGAGCTAGGTTCAGTAGCTTGAGCTACAGGAACGATAGGTTCGAAATCAACAGCACCAGTAAATTCTTGTAGATCTGTAACTTGTACAGCAGTTAAAGATGTAGCAATACCTTTACGACCTGCAGTTTCATAGTAATACTGATATACAATAACATTACCAGTAGAACCATTACCAAGTTTAGAAACATCAGCTAAAGGCTGAGCGCTTGCGTCAACAACTCTGACATTACCATTTGAGGTACCGTCAGCTTTAAGAGCTTTTCTTTTAAGACTAACAGTAAACTTAGACGGATCAGCTTTATCAGTCTTTACATTAAGATGATTAGCAGACCAATCGTCAGCAATAGCTTTATCTTTAGTAGCTATTTGTAATTCAAATTGTTCAGTGCCAAAAGGATTAACAGGCTTAGCGAGTTTAGCCCAATTCAATTCAACGTTATCAATACGATAATTTCTCGGTTCAAAGTTTTGCATAGATAGTACCTTCCTTATGCTAAATGGTTAATATTATTTTGAGCAGTTTAACGACATGCTCAGGTTCGCTTTTACTTCTCATAGGATGTAGGAACATCAGGTATCTGCATAATGCTAGATATTATAAGAGAGAAGATAAAGATTGAAAAAATTTCCGAGCGACAGTGAGGAAATTTAATTAGAGGAATCTGAGAGAAAAGATTTTTCAGACTCTGAGAGTAGATCTTCAGGATCATCATCTTGATTAAGTTTAACTATGATGAGATCTAATTGATTCTCAATAGCTTTGAGTTTAGTGTAGATTAAAAGGAATTCGTCATCGAGACGTTTATTGAGATTAGAGAATAGCATATAAGACTCCTGCTAGTTGGTTAAAAGAAAACTAAAAGATAGGACGCGGGTTATATTGTCAGAATTCTGACAGAATAACTTCAAGTAAACTCCACTGCTACGACATGCCGGTTCACATCGTCAGGAACATGTTTAAAAAAGAGCCCCGAAGGGCTCTAGTTTAAGAGGTTATGATGGTATAGGAGAAGTATCTGAAGAGGTTGTTTGAGGTGCTTCAGGTGTTGGATTAGGAGCTGCAGGTGTTAAAGGTGGAATTGGTTGGGATACAGCAGGTATTGNTTGGAATTGAGGTTGNTGAGGTTGGGATTGAAGTTGAAGAGTTAAAGGTGGTGCAGAAAAGTTATTGTTTGAGATTGGTTGAGAGTGAAGAAGTTGGTTTATTTGTTGATGATGTTTAGGATAGAATTGGTTATTAGAAGTAATGATATAGTTAAAAGAGATTTGTTTTGAATGAAGTGCTGGATAAATAGAAGGATGTGAAAAGTATTTAGTTAGTTGAATAAGTTGTGAGATGTTATAGATTGGGTTAAGGAAAGAAAGGTTTGGTTGAGAGTAATTGTTAGTCATGGTGACTCCTTTGTTGATAAAATTGAATTAAATATATATTAAAAATTTTTGAGGAACGAGAAAATTTTATAGTTGCTAATTATTAGAAATAGGGGGTGCACAAGAGTATAGGGGGTATACACATTTTTAAAGACAAGTTTATCTATCCTTAAGATAGTATATAATATATTATCGCCCCCCTCTTATAGGAGACGTTTAATTTTAAATGTCCCCTTAAAGTTAAATCTGAGGAGAGGTTTTATGAATAAGAAAAAAGAGTTAGTAAAACTTCTCGAAGAAAAACATAAAAGAAATAAGTTAAAAGAGTATCAAAAAGATTTTACTTCATTCGCTATTGATAATATAAAGATCATTACTAAGGATGCAAGGAGGGGCTTCATTGATTTTTCTTTTAATAGCTGTCAAAAAAAAATTACGGAACTTTTAGAAAAACAGTTAGAGGATACTGGCAAAGTCCGTGCAATTATTTTAAAAGCTAGACAGCAAGGTATTAGTACTTATTGTGCTGGGCGTGTATTTTGGAAAACTTACTTTACACCACATGCACGCTCAGTAGTTATGGCTCATGATAGTGCAACCTCTGACGCACTATTTAATTTATCTAAAAATATTATTAGGAACATGAAGCCTAGCTACAAACCTAATGAAGTTAAGTCAAATGCTAAAGAGATTGTTATTTCATCGCCTCACTTTAAAAAGGAAGGTGGTGAAAAGCCAATCTCCTCTTATCGTCTATATACTGCGGGTAGCCCTGAAGCTGGCCGCGGAACCACACCAACTATAGCACATCTATCAGAAGTTGCTTTCTGGCAACATGATGAAAAGATATTAGCTGGTTTGTTTCAGGGTATATCTGAAGCTCCGGGTACTGAAGTTATACTTGAGTCAACAGCTAACGGTGCACAGGGTGAGTTTTATAGATTATGGAAAGGTGCATTGGATGGAGAGAATGAGTACTTACCGATATTCCTTCCGTGGTTTACAACGTCTGAATACTACAGAGAACCACCTGAAGGTTTCGAACGTTCCTCAGAAGAGGAGCTACTGGTAGAGCAACACAACTTAAACAACGGACAACTCTACTGGCGTCGGTTGAAGATTGCTGAAGGTGGGGAACTAAAGTTCCGCCAGGAATACCCAGCAACTCCCGATGAAGCATTTATTACGGCAGGTAAATCCGTATTTGCTATGGATAAAGTAAATAATTTATTACCTGTTGTACCTGATAAAACGATGTTATTTGATTTTAATTCACTGACGTGGGAACCATCAAAGGATGGTAATTTGGAATTATGGGAATATCCAGATTGGGATAGCAACTATGTTATAGCCGCCGATGTTGCATTAGGTGTTGGTCAAGATTATTCAGCAGCAGTTATTATGGATACAGATAGGAAAGTAATTGGTTTGTATCGTGATAGCTATATTGATCCAAGTAAGTTTGGTGATCTGTTGTTTTATCTTGGTAGATACTATAACAATGCATTATTAACCGTTGAAAGTAATTCAATGGGGGTTGCAACATTATCCCGCTTATCGCAGATGAATTACATAAATTTATATAAACAAACTAAGATTTCTTCCATATCAAAAGAAGAAGGTTTAGTTCCAGGGTTTAGAACAACACAGGTAACGAAGCCTCACATAATCGGTAATCTTAAAAATGCTGTGGAAAATGATGATATATGGATAGCATCTAAGACTATTATACAGGAATTAAAAGATTATGTTAGTACCGACTCCGGAAGAACTGAGGCTGCTGCTGGGTGTCATGATGATACTATTATGGCTACAGCTATTGCCTTAGAAACATTAAGAACACATTATGACAAGTTAACTATGAATAAAGTACCGTGGTCGCAGAAAGCAGATAATTTTTTGTTTGATGATGATACACAGTGGCTTTAAGAGTTCCCATTGTCCTCGCTGCTCCGGCGGAAGCAGGGGATAAATCCGCCACCTAAGGAGGTATGTATGAAAGAAAAAATTAAAAATTTTAGTAAAAACTTTGGCGAAGGCACAGCCTGGGATTTAGATTACGGTAAACTATTAATAATTGGTTTGTTAGTTTATCATATCTTTATACAATGAAAGCCAGGTGTGTAAACACAAAGATCATAACTTTAACTGATGAAATATCACCTGAAGAATCTATAGCAATGATTGCACTAGCGGAAGCAGTAGGTATTAAACTTACAGTAACTAAATCATGTAAGATATTAATATTTAAATGTGATACGCTAGCTGCACCATTACAGTTATTATCTGAGATGGGGCTATCAGAATATATAGGTGCAATGAAAGAAGTTATAGAATGGGAATTAGTTGAAGATAATACTTCAGCACAAGTAATAGATTTTATGGGAGAAAAGTAATGGCTGAAAGGGATCCGCGATTAAAAAGAGCTGGAGTATCAGGTTTTAATAAACCTAAAAGAACTCCAGGGCATCCTACTAAATCACATGTAGTGGTAGCTAAGCAGGGTGATAAAGTTAAAACAATTAGATTTGGACAGCAAGGCGTACGTGGCGCTGGTAAAAATCCTACAAGTAAAAAAGATAAAGCGCGTAAGAAATCATATTATGCTAGACATAATGCGCAAGATGCAAACCCAAGCAAGTTAAGCGCCAGATACTGGTCACATAAGGTTAAATGGTAATATGGCTAAAAGTACAGTAAATAAAGCAGGTAATTATACTAAACCAACTATGCGTAAGCAACTCTTTCAGAGAATAAAAGCTGGTGGTAAAGGTGGTAGACCAGGACAATGGTCTGCACGTAAAGCTCAAATGTTAGCTAAACAATATAAAGCTAAAGGTGGGGGCTATAGATAATGGCTTTAAGTAAAGGCCAGAAAAGTTTAAAGAAGTGGGGTAAAGAAAAGTGGCGAACTAAAAGTGGTAAGAATTCTACTGTAGGTCCAAAAGCTACAGGTGAAAGATATATGCCATCGTCAGCTATAAAATCTTTAACTGCCGCTGAGTATGCTGCAACAACTAGGAAGAAAAGAAAAGATACTAAAGCTGGTAAGCAGCACTCTAAACAACCAAAACGAATTGCAAAGAAAGTAGCGAGGCACAGATGATATTTTTATTTCAACAAATGTTATGGTTAATAGGAAACAGAAATAAAATATTATTAGATAAGTTACTTGATAAAAGCAAGCATAGAATACATTCAACAAAGTTTGATGATCTATGTAAATAATAAGGAGATGAGGACATGTTTGAAGCATTCATAATGGTATGCTCAGTTTATAATTTTATGGATTGCCGTACATTTAAAGATCTAAATGGTCCATACGTAGAAATGGAAAAATGCGAAGTAAGAATAGAAGAAATGAAATTTGATATAATAAATAATAAATTACCATTTGTAGTTATTAAACAAAAATGTACGGATCAATTTACAAACCCGGAAAAGTACAATGGTAATGAGAGCAATACAGAAAAACTTAGAGAAAAACTCAAGATTTAATGAGTACGATGAAGATGGTGACGGCGTAGTTTCTGATGAAGAACTATTGCATTTAAAAGAAATAAAAGAAACAGAAGCTGCACTGCGTAAACAATTAGGCCAACTTAGAATGGCTAGGTATACTTTAATAGGTATGGGTGTGTTTACAGTAGCAATGTTTTTACCGTGGGTACCATTAGAAAGAGTGGAAGCTCTATCAGATGTAAGTAACTTATTTTATATATCAGGTGCTGGTATAGTAGGTGCATACATGGGTACATCAGCATGGATGAGTAAAAGAGGATGATATGGTTATCAATGGACAAGGATGGCAAAACCATGAAGAAAGTTTTGAAGAAACATTAAGAAGAGAAATGTTATCTGCAAGACAAGCTTTATGGTTAGTTAAAATGGATTTAAAAGAATTACAAAAAGCACATTATAAATTGCTACAAAGAAATAAAGAGTTACTAGCAGAGCTAGCAAACAAAAAAGAATGTACATGTTAAAAATCCCAGGAGCGGAATATGTCAAGATATATACAACAACCACGTAAGGAAAAGAAAAAGAAAGAACCTAGAACTCTTCCTAAACCTGGTTCATATGCAGTTTCAGATTTACAGGACTTAAAAAAGAAAGTTCTTATGCATCAAGGAGGTAAGAGATGACCGAACCTCATGGATATAAAGAACCTGTAACTGATGATGAATTAGTTGAGCTTATTGATAGAGGTATAATGAATTCTAGCGGTGATTGGCTGGATTCAGCAGATCTATCAAGAGAAAGATTAAAAGCTACATATGAATATGCTGGTGTACCTGAAAGTCATTTAACACCACAGGGCGTGAGTACTATTGTTGATACATCTACAACAGAAGTTGTTGAAGCATATACTGCAATTATATCAGATTTATTTTTAAGTAATCATAAATTAGCACGATTTGTACCTTATGATGAATCACCAGGCAGCTTTGCTGCGGCCAAAGACGCTTCAGCTATAGTAAATTATTGTTTGTTTAAAAAGAATAACGGCTGGGAGCTTATGTCTCAGTGGATTAAAGCTGCATTATTATGGAAAAATTCCGTATGTCGTTGGACATATGTAGAAGATAAAGATCATAAGTTTGAAGAATTTGAAAGAATATCACAAACAAAGTTAGATGAGCTACTTTCTGCAGATAATGTAGAAGTAGTAGGCGATTTACAGTTTGAAAATGTAGTTGATGCTATTAATCCTATAGATAGAGACGAACCTAATGTAGAATTAATGTACATTAACGTACGAATTAAAAGAACAATTGACAGATCTCGTGTAAAATTAGAGTTAGTACCCCCGGAAAACTTTAGAATATCGCGTGAATCTACATCAATTGAAGAATCATCTTTTGTTGGTATACAAACAGAGATGACAAGATCAGAATTACGTAAGCATTATCCGGAAGAAACTGCAAATATTACAGAATGGGACGAACTAGGAGACAATGCTTACAGTGGTAGCTTAAGATATTCGCAAGAAGTTGCGGCAAGAAAAGAAATTACAGGGCAAGAATACATATCAGGTAGCATGGTAGAGAATGATACGCCATTAGAAGCTAATAAACCGGTAACAGTTACAGAATCGTGGCTAAATGTAGACAGAGATGGCGACGGTATTGCAGAATTAAAGCATATAATAACTGTTGGCGACTATATAATGTATGAAGAAGACATTGATAGCATACCATTAGCNTGTCTTACACCTATAGACATACCATTTGAGTTTTATGGTTTGTCAATGGCAGACTTTACACGTAGTTCTACACTAGCATCTACTGCTATACTACGTGGATTTGTAGAGAATACTTATTTAACTAACTATTCGCCTAAGCTTGCAGATCCTAATGTAGTTGACTTTAGTGCATTACAGAATATGAAGCCTAAACAGATTATACCAACTAACGGTAGTCCGGTAAATGCAGTACAACAAATGCAACCTGAAACAATATCACCAGGTACTGTACCAGTATTAGAATACTTACAGCTAATAAAAGAGCAAGCAACGGGCATGTCAAAGGCCGCACAGGGCCTTAATGATACTTTGTATATATCAGGTAACTCAGAGCAAAAACTAGCTGCTGTGCAGTCTGCAGCGCAGAAAAGAATACAACATATTGCACGTAGGTTTGCTGAGACTGGTTTTAAAAAGCTAGTTGCCGGTATATATGAAACTATGCGTAAGAATATGAAAGGTAAAATGATGTATAACCTGGAAGGTGTATACGGTACTGTTAATATGGAAAGCTTACCTTCTAATATGGATGTAGAAATTTTATTAGATATTGGTGAAAACTCTAACGCTAATCAAATTGCAAAGCTATCTAAAATAGGTGGTGAAATATTACCAGCATTAAATCAACAAGGTGCAGGCATAGTAGTTAAACCTCAAGCTCCTGCTGTATTAGCTACTAAGTTAATTGAAGCAATGAGTTTAGATAGTAATGATTTCTTAGAAGATTATACTACTGAAGAGTTTAAGCAGAAAGCTGCTGAAACAATTCAAAAACAATCAGAGCAAGCTGAAGAAACTAGACAACAAGCAGCTAGGAAAGCTACAGCGGAAGCCACTTTAGTGGAGGCCAATATAGGTTTTACTAATGCTCAAAGTAAAAATACTGAGGATGATAATGCAAAACAATTAGCAGTAGCTATTGATAAACATTATCAAGAATGGGCTGACCTTACTATTAAGGCAACTAAAGAAGGTGCCCCAATAGCTGAGCATCCTAACTATGCTCAAATTATAATGATGGCCAAACAAATTTTAAAGGGAGAATAATTATGGCAACAGTTACAATTAATGCATCAGGTGTTGGTGCAGCACAATCAGGCGGAGCCGTATCAGGAACTAGTATATTAATTGTTAATGATACTGATGCTGCTGTTACATTTGACGTAACAACTGGAGGATCAACAGTAGAGCAATCTGGTATAACTATACAGAAAAAAGATTTTACAATATTATCAGGTCTTGCTAATGCTGCTAAAACATTAACAAGCGTTAAAACTGCTCATGGAACAGTTGCGCAAAAAGATGAAAAATTATATATTCATTTAGCATCTTAAATAATTAATAAATAGTAACGCCTAATGGGTTACTAATATTCTTGCTTACAAAGGAGAAAACTTATGAATCAAGCATTAACTTTATTAGATCACTTAAATACNTTTACACCTTACGCTGTAGGGTTTGATAGACTATTTGACCAATTAGCTAGTAGCTCTAGGACGACTAGCTCATACCCACCATATAATATTATAAGAGAAAACGATTACGATTTTAAAATTGAAATGGCTCTTGCAGGTTTTAGTAAAGAAGATATTGAAGTGGTGGTAGCTAATGATGTATTAACTATAAAATCTGTAAAAGAAAATAATCAAGATAGTAAAAATATTTACAAAGGTATTTCATATAGAAAGTTTACAAGAGAATTTGCTTTAGCAGAAGATATAAGAGTTGAAGATGCAAAATTAGAAAACGGTCTTTTGACTGTTAACTTAGTAAGGGTAATACCCGAAGCAAAGAAACCAAAAACAATTAAAATTAAATAGGAGGACATTATGGATCCGATTACATTTTCAGGCGTAGTTAGTTTTGGAATTAAATTAGTACTAGCTCTTGGCCTAACAAAAGAAGTTGTAACTCCACTATTAGTATCTGCATTTGGCGGCTAGTATGGATAAATATCGGGAGACAGCCGAGAAGAGGCTGGGTAATGATAAGTCATATGGTAAACATAAAATACATCCCGAAGAATTAGCGCGGCGTGCCCATGTTAAAGGGCACTTCGCATCTAAAGAACGAAATGAATTTTTTGATGAAGTATATGGCGAAGTCTTAATTGACTTATTTGTGGAATGGTTAAAGACTGAACCACATGAAACTAAATCTCGAGAGTTCCTCTACTCTTCAGCTATGGCACTTGGTAGTGTCAAAGAAAGAATGATAAACTTCGAGACATATGGAAAAAATATTCCATACCTAAAGGAGGACAATGATGGTGAATCGAGAAATTGATTACGATAAGTTATTAGAAAATATTAATGAAATGATTAATACATTAGAATATGATTCAAGCAGAAGTGGTGGTAAAACTAAACTTAACTGTGATAAATTATATTATTTGTATTCATTACAACAGAGATATAACTCACTATTAAAACCTAAAAAAGAGGTAACTAAGAAATGAGTGAACAAATACCCGAAGCACAAGTAGACTCTACCCCACCAAAGGATGACTCTATTGCACCGGATGGTCGAACACAAGAACAATTGCTGGCTGACATTGTTTCTAATTCGGACTTTGTACCGAAAGAAGAATCTCTACCCGAAGAGCAAGTACCTGAAGTAGACCCAGGCGAATCAGAAGAAATAGAAGACCCGAAAGAAACTGATGAACCTGTAAACGAAGAAGTTGAAGAAGAAGCTGAAACCGAAGAAGTTGAAGAAGTGGTTGAGGATGCCGATGAAGAATCCGCTACCCAAGACACTACATTATTTACTCCTGAAGAATTAGACTTAGAAGCAAAAGTATCTATTAAAATCGATGGGCAAGATACTGAAGTTTCTTTTAATGATCTTATTAAAGGTTATTCTACTGAACAATCTCTATCTAAAAAGGGTCGTGAACTTGGTGACGCAAGGAAAACTTTTGAAGATGAATATAATAAAAAGTTAGCTGAAGTAAAAGAAATGTCTGATGCTTCAGTAGCCATATTATATAAGTCAGAACAAGAGCATGCAAAATCATTTCATGCTATTGAAGAAAAGATTGAAAAAGCTAGAGATGAAAATGATACATTTAATCTTAGCGAGCTTAAAGATAAGCGAGAACAAATTCAAAAGAAATATTGGACAGCAAGAAAAGAACGTGAGGGTTTACAAAAAACCGTTACTGAAGAGTCTCAAAAACAAATGCAGAAAGCATGGGATGAACAATTAAAAGTATTTGATGATACTATCCCTACTTTAATTCCTGGATTTAATGAGACTATTGCTAAAGATATTCGAGAGTTTGCACTTAAAGAAGGAATCGATGAAAAAGTATTAGATACTATTATTGATCCTAATATAGTTAAGTTTGTTAATGATTATAGAATCTTAAAGCAAGGATTAAATAAAGGTGCGGCTAAACGTAAAGTTACGCCAACTAAATCAGTTCCTGTTAAAAAATCTAAACCTGTAAAGCAAAAGAAACAAGATGCTGCACAGGCTTTAAGAAAAAGAGCTTTAAGTCCAAATGCATCAAAGGCAGATCAAGATGCTTTTCTAAGAGGTTATGCTGAGCGGTCACTATCTAATATTTAATCTTAGGAGAATTAAGATATGACTAATTTATTAGCTGTTCGCGCTACCGGAGGCCCAGGCGGTCCAACACGTGGCACAGGTGCTAATGTCTCGCAAAGAGAAGACCTAGCGAACTTTATAACAATGATTACTAGAGATGAGACTCCGTTCACATCAGACATTGCTAAATCATCCGCCACTGCTATTTATCATGAATGGCAAACAGATACGCTTGAAGCTCCAGGTGATTCAAGAATCCCTGAAGGTCAAGACTTCTTAGCCCCAGCTTCTGGCGGTGGTACTGCAACTCCTCCTGTAGGAGATAAGTTTGCAGAGTCAGGTCCTCAAAGAACCAGACTAGGTAACTACACACAGATCAATGGTAAAACTATTGCTGTGTCAGGAACAAGACGTGCAGTTGACCAAGCAGGTGTTGCAGACGAATATGCATACCAGCTTAAGAAGCGTGGTACAGAACTACGAAGAGACGTTGAATTTGATATGATTCACGGCTACAACGAAGCTGCTGCTATTTCTGCACAGAATGGTAATGCAAGAACTGCAGGTGGTTATCAATCGTTTATCAATAGTACTTCTACATGTACATACGTAGGTGAGTTTACACAACCTTCTACAGGTACAGGAAGTCTTGTTGATAACCAAGGTACTACTATTCCAAGAGCAACTATTGCTCCTTCAAGTTCTGCTGCTCCAGCAAGAGGAAGTTTAGCTCTTACTGATATTGATTCTGTTATGCAGAAGATTTATGAGCAAGGTGGTAAAGCTACAAAAATCATGGTATCACCAAAGATCCGAAGAGACTTCTCTGATCTTATGGTTAGTGATACAGGCGTAGTTAGAAACATTGATGCAGGTGGTCAGCTAAGACAATCTGTTGATGTGTATATGTCAGACTTCGGTGAGATTATGGTTATGCCTAACTATATCATGGGTCTATCTAACGTAATCGATAACATGCTTGGATCTAACCATGCTTCTACAAAGTTTACCTCATCAGGTAGACCAGACATGGCTAACTTCTCAGCATTAATTTATGATCCAATGTGGTTTGCTACAGCTTACCTAAGACCTCTACAAGAGGTTGACGTAGGTCAGCAAGGTGACTCAACCAAAGGTATGATGGTTGAAGAGTGTACTCTTGAAGTACGTAACCCATTAGGATGTGGAGCAATCTACGGACTTAACTAAAATTATTAGGAGAGGCTTTAATTAGTCTCTCCTTTTTATTGGGAGATAAATATGACAACTAAATCAGTATGTCCAACAGGAATGAAATACGATACAAAGCAAGGTAAATGTGTTCCAATACCAGGTTTTGAAAAGAAAGAACTTAGAAATAATATGCGTATAACTGGAACAAAATATGCTATGGGTGGTAAAGTTTCAAGCTATTATAAAGATGGTGGTATGGTTATAACAGGGAGAGATTAATGGCAGACTTTTATAAAGGATATTATAAGGAAGGTGAAGCAATTCGTAAAAAATTGAAAAAGTCTCCTACTTATAAGTTTGGTAGAAGTACTAAAGGTGGTCAAACAGAAAAACTTTCAAATATACCTACACCAACTCCTAAGCCTAAATTTAAAGGTAACACGGATGCTAAAGGTAATCGTACTAACTTAAGAGCTAAAGATGCTACTTATAAAGCAATGGGTGGTATAGCTAAATATTATCAAGAAGGCGGAGAAGTATTAACTGGTCGTCAACATAATTTACCAGATCAACTAAAAAAGAAAATAATAGCCGCTAAGAAAAAGAAAATGAAGTAATGCCTTATAGTAAATATTCGGCTAAACAAAAAAGATTAGCTGCAGTAGCACCGCCTCGTAAGAAAATAACTGCAGCTGATATAAATAAACTTGAGAGAAATAAAAATGGCAGATCCAAAAAAAGGAACCGGAAAAAAACCTAAAGGTTCTGGGAGGCGTCTTTATACAGATGAAAATCCTAAGGACACGGTTGGAATCAAATTCGCAACTCCATCTGACGCCAGAGCAACGGTTGCTAAGGTTAAAAGGATCAATAAACCGTATGCAAGAAAAATTCAAATCCTTACCGTTGGAGAACAGCGAGCTAAAGTAATGAAGAAAAATCAAGTGGCTAGTATATTTAAAAAAGGTAAAGAAGCCATACGTAAACAACATAAAAAATAGCGGAGGGAACTATGTACGTTATTAAAACAAATGCAGGAAATATATACCCAGTAGAAAAGTGTGTATACAGAATAGGCGCAGCTACAGGTGGAGGATATAAGTTAACACATTTAGATCTTATAAATGTAAGTAGTGCACCAGCACCAGCTTTACAAGCATCGCTTACAGCAGCAACAGCTGGAGATTTATTAGGTTANATTGGTAAGTCAGGTAGGTTTATAGCTATTACAGAACCGGCTACTTAATAGGAGAAGAGGATGGCAAAAGAAAACGAATTCACATTTGGTAGTGCTACAGTAAATCCAAAGCAAGGTATTAAAGCAGGCTTTGATTTATCTTCTGGAGATTGGGAAGCTAAGCAAGATATTAGTCAATACTTAAATAACGCTAAGCTTGATAGAGATAAAGAAGCTTATTTCGGAAAACAAAATAAAAGTGGTTTTAGAAAGATGGCCACTATACCAGATATTGTAGCTATTAAAATNAATGAAGATCATGGAATAAATTTACANGATGGTACGTTTATGCGTGATAAAGATAAAATGAAAAAGCTAAAGTATATATTACAAACGGAATATAAACATTTGCTTGTAAATACTTAGGAGATAATTATGCCGACTTATGCAAACTTTACAGCATTAGTTAGAGATTGGTCTAACAAAGATTCATCTGTATTATCTGATACCAGGATTCAAGATTGTTTAAGATATGCTGCGGATAAGTGTTACAGAAATCTTAGAGTAGCGGCATTAGAAAATACTATAACATATAACTCTACAGCTTTAGAAGCTGCTACCACAGCGGCTAATACTTTTTTACCAAGTCAAACAGATTTAACTTTACCAACTGATTTAATAGAGTTTATACAAATAAGAGAAATTGATTCAGCTGGTAGAACATGTAGAGTGTTTAATGAAAAAACTGATTTAAGAACATTTAATGATTGGTCAGCACTTAAGACTAGTTATATAGGTTATTTTTCAAGACAGGGTAATACATTATTATTAGCACCAGGATTTGGTCAAGCAAATAGTTTAAGCACTGCAGATAAAATAGAATTACATTATTATAGAAGACTACCTGCATTAAATGCATTGTATGACGTAACACCAGCTAACTATGCTGCAGGATTTTTAACACAAGATAATGCAGCAGCTGTAAGTCTTTTCTTTGTTAATGGTGATACTAATACAGCTTATGCTACACAGGCAGAAGCTACAGAAGCTGCAGGTGGTAATCAAGGAAATACTAATAATGCTAAATATAAAGGTAACGAAGCAGCTAATTGGTTAAGAGATGAAAATGAAAGAGTATTATTAATGGGTGCACTTGCAGAAGTATTTTATTATTTGCAAGATGACGATCAAGGCGTTAAGTATAAAAAGTTATTCGATCAAGAAATATTTGAATTGAATGATGAAGATTCTAAACGTAATGCAGCAGGAGGAAATGTACAAGTAAACTTTAGCGGAAGAGGGTTAATCTAATGACAACACCAGCAGCACCAGATACAGTTAATTCAGTTGGAGCAACTGATGATGCCTCAAAAGGAGGATTGTTTAATAGTTTAAATAATACAACTCTTTCAACAATTGAACAAGCAATAGCAACTAAAGCTACTAATGCAGCAACNTCTGCTACTAATGCAAAGACTAGTGAAACTAATGCAGCTACTTCAGCAACTAATGCAGCAAGTAGTGCAACTACCGCATCTACACAAGCTACTAATGCAAGTAATAGTGCAAGTGCCGCAGCAACTTCAGCTACTAGTGCAGCTAATACTTTAGATGCTTTTGATGATAGATATTTAGGAAATAAAACTAGTGATCCTAGTGTTGATAATGATGGTAATGCATTACTAACAGGAGCATTATATTTTAATACTAACGATAATATAATGCGAGTTTATACTGGATCTTCTTGGGTTACAGTTAAACCAACATCTTCAGATCAAACAGCAATTAACGCAGTAAACTCTAATGCTACTAATATTAATGCTGTAAATAGTAACTCAAGTAATATTAATGCAGTAGCAGGTAATGCTACCAATATTAATGCGGTAAATAGTAACTCTAGTAATATTAATGCTGTTGCAGGAAATGCTACAAATATTAACACAGTAGCAGGTAAGNTACTNCAGAAATTAATACAGTAGCAGGTATTGCANGTAATATAACTACAGTTGCTAATAATAATGCTAATGTAACTACAGTTGCTAATAATAATACAAATATTACTACCGTTGCAGGTATTAGTTCTAATGTTACAAGCGTAGCTAATAACTCATCAAACATAAATACAGTTGCAGCAATCTTTGAAGGTACTGCTACATATACTGTTACTGTTCAAGGTGGTGTATTTTATATTAATACAGGAAGTGGTGCTACAAGTAAACCAGCACTCACACTTGTAAAAGGTTTTACTTATACGTTTGATGTTAGTGATAATACTAATAGTGGACATCCACTTGCATTTAAAGATGCATCAGGAAATGCTTATACTACAGGAGTAACTGTTAATGGAACAGCAGGTCAAGCAGGAGCTACAGTAGTTTTTGCAGTACCAAGTACAGGAACACAACCAGCTAGATATTATTGTACACAGCATGGTAATAATATGGGTAATACTATTACTACTGAAAATAATGATATTGCAGAAGTATTAACTATATCTAGTGAAATTACAACAGTAGCTGGTATTTCGAGTAATGTTACAACTGTTGCAGGTATAAGTGCTAACGTAACTACAGTAGCTGGTATAAGCGCTAATGTAACTACTGTAGCCGGTATAAGTGCTAATGTTACAACAGTTGCTGGAATACATGCTAACGTAACTACAGTAGCTGGAGATACTACAGAAATTAATGCAGTTGCAGGTAATGCTACTAATATTAATACAGTAGCTGGAATATCTAGTAATGTAACTACCGTGGCTGGAATACAAGCTAATGTAACTACAGTTGCAAGTAATAATAGTAATGTAACTAGNGTAGCAAATAATGCAAGTAATATAAATACAGTAGCTGGTGCTATAACTAATGTTAATACAGTAGGATCAAATATATCTCACGTTAATACAGTTAGTGGTGCAATAGCTAATGTTAATACAGTTGCTACAAATATAACCAATGTAAACGCTTTTGCTAATACTTATTTTATAGGAAGCTCAGCACCTTCAGGTGGAACTATAGGTAGTGGTGATTTATGGTATGATACTAATACATCACAAATGAAAGTATATAATGGTTCTGCATGGGTAACATTTATATCAACATATGATACAGATGATTTATCTGAAGGTAGCTCAAACTTATACTATACTAATACAAGAGCTGATGCTAGAATTACAAATGCTTTTGGTAATGCGGTAAGTTTAGGTGATAACTTAACTATTGCTGGTGAACTTCGTGGTCCAGCTACATTTGTTATTGATCCAGCAGTAGTAGGTAATAATACAGGCTTAGTTCAAGTTAAAGGAAACTTACAAGTAGATGGTACTACAACTACAATAAACTCTACAACATTAGATGTAACTGATAAAAATATTACAGTTGCAGATGGTTCAGCAAATGCTGCTGCTGCTAATGGTGCAGGACTTACAATTGATTGTGGAAGCGATACAGATGCAACGTTTACTTATGCAAATGCAGATGATTCACTTAGTGTAAATAAAACTTTTAAAGCACCTGCAGTTAAAATAGATGGAGCTGATGCAGCATCACAAGGTTTTGCGGTAGCAATGGCAATAGCATTATAGGGAGAAAATAATGGCACAGAATTTTAGACAATACAAAGAAAGAAATATAGGAACGTCTGCTGTAGATTTTCCTAATGGTTCTAACTTTGATAGCTTTGATTGTATTGTAGGAATACGATTAGCAAACACACATACGCAATCAGTTACAGTAGAAGCTTATATACAAAATGGAGGTAATAACTTTTACCTTATTAAAAATGCACCNATTCCAAGTGGATCATCACTTGAGCTTATAGATGGTGGTGCTAAGATAGTTGCAGTAAGTGGAGATAGATTATATATTAAATCAAACGTAGCAAGTTCAGTAGACGCAATAGTATCTGTTGTAGATGCAATTAGTACATAGGAGGTTATATGCCATACGTAGGAAACCCTTTAGCAGATGCATTTTCATCTAGGGAAAAACAAGATCTTACAGGACAAAGTGGTACAAGTTTTACTTTAACTCACGCAGTATCTCATGCAAATGATTTATCTGTTTATATAAACCATGTACGACAAGAACCAACAACAGCTTATTCAGTCAATGGAACTACATTAACAACTACAGGTAGTGTTGCAAGTACAGATGACTTTTATATTATATATGATGAATTAGCAGTACAAAGTATTTCACATCCGACCGATCAAGCTTTAACTGCTACCTCTGGTACATTTACTAGTGGGTTAGTAGGCACTACTGCTACATTCAGTGGAGCTGTATCAGGAACTACTGGTACATTTAGTGGTGATGTAGATATTAATAAATTATTAACTGTTAATAATCAAACTTCAAATGAAATGGTTGCAACTTTTAAAGGTACAAATGCTAGAGTACATATAGGTGCTTATGGGCATATGCTTCAGCAAAATACAAGTGTAAGTACTTCAGATTTTTGGGGATTTGCAACAAGAGGTAGTGCTCATAGTGGTAGATTTGATATAGGTTATGGAGCTGCAACATCAAATGGAGTTGTAGCTACAAGTGATAATATTATGAGTATTACAACAGCTGGTAATGTCGGAATAGGTACAGATAGTCCATCTGCTCCATTGCATATGGACACTGGTGCTACTACAGATATTATGAGATTTGGTTCTGGTGGAAGATGGGGATTTCAAATTCAAAATAATGACCCTAGATACGTTGCTATAAGTAGAGCAATGAATGGTAGTTCATCTCCAGTTATAGCTATTGATGGCGATAATGGCAATGTTGGAATGGGGGGAATTACAACACCTTCTTTTACAAGTAATAATGGTATTCATTTAGCTGATAACTATAAAATAGGTTTTGGTGGTGGTGGTAATGGCAGACCAGACTTTCAATTAGGATATAGTTCAAGTACTGATAGATTACAACTAGCTTGTGGTTTCGGTGCTGATGATGCAGACATAGAAATAGATACTGGTGGAAGAATTGGAATAGGTAGAACACCTGTTGCTGAAAGTGGTTATAACAGCCTAGTTATAGGTGGTGCATCATCAACTACTGGTAGCAAGATGCAATTTTATGATAGTAGTAGCAATTTAGATGGTCAAGTATATGCAGAGGGAAATAGCATAGTTGTACAGGGAACAGGTGATGCTAAATTATTTGGCAGTGGCACAAAAGGAATGAGAGTAGAAAGTGATGGTCAATGTACTATAAGTCGTAATGATGAAACAGCAGGAAATAATTCTGCTTTTTTAACATTAAGTTATTCTCTTGGTAATAATATTGGTGGCTTTCAAATGTACACTTATTCTTACTATGCTGATGTAAACTTTAGAATACAAAACAACGATACTCATGGTGGTAGAAACCACAACGACATGGCATTTATAAGAAGTGGTGCAACAAGAGGTAGTATATCTATACATACTGGCTCAACATCTTTTAATACAACTTCTGATTATAGAATGAAAAAAGATGAAAAACCTATTTCTAATGCAATAGATACAGTTAAAAAGTTAAAACCATATAACTTTAATTGGAAAGATAGTGGTATAAATGAAGATGGATTCTTTGCACACGAAGTTGATGAAGTTTTAGATTATGTTGTTACTGGTAAAAAGGATGCAGTTAAGACTTATGAAAATGTTGTTTTAAATAAAGACGGCTTTATGGTTGATTCTGATGTAACTAAAGAACAGTATGAAAAAAGAATTAATGATAAGGATAATGAGGATGGTAGTCCAATAGGAGAAACAACTTATCCAGAAGGTTCAACTTGGAAAGCTACACACGAGGATATTGAACCACAACAAATGGACAGTTCAAAATTAGTTCCTATATTAACAGCAGCTTTGCAAGAAGCTATAAAAAGAATAGAAGTATTGGAGAGTAAATAATGGCATTATCAAAAATAACAGCTGCAAGTATTACAGATAATACTATAACTAATACTCAGATAAATAGTAGTGCAGCAATAGCTAAGACTAAATTAGCAGCATTGGATATAGTAAACGCTGATATTAATGCTAGTGCAGCAATAGCTTCAACAAAGTTAGGAACTATGACAACTGCTAATATGCCAGCTGGTTCTATATTACAAATAAAACATTACATAAATAATTCTGGACAAAGTTATGGAACTACTACAAGTGGTAATGATTTTGTAGATACTTCAAACTTTACAGCATTAGGAACTAATTCAAATTTTCTTATTATGTGTAATGTAAATCATGGAGTTCCAGGAGAAGAGAATAATATGGATAGCCATGACATACATTTTTTCTGTATGAGGACAGCTAATAGCACTCATGCCTATGTTGGAAATAATAACAATTTAAGTAGAGATACTGGTAACGCACCTGCATCTGGTAAATGGTATTCTACTGATGTTCCTTTTTCTCCAAGTAGAGGTTTAACACCTGCTTATGGAAATGCTCATGATACTTACCATAGGTCTATGACTTGTCTTGATAATAGTGCTAATGTTGCAGCTGGTGGTAATATTAGATATAGAATAAGAATGTTTAATCAATCAACAATGTATATCAACAGGGCTAGAGGTAGTACGCAATCTGGTAGTGTAAGTAGTATATGTGTTATGGAGATACAAACATGAGTGATAAAGATACGAATAAATTTATAACAGCATTAGAAAATTTAAAATTAACTGATTGGAAATTTGAAGGCGCAGACCCAACAAATGAAGAAGAGTTTTTAGCTGGTTTTTATAAAAGCACTGGTGCTGATGATAGTGGTGGTGCTGTTTATACAAATGATGCAAGTAAATTTGGTGTTACATGGACACAAATAAAAGCAGAGATGGATAAATTATAAGGAGAACAATATGCCATATATAGGTAAGCAATTAATACAAGGAGAGTTTATAAAGCTAGACAGTATTACTACGTCAGCTACAGCAACTTTT
>FUFK010040983.1_pt1 | contig 47637 bp, 37 predicted proteins | sample 1021851 | NCBI WGS metagenome assembly FUFK01 (sample SAMEA51879418, study PRJEB19060) | metagenome
AAGGGGTACTTGACCAGTTAGTGAATGATCTGCAAGCTGCTGCGCCTGGTATGACAGTGAGCGCCGAAGGTCCGCTAGATCTGCAAGGCGAGATTGATGGTAGCTTAGTCGCTACTGATACTGCGATGAATAATCTAGGTGAAAACCCAGATCCAAGAGATGTCGCTCGCGCTTTAAGCTTGCAAGTTATTAACTTTGAGCTTGATAAAGCAATCATTCCGGATGTTAATAAACCTTATCTTGACCGCGCTGCTCAATTGATTACAAACACCCCAGATGTGGAGCTGATGATCATCGGACATACAGATAAACTCGCCTCTAACGCTTATAATATGGAGTTATCGCAAGAGCGTGCCAATGCTGTAAGAGAGTACTTAGTCTCTAAAGGCGTCGATGCAAGTAAGCTTTCAACCAAAGGTATGGGTGAGACGGATCCGGTAGCAACTAATGCTACTGAACAAGGTCGTTTCCGTAACCGCCGTATCGAATTTAGTGTTTATGATGAGAGTATGGCTGCAGAGGATAATAAGTACTTTTGACCCCNGTAACNGNAGGTGATACTCGACATGATAATGATATNGATGCCGATATGAATATGCCAGATCCAGACTTGAACCCATTAGATGCTAATAATGATGATGTCACAGTAGATGGTGATGATCGTATGTTAGATGCTGATGGCACACTGGCGGATCCAGATCTAAATCCATTAGATAATAATAATGATGATATCTTACCTGATAGTGATGATCCAAGTCAGGGAATTGATTTAGATCCAACGAATTAATAGATACGTCTTATTTTGATAATAATAAAAGAACCGCCCCTTTAATTAGGAGCGGTTCTTTTTATGTAGAACGGACGGTCTATTAGGCACTCAGCCACAAGGTTATTTATAATCAGTAGGATCTTTTAGATCGCTTAGGTCATCGGAGTGGTCTAAAGTATGGCTATTTTGCACCTGATTACCATTTGAGTTTGCTGTCTGCATATTAAAAAAGGTCTGTATAACACGGTGCCGAGCTTGTTGCCAATGCTCAAACTGCTGACAAGTAGAAGTGAGGTCGCCGCGCCATTCCGGAATTTGGCCACGCATTGTTTTAATACGCTGCTGGTCAGGGTAGGGCAAGTCTTGGGCCGCTTCTGCCGCTTCGTGCGCGGCTACTCGGTCATTACAGACCAAAGCAATATCGCAGCCAGCATGGATCGCGGCGTGTACTCGGTCGCTGACATCACCTGCAGCCTGCGCGCCTGCCATCGATAAATCATCGGAGAATAACACGCCATCGAACTGCAGCTGATCGCGAATGATGTCTTTTAACCAAACCTTAGAAAACCCTGCAGGTTTATTATCCACCTGCGAGAAGATCACATGTGCTGGCATCAACGCATCGAGCCAAGGTAGCGTCTGGGCAAAAGGCTGCATATCATGACCCATAATCTCATCGAGCGCGCGCGTATCGATAGCTTCAGCAACGTGTGAGTCTGGGGCAACGCCGCCGTGACCTGGGAAGTGCTTACCAGTCGTTGCCATACCGGCTGCGCGCATCCCGCGCATAAACTGAGTCGCTAAAGCCGTGATCACTTGTGGGTCTTTATGAAAGCTGCGATCTCCAATAACCTCACTCACGCTATTGGTATCTAACACCGGGGCAAAGCTCAAATCGATACCGACGGCTAGCACTTCAGCAGCCATCAAGTAGCCACAATCATAGGCACAGCTGAGCGCCTCACTAGGGTTTTGATCAAATAATTCGCCCAGCCTTCCCATTGCGGGCAGCGGTGTAAAGCCATCACGCAGCCGTGCGACTCGGCCACCTTCTTGATCAACACCGATTAAGATATCAGGATTATAATAGCGAATATCATCACATAGCTGCCGTACTTGCGCCGCATCGACGACGTTACGAGCAAACAAAATAATCCCGCCTACCTGAGCTTGTTCAATCAAGCTGACATCATCAGCCGTTAAGGTGCTGCCGCCAACATCCGTCATTATTACGCCATACATGGTTTGCTCTCCAAATTTGCTCTACAAAATAGGGTTCATCGCTATATCAATCATCCTCAATTATTCTAAGCTCAGTCCTTTCAAGCTTATGCTGAATGTANTGACTACGCCTTTAGGTTGAAGTGATATAGGCTACTTGATATATGAAGCTCTATAGATAAGTGTAAAAGTTAACTGTGAGACCATTATGCCAGTAATTACTCTNCAGTTATAATTTAACCACTCAGTTATTGTCACTACAATGCTTATGAAGAAGCGTATAAATATAACAGAAAGTTTGCTCATACAGATTGAGACAGCGCAGGTCAATAAATCGTGATAATATTGATTGATTTTTAATAATAAACTGATGGTGGTGGTCGCTGGGCTGTCAGCTGCCAGTCATTGTAATAGGCGACTCGCTAGCATTGCTGTTCATAGATGGCTATCGAAAAAGTGCTATGCAAAATAGCCATAAAACACCATTATCATAAAGCATCGATACAAAATGGACTGCTCTTTATACTTTCACTATACAGCTCTTCAGATACTCTCTAAGACAACTAGGTAGATATAATGAAAAAACAACCCGCACAATGGTTATTAAGTATTGCTTCAATTGGCGTGGTCGGCGCTATCATGACGCAAAGCTACGGCACCGCAGTGGCAAANACGGATACAGGAAGCTTTGTACAAACCCCTGAGCAAAAAATTACCACTAGGCAAGTAGCCGCCTTATTAGATCGTAGTCACTATCTGAATCAGCCGCTCGATACTCAGATGGGTAGCGATATCTTAGATATGTATATCGATAGCTTAGACCCAAACCATACGCTATTTTTNCAAGCGGATGTGGATGAGTTTAAGAAAAAATATGCCGATGACTTCGGTAACAGGCTCAAGCGCGGAGATCTATCTGCTGGTGTCGATGTCTTTGAGCGCTACCGCAAACGCTCCAATGAGTATTTTGAGATGGCAAAAAAAATGCTCAAAACAGATATCGATTTGACCAGTGATGAGACGATTATTCTCGACCGTGAAGAGCTGCCTCATTTCACAAGTAAAAAAGCGCAGCGCGATTACTGGGCGCGTCAGCTAAAGTTTCAGCTGATGAGTATTACTTTGGGNCAAGAGAGCGAAAAGGCCAAAGAAAAAGTCTTTTTGGATGATCCTGATATCACTTTGGGTCAAGATCTGGTTCGTGATGATCAGCGCACGCCAAATGAGATCTTACTCAATCGTTTATCCAGACAGCAAGGGCAGATGGAGCGTCTCAAAGATGATGANATCATGGAGACGATCTTAAATACCGCGATGCTCACTTATGATCCGCATAGCAACTACTATGCGCCAATTCAAGCCAATGAGATGCAAATTCAATCGAGCCTGCAACTAGAAGGTATCGGTGTCTCTATTCGCCCTGATCGCAAAAACCCAAACTATACTCGTATTGTCACACTAGTCGATGGCGGTCCTGCTGCCAAGACAGGACAAATCAAGCCAAACGACTTGATTATCGCTATCGCTAAAGACGGCAAGACCATGACTGATGTGGTCGGTTGGTCCACTCGTGAGATTGTCAGCCTCATTCGCGGCAAGCGCGGTACACCAGTTACCATAAAGCTGCGTCAGCCAAACGCCCCTGATGCCAGCGCTCGCACGGTTACGGTAGTACGCGATATCATCGAACAAGAAGAGTCGGGCGTGAACCATCGCATCGTTGAGGTACCGCACGCAAGTGACGCAGAGGATAGCGATAGCACCTTAAAACGTATTGGTGTGCTAGAGATACCGAGCTTTTATTTAAACTATAGAGCGCGCCGCAATGGCGAGGACTACCGCAGCGTCAGCTTAGATACTGAAAATGCTATCAAGGAGCTTAATAAGCAAAACATCGACGGCTTAGTGATTGACTTACGTAATGATCCAGGCGGCTCTTTAGACGAAGTAGCTAAAATGCTTGGCTTATTTATCAAGAGTGGTCCTTTAGTCCAGATCAGGGATAACCGTGGTAATATTCAAGTCTATCGCGACGATGATGGTGGCAAGCAGCTCTATGATGGCAAGCTAGTCGTGATTACCAACTTAGCTTCCGCCTCAGCTAGTGAAATCTTTGCCGCAGCGATTCAAGATTACGGTCGCGGTTTGGTCGTGGGTAGCACNACGACTGGTAAGGGCTCAGCGCAGATTCAATTAGACAGTCTAGCGTTAGGGTCAGCAACTTTGACTCAGCGTAAGTTTTATCGCATTACCGGCGGTAGTACGCAGAATAAAGGCGTAGTACCAGATGTAGAGCTTGTCAATATCTACGATGATGCCACCTTTGGTGAGCGCGCGCAAAAGAATGCGCTGCCATGGGATACTATCAAGACCGCTGCTTATAAACCTGAAGGCAAGTTTAGCACTGATATGCTCAAGACCTTAAATCAGCAGTCTAAAATTCGTCAAGAACAAAATCCGCAGTTTGTCTACTTATCTACGCTCAATGACATTCGAGATATGGATGACGAGAAAAAACCTATCGCCTTAGATATCAATAAGCGCCGCGCCAAAATGAAGCTGATCGAGCAGCGCTCTTTAGAGGCTGAGAATAGAAGACGAATCGCTACAGGCTCTAGCCCTTATGCCAACTGGAACACCTATCAAGCTGCGATGGATGCTAAGTTTGAAGAGCGTAGTAAAATGAANGAGAGCGAGCGTCCAGAGCTGCCAGAAGACGAAGTGTATATCTTTGAAGCAGCGCGTCTCATGCTAGACGCTGAGCCTACTATGATTGCGAGTCCTGCGGAGNANTTATAAGCTCATCTATAGNATGTAAGCATATGCTTACATNCGTTGACGCTTAGACGTCTTACTTATCATCGTCTAATTTGCGATTATAGTGTCACTGCACAGTTTATTGATACTGTTTATTTACACTAGGGATTGGTGTTATAAGATAGATGGTTTATGAATTGCGTCAGGGATGGACTGCTGATCAAGGAAGATAGGGCTTTAAGCCGCTTTAAGCCTAAGTAGCGANATATCTCGGGATTAGATATNACGTTATATTAACAAGGATGTTAAGTAATAAAGACCGCATAGTGCTTGTCACTATGCGGTCTTTTTACGTTTAAATAAAAAAACCTTGAATAAGCTCTACAACGAAAAAGAGCCAGTAGCTATTAGACTACTGGCTCTTGCGCTTTATGACTGAGTGATAAAACAACTCAGCGATAAAAATCTGATAGCAGATTAGTGCTCAACGCCGCCTGCACCGTGGACATGGCCGTGGTTTAGCTCGTCTTCGGTCGCTGCGCGTACTTCTTGAATCTCAACATCAAAAGTCAAACGCTTACCTGCTAGAGGGTGGTTAGCATCAACAGTCACTTCTTGATCGTTGACATCAGTTACTGTCACTAGCATGACTTGGCCGCCAGCTTCTGACTGAAACTGCATACCAGGCTGGATATCATCAACGCCTTGGAAGTTCTCACGAGGTACCTTTTGTACTGCTTGCTCTTGGTATTCACCGTAGCCATCAGCAGGCTCAACCACTGCATTGACTTTTTCGCCAGCAGATTTGCCTTCTAGTTGCTGCTCAAGGCCTGGAATGATGTTGCTATGACCATGAAGATAAGCAAGAGGCTGACCTTCTGGCGACTGATCAAGGATGTTACCTTCATCGTCTTTTAGCGTATAGTTGAATTTGACGGCGGTATCTTTTGCGATAGTAGTCATAAATTATCCTAAATTGAATATCATTATAAAATTAAATTTGGAGGTAATAAACCTAAAAAGGTCGATCAGCTAAAGAGCCATATCAATAATCAATTATCATCAGTTTATTAAGGTAACTGTTAAATAGAAACTGTTAATTTCACTATTAATTAGAGTAACTGTAGCAGTTAGCCTCTTTAATTGAGATGGTTTTGATAACTTTCAAGGTATAAAACACAAAAAAAGCGGATTTATCGTATATTCATGGGATTTATAGTCTGTACCACTCTTAATTTATACTATAGTCGAACCACTATTAAAGTGTTACAGCGTTAGACTCGTTTAGCCTACTACTGTAGTACTTGCACTCGTCTGCCTTGTACCACTTTTAATATTGATTGACTATATTGCTAGCGCCAGCATACGCTTTAGCCGTTGCGTTTTTGTGCAAGGACTTCTACCATAATGNTAAATACTATCAAGATAATAAGCAGAGATAATGACCGTGACTACTTTTAATCCCTTNAAAAGCTTGGACAATAACAACACGACTGCAAGTGATCATACCGCTACCATTAGCTACAGTCTAGATTTTGCCCGTTTTAATGAGCACTTAGTCGATGTGACTCTTAACTTTACAGCGACTACGGATTGCCCTGAGCTGTGGCTGCCAGCATGGATTCCGGGTAGTTATTTGATGCGTGAGTTTGCGCGTAATATTACTGCGGTCCATTATGAGATAGTAGCAGCTGAACCAGCTAGCGCTTACCGCGCACAAAAAATAGATAAGCACAGCTGGCAGCTACCGAAGGCAATGACAGGGCAGGCGATAAAAGTACAATATGAAGTCTACTGCTATGACTTGTCCGTACGTACCGCTTATGTCGATCAGCAGCGCCTCTATGGTAATTTTACCTCGCTAGCGCTAGCTGTGACAGGGCAAGAGCACTCTTCTGTACAAGTGAATCTATTAGTACCCGCTACTTTTTTAGCAGATAAAAGTGAGGATGATGTCAAATTAGCTTGTGGTCTTAAAGCGAGCCATTTGCAGCTAGATCATCATCATGGCTACGGTCTGCAGGCAGATGACTATTATCAGCTGATTGATCATCCGTTTGAGATTGCGCTGCAGCAGTCCTTTGATTTTATTATTCAAGACGATGAGCATCAAACCTTGCCGCATAGCTTTTATCTCTCAGGCAGACATAATGCCAATATGGGGCGTTTGCAACATGATGTCACCCAGATTTGTCAGACTTATCTGGACTGGTTAGGGGACGCGCCCTTTAGTGATTATACCTTTATGACATATGCTAGCGGTCAAGATTATGGCGGCCTTGAGCATATTAATTCCACGAGCTTAATTACGCCGCGTAACGATCTGCCAAGTGGTGATGAGCCAGTATTGCCAAGCCCTGATTATCAGCGCTTTTTGGGACTATGTAGCCACGAGTATTTTCATGCGTGGTGGGTGAAGACCGTGCGCCCTGATGTGATGATGGAGGTGGATTTACGCCGTGAAGCTTTCACCCCCCTGCTTTGGGTGTTTGAGGGTTTTACCTCTTATATTGACGATTTTATGCTACAAGCTTCAGGCGTCATCGATAAGCCCAGTTATTTAAAACTATTGGCGGAGCAGATCAACCGCTACTATCAAACCGACGGCCGCGCCAATCAAAGCGTCGCCGAATCGAGCTTCGATGCTTGGATTANGCTCTATCGTAGCGATGAAAATACCGGTAATGCAGGTATCAGCTACTATAATAAAGGCGCTTTAGTGGCGCTGTGTTTGGATCTAACGCTGCTACAAAGCACCAATGGCCGTTATCGCTTATTCGATGTGGTTAAAGCCTTTTATGCGCGGGCTAAGCAAAACGACAAGCAGCGTATCGGTATCAGTAGCGCCGATATGGGAGCAGTGATTAGCGAGTTTATGCCAAAGGCGCAGTGGCAGGATTTTGAGCAGCGCTATATCAATGGAGTGGAAGAGCTGCCTATTGAGTCGCTGCTGCGTGCTAATGGTATCGGCTGGCATGAAAACGAGGTAGAAACGGCGGATAAAAACATCCCTTGGGGTATGCGCTGTAGCGAGACGGCTACGGGGCTAAAAGTGAATCGCGTGCAGCGCGGTAGCATAGCGGCAACGGCTGGTATCTCAGCCAATGATATCATCGTCGCTATTGACGGTATTAAGGCTACCCGTAAGCAATTAGCAGTATTTAGTCCTCTTAACCAACCGGTAAGCTGTCATTTGTTCCGCCGCGACGAGCTTATGACAATGACGGTACTGCCAAAACAAAGCGCCGATACTGCTACTACTGCTACTTCGAGTCAACAAATACAGGGTCAACAAGTGTTTCCGCATAAGATAAGCTTAACGCTAGTCAGTGCCGATAGTGCTGAACAAGAAGCTGACAAGACAGCTTCGGCTTGGCTGGATGTTTTATCGGACTAATCGTTTTTAAGCCTTAATAATGAGTAAGACTTTTACCATGAGTAAAAGTCTTATCGTCGATCTGGAGGTTTTTAGCGTTACGGTTTTAGTGTCGCTACGCTAGTAACTCATAGCATTATACATGAGTACCTAACCGCTGCCTGCTTACCAGTGCTCTTGTTATCTTTACTTGTTATTCTTGCTTGTTGTGTTTGACTCGTCATGTTTAATAGTAACGTCATCTTCTTGTAGCTCTATACTCTCTTCTGCTTCTGCTTCTGCTTCTGCTTCTGCTTCTGCTTCTGCCTCTAAAGATGGTGCTGGCGCATTGTTGGCAAGCCAGTCTTTTAATATCTGTATAATACGCGGCTGATCTCTAGTGATCTGTACCGCCAGTCGGCGCATCTCTACATCAGTACCATATCTCAGCTCTACTTTGGCGAGCTGCAATACGGCTCGCTGATGAGCCAGCATCCCGCGGGCAAAAGCTAAATCGGCGACAACAGACTCGGTACCCATTCTGATATTGTAGTTCATAGAAGCCACGATATCTGCATAGTCGAGCTGCATAGCTTCAGTATTAGGCTTAGGATTAGGAATATCAGGATGGCTGGCTAGCCACTTATTGCTGATGTCGATCCTTTGCTGCTGAGAGTCGATAATCTCTTGAGCCAGTAGCAAAAGCGCGTTGTCTGTTCCATATTTGAGCTGTAGCTGCGCCATATTGACAGCGCCGCGATGCAAAGCGAGTATGCTTTTGGCAAACGCGGTATCTGGATCGTTATAAACCATACCAATGTTGACCTCATTATTCATTCTAGTCAGCGCTTTGGTATAATCTTCCATCATCGGCGCACTATCGATTACACTCTCATCTGTTTCATCCGCGACTACTGCTTCGTCCGTCTCTGCTTGCGCCGCTGTGTCTTGCGCCGCTGTGTCTTGCGTGACGACAGAGGTGTCAGGAGTATCTGTGGTCTCTGTTGGCATATCGCTAGGGTCAGAGGCCGGCTGACAAGCGCTTAGGGCAAGCCCTACCACAACGCTAATGAGAGAAGCGCTAAAACGCGATGACAGTATCATAGTAGTCCTTAACATAAGCCGGCGGGAACAAACGTAACCACAAAAATGGTAGTTAAATACTAGCAGATTTAGCAGATAAATCTAGAGCGTTTGAGAGAGCTATTTAATATTATTAAAGCGCTTATCGTAGCTTGAGCGATAATGGCTAGTAGCTTAGGTGACAATGGCAATGTACTCAACCAGATCACGGTCTGCTAGTCAGTAATCCCTAACTGCTGACAGCGCTCAGCATTGAGATGAATCCGTACAAACTCGCCGCTCGCAAGCGTCCCTAAGTCAAAACCGGCAACCGACCAGCGGATCAGGCGTAAGCAAGGTAAGCCCACGTGCGCGGTCATTCGCCTGACTTGTCGATTTTTGCCTTCATAAATTGTCAGCATCAGCCAAGAAGTCGGCACGTTTTTACGCTCGCGTATCGGCGGATCGCGTTGCCAAAGCTCAATAGGCAGCTCGTCTTCTGCGACTATTTTTGCTGTTGCAGGCAACGTCATGCCGTCTTTTAGCAAGACGCCGTTCGATAACTCATCAAGCTGCTCTTGGCTTGCAGCCCCTTCAACTTGCACCAGATAGGTTTTACCTTGCTTGTATTTATTCTGATGAAACGTTTTTTGACTAGGTGGCTGGGTAATGGCTTTATTAACACGGCCATCACGAGTCAAAATAAGTAAGCCCTCTGAGGTGGCATCTAAGCGGCCGGCGACGCGCAATGACTTATCGGTGAAATACTGCGATAGAGTGATATGATTATTATTACTGTCATCACGAAACTGACTTTGAACGCCATAAGGTTTATTAAAGAGCACTAAGCTTGAGGTGGCCATGAGAAGAGCGTTCCTAATTAAAGATCAGAGATAGTCATACTATCAATCTTTGCCATAAAAAACACCTCAACAGTATTATACCATTGAGGTGCGGCTATTATTTGAGCGTTCTATATTGCTCAACTAGCGTTATAGCGACTTGTTAATCACTATTTATAATGAAGCGATAGCTTCGTTAAAGATTTTACTCGGACGCATGGCTGCTTCAGCTAGTTTTTCATCAGCTAAGTAATAGCCTTTGATATCTACAGGTTTGCCTTGCGCTTTATTCATCTCTTCAACAATCGCTTGCTCATTATTTTCAAGCTGCTCAGCTAGAGGTGCAAACTGAGCTTTGAGNTCGGCATCTTGATCTTGCGCTGCAAGCTCCTCAGCCCAGTACTTAGCTAAGTAGAAGTGGCTACCACGGTTATCAAGCTCACCAGTTTTGCGTGATGGCGATTTGTCGTTGATTAGTAGCTTCTCAGTGGCNTTATCTAGTGAGTCTGCAAGGACTTGAGCCTTAGCATTATCATCGCTCTTNGCTAAATGCTCCAAGGATTCGGTCAAGGCCAAGAACTCGCCTAAAGAGTCCCAGCGTAGATGGTTTTCTTCAACCAGCTGCTGCACGTGCTTAGGAGCAGAACCCCCTGCGCCGGTCTCAAACAAGCCGCCGCCTTTCATGAGTGGTACNACTGAGAGCATCTTAGCACTCGTTCCAAGCTCAAGAATAGGGAACAAGTCAGTCAGATAATCGCGTAGGATATTACCAGTGGCTGAGATGGTATCAAGGCCGCGAGCGACGCGCTCTAAGGTATAACGCATGGCGCGGACCTGCGACATGATCTCAATATGTAGACCATCGGTGTCATGGTCTTTTAGGTACATATTGACCTTTTTGATCAGCTCGTTTTCGTGCGGGCGGTATGGGTCTAACCAGAAGACAACCGGTGTATTTGATTCACGTGCGCGGCGCACGGCAAGCTTAACCCAGTCTTGGATTGGCTCATCNTTGGTCTGACACATACGCCAAATATCACCCTTCTCAACATACTGCTCCATGAGCACTTCATCAGTTTCTTCGTCAACAATACGAGCGGTACCTGAATCGGCGGCTTCAAANGTTTTGTCGTGCGAGCCGTACTCTTCTGCTTTTTGCGCCATAAGACCGACGTTAGGAACGGTGCCCATCGTGGTCGGATCAAAGTTGCCATGCCACTTACAGAAATTGATCATTTCTTGGTAGATACGCGCAAAAGTAGATTCAGGCATCACGGCTTTACAATCATACATTTTGCCATCCGCGCCCCACATCTTACCGCCTGAGCGGATCATCGCTGGCATAGANGCGTCAACAATCACATCGCTAGGTGAGTGAAAGTTAGTGATACCTTTATTAGAGTCGACCATCGCCAGACGAGGACGATGCACTTGGCAGGCATGTAAATCGCGCTCAATCTCTTCTTGTAGAGAGGTTGGCAGCTCTTTGATTTTTTCGTAAAGTGATGCCATACCGTTATTGACATTGATGCCTAACTCATCGAAAAGCGCGCCGTGTTTTTGAAAAGCGTCTTTATAATACGTTCTGACCGCATGACCGAAGACGATTGGATGCGAGACTTTCATCATTGTNGCTTTGACGTGTAANGAAAATAAGATACCAGCTTCGCGGCAGTCTTCCATTTCACGCTCATAAAANTCAAGCAAAGACTTTTTACTCATAAACATAAGGTCAATGACTTCTTTATCTTGCAAAGCGAGACCTTTTTTGAAGACATGAACCGTACCATCGTCAGTAACACGCTCCATACGTACAGTGCGCGCTTTGTCTAAAGTCATCGATTGCTCACCGGCGTAGAAATCACCANCATGCATGTGNGAGACGTGCGTCTGTGACCACTGCTTCCATTCNCCCATCGAGTGCGGGTGTTTACGCGCGTAGTTTTTGACCGCNTTTGGCGCGCGGCGATCGGAGTTACCTTCACGCAGTACAGGGTTGACTGAGCTACCTAAAGCTTTGCCATAGCGGCGGCGAATCTCTTCTTCTTCCTCTGTCTCTGCCTCATCTGGAAAATCAGGTAACGCGTAGCCTTTACCTTGTAGCTCTTTGATAGCGGCTTTGAGCTGACCAACAGAGGCACTGATATTTGGTAGTTTAATGATATTAGCATTTGGATCTTGCGTGAGACGGCCTAGCTCCGCAAGATTATCAGGAACACGCTGCTCCTCTTCAAGATAGTCAGGAAACTCAGCTAAGATACGCGCAGCAACAGAGATGTCACTCATCTCTACTTCGATGCCTGCGGTTTTGGTAAAGGCTTCAACGATAGGCAAAAATGATAGGGTGGCTAGCGCTGGGGCTTCATCGGTTTTTGTATATATAATTTTTGACATTGTAATCTCTTATTCCTTTTGGTTGTCATTAAGCGTTTGATTCTTATAAAAATAAAAGCTGTTTGCAAATTGAAATAAAGACAGCTGCAAACGGGTAGCGCGGTAAGTGGTTCATTTATCAAAGTGATACTAGTGATAATATGGGTAAGCTAACCATCGAAGGGAGTACTTAAATCTTGTAAATGATAGCCACGAGATAGTTAATAGTCGTCTACGGTAGTTGTTCGTCCCTTTTAAACGTTCCAAGATAAACGTTTGAAGTTTAAACAANGTTTAAACATAGTCTCGTTTTGAATAGCTTAAGGCTAATTTTAACATTAGCCTGCAAAGAACAACAGCGACACGACTGTTTTTTACCATAACGCGACTAAAATAAAACGTCTTAAGCCCATNTCAGTAACTNTNTGCGTAAATANTTGAAAGTATGAGCATCAAGGACTAGGGCTAAGCTTAATCGTTATAAGCTCAAAACCATTTTAAACCTACGATATCGAGGCGATGGTATCATTTAGAAGTTGACTTGGGCGCATGACATTTTCAGCCTGTTCTTTGTCTAGTAGATAGTAACCACCGATATCAACAGCGTGTCCTTGCACCTCATTGAGCTCTTTGACGATGGCATCTTCATTCTCAGCAAGAGCTTTGGCGAGGGGTGTAAAGGTCTGTTTTAACTCGCTATTGTCATCTTGCGCGGCGAGCTCTTGCGCCCAGTACAGAGCCAANTANAAGTGGCTACCACGGTTGTCAAGCTCACCAACTTTGCGTGAGGGCGACTTATTATTCATCAGTAGCTTCTCTGTTGCGTCATCTAGGGCATCGGATAACACCTGCGCCTTATCATTGTCCTCATGAATCGCTAAGTGCTCTAATGATTCCGCCAACGCTAAAAATTCGCCTAATGAATCCCAGCGCAGATGGTTCTCTTCAACCAACTGCTGTACATGCTTGGGCGCTGAACCGCCAGCTCCGGTCTCAAACAGACCGCCGCCATTCATCAGCGGTACAATAGAGAGCATTTTTGCACTGGTGCCTAGCTCCAAAATCGGGAATAGATCAGTAAGATAGTCACGCAGCACGTTACCGGTAACTGAGATGGTATCTTTACCTGCTTTTAGGCGCTCTAAGGTAAAGCGCGTGGCTTCGCGTACCGGCATGATACGAATATCTAAGCCCTCAGTATCGTGGTCTTTTAGNTAGCGCTCTACTTTTTTGATAAGNGCAGCATGATGCGGGCGTTTTTTATCTAACCAGAATATCGTAGGAACGTTGCTAGCACGGGCGCGCGTNACGGCGAGCTNCACCCAGTCCTGAATCGGTGCGTCTTTAACNTGATTCATCCGCCAGATATCNTCTGTTTCGACTTGATGCTCAGTGAGTACGTTGCCAGCAGCATCTAATACTTGCACACTACCTGCAGATGGAATCAAAAAGGTCTTGTCATGTGAGCCATATTCTTCCGCCTTTTGCGCCATTAACCCGACATTTGGCACTGAGCCCATCGTTGCTGGATCAAAAGCGCCGTGCTCTTTGCAGAACTTGATGGTCTCATCATAGACACAAGCGTAGCTACTATCAGGAATGACGGCTTTGGTATCGTGCAGCTCATGATCAGCGCCCCACATTTTGCCTGAATTGCGAATCATNGCCGCCATGGANGCATCNACNATGACATCGCTAGGCACATGTAAGTTAGTGATGCCTTNTTCTGAATTTACCATCGCCAGANCAGGGTTGCGCTTATAAATATTGGCAATATCCGCTTCGATAGCTTGACGCTTATCATCCGGTAGCTCTTGTATTTTGGTAAGCAGGTTACTAAAGCCATTATTGACATTGACGTCTAGCGNTTTGAACGTATCGCCATACTTNTNNAATANANCTTTAAAGTAAACTCTTACTGCTTCACCGAAGATAATAGGGTCGGAGACTTTCATCATGGTGGCTTTTAGATGCAAAGAGAACAGTACCTCTTTGGCTTTTGCGTCCTTAACTTGCTCGTCCAAAAACGCCACTAAAGCATCATGTCTTAACACTGCTGCATCAATCACCTCGCCTGCGAGTAGCGGCGCTGGCGCTTTTAGCTCAGTGACCTCTCCCTTATTGCTTGTGAATTCAATGCGATAGTCTGTGGCTTGCTCGACCGTCACCGAGGTCTCGGTATCAGCAAAGTCGCCATAATCCATAGTAGCCACGTGCGACTTAGAGTCTTGGCTCCATGCGCCCATAGAGTGCGGATGACGTCGAGCATAAGCTTTGACGGCTTTTGGCGCGCGGCGATCGGAGTTGCCTTCGCGCAAAATCGGGTTGACTGCACTGCCTTTTACCTTGTCATAACGAATACGCACGTCTTTTTCTTCGTCCGTTTCTGGATGATCGGGATAATCAGGCAAGGCATAACCTTTGTCTTGTAGCTCTTTGATTGCAGCCTTGAGCTGCGGGATAGAAGCGCTGATATTAGGCAGCTTGATGACGTTAGCGCCGGGCGTTTTGACCAGTTCACGCAGCTCTTGAAAGGCGCTAGGAATGCGCTGCTCTGCGGTCAAAAAGTCGGGAAACAAGGCGATGATGCGTCCGGCCAACGAGATGTCAGCAGTTTCTACGTCGATGCCTGCGGTACTGGCATAAGCTTTGACAATAGGTAAAAAGGAGAGGGTGGCCAGTGCTGGGGCTTCATCCGTTTTTGTATAAATTAGTTTTGACATTATAGTAGTTATTCCTTTACGTGATTATTTATAATAAGTATTAAGTTTGGCTATGTTATCGCTGATAATAGTAGATCGCTTTGAGTTGCATTTAGTCTTAAGTTAACAGGGGCTACGTCTGTAAATATATAATTTTTGCGTGACGATTTGGCGGAGGATTTTTCGATTATCATCCTTGATACCTATTTCTATACCTGCCTTGATATAGTCAATCAATATTAAAAGTGGTACAAGGCAGACGAGTGCAAGTACTACAGTAGTAGGCTAAACGAGTCTAACGCTGTAACACTTTAATAGTGGTTCGACTATAAGGCATCTGCATTATCGTCGCTTTGTGCCTTGTCTGGAAAAATTTTAGCGATCAGCAGTGCCTATTTGCGAATGTTCAACACGCCCTAGTAATATTTTGCAAATTGTAACCGCATTTTTAGCAAAGTTTGGTAGGCTAATGGTGACTTTATACAAACAAAGTAGGTGTCATGAATTTAGAGTATGCGTTAGTAGGCGATATGAGTTGGCAGAGCCAAGCGGATTGGCAAACGCCTGACACGCCATTTATGTCTTTTNCCTTTTGGCAGGCGCTCAGTGATACCGGCGCTATCGGTGAAAAAGCNGGCTGGCTACCGATCTATATCGTGGTTTATGATGGTGATAAGCACCGTCCTNTNGCGGTGATGCCGGTCTTTGTCAAAGGCCATCATCAAGGCGAGTTTGTGTTTGATTACTCTTGGGCGCAGGCTTACGCGCATTACGGTTTGGATTATTATCCGCGTCTAGTGACGAGCGTGCCTTATACNCCNATTACGGGTCAACGTCTGTGGCTTGCGGCAAACCAAGGTTTAACACCTGAGATAATACAAACTGCTATCAAAGGGGTAGATGATGTTGCGCAGCAGGTCGGGGCGTCTAGCTGGCATTGCTTATTTGCTGAGTCTCAGCTTGCAACTATAACGGCTTCATCAAGCCAAGAGATTGCAGCCGCTATTGATGAGAGCCGGATAGCCTTAGCTGGCGCAGATGACAGACAAGAGCAGCCACCAGAATCAACACAAACAAGTAAAACGTCCTTACCTGTTTTTGAGCGTCAAGGCTGTCAGTTTTTATGGCAAAATCAAAACTTGCTTGCCGATGCTCAGCCTTTCACTGATTTTGAGAATTTCTTAGCGACGCTAAGAGCGAAAAAGCGCAAAACTATCCGCGCTGAGCGCCGTAAAGTCACTGAGCAAAATATCGTCTGTGCACGCAAATGCGGTAGCGATATTACTGATAGTGACTGGAAGGCGTTTTATCATTGCTATGTAATGACTTATGCGGTGCGCGGTCAGCAGCCTTATCTGACATTAGACTTTTTTATGGCGCTCGCGCAGAGTATGCCTGAGCACTTGATGCTGGCGCTTGCATACGACAGCGACAACGAGATTATCGCTAGTAGTTTGTTTCTCTATGACAGTTCTAATAGCGAGCATTCAACGCTGTATGGGCGCTATTGGGGCGCGCTTGCCGATTATAACAGCTTACATTTTGAGCTGTGCTACTATCAAGGCATAGAGTTTGCTATTGAACAAGGTTTGCAGTATTTTGACCCAGGTACGCAAGGCGAGCACAAGCTAGTGCGCGGCTTTATTCCGACCACGACTCACTCCTTACACCGCATTTATGACGAGCGTTTTATNCCGGCGATTAGTAATTTTTGTATNGAAGATNGGCAGCGCATGGCGCAGTATCGTCAGCAAGCGCATCAGGCTCTGCCGTTCAATGCTGATAATATGCCAGTCTTTGATAGTGAGCAATAACTGCCATCCCTTAAACTAGCCTCTATACTTTTTGCCTTTNTNNNTTAGTACTGAATACTTGNCTATTGAATACTAAGGTACCGAGTGCTGTTTTTTATATCCGTCATAACTGATAATTTTGTTAACTATGCCCAGTCACTCTTTTAACGCTCATACTTCTTCTACTATATCACCGCCGGTAGCGCTATCTTCTTGGCTTAATGTCGAAGGCTCACTGACTGCAATGCTTGAGGCAAAGTCAGGTCAACCGCTGCGAGTAGAGCGCTGTTTTGAAGGCTATCGGCGACTGAGCTTGGCGCAAAAAAAGCAGCTCGGCATATCAGTAAAGCAGTACAACAGACCGATACTGGCTTGGGTACGCGAAGTAGAACTATATGGCGATAGTNACCAGCCTTGGGTATGGGCGCAAAGTATTTTTCCGCTACCGAGTCTGCAAGGCTCAGCCAAGCGCTTGCAACAGCTAAAAGGTACGCCCATCGGTTATGTGCTCTTTAAGCGTCGCCAAACGCTACCCAATCAGCGCTTTATTACGCATACTGAACACGGCTGGCAGCGCCAAACCCGCTATNATTGGTACGGTAGAAAGTTATTAATTAGTGAGACCTTTTTGCCAGAGTTTTTATCTGGTCTTGATGAGTGCTAGGCGCTGAGTAAACCTCAGCGGTATGGATTTAATAACTGAGAAGATTGAGACTCCATAATGCCTATCAGTTACCTAAATAAGTGACTCATCAAAGCCTGCTACTTGGGTACTTTTTTTATATTTTAAAAAATATCTCATTTACTTAGCGCGAAGTGAGTTTTTGCATTTACCTTATCTGGTTTCATGTTAAACTCAAATCACAGCAAAATTTCAGTAGGATATGACCTGCAAGATGAATGCTGGAATATCGTCATCAAGCATGAGCTTAATTTAGGTGTATCATAAGCCTGCACTCATCGCTTACCCTTCTATTTTTAAACCTTTTTTTTATCACTCTTAATAAAAATATGCTATAGGACATAACTATGTTTAAAGATATCTCTATAAAAGAATTTGACCCAAAACTTGCTGAAGCCATGGAAGCTGAAAGCCANCGTCAAGAGAGCCATATCGAGCTTATCGCTTCAGAGAACTACTGCTCGCAAGCAGTAATGGAAGCACAGGGCTCAGATTTAACCAATAAATATGCTGAAGGCTATCCGGGTAAGCGTTACTATGGCGGCTGTGAGCACGTCGATGTGGTTGAACAGTTGGCTATTGACCGGGCCAAAGAGCTATTTGGCGCAGAGTATGTCAACGTGCAGCCGCATTCAGGCAGCCAAGCCAACTCGGCGGTATTCTTAGCGTTACTGGAAGCGAATGATACGGTGCTCGGCATGAGTCTGGATGCTGGTGGTCACTTGACCCATGGCGCGCATATCAACTTCTCAGGCATCAACTACAACGCCGTACAGTATGGTTTGGTAGAAGAGACGGGCCTTATTGATTATGATGAAGTCGATCGCTTAGCGCGCGAGCATAAGCCCAAGATGATCATCGCAGGTTTTTCTGCCTACTCACAAGTGGTTGATTGGCAGCGCTTCCGCGATATCGCTGATGAAGTCGGCGCTTATTTCTTAGTCGATATGGCACACATCGCAGGCCTTGCTGCTACGGGCGCATATCCAAATCCAGTACCATATGCTGATGTGGTGACTAGTACTACGCATAAAACCTTACGTGGGCCGCGCTCAGGTATCATCATGTCACGCGACGATAAGCTTGCCAAAAAGCTTAATTCTGCGGTCTTCCCAGGCAATCAAGGTGGCCCATTGATGCACGCCATCGCCGGTAAAGCGGTCTGCTTTAAAGAAGCACTCGAAGATAACTTCAAAACTTATCAAGAGCAAGTGGTCAAAAANGCCAAAGCTATGGCAGAAGTAATCATCGATCGCGGCTATGAAATCATCTCTGGCGGTACTGAAAACCATTTAATGCTCATCAGCCTTGTGAAACAAGAGTTGACCGGTAAAGAAGCAGATAAGTGGCTTGGTGAGGCTTTTATTACGGTTAATAAAAACGCCGTACCTAACGATCCAAAATCACCGTTTGTCACCTCTGGTATCCGTATTGGTACGCCAGCCTTGACCACTCGCGGCTTCAATGAAGCAGATGTCAAAGAGGTGGCAAACTGGATTTGTGATGTGTTAGATAGCCGCGGTGATGAGCAAGTGATCAGCGATACGCGCGACAAAGTTAAAGCTATCTGTGCCAAAAAGCCAGTTTATGAGAAAAATCAGTAAGACTTGAAAATTATAAAAAGAACCGCTTGGCTTTGGCTGGGCGGTTTTTTTAGCTCTTTTTCCATCCCGTTATTTGATGCATTGCTCTTTGTAGTCTTATAGATATGTCAGTATCCACAAAATCTATGAGCTCTCTTTTATTATTTAGATATTATTATNTAAATACTATTTCAATATAAAGCGTACTACACACTCTTATGAATGACTCCCAACCATCCACAACTGCGGGCGACCAAAATCCCGATACGCATCCTCAATTATACTTTTAAACACCTTAAAGTCCTCCGTGTTTATCTGCTCAATCTCTGTCAAATCCAAACGCAAATGCTCGGCATCGCTATCAGTTAAGCAGTCCCACGCACTATCCCAATTGTGCGCAAAGTAATCAGGAAAATTAAGCGCGTTATCTAAGGCCGTCAATAGTGACGTTTTATCAAGCACTCTACCCACAGCGATATCGATAGCTTGCTCAGGAATAAAAGCACGATTACAAGTGTTTGGCTCAGTATTTAGACCAGTATCCTTGTCTATATAGTAAATGGCTTGGCTCATATTAGTTTACCTCTAATCGTCTAAAGCTATCGTAATGATCAACCGTTAAGTAGTAGACAGTGGGCGGATTGCCGCCGGTGACGATACGCCTAGCGCCGCGATGTGAGACGCCGGGTGTAGGCACAGTGTACTCGCGGTAGTAGCCGCTGGACTGAGTAGGCAGACGGCCTTCGCGGTTATAAAAGGTCGTGCCATCCTTGGCAGGATAGGGATATGGCCCGCCTTGCTGAATTAGGGCGATAGTGTTATCAATTTGCGCGTCGCCTGTGATGGCGGTATGAGCGCTTTGAGCAGAGTCTGAATAGCTGGGCGTGATATCAGCGGTCAATGCCCCTTGCTCAAACAGCGCTGATTTTATATCACCAAAGAAATAGACAGCGACGGCAATAATAGCGATAAAGGAGATAAGCGACGTGAGCGGGCTTTTTTTATGCTGCCCGTATGTTGAGCGTTTCGCTGTATGCTGTCTTGTATGCAAATGGTTGGTCTTATCATTGTAGCCTTTCGATGGTGTACTTTCTTCAAGGCTCAAGGTAGGGTCAGAAACTTCGGTCGCACGCAGCTGGTTTTTGTCATTGCGAGTACTGTTAAAATACACGTGCTGCCCGATATGGATAGGCTGCGATAATTGTACGCTGCTGATATGAAAAAACACGTCCTCACTTTGATCGTCAACATCGATAAAGCCGTAGCCTTTATCTTGGTTCCAGTGTTTGATAGTACCGCTTTGCATGGCCGCGTCGCCTATTAGGGTTTAGCATAGTATATACAATTTGATAAAAACTATTAAACCAAAAAACGCCAGCATGATGCTGACGTTTATTGTATAAATTAAAAACTTGTTGGTTTGACGGTACAAANCTACATAAAGGGGAGCTGAGTAAATATCTGCAGTATCGTGGCGTTCACGATGTCGACAAAGAAGGCACCAACCATCGGCACGATTAAAAACGCTTTTGGCGAGGCCAAGTAGCGATCGGTGACCGCCTGCATATTGGCAATCGCCGTTGGGGTTGCGCCCATACCGAACCCGCCGTGACCTGCAGCGAGTACCGCAGCATCGTAATCTTTACCCATAACTCTGAAGGTGATGAAGTACACATAAATCACCATAATAAGCGTTTGGACTAACAGGATAATCAGTACAGGACCTGCCAAATCAGTCAATTGCCAAAGCTTCAGTGATAGAAGCGCCATTGCTAAGAATAGACTCAAAGAGGCGTTACCGATGACATCGATCGCCCGGTCAAACATTTCAAAATTAAAGACGATAGTAAGGGAGTTACGAATGATGACCCCAGCAGCTAACGCCCAAACGAAGGTAGGCAGCTGAAACCAAGTGCCTTCGGCCACTGCCGTCATAATATCGGCAAAAGCCAAAGCGGCAGCAAATAGCGCTAACGACTCAATAGTCGATGAGGCGGTAATCAGACGAATATGATCAGGTTTTTCAAAGATTTCTTTGTCGTTTAGGATCTCATCCTCGTCGTGCTTAGTACTATACAGCGACTGTGAGCTGGCGACTTTTTCGATATCGCTTGGGTTGGGATCAGCTTGGCTTGGGCTGATACCTAGTCTGCGGATGAGCTTACGCGCGACAGGTCCCCCGACGAGACCACCTGCGACCAAGCCATAAGTGGCCACCGCGATACCTAAAGTAGTCGCACCGACAACGCCATACTCTTCTTCTAGCACCACGCCCCACGCGCCTGCAGTACCGTGTCCGCCGGTCAAAGCGATAGAGCCTGTCACTAAGCCAAGCATCGGATCAAGTCCTAGCGCGCTTGCCATGGCAACGCCGACGATATCTTGCAAGATAATAAATACCGATACCACCACTGTAAAGATAAATAATGGCGAGCCGCCCGCTTTGAGTCTGCCAAAATCAGCACTCAGGCCAATAGAAGCAAAGAACATCAGCATTGTCGCAGTTTGCAGCCCTTGATGGAAGTTGAAGCTATAGCCCCAAATCAAATTAAGCGCATAAACAATCATCGCAGCGACCAAGCCACCAACCACAGGTTCTGGAATATTAAAGTCTTCTAATACCTTGATTTTTTTGATTAAGAAACGCCCGAGTAGTAGCACGAATGTTGCTAATATCAAGGTGTAATAACCGTTTAATGTCATTTCCATAAGTGAATCCTTCTCATAAACTTCGGTTGTAAACTCAACAAGAGNACGGATCGATGACAAAGGAGTGCTTTATCCTTCTGACATATTTGTTATCGCCATCATCAGTCTTAGTGTAGCAGCATATCCATAGCCGCGGTTTGCCAAACTTTTTATAAATATGTGCAATGGTTTTAATCCAAAAAGCTATCGATTTGAATAATAAAAAACGCCAGCGATTAGGCTGACGTCATTTTCGGATTATACTTTAAGTCGCGTTATAAGTGTTCAACGAACCACCAATCTTAGCAAAATTAATCATAATGTGTCGCATAAGCGGATAGCTTATTATCTCATAACTTTTTTATTAACCCCCTAATTGATCTAATCCTAAAGCTAGAATCAGCCCAATAGCGGTACTGATGCCCGCCCAATGATTGCCTTTTTTAAAAGCATCTGGAAAGACTTCGGTCGCCAGTGAAGCAATCACGGCGCCCGCTGCAAAACAATCTATCAAGCTTATCGTCGATTTAGACACATCACGCAGTAGAATGTTACCAGCGATAGCTGCTACGGATAATAACACTGCAGCGCCTGTCCAGATGAGTAGTATCTTTTTATTACTCGACCCGGACTCCTTCATCTGTTTAGCACCGCCAGCAGCTTCTGGTAAGTTAGATAACAAAATAGAGCCAGCAAGCGCCGCAACTTGCATGACATTACCACTGATTAGTGATACTCCTAGTGCTAAATTCTCTGGCACGCCATCTAAAGTGACCGCAGCAAGCAAACCGCCGCCGCCACTACTTTGTAGTTTTTCGTCTATAAGATAGTCTATGCTCGTAAATACGCCTGCGCCTAATAGCGTAAAGCCGATAGTCGCCAAAAGCCCACTGTGGGTTACGGCTGGCTGCAGCATTTGTAATACTACCGCGAGCATCAGCGCGCCACCAGCAATAGCCAATAGGTTGCCTTGTAGCCAATTAGGAAGCTTGCCATAAGTTCCCCATAACGCCCCAATAATGAGCGCGGCTGAAACGATAGTAATAACCAAAAAAATCATCATAGCAGTTCTTCTTTTTATAAAAAGCTCATTTATTATTGTTGTCATATTTTATCAACTAAAGCCTGTACTGGTTATAACCTTTAACAGGGTTTAGTAGGGCGTGTTGAACATTCGACCGTGGCACTGACAGAGACTATTTTTTAGACGATTTGCAGATAAAAATTGTAAGTATAGTCATTCTATACGTCAGTTTTTATCAATAAAGCGGCAAAAAAGAGTCCTGTCCCTGTTGTTAGAGTGAGGGCTGATGCTAAAATCGCCCTAGTCGTTGTAAAAATTTAGCTAAGGCATCTGCATTACCTGCAATTTTCCCTTAGACTAGAACGATTTTAGCTATCAGCAGTGCCTTCTTGTGAATGTTCAACACGCCCTAGTGTTTAACAGAAAAAAACGCCAACACNGATGCTGACGTTTTGATAAACCCTAAGTAGATAAGCTTAGTCAATAACCATTAAGCGCGAGTCTCGCCATGACCATAGACGATCCATTTTTGTGAGGTTAGACCTTCTAACCCGACTGGGCCACGAGCGTGAATCTTATCGGTTGAGATGCCAATCTCAGCGCCAAGACCATACTCAAAGCCATCAGCAAAGCGGCTTGAGGCGTTAATCATTACGCTTGCGGAGTCGACTTCGCGGATAAAGCGCTGCGACTTACTGTAGTTATCTGTGATAATGACGTCAGTATGATGGCTGCCGTGCGTGTTGATGTGCTCAATCGCCGCGTCAAGTCCNTCGATGACTTTCACCGCTAAGATAGGCGCAAGATATTCGGTATCCCAATCTTCCTCAGTCGCAGCTGATAGATGACCATCAAGCTTAGCATTGTCCTTTAATATGCTTTGTGCTTGCTNATCNAGGCGCAGCTGCATTGCGTCATCGGCTTTAANGATAGCTTCAGCAATTTGCGGTAGCATCTCATCGGCGACGGCTTTATCGACCAAGAGCGTCTCCATAGTATTACAAGTGCCATAGCGATGNGTCTTGGCATTGACGCTGACCTCGATTGCCGTCTCAGGCTTGGCATCACTATCGATATAAGTATGACAGTTACCGTCTAAATGCTTGATGACGGGCACTTTAGCGTCTTCGCTGATGCGAGAGATCAGGCCTTTACCGCCGCGTGGCACGATGACATCCACGTAATCGGTCATGGTGATCAGCTCACCGACAGCCGCGCGGTCAGTGGTTTCAAGTACTTGTACGCTATGCTCGGAGAGACCGGCNGCACTNAAGCCTTTGTGGATGCANTTAGCAATAGCTTGATTGGACTCAAAAGCTTCGGAGCCGCCGCGCAAGATAATAGCGTTGCCCGACTTTAGTGCTAGTGAGGCGGCTTCTAAAGTCACNTTAGGNCGNGACTCATANATCATACCGACCACGCCTAGCGGCACACGCATTTTGCCCAGATGAATACCAGAGGGGCGAAAGGTCATATCAGTGACTTCACCGATTGGATCTGGCAAGGCTGCGACGTCTTTGAGACCTTGTAGCATACCATCGAATCTAGCATCGTTTAGCTCTAGGCGATCGAGTAGCGCGGCTTCTAAGTCATTGCTATGGCCTTTATCCATGTCTATTTTGTTCGCTGCTAAAATATCGGCTTTGGCGTTGACTAGCTCATCATGAATGCTCATAAGTGCTGAGTTTTTATCGCCAGTATTGGCCGCGGCAAGGGCGCGAGAGGCGGCGCGCGCTTGCTTACCGACTGTTTGCATATAAGATTTTATATCTGAGGTATTCGCTTGACTCATAAATTATTTTCCTTTTGATTACGGATGAAGGGTTATTTTCAATAAATGTTGTAGACGAGCAAAAAAGCCTAAACAGGCAAAGTCTAACTAAAAGGTGGTAAAAGATATCATTGTTAATAGTGGCTAAACCTAGAGCTTTGACAAGCGTATTAACGACAGCTCTCACTTAAGGTAAAGCATTGTGTTATTTAACNGTTATGCCATTTAACATAGAGTAGATTGGGATTAGAGTAAAGTTGAATTTGTGAACAGCGCCTATTTGCAATTTTGTTTTAAGTGTTTTTGTGTTGATTCAGGAGTATGGATATCTTTGTCTTACGAGTCTTTGACACAACTGCGCTGCAACTACTAAAGTAATCATTTATAGATCTGATTATAATAATAGATAAGATACTAGACGTGTTAAGCAAAGTGATGTGGAAAACACTGTCTAAAAGCAATTAGTGCGTCAAAATCAATTCGCAATTTAAAACCAATTAGAGAGGGTATTATGAAAAACACGACTTATAAACTAGGGTTAGCCGCAGTGGCCGCTTTGGCAGTAACGCTTGGCGCTTGCGCGGAACAAGAGAAATCTCTTGAAGAGCCCGACGCTATGCAGACAGTAGACGATGCACAAACGCAAGTAGAGCAAGAAGCGACTGGCGTTGATGATGTCGCACAAGTGACTGAAGGCGTCAACAGTGCAGATATCTCGGATGATCCTATGGTCGGTGATGATGTCGCAGTAGCGAGCGCCGATGATGACGTGGCTGTAGCGACGGTGGACGACGCTGATGTCCTCGATGGTTCTGAGTCTGAGGAGCATGTCTCAACTTATTAATAGCTTATTGACGGTTAAGGATATCGCCGCGTTATTAGCGTGACAGATAATACAGCGCTAAGCGGCCTAAAGTGTTAAAATATAGCTCAAATTACGGCAGTGATTTGGGCTTTATTTATGGCGTAAGGGCTAGNAATAGAGAGTATTTGCCTTTTTGCTGTATGATAAGCGACAATACGCTGCTTTTTATTTCAGTAAGCTGCCAAGAGCTGCTTAAGCCTATAAGTATCGCCTTATTCATAATAATTGGAAACCTGTTGAACCATGCNTGATATTGCCAAAGACTCGACTCGCCCTATCGCTCTAGATATACAAGACCTACACAAAAGCTACGGCTCTTTAGAGGTGCTAAAAGGGGTATCACTCACCGCCTATGATGGCGATGTGATCTCGATTTTGGGCTCATCAGGCTCAGGGAAGTCGACGTTATTACGTTGTATTAACTTGTTAGAAAAACCAACTAAGGGGCGTATCAGTATCGGTGATGATGAGCTGATGCTAAAAGCCAGTAAATCCGGCGAGATGCAAGCGGCAGATCATAGACAGCTTGAAAATCTGCGGGCGCGTGTTGGTTTTGTTTTCCAAAACTTCAATCTATGGCCGCATAAAACGATACTGCAAAATATCATCGAAGGACCGACTCAGGTTCTAAAAATCAAAAAAGATCAAGCCATCAGTGAAGCCGAACAGCTCCTAAAAAAAGTAGGCTTATCCGATAAAAAAGACGCTTATCCTGCCAATCTCTCTGGCGGTCAACGTCAGCGTGTCGCTATCGCGCGCGCTTTGGCTATGCAGCCAAGAGTGCTTTTGTTCGATGAGCCAACTTCCGCGCTCGATCCTGAGCTAGTTAACGAAGTACTCGCCGTCATGCAAGACTTGGCAGAAGAGGGCCGTACGATGCTGATTGTCACCCATGAGATGCGCTTCGCTCGTGATGTATCAAGCCAAGTGGTATTCTTACATCAAGGCGTCATCGAGGAGATGGGCACGCCTGAGCAAGTGTTTGACAACCCAAACTCAGAGCGCGTCAGAGACTTTATGGCTTCTCATCGCCAGAACTAATCACTATTTCGGACTTATGAGCTGACCTGTCGGCTGATAAGTCTGTCTGCATCAATTGAGCTATTTTAAAACTGGCCTAGTGTTATCAATATCCTTCCTTTTATAGCGTATGTGCTATAAAGAAAGGCATTGCGTCATACGTTTTTACGGCGGTGTCTTCTTACTTATTTCCAATAACAGCAGCACCGTTTATTACCCAATAATGACAGTCAATACCTAAAACGTTTGTTTTTGATACTGTTGTCAGGTATTATCGATGGGTTTATAAGCTGCTAATATCTATCGTTATTACGACTGTTTGGTCAATGATTAGATAGGGATATTAAATTAAAATAAGGAATATATGATGTCGAATTCTCGTCTATTATGGTCATCAATGACTATCACCGCAGCGCTAGCATTGAGCGCCTGTAGCCAGCCAAGCGAGGATACGGTAGAGACAAATGCTGAGGCACCTGCTGCCGATGTCGCGGGTAAAACCATTCGTATCGCAACTGAAGGCGCTTATCCTCCTTTTAACTATACCAATGCTGATGGCAGTATTGCAGGATTTGATGTCGATGTCGCCAACGCTTTATGTGAGCAGATGCAGGCAGATTGTGAGATCGTCGCGCAAGATTGGGATGGCATTATTCCAGGTTTGCTCGCGCAAAAGTATGACGCCGTTGTCGCAGGTATGTCTATCACTCCAGAGCGCCAAGAAAAAGTAGACTTCACTGAGCCGTACTTCGCTAATACTATGGTTTGGCTGACTGAGACCGATGGTAGTTTTGATCCTAACGCTATTAGTAACCTAAATTTAGGTGGTCAGCGCTCAACCACGCCTGGCGTCTATCTGCAAGATAACTATGAAGGTAAAGACGGCAACACGGTACAGCTTTATGATAACTATGACAATGCTTATTTAGATCTAAAATCTGGTCGCAGCGATGCGGTATTGGCCGAAAAAGTTTCAGCCAAAGCTTGGTTAAAAGACAATCCAGAAGGTTTTGGTATCGTGGGTGATGAGATTGATAACGATGACAACATCGCTATCGCGGTTCGTAAAGGGGATCCTTTGAGAGATGATTTTAATAAAGCTTTGAGCGAGATCCGTAGTAACGGTGAGTTGGCTCGTCTAGAACAAGCAAACTTCAACCAATAATCTGCTGCTCGATAACTGAGGAAAACATAATGAGCTTATCTAAATATTCTCAAAACAAGTCAATCTTGCCCACCAAAGCGCTTTGGTTAGCACCGCTCAGCGCCGCTATGCTCATGCTTGCTGCTTGTAGTAATGGCTCAGCGCCAGAAGAGAGCCAAGTTGCAGACGACGGCGCAGCGACTGAGACGCCAATGAACATCAAAATCGCGACTGAGTCGAGCTATAAGCCTTTTAGCTATACTGATGCCGATGGCAAGCTGATCGGTTATGAAGTTGAGCTGGTCGATGCGTTATGCGCGCAGATGAACGCGGAGTGTGAGCTGATATCTCAAGACTGGGATGGTTTGATTCCCGGCTTAAATGCGCAAAAGTTTGATGCGATTATCGCGGGCATGTCGATTACGCCAGAGCGTCAAGAAGTCGTTGAATTTAGCGACCCTTACTTTCATACTGGTATTATTCTTATCGGTAAAAAAGGCGACGATATTACAGTTGCTGATCTTGAGGGCCAACCAGTTGCTTCACAGCGCTCAACGGTATCTTCGCAGTACCTGCAAGACGAGCATCCAGAGTCTGATATCAAGCTTTATGATACCCAAGACAACGCTTATCTAGATCTAACTTCAGGTCGCGTACGCGCTATGATGTCTGACAAAGTCACTGGTATCGACTGGCTAAAAACTGAAGCCGGTAAAGGCTATGAAGTCAAAGGCGAAGAGATCAGCACTGACGAAGATGCGATGGGTATTGCTTTTCGTAAAGGCGATCCGCTAGTGGGTAAATTTAACACTGCATTGGCTGAGCTAAAAGCTGATGGCACTTACGATCAGATCACTGGCAGCTACTTTGGCACCAGCTCTACTGCAGCGGCAAATAAAGCGGCGGCAGCGGATAGCGTTGAAGAAGTGATAGTGATTGAAGATGATAATGTCGATGCGAATGCAACTATCGCAGCCGAAGAGCAGACAGAGACTGTCAGTAACTAAATATCAGTAACTAACTATCAGTAATTAGCTGTCAATAAATAAAGTAACAAGCACTGTTGTTTTATATGGCTATAGTTTTATGCTGAGCCCTACATAGTGGCGCTTTATGCTTCTCATAGCGTAGGGCGCCGTTATTGTTTATAGCGCTTGTATCGACTTACTCATAAAAAGGAATCAAGGATGACGATAAATTACCCTAGTATTTTTGGCGCAAGACAGGCGCTACAAAACCCTTTGTTTGCAGCAGTAGCCTTAGGAATGCTGGTAGGCTGTAGCAATGGTCAAGAGGCCAATACTGCGAGTACAGAAACTGCCGATACGGCTGCCACTGAAGCCACTGGCGAGGTTTTGCGTATCGGTACTGAAGGCGCTTATGCTCCTTTTAACTATACCAACGCTGATGGCTCGCTTGGCGGTTTTGATATCGAGATTGCCAATGCTCTATGTGATGATATGCAAGTCAGTTGTGAGATTATCGCGCAGGATTGGGATGGGATTATCCCCGGTCTCAAAGCGGGCAAATACGATGCCATTGTCGCTGCGATGTCGATTACCCCAGAGCGCGCTGAGCAGGTCAGCTTTACTGATCCCTATTTTAGTAATACCTTAGTGTTTTTGGCAGAAGAAGGCAGCGATTTTGACCCGAGTAATCCTGATGATATNAACTCAAAAAGCATCGCTGCTCAGCGCTCGACGATTTCATCGCAGTGGCTAGAGCAGGCTTATCCAAAAGCCAATATGCAGCTGTACGATACTTTGAGTAATGCCTTTTTAGACTTAGGCTCAGGGCGTGTTGAGGCGATGATATCTGATAAGCTGCCAGCTATCGAATGGCTGAGCTCCGCCTCAGGCAGCCAATATACGCTAAAAGGTGATGAGATCGATATCGATGATAATTTTGCTATTGCGGTACGCCCAGGGGATCCGCTGCAAGCTCAAATCAATGAGTCATTAGCTAATATTAAAGCAGATGGCAGCTATGATGCTATCCATAACAAATACTTCTCAGTAACCACAGATAGTGACTCTAGCAGCACTGCCACGCCAGTAGCCGCTGAGGTAGAGTAGTCAAAAGCGGTCGCTTGAGTTTATGAAAGTTAGGCTGGTAAGCACTCAAAAGGATATCACAGCTTCGTGGTATCCTTTTTTATTGCCACTAACTGTCTATTTTGACTGGGTATTTGCTATCAGCGTTAACATCGAGCGTCTCAGTTATGATAAAATCAGCGCGTATTTCTATCTGAGTAATCAGTGCATGAATCTTTGAGTCAACTGATAGTCATTTATTATATATTCCAAAACCGCTTCTCGTTGCTACAGACCATAACTATCGCTTTATTTTCGCTGGCGTCAGGACAGTAAGCTGACATTTCGAGCGTTATTTGTGGCTTGGCAAAAACGCCAGTGACGCGACCAACATATAGAGACTGAGTGAATAACTGTGTTTGATTTACAAGGATTTGGCGCCCTGCTATTAAGCGGCGCGACCGTCACCATTAAGCTTGCCATAACTAGCCTGATAATAGGTATGCTATTAGGACTGCTTGGGGCAACGGCTAAGCTGTCGAACGTTTGGCTACTGCGTAAGCTTGCCACTGTCTATACCGCAACGATGCGCGGTATCCCTGAGCTATTATTAGTGCTATTTATCTATTATGGTGGCTCTATTTTGCTGATGAGCATCCTCAAAAAGTTCGGCTACAATGAGTATGTAGAGATCAGCGCTTTTTGGGGCGGGGTGATGGCCTTATCTATTGCTTTTGGTGCTTATGCCACTGAGATCTTTCGGATGTCTATTCAAGAGATTCCTGCCGGACAAAAGGAAGCGGCGCAAGCGATAGGGATGCGTCCTTTTCAGACCTTTTATCGGATTACTTTGCCGCAAGTTTGGCAGATTGCCTTGCCAGGCCTTGGCAACTTGTTTTTAGTACTGCTCAAAGACACCGCTTTAGTCTCGGTCGTTGGACTCAAAGATATTATGTATCAATCTTCACGCGCGGCGCAATCCACCCAGCAACCTTTTACCTTTTATATGGCAGCCGCTATCATCTATTTAGGTCTTACTATGCTTATCACCGGCTTTATGCTTTGGCTAGAATGGCGCGCCAATCCAGCCGCGCGCTATGCCAAAAAAATCAGCCGTCAATCCACTCATCAGCCATCGACTTTAGGGTAGAGGAGAGACGTTATGGATTGGAATTGGCAGGTCATTTTTGAGTACTTTCCGGATCTATTAGGCGGGGCGGTACTGACTGTACAGCTCGTTGTGATCTCAGGAATCATTGGACTGTTCTTTGGTTTGATTTTGGCGTTACTGCGTCTGTCTAAAAGCTGGCTGGTACAGATATTACCGTTTTTGTATATTTTCTTTTTTCGCGGTACGCCGCTGCTNGTACAGATATTCTTGATCTACTATGGTTTAGGTCAGTTTGAGGCGGTACGTGAGTCATTCTTGTGGGAGCCGGTNCTCAGTCAAGCTTACTGGTGTGCGATTATCGCTTTTACGCTCAATACCAGTGCTTATCTTGCAGAGATTATTCGCGGTGCGATTCAGGCGATTCCGGTAGGGGAGCTAGAAGCGGCAGATGCTGTGGGCATGTCACCGTGGCAAAAGCTCACTCGTATTACATTGCCGCGCGCTTTTGGTATTGTCATTCCTGCTTATAGTAATGAAGTGATTTTTATGCTCAAAGGCAGCGCGCTGGCTTCAACCATTGCGCTAATGGATATCACCGGCGTGGCTCGTACGATTAGTGCGCGGACTTATACCTTGATGGAGCTGTTCTTTGCCGCTGGTATTGTCTATCTATTATTATCGTGGATTATATTATTTAGCTTTGGACGGTTTGAGAAAAGAATGAACCGTCATGCCAGCTACGTGCCGCCTGATGTGATGACCAATACTATTCCATAATTNAGNGATAGGTGAGTGATGAGCCAAGCGCTGAGAGTTACCGATAAGAAACTTGATAATAAGGTACAAGCTGCTATTGGCAAAGTGGTTTGCGTCGGTCGTAACTACGCCGCTCACGCGCATGAGCTCGGTAATGCAGTACCAAGCACACCGCTACTGTTTATAAAACCAGCCTCTGCTATCGTCTCTATTCACAATGACATTATCCGTCCAGATCNCAAGGTCTATGGTGAGACTCATTATGAGGCGGAATTATGNATTCAGCTTGCCTGTGGTTTATCGGCAGCGACTGCCGAGCAAGCGAAGCAAGCGATAGGCGGCATCACTTTAGGATTAGATTTGACCTTAAGAGACTTACAAAGTCAGCTTAAAGCCAAAGGTCACCCTTGGGAGCGCGCTAAATGCTTCGATGGCGCTTGCGTCCTTGCTGACTGGCTCGAGCCGCAAAGTTTCGGCGACTTAACGCACATTCAGTATCAGCTCTACGTCAATGGCNAGCTCAAGCAAAATGGTGATAGTGCCTTGATGTTATTTNCTATCTATGAGCTACTCGCCGATATTAGCCACGCTTTTAGCTTACAGGCAGGTGATGTCATTATGACCGGTACGCCAAGCGGAGTAGGTATTTTGCGGGCAGAAGATAACTTAACGCTAGTCTTAGGCAAACAGCAATGGCAAACCCAAGTTAAGTAACTTTTATTCTTATAAAGTATTAAACATCTTAGTAATTTATTGGCTTATCTATAACATCCCTCCTAGTTACAACCATAAAACAAATACATCTCTTCTTTTTATCTGCTATTAAGGATAGTATGTAATGCTCTCTTTCTTGTAAATTATCAATATTATGAATCGTCCAGACTTACCCGATATTACTCATGATAGCTACGGAAGTGGCAATAAAGACGATGCCGACATGGTCTATCGTCCGGGCGCGCATCCTGTCGCAAAGTCTAGTATGGCTATTCATGGCGATTTATATGAACACCTCTCGCAGCTTGATATGGATGAGATGGCTAGGTTATTAGCAGATGACGCTGAAGATACGCTCACTACAGACTCAGTCTCTCTAGGCGATTTTTTTGAGGGTTTAGCCCAGCTGGCAACGATGGGTGTGGTTGAGATGACAGAGATTGTTGAGTCTATGCATCGCGAGATTATGCTGCGTCCGATAGGGCGCTTTAACGAAAACCACCTAAAAAACTGGCATGGCGGCGTCACAGGGCGCGTTTACGGACTCGTACGCCATGTGATGCTGATGNTAGGCAATAATCTCTCCTCAGGACTGCGTCTATATAAAAACGTAGCAAGACAAACCAGCGCTCAGCCGCTTCCTGCTAGCCTAAAAAAACTCGTCAATGTGTTTAATGGGGTGATGGGCGATCATCTAGTCAATAATGGTAACTCGCTTGCGATTCCTATGACCCTATACAACCAAGAGGGCGTGCCTCAACGCGAAGAGCTATCGGGCCGTATTATTATCTTGTGCCATGGCCTATGTTTAAGCTACTTAAGCTGGCATCCAGACGAGGACAACAGCTTAGGGCAAGCCATCAGCCGCAGCCAGCCTGACTCGACAGTGCTTTACTTAGATTATAATACTGGTAGACGTATCTCACGCAATGGCCGCANACTCTCCAAACTGTTACAAGACTTAGTGGATAATAATCCTAATATCAGTCAAATCGATTTGGTCGGCCANAGTATGGGCGGGTTAGTGGCTCGTAGCGCGCTGTTTTATGCTAAGCAAGATCGCCTAGATTGGATGAAGCGCGTGGGTAATTTGATTACTTTAGGCTCGCCGCATCACGGCGCTGTCCTTGAGCGCATTGGGTTTTTGGTGCAAGATATTATCTCCAAAGTCCCCTTCGCAAGCTCGCTTGCGCACTTAGGGGATATGCGTAGCGCCGGTATCATTGATTTGCGTCATGGTAGTATTCGTGACGCCGATTGGCAGTCTTTAGAGGGGCGAAGTGTCGTGCCACAAGACTTCCGGCATCCTGCTCGTCTGCCAAGCGGTATTAAGACCTATTTTGTCGCGAGCGCCTTGATAGAAACCCATTACGACTCAAAGGTAACTAACCTGCTCGGGGACAGTCTAGTGTCAGTAGCTTCAGCATTGGGCGAAGATGATGGTGAGCACAATCTGTTTGTACCAGAAGGCCGTAAAGCGATCTTTTATGGCGTGAACCACATGGGNCTCATCCATAGCAGACGAGTGCGCGAACAAGTNGTGGCTTGGCTACTTGATAACGGCAAAAGCGATTATGCTGCTCGCGACCGTATCCACTCTTATCCTCGCAGCTTAGGCGTGATTGCTGAAGCGTTATAAAAATAAGGTTATACCAATTTTGAACGACTGACGTTTAAAAAACTATATATTTAAGAGCCAAAAAACCCTTTAAACTTGCGCCTAAAGGGTTTTGAATTTACCTAATAACCAGCCAATTTATTGTGCAAAAATAGCCGTCACATCGTCTTTATCAAAGGTATAGACCTCACCGCAAAAACCGCAGTCCATCTCAAAAGTGCCGTTTTGCTCTTCAATGATATCGAGCGCTTCGGTTTCACCGATTTGTGCTATCGCCATCTCACACTTCTCACGCGAGCAAGTACAGCCAAACTCTAAGCTGACAGGGTCAGGCGCAACGACGTTTTCTTCGTTATATAAGCGGTAGATAATCTCGCTAGCTGCAAGCGTGGTCAGCTCTTCACTTTTGACGGTGCTAGTCAGTATGGTCAAGCGCGTCCATAAGTCATCATCGATACCAGCGTCTTGATTACGCTCCACTTCGATATTCTCTGCTGCCGTACGCGGTAACATCTGCACCAATACGCCGCCGGCTTGCAAACCGTCTGACGCCAAGTTAATCAAGGTGGGAATCTGAGCGGATTGCTTTTGGTAATGGGCTAGGCAGTCCGCTAGATTATCATGGCTACGCTCGACGATACCTTGATACGGCTCGCCATTATCCGGCTGAATATTAATAAATAAGACGCCTTGACCAATCGCGCCTAGCTCTGCAAAAGCCTCATTTGCCTGCGTCATNTCTTCCCAAGCAGCGANNTGCTCATCGTTATCCGCTTTCCAGCTAGCAAGCGCCCGGATAATGCCGTTTTGATCGCACTCAGCCATCGCCCAGTTCAGTAAGCTATCGGTGTCTGAGGACTGTAGTTGGATAGATAAACGACCATCTATCTTGACGGTACCTATCAGCAAGCTTGCTGCTGTGAGCATCTCGCCTAGCAAGCGTTTGATGGCTTCAGGATAAGGCTTTTGGGCAATAGTGGAAGCGTAGCTACGCGATAGGCGCACTACATCACCGCGCACCGGCGAGTCTTCGATAAAGAAGCGCTGACGCACATCATTACCGCTTGCTTTGTCTGAGGGCTGCAACTGATCTGTTTGCATAGCTGAAGTATCTTGTGTCATATATTTTTATCTTATTGAGTTAAGAAGGTGCTAGCTTTATGGGGATTATTCAGAATTTATCAATCATAAGAAGAGCACTTGTGGCCACAGTTTATGCATACCCGAAGAAGAATTTATTGTAGAAAATAGCAACAATAGGCTAAAAAGTTGCACAATAATTATAAAAGTGTTGTACAGTAACATTAAGTTGCATTAAGATAACTAAAAGTAACTACACGGATGCCTGTTAGTAATAGCTAATTAAGCATTTTTTAACTAATAATATGTGATAAAAGGATGTACCTTATGGCTTACGCACTCAGCAAACCTCTAACATTAGCAGCGTTTATGGCACTAGGCCTTGCTGGCTGTAATAACAGCAGTCAAACTGCGACCGATGACGCTGCAACTGACGATGCTGCCACTACTGAAACCTCTACAAATGCCAACGGCACCCTTCAAAAAATCAAAGACTCAGGCACTATCGTTGTCGGCTATCGCGACTCTTCTATTCCGTTCTCATACATCGCGGATGATCCAAATCAGCCTATGGGCTATGCGCACGATTTAGAGATGAAAGTTGTGGATGCGGTGAAGCAAGAGCTCAATATGCCGGACTTGAATGTTCGTTATAACTTGATTACCTCGCAAACGCGTATCCCGTTGGTACAAAACGGCACTGTCGACTTTGAGTGTGGCTCAACGACTAACAACGAAGAGCGCCAAAAACAAGTGGGCTTCTCAAACGGCTTTTTTGAGATCGGAACGCGTTTGTTGACTGCGACAGACTCAGGTATCAATGATTTTGCTGACTTAGACGGTGAGACGTTAGTCACTACCGCAGGTACGACCTCAGAGCGCTATATTCGCCAGTACATCGANGAAAAGCAAATGGATACTAATGTCATCTCCGCCAAAGATCATGGCGAGGCATTCTTGATGCTAGAAAACGGCCGTGCTGATGCCTTTATGATGGATGATGTACTACTAGCCGGCGAAAAAGCCAAAGCTAAAAACCCAGATGAGTGGGTCATTGTAGGCGAGCCGCAGTCGTTTGAGATTTATGGCTGTATGCTGCGTAAAGACGATCCTGAGTTCAAAGCCGTAGTCGATAAAGCTTTGACGGATGTCTTTGCCTCAGGTGAGATCAATAGTATTTACGATAAGTGGTTCTTAAACCCAATCCCGCCCAAAAACGTCAACTTAAACTTTGAGATGTCAGATAACCTAAAAGCACTCATCGCCGATCCTCATGATGGCGCTCAGCCAAAAATGGCAGCGGCACAGTAACCCTCACTCCTCAACTTAGCTGGTACTCCCAAAAGCTTCATTATTGAAGCTTTTAGGGGTTAAGCCTATCAACCACTGCTTGGAGAGACAAGCATGAATTATAGCTGGAACTGGGGTGTGCTCTTTGAGCAGACTGGTGTCGGTAGCGAGCTGTATATCCATTGGATGATTACTGGCCTTGGCTGGCTGCTACTAATCGGTAGTATCGCTTGGGCTATTGCGATGGTCGTTGGTACTATCTTCGGTATTATGCGTACTTTGCCAAGCAAGCCTGCGCGGGCGATCGGTACCGCTTATGTGACCTTTTTTCGTAATATTCCGCTACTGGTGCAATTGTTCTTTTGGTTCTATATTGCCCCAGGGTGGCTGACACCGGCGCTACAAGAGTGGTGGTATAAGGAGCTCACGCCTAATACCTCAGCGATGCTCTCAGCGAGTATTGGTCTGGGTCTATTTACCGCGGCGCGTATCGTTGAGCAAGTGCGCACGGGTATTGAGTCCTTGCCGCAAGGCCAGATTAACGCCGCTTACGCGCTAGGCTTTACGATACCGCAGGCTTATAAGCAAGTACTACTGCCGCAAGCTTTTCGTATCATCTTGCCGCCNTTAAGCTCTGAGCTGACCAACTGCTTCAAAAACGCCTCAGTGGCCTCGCTCGTTGGGGTAATGGAGCTGATCAGTCAGACGAAGACCATTAGCGAATACACTCAAAATAGTCTTGAGATCTATACTTATGCGACGATTATCTATTTAGTGTTTAATCTGTCGCTGATTGCGATTATGGGTCTAATCGAGCGTAAACTTCGCGTACCAGGGCTTATTGCAGGGAGTCAGAAATGAGTATGATGACCGAACTTGCGACTGCATATCCAGGCCTGATGGGCGGGATGATTACCACCTTAAAGGTGCTGTTTTTAGCGATTCTTGGCGGTATAAGCCTTGGAACCGTACTGGCCTTGATGCGCTTGTCGGGTATCAAAGCCTTAGAGGTACCGGCTAAGCTGTACGTAAACTACTTTCGTTCAGTGCCACTGCTACTGGTGCTATTATGGTTTTATTTTGCCGTACCGATGATTTATTTTTGGGTGGCAGGTAAGTACTTGCAGCTCAATGCCGCTTTTGCCTCTTGTGTGGTCGCTTTTATGATGTTTGAGGCCGCTTACTTTTCTGAGGTCGTGCGAGCTGGTATTCAATCCATCGGTAGTGGTCAGGTCAATGCAGCAAAAGCGCTTGGCATGACTTATGGGCAGACCATGCGTCTGGTTATTTTGCCGCAAGCGTTTCGTAAGATGCTACCGCTGATCTTGCAGCAGTGTATTATTCTCTTCCAAGATACCACTTTGGTTTTTGCGATTGGTTTGACCGATTTTTTCCGTGCCGCTTACGTGCGCGGTGAGCTGATGGGGTTACTCACCCCTTATATATTAGGTGCAGGGGCGATTTACTTTATTATCAGTTTGACCGCTTCTATTGGCGTACAGCACGTGCAAAAAAAGCTTAGGTTCTAGCGTTTGATTGAATAACTTAGTCGTAGAGGTTTTCGCACTAAACTAGCGTAAACCCTACGGACATAGCGCTATCACTTATTTTACATACATGACAAAAATATTAAGCATAAGGCTAGGAGCCGACGATGAATAAGGCTAAGACATTTATAAATGACTTTGGCGGACTGGTGACAGATAACGGTCATGCTAGCGATGAGATAGTCATTGAAATGGATAGCGTCAGCAAGTGGTATGGCGACTTTCAGGTACTCACTGACTGTACTGCTCATGTCCATAAAGGCGATGTGGTGGTCGTTTGTGGCCCATCTGGCAGCGGTAAATCTACTTTGATTAAGACCGTTAATGGTCTTGAGCCTTTTCAAAAAGGGCAAATCATGGTCAATGGTATCTCGGTTGGCGACTCGAAAACCAATCTGCCAAAGCTACGTAGCCGTGTCGGCATGGTGTTTCAGCATTTTGAGTTATTTCCGCATCTGACTATCATTGAGAATCTGACGGTCGCGCAGATTAAAGTTTTGGGCCGCCGCGAGGACGAGGCCAAACAAAAAGGTATGGCTTATTTAGACCGCGTGGGACTAAGCGCGCAGGCACCAAAATATCCGGCTGAGCTGTCCGGTGGTCAGCAGCAGCGGGTAGCGATTGCGCGGGCGCTAGCGATGGATCCTGTGGCGATGCTGTTTGATGAGCCGACCTCCGCGCTTGANCCTGAGATGATTCAAGAGGTGCTCGATGTGATGGTAGAGCTGACCCGTGAGGGTATGACGATGATGTGCGTGACCCACGAGATGGGCTTTGCCAGTCAAGTGGCGAACCGTATTATCTTTATGGATGAGGGTTATATCGTTGAGAACTGTAGCAAAGATGAGTTCTTTGAGGGTGCAAAAAGTGATCGCGCGCAGCAGTTCTTATCGAAGATTCTGAATCACTAGCGGCGAATTCAATCAGTGTGTAGCTTGAAGCGTCTTTTTATAAGGCGCTTTTTTATGGGGTTTNCATTATGGGCGAAAATGTTTACTAGATTATCTTAGTACTGAGCGTACAAGTGTTTCTTATTTGCTGCTACAATGAAGTTACACCTAAATTTAAATATATAAGACCATATTGGAGCTCTTATGGGCATTGAAGAACCCTCTAAACATTCTGGCATCGTTATCGTTGGNGCAGGCCTAGCAGGCTGGCACGTGATAGATGCNATCCGTAGTAAAGATAAAGAGATACCGATTACTTTAATCACGGCCGATAATGCCGATCGCTATCATAAGCCGATGCTGACGATGGCTATCAGCCAAGACAAGAAGCCGGCCGATTTAGTGCGAGCGGCGGGGGAGCAGGCAGCAAAGACCGCTAATGTCACTTTATTAGCGCATACGCAGGTCAGTGATATCGATGCGGCAAGCCAAACATTGCAGCTGGTCTCTGCAAATCGCTCAGACCCTGCCAACACCAATTACGCGGTCATCAATTATGACAAGCTAGTGCTCGCGATGGGCGCGCATCCCATATTTCCTAAGAGCTTGCCTGAGGATTTGGTCTGGCATGTCAATCATATTGAGCGCTTCGGTCAGCTGCAAGAAAAGCTCTCGACGGGTAGCCAGCACGTGGCTATTGTGGGCGCAGGGATGGTCGGTACCGAAATCGCCGAAGACTTGCTCAAAGCCGGTCACAAAATCAGCCTAATTGATCTCAATGATGCGCCACTTGCGCAAATGCTACCGGCGAAAGCGACCGCTCGTATTAGGCAAGCGATTGAGTCGCAAGGTATTGAATTTTTGGGCGGTTATCGGGTGACTGATGTCGTACGTAATGAGGATGACAGACTAGAAGTCAGCTATGAGCCGTTAGAGAATGTGCAAGGACAGGCTAAAACTGTGACAGTCGATCATGTGATTGCTAGTACCGGTCTGGTCGTCGATGATAAGCTGCCCGCAGCGGCAGGTATAGAGTTCAATCCGCGCACGGGTATTGTTGTCGATGCGCCAACGCTACGCACCAATGCTAACAATGTCTATGCCATTGGCGATTGTATGTCTATCGATGGTGTGGCTTGTCGTTACGTGGCACCGCTAAGAGCGCAAGCCGCGACTATCGCTGATGATATCTTAGGCCACGCGCATGCTGGCTACGACCATAAACCGCCGATGATTCGTCTGAAGAATAAGGCGATTGCGGTAACGGTGGTTGGCGTGCCACAAGCGACAGGTAACTGGCAAGTCAAAACCGAAACGACCGATGAGCTGGTCATGGAATTATTTGACGACGCTACTGATGATAAAGCGGTAAAAGCCACAGTGTCCCTTAAAGTACCAGCAAAGCCAGCAGCGAAAGCTTGATGGGTATGCAAGTGCTCTTGGTGTGATAGCTGGGTCGCCAGTCTTTTATTCATAAGAGGCTGGCTTTTTTACGGCTAGTCATATCATTTATCATAACGGCTATCGATGATGTGAATGAGACATCTTGTATCAATATGATTGACAGGGTTTGATTTCAGACGTTATAGTGAAGAGATATAAAGGGACAAGGCACAATAGATTTATTGATAAGCTTGATTAGCAAAACGGAAAAATAAAACGAAAGGATTCGTTATGATTCAACCCTCTCCACTTAGCACTGCCTACAGCGATATTCTAAATAATATTCCAAAAATAAACATGGGCGCACGCTCCGCCAATGCTCCTCTCACTCAAAGTTACGACAAAGGCCCCGATGTCCCGCTNATAGAAGCCACTATTGGCGATTTTTTTGATGCTATTGTGGCCAAATATCCCGAGCGCGAAGCGTTAGTGGTGCGTCATCAAAACATTCGTTGGACTTATAAACAGCTACAAGAGCAAGTCAATAAGCTCGCCAGCGCCATCATCGAGATGGGGCTTGAGATTGGTGATCGCATCGGTATCTGGTCGCATAATAATCGTTTATCCCAATGATGGCTTTGAACCACTAACGGTACTACAAACGGTAGAAGCTGAAAAATGTACCGCGCTGCACGGCGTGCCGACGATGTTTATCGCTGAGCTTGATCATCCTGACTTTGATAAATTTGATTTATCGAGTTTGCGTACGGGGATTATGGCAGGCTCTAGTTGTCCGATTGAAGTGATGCGCCGAGTCATCGATAAGATGCATATGCAGGAGGTCACCATTGCTTATGGCATGACTGAGACGAGCCCTGTATCCTGTCAAACTAATGAGCACACGCCGCTTGAAAAACAAGTCTCGACCGTTGGACTGGTGCAGCCTGCGCTTGAGGTCAAAGTTGTCGATACGGGTACTGGCGAGACTCTACCTATCGGCGAGACAGGCGAGCTACTGACAAAAGGCTATTCAGTGATGAAAGGCTATTGGGGTAGCCGCTTTAAGACTCGCGAGGCGATACAAGACGGCTGGATGCATACTGGCGATTTGGCGACGATGGACGAGGATGGCTATGTCAAAGTCGTCGGTCGTAGTAAAGATATGGTCATCCGCGGCGGCGAGAATATTTATCCGGTTGAGATTGAAAACTATCTGTATCGTCATCCAAAAATACGCGACGTACAAGTCGTTGGCATTCCAGATGAGCGTTACGGTGAAGTGTTGGCGGCTTGGATTATTCCTAAAGAGGGAGTTGATCTGACAGAAGAAGAGGTCAAACAGTTCTGCTACGATAATATCGCCCATTATAAAATCCCNGCTTACTATCGTTTTGTCACAGAATATCCGATGACCATCACGGGTAAAATTCAAAAATATAAAATCATTGAGCAAATGACAGCAGAGTTAGGTTTGGCATAGTATTGATTTATATAAGTATTGATTTATATAAAAGCTTTATCATTCAAAACACTGCTAAGTATTTAATGACCCCTTATTTTTGCAAAAATGTTTTATAGTTAAAATTCAGACATAGAAGTATAACAAGGAAGACCATGAGCGCCATTATCACCAGTAAACTAAGCCCCAACTCGAGCGAGTTTCAGCAAAACAGTACCGCGATGCAAGCGCTCGTCGATGATTTATATCAGCATCTGCATAAAATTGCCCAAGGTGGATCAGAGCGTGCTCGAGCTAAGCATTTAGCGCGCGGTAAGCTGTTACCTCGCGCGCGCGTGGAGCGTCTACTCGATGTTGGCACGCCGTTTTTGGAAGTGGCGCCGATGGCAGCGCATGATATGTATGATGCCGATATCCCAGCGGCAGGCGTGATTGCCGGTATTGGCCGTATCAATGGCATCGAGTGCATGATCGTCTGTAATGATGCTACGGTGAAAGGCGGTACTTACTACCCGATGACGGTTAAAAAACACTTGCGCGCACAGGAAATCGCGCAGCAAAACCATCTGCCTTGTGTTTATCTCGTTGATTCAGGCGGCGCGAATCTGCCGAATCAAGACGAAGTGTTCCCTGATAAAGATGACTTTGGGCGTATCTTTTTTAATCAAGCCAATCTGAGCGCGGCAGGTATTCCGCAAATCGCCGTAGTCATGGGCAGCTGTACCGCAGGCGGCGCTTATGTGCCGGCAATGAGNGATGAGTCTATTATTGTCAAAGANCAAGGGACGATATTTCTCGGCGGCCCGCCACTGGTCAAAGCGGCAACGGGTGAAGAGGTCAGCGCAGAAGACTTGGGCGGCGGTGATGTGCACACGCGGCTATCAGGGGTGGTCGATTATCTAGCACAAAACGATACCCATGCGTTGTCGATTGCCCGCGATATCGTTGGGCATTTGAACCGCGATGCGAAAGTCATTCCCAATCAAATCACCCCGCGGCCTCCACGCTATGATGCTAAAGAATTATACGGCATTATTCCGACTGATAAACGCAAGCCGTTTGATATTAAAGAGATCATCGCCCGTATCGTCGACGATAGCGCCTTTGATGAATTTAAGGCGCGCTTTGCCAATACGCTGATTTGCGGCTTTGCCCATATCGAAGGCATGCCTGTCGGTATTATCGCCAATAACGGTATCTTATTTAGTGAGTCGGCGCAAAAAGGCACACACTTCATTGAGCTGTGCTGTAAACGCAAAATCCCGCTGGTGTTTTTGCAAAATATCACCGGCTTTATGGTCGGACGTAAGTATGAGAANGAAGGCATCGCTCGTCATGGTGCCAAAATGGTGATGGCGGTTGCCAATGCCAAAGTGCCNAAATTNACNGTCATCGTTGGCGGCTCTTTTGGCGCAGGTAACTATGGCATGTGTGGCCGCGCTTACGACCCAAGATTTCTATGGATGTGGCCNAACGCACGTATCTCNGTGATGGGCGGCGAGCAAGCGGCATCGGTATTGGCTACGGTAAAGCGTGATAACTTCGAACGCAGTGGCGAGTCGTGGAGCGCTGACGATGAAGAAGCGTTTAAAGCACCAATACGCGATATGTATGAGGAGCAAGGCCATCCTTATTATGCCACTGCAAGGTTATGGGATGATGGCGTCATTGATCCTGCTGATACCCGTCAGGTATTAGCGTTAGGACTTAGCGCGGCTCATAACGCACCTATTGAAGAGACGACCTTTGGTATTTTTAGAATGTAGATTTAGTTTGATAAGTGATAATTCTCGTCTACAAGTATGATAGGAAACTTGGCGTGTGGCTGGTAAAAATTTTCTTGCGTGCTGTGCCTACGCCGACAGAGGCTGCAAAAATTTCTACCAGCCACACTATTTATTACTTTTCAAAATAGAACTACTGTATTGAAAGAAAAGCTGCTACAAAACTAAGAGAAAAATTATATGAATAATTATAAAAACCTATTAGTAACCATAGAAAACTACGTCGCAACCGTAACTTTAAACCGTCCTGAAATACGCAATGCGTTTAATGATAAAACAATTAGCGAATTAACCTCTGTGTTTAAGCAGTTGGGTCAAAGCGATGACGTTCGTGTGATTGTCTTAGCGGCAGCAGGCAAGGCCTTTTGTGCCGGCGCGGATCTGAACTGGATGCGAGCGATGGCAGATTATGATTATCATGAAAATCTAGCCGATGCTGATACACTCGCGCAAATGCTCAAAACCATTTATGACTGCTCAAAGCCCACNATTGCGGCTATCCAAGGTGANGTTTATGCCGGCGGCATGGGGCTGGTGGCAGTGTGTGATATCGCTATCGCGGTTAAAAATGCGAATTTCTGTCTCAGTGAAGTGCGCTTAGGTCTAGCGCCTGCAACGATTAGCCCTTATGTGATAAAGGCGTTAGGCGCGCGTGCCTCACAGCGTTACTTCTTAACCGCTGAGGTGTTCAATGCCAAAAAAGCACGGCAACTTGGGTTTGTACATGAGCGCGTCAGTGAAGAGAGCCTAGATGATACGGTCGCTAGGCTATGCGCGAAGATCGTCAATAACAGCCCTGATGCGGTCAAGACCTGTAAGCGCTTACTTCATGATATCGAAGGTAAGCGTATTAATGATGAGTTAATCGCTGATACGGTGAAGGAGATTGCTGATATTCGCGCGTCAGAGCAAGGAAAGGAAGGCGTACAAGCCTTTTTGCAAAAGCGTAAGCCGGATTGGTTGGCTGATAAGGGGTANTAACCCGTTTAAATTAAGGCAAAATATCAAATATAAAGCAAAGGAATTGCTATGTTCTCCAAAATACTCATCGCCAACCGTGGTGAAATCGCTTGCCGAGTCGCGGCTACTGCCAAACGTATGGGCGTACGTACGGTCGCCGTTTATTCAGATGCTGACCGATATGCCAAGCATGTCGCTGTTTGTGACGAAGCCGTTTATCTCGGCGGTTCTGCGCCTAAAGACAGCTACTTGAAAGGCGATGTGCTCATTGCCATTGCCAAAGATCGCGGCGCGGAGGCGATTCATCCCGGTTATGGGTTTTTAAGTGAGAACGCTAATTTTGCTGAAGCATGTCAAAATGCAGGTTTAGTATTTATCGGGCCCTCAGCGAATGCCATACGCGCGATGGGCGGTAAATCGGAGTCTAAGCGCTTGATGGAAGCGGCTGGCGTGCCTTTGATCCCCGGCTATCACGGTGATAATCAAGATAGCGATTTTTTGAAGGCGCAAGCAGACGCTATTGGCTATCCGGTACTCATTAAAGCCAGTGCAGGCGGCGGCGGTAAAGGCATGAGAATCGTTGAGAATAGTAATAACTTCGACGATCTTTTAGCGTCCTGCCGCCGTGAAGCCATCACCAGCTTCGGTGATGATCAAGTTCTCATTGAAAAGTACGCCCTCAAACCGCGGCATATCGAAATCCAAGTCTTCGGTGATAGTCATGGTAATTATGTACATCTGTTTGAGCGCGACTGCTCGGTACAGCGCCGCCATCAAAAGGTACTAGAAGAAGCGCCTGCGCCTGACGTCGATGAGTCCATGCGGGCGGCCATGGGAAACGCTGCCATCGATGCTGCGCGTGCAGTCGATTATGTCGGTGCGGGCACGGTCGAGTTTATCGTTGAGCAGCGCGAGACGGGTATGAGTTTTTATTTTATGGAGATGAACACCCGTCTGCAAGTCGAGCATCCTGTGAGTGAGGCGATAACAGGCGTCGATTTGGTGGAGTGGCAATTACTGGTAGCCGCNGGTCAGAAACTACCGAAAACGCAAAATGAATTATCTATNANTGGTCATGCGATTGAAGCCCGTATTTGCGCGGAGAATCCTGACAATAATTTCTTGCCAGCAACGGGGACGCTGTTCACGTATCAAAAGCCTGAACATAGTACTTTTACTATTAACAAAAACGGTAATGATGTGCGTATCGATGATGGGGTACGCGAGGGCGATGTCATCAGCCCGTTTTATGACTCTATGATTGCCAAGCTTATCGTGCATGCGCCAACCCGCGCGCAAGCATTAGCGAAAATGGATCAAGCATTAGCACTCACTCGTATCGTTGGCTTACCCAATAATGTCGCGTTCCTGCGTTATGTGATTAATACCNACTCTTTTAGTCAGGCCAATCTAGATACGGCTTTAATAGAGCGTGAAGCGGATGAGTTATTCAATCAGCACCCGTTAGAGCTATCGACGTTGGTAACCACTGCTATCGTGCAACAATTGGCTAGTGAGAAAGACACAGTGAGAAATAATGCCAATGATCCCTTTAGTCAGCTCTCTGCGTTCCGCGCTTATACCGACTACTCGCGTACTTTTAACCTCATTTATAATGAAGAAAATTACCTTGCTCATATTAGTAATTGGCACAATGCTAATAATGCTGCACGTCAAAACAATGCGGGTCAAAAAAATACANATAGCACCGATCGTTTTTCTTTAACGATTGAGCACGATANGAGTGGGGCAAGCTCCTCAGAAAAGTCAGATGAGGCTTTATATAACGCTCAAGTCAGCTACCATAGTGATGATGCCCATAATCATACNTTATGGCTCGATGATACGTGTATCAAAGCGCAAAGTTGGACGCATANCGAGACNGTTTANGTCTTTACCGATAGGGGTCGCGATCAGATTGAACTTATCGATGCCATGGCTTATGCAGGGGAGGATTCTGCCGCTGCTGGTAGTCTCAAGTCGCCTATGCCAGGACAGGTGATTGCCTTTAAAGTCGCGGTCGGCGATAGCGTCAAGCAAGGCGAGCCATTAGCGGTGATTGAAGCGATGAAAATTGAACATACGATTACCGCGCCCACTGACGGCGTTGTCGCAGAATTGCTATTTGCAGCGGGCGACTTAGTCGCCGATGGTGATGAGCTACTGCGTATTGATAGCGAGACGAGTGAAGCTTAAGGATACTAACTATGAATAACGCGTACCCAAATCATGTCACCATCGTCGATGTCAGTCCGCGTGATGGCTTACAAAACGAATCCATGACCGTACCGACAGCGATCAAACAGGCCTTAATCGAAGATTTGATCAAAGCAGGGGTTAAGAAGATTGAGACTACTAGCTTTGTTTCCCCTAAATGGGTGCCACAGATGGGCGATAATAGTGATTTGATGACCGCACTTGCGCCTAATAGACAAGATGACGTGATCTACTCAGTGCTGGTGCCAAACATGCGCGGCTTTGATAATGCAATCGTGCATCACCCAGATGAGGTGGTTATCTTTGCCTCAGCAAGCGAAACCTTTAGTCAAAAAAACATCAATTGCAGTATCGATGAGAGCATTGAGCGTTTTGCGCCAGTCGCTGCCGCGGCCAAAGCGCAAGGCATCAAAGTACGCGGCGTAATCTCCTGCACGGTCGGCTGTCCTTATGAGGGCGAGATTGACCCTAATCAAGTGGCTTATGTGACCAAACGCTTGGTTGAGATTGGTGCAGAACAAATTGGCATCGCTGATACCATAGGCGTCGGTACGCCTATTAAGGTAAAAAAAGCGTTAGCAGCGGCACTTGAGTATATCGATATTGCACATATCTCAGGGCATTTCCATGATACTTATGGACAGGCGCTGAGCAATACTTTAGCGGCGCTTGAGATGGGCGTTAACGAATTTGATACTTCAGTCGCGGGCCTTGGCGGTTGTCCTTATGCTAAAGGCGCTACGGGCAATGTCGCGACCGAAGATGTGGTCTATATGCTCCATGGCATGGGGATTGAGACTGGTATTGATTTAGATAAATTAGTCCTCGCAGGCGAGCGCATCAGCGAATTTTTAGGACGCCGTAACGACTCTAATGTTGCAAGAGCTTTGATTAATAGGCGTTCAGCTTAAGTCATCCTGTTTTAATTAATATAAATATCTACCGCTGCGTATAGCTGGCGCAAATTTTATTCGCTTGCTGTGTGACTTCGTCACTCCAGAGGCTTCAAAAAATTTATGCCAGCCATACCATTTTTATATATGCTATATTTTTATATAATACCAAACCCAAAATATATAGTATAATCCACTTATGACTATACCAATACATAACCTAGAAGACCATGACTTTGGCAAACACTCAA